>Ga0181528_10000078_pt1 | contig 89476 bp, 75 predicted proteins | sample PEATcosm2014_Bin_47_FD_119742 | JGI IMG/M metagenome (GOLD analysis project Ga0181528, IMG submission 119742) | Peatland microbial communities from MTU Mesocosm Facility, Houghton, MI, USA - PEATcosm2014_Bin10_10_metaG | ecosystem: Environmental > Terrestrial > Soil > Wetlands > Peat | place... | reverse complement strand
TAATTGTTCGACGTTTCTTCGTTGCAGCGGGGGTTTCTGAAGTTTCTTGCGCGGGTTCGCGACCGCTCTTTGCGCGTCGCGGCGCTTGCTTCGCTTTCGGTGGCGACAGTTTGGCGATTGAAGCGCCCTCGGCATTGCGGGCGATGTCCATTTCCTCGGTCGCCTGAGATGCACTGCGAGTTCGCGCGCGGCCTTCGGGTTTCCTTTCTCCGCCGTCCGCCCTCTTGGCCGCGTGCTCGTCGAGAAACGCGCGACAGATCGATATCGAATTGTCATACCCTGTCGGCGGGCGAAGCCCCTTCTGCCGAGCGAGGGTCTCGGCATACCGCTTCATCGCCGGAGTGGGCGGATACGTATTCGAACCAGCGCCATTTGACCCTCCAGGGGGCAGCGTCCCTCCGCCCCCTCCGCCCTCCGTAAGCTTGCCGATGATACGCAGCGCGACATCGCAAACGGCGTCAATCGCGCCAACCATTTCCTGTTTGCCGCCGACGACGTCGTCCAGCAAATATTCAAGTTGCGCCGTCGCGCCTGGATCGACAAGCGTGGGATCGGCTTTCTCCAGGACGGAGAACAATGACAGGCCGGTTTCGGTCGGCACGATGTGCTTGCCGTCGATCATCAGGAACGCCTGTTTTTTCAGGCCGCCGATGACGTCGGCGCGTGTCGCTGGCGTCCCTATGCCCTTGGCCTCCTTCAAGCGCTCGCGCAGCAACTCATCCTCGACGAAGCGCCACGCATTCTGCATCGCATCGATGAGTGCGCCTTCGTTGTAGCGCGGCGGCGGGCGGGTCTCTTTTTCCTCGATCTTGGGGTCCCGCAGGCGGGCGGTCTCTCCGTTCTGCAACGCGGGAAGCCATTGCGCGTCGTCGCCCCTCTCGTCCGCCGGGCGCCAGTCAGGAAAGGCCGCACGCCATCCCAGATCGAGGGGCTGGCGGCCCGTCGCGCGGAAGGGGAAGCCTTTGACGTCAAGCGTCGCAGTTGTCTGCCGATAGCGGAAGTCGGGCATCAGGCTCGCCAGATAGGCGCGCGCGATGACATCGAACAGCTTCTTTTCGTCAAGCGAAAGCCGGCCCCAGACCTCTCGAAGTTTGTCGATCATGTTGACGTTGGGAATGACCGCATGGTGGCTCGCGCCTTGGAGGCCTTTGTCGTGGAAAACGCCGCTGCCGCCCCTGCGGATAAGCGGCGGGTCCGGCACGGGGATGGCGGCGAACGACTGTCCCACTCGCAGCCCTGCGACGATTTTGGGCGCGTCCGCGATCAGGCTCTCGGGGAGATAGCGCACCTCCGCGCGCGGGTAGGTTATGATCTTCTTGCCTTGCCCATCATAGAGTTCCTGGGCGATTTCGAGCGTCTTGCTGGCCGACCAGCCGAATCGCGAGCCGCACAGCTTTTGCAGCGACGGCAAATCGTGCAGCTTTGGCGGCCCCTGCCGCTTGTCCTCGACGCGGACCGCAAGCGGCCCCTCGAAACCTTGGGCCGCATCGACGATCGCCTGAGCCCGTTCGCGTTTGACGATGCGCTCCGCCGGCGCGTGTCGCATCTGAAATCGCCCGCCCTCGACCTCGGCGGCGGCGACGACCTCGAAATACGCCTCGGGCTTGAAAGCGCGGATTTCCAACTCGCGTTTGCAGACTATGCCCAAGGTGGGCGTCTTCACTCGCCCCACCCCGATGACGCCTCTCGCGCCTTTCCGGAGCGTGACGGTCGCGGTTCGGGTGAGGGACAAGTTGTAGATCTGGTCGGCTTGCCGGCGCGCGACGGCGGCGGCGTAGAGGTTCGCATATTCGGCATTGGCTTTAGCCCGAACGAAAGCTTCGCTGATCGTCTGCGGATCCTGCGCGGTGAACAGCACGCGCATTACCTCTCCGCGATAGTGATAGTGCTCCAGAATCTCCTGGCCGATGAGTTGCCCCTCACGATCGCAATCGGTGGCGAGCCAAACCCGCTTGGCGCTCCGCAGCGCTTCTCGAATGGCTTTGAGCTTGGCGGCTTTGTTTCCGCCTTCCGCCGGGCGCGTGCCGTAGAGGCCCTCCGGTCGCAACAGGATCGTGGACCACCGCTTCCACGCCGGCACCGCCTCCTCGGGCTCCATAAGGTCCAGGAGATGCCCTTCCGCGGGGAGAATGTCGCCATAACGAGAGCCCACGGCGGAGCGGACATCCTTGGCCTGGCTGGTCTTCTCGGTAATGACGAATTGGTCGGCCATATTGGCTCGGCATTGAGCAGTGGATTCGGGACAAGAACATATAGCGAACACAACGGCGATGCAATATGATCGCTTGCTACGGGGAGACGCCAGATTGCGCGGTCGCCATCGCATTCCCCTGGCGAGCGATTATCGCGCAGTTGAGACGGACGCCGGAATGCTGAACCCGATTCTGCCAGACGCCGGTGATCGGCACTCGCCCAGCCGCACATCGACCCTGGGGGTAGCGCGCGGACCGGAAACGCGCGATCTTCCTTTCGGCATGATCCCTGCGCCGGGGCAATCGACCCAGGAAGTGCTCGCAGGCCTTCTGGAGCGAGTGACCTTCCACAATCCCGAGAACGGCTTCTGCGTTCTCAGGGCGAAGGCGCGCGGGCATCGCGATCTGGTGACCGTGGTCGGGCACGCAGCCACGATTTCGGCTGGCGAGTGGATCACCGCTTCGGGTGACTGGACCAACGATCGCACACACGGCCAGCAGTTCCGGGCGCGGTTTCTCAAGACGTCGGCGCCGAGTTCGATCGACGGCATCGAAAAGTATCTCGGCTCGGGAATGATACGCGGCATCGGTCCGGTTTATGCGAAGAAGATGGTCAAGGCGTTCGGAGACAAGGTATTCGACGTCATAGAGGCCGAACCCGATCGACTTCGCGAAGTGACGGGCATCGGAACGGTTCGCGCCAAACGGATCACGGACGCCTGGGCCGAGCAGAAGATCGTTCGAGAGATCATGGTCTTTCTGCACAGCAACGGGGTCGGTACCGCGCGGGCGGTTCGCATTTTCAAGACCTACGGCGCAGACGCCGTCCAGATCATGAGCGAGAACCCCTACCGGCTGGCCCGTGACATCCGCGGCATCGGTTTCAAGACCGCGGACGCGATCGCCATGAAGCTCGGTATCGAAAAGACGGCGAAGATTCGGTTGCGCGCGGGAATTTCCTACGCGCTGACCGAAGCGATGGACGAGGGTCATTGCGGACTGCCGACGGACAAATTGATCCCGCTTGCGGAGGAATTGCTCGAAGCGCCGAAGGAACTGATCCTCGCCGCGCTCGAACTCGAACGGTCCGAGGGCAACGTGGTCGCCGACACCGTGGGCGACACTGGGTGCACGTTCCTCGTGGGTCTATACAAGGCCGAGCAGGCGATCGCCGAGCGGCTCCTGCAAATCCTGAATGGCCGGCTGCCCTGGGCGTGGATCGATCCGGAAAAGGCGATCCCTTGGGTCGAAGCGCGAACCGGGATGAAACTGGCCGAAAGTCAGGCAGCGGCGATCCGGCTGGCTTTGAAAGCGAAGGCGCTGGTCATAACCGGCGGCCCAGGCGTCGGCAAAACGACCATCGTCAATTCGATCTTGCGGATTCTCGCGGCCAAGGGCGTAAAGCTCCTGCTCTGTGCTCCGACCGGGCGCGCCGCCAAGCGCATGACCGAGGCTACCGGCGTCGAGGCCAAGACGATTCATCGGCTTTTGGAAGTTGACCCAAAAGGCGGAGGGTTCAAGCGCAACGCCGACCATCCGCTGGATTGCGATCTGCTTGTCGTCGACGAAGCCTCCATGGTCGACGTCATGCTGATGCAGGCGTTGACAAGAGCGATCCCCGACGGCTCGGCGCTGCTTATCGTCGGGGACATCGACCAACTGCCTTCCGTCGGGCCGGGCCAAGTCTTGGCCGACGTTATCGGCTCGGGAGCCTTGCCGGAGATACGGCTGACCGAAGTGTTCCGGCAGGCCGCGCAAAGCCGGATCATCGTGAACGCCCACCGCTTGAACCAAGGCCTGATGCCGGACCTCGCAAAGGCCAGCGCCGACAGCGACTTCTATTTCGTTCCCGCGGACGACCCTGAGACTGCCGTTCAGCGTATCCGCGACTTGGTGAAGACTCGCATCCCCAGGCGTTTCGGATTGAACGCCATCCGCGACATTCAGGTGCTGTGTCCCATGAATCGGGGAGGTGTCGGCGCGCGGTCGCTCAATGTCGACCTTCAGGCCGCACTCAATCCCGCTGGCGAACGCAAGGTCGAGCGATTTGGCTGGACGTTCGCGCCTGGCGACAAGGTCATGCAGATCGAGAACGACTATGACAAGGAAGTCTACAACGGCGATATCGGCTATGTCGATAATGTCGATATCGACGCCGGCGAGTTGGTCGCCAGCTTCGACGGGCGCGCCGTGACGTACGGCTTCGGCGAACTCGACACCTTGGTTCCCGCCTATGCCGTCACCATCCACAAGAGCCAAGGCTCGGAATACTCCGCCGTGATCATCCCAGTTCTGACGCAGCACTACACGATGCTCCAACGAAACCTGCTCTACACCGGCATCACGCGAGGCAAACGGCTTGTCGTTCTGGTCGGTCAGAAGAAGGCGATCGCCATTGCCGTCCGCAACGTGTCAGGCCGACGACGTTGGTCGAAGCTTGACGAGTGGCTCCGGTCAAAGGCTTCCAAAATCGTGTCTTTCGCACCGCTGGCGAGCTGACCGATGGTGGCCCCCGGCTTCCTTCAAAGCCCCAATGTGATTCGCTGGCTTGGCTCCATTGAGCCTGCCTGGACCTTGCTCACGTTCGAGAGTTTCAACGCCCTGCGACATGAGCCATCGAAAGAGAGTCGCGCGTTGGTGCTTGCAAGCGATCTGACCGACACGGAGATCTCGCTTTCGCCCATCGCGCGCAACATGCTCCTATTCCTGCAACGCGCATCCGTGGGTGAGGGGCTGAAACTGACGGGAGCCGGCAATTTGTCCCGCTCGGTCGTCGCCGAAATGGTCGACCACTTTGAATGGCCGGAGTTCGATCGGGCCGAGGCCTATCGTTACCACAAGGTGCTCAACGAACCTGACTTTCTTCCGCTTTTCTTCGTCAGACACATTGCCACCCAGGCGAACCTCGTTCGCCCTTACCGTGGCTTCCTCAGGCCGACACAACTCGGGCGAGATCTGCTGAAGGAACCCCAGCGCAGCGCCCTGCAAGCGATCCTTTTCCATGTTACCTTTTGGCATGCCGATTTGAGCTATTTCGGACGAAGCATGTTTGGAAACTGGCCGCAGTCCGACGCCGGTGTTGCGTTTTGGTCCCTGTCGGTCTCCGCCTCGAACTGGCAAACGCCGGAGACGCTGAGCCGCCTTTGCTCGATCCCAATTATTGGCGTCCTCGAATCCACATGGGACACCGGGTCGATGCTGGTCGAGGCGCGCATATTGAGGCCGCTGCTTTGGTTCGGTCTCCTGGAGTATCGATCAGAGGAGATACCGGGAGTTCGGTTAGGCCAACGTCACTTCTACAGGAAGTCCGAGTTGTTTGATCGCTTCTTCGCGTTCAACGTGGAATTCGAGCAACCGTCCTCCACTGGACGACATTGATTGTTGCCTGAATGCGATTGCCGCAGTGATGAACACATACGCAATGCGCCTGCCGATACAAAGCGCGAACGAACGAAGAAATTCACCAATTCCTCAGCGGGCGCTCGACCGACTTCCTTGCAAAACCAGATTGCACGCTACCCGCCGAAACCACCTGCCGCGGCGGCGACAAGTTGCATGCGTTCACGGCCTACGGTCCGTTCGGGAGGGCACGCTCCGCGGGCCAGTTATCTTGCCAATGGCGCCGACGTTGGAGCTAGCGCGCCAGATCCGTCAGGACCGGATCGTCCGGGGCGGCATTGACTGACAGACGCTTCTCAAATGGTTGGTGTCATCGCGATCTTCACTTGACACTTTCAGCGATGCAGATTCCAATCTCTTAGCGACTTGCCTGTTTTCCGGCGCGAACGGCTAACTCAACGCGCGTCCGCAAACCAATTGGTTTGCGCGCCATTGGGTATCTGGACTCCAGGCCTCTCGGTACCAAGGACTACACAATGAATCGTACGCCAGAGCAGACAGCCGAACTCGTCGAGTTGGCTCATCGCTGCAACTTTCGGTCGCCGCCGGACGATCTAATTCCGTCTCGGGGACCGGGCGAGGACCCGAGGGCGTGGGACAGACTCTGGGACTATTTCGACGAACACTGCGCCAACGCCAACGACGCGATTTTAGTGTTTTTCGCCAACCGAGTTGGCTGCTCGATCGGCGAGGCATACATCCACACGGATGGCTGGGCCAAGCGCAGGAACGCCACCGACGAGGATGGAAGATATTGGAGCTACAATTGATTGTAGGTGTCGAACAGAGGCCGTCGTTGTCTGAATGGAAACGACGGCGCGCTCGTTCCTGGCGTTCCGTGGCGAAGCCGCTGCATGGATTCGCGCCAACGGTCCGCGCTTCCGCGTTGCCGGCAACGACAACCTGCTACGCATCGCTCCACGCGCAGAGCGGACGCTTCGAATGGGCCAAGGCGCTCGGCGGCAATACCGTCCCCTTGTACCTCGGCGAAGTCGCCGTATGGCTGAGCGAGGATCACGCTACGACCGAAGCCGTTTGGTCCATCGTCGGCGGATGCATAAGGCTTCGCCTTCTCGACAATTTCGCCACGCCAACGGTGATGCGCGTGTCCATCCCGTCCGTGTCTGCGGCGCCGAAGGATGGTTCGTCCGACTTGGCGCGATGTCTCTCTAGAGGAATGGTTTCCTAACATGACCATCCGCCTAAAGGTCGAAATCACGCCGGAAACGATGGCCGTAGACGCCGCCTACGACCTGATCACGGTCGCGAACATCACGCTGGTGACCGTCTACGCCGAGTTCAACCGTTCCGATTTCGAGGTCAAGCCCGGTCAGAACGCCGCGACGGTCGCCAGGGAATTCGTCGATCGAACCGGAAGCAACGTGCAGATGCAGGGGAGCGCTAGATCATGAGCAAGCGAGAGAAAAGCCGGCTTGAATCCGCCCTCGACCACTTCCACGGCATGAAGAAGGTCGACTTGGCGGATTCCGCTGTCAACATGTTTGAGGAACTCGAAGAGCTTCGCAAGCCTTGCTGCGAGTCGGACAACCGCAAGGAGCCCCTGGCAGCCGTCGTCGATTGCGGACGCCTGGTCGTCACCATCGGCCTCGATACGCTGGACGCGATCCGCAAGCACGACGGCACCGACTTCTCGCGTGTCAGCGCCGCCGACATCGCGGAGTTCCTGACCAGCACGGCGGAGGGAATGCCAACGTCGGCGTTCGAATACGCGCTGATGGAGGCGGCTGTCCGGGCGAAGCGGTGGGACGACGAGAACGAAGAGACGACAGAGCCGAGCACGGAGTTCTTCCGATGAGCAAACGCGAAAAGAGCGAGATTGAATCCGCGCGGGACTACTTCTCCGGTCATCTCAAGGCAAACCTTGTCGATACGTGCGCCAGCCAGTTGCTGGAACTCGGCGAGCCTCGCTGCGAGTTGGCCGTGGCGAAAAACTACAAGCGCTTTTTCTTCGCCCGCAAGTGCGGCCCGAATTCATTCGCGTCGAAATGGATTTCCAGCGGCGTAATCGAGGCCAAGACGCTCGAAGAAGCCCACGCCATCATGGACGCCGCGTGCGTGAAGCGTCAGACGACGGACCGGTCGGTGACGTTCGCGTGGTCATGCCTGGAGGACCAGGAAGCGGTCTCGGGCGGGTTCCTGACGCTGTGCATGGGAGGATAGGCGATGAGCAAGGCAAAGGAATGGGCCGATAGGCTGAACGGTCGTCAGTATCGCGGGGAATTGACGAGGTCCGAAGGGGACCAGGCGAATACGGATCGTGTCCTGATCGTCTACGGCGCCAGCGACGACCTGACGGAGTTCGACGGAATACTGTGGGACGAAGCGGGAGCCTACAACGGAGCGACGCTGGCGATCCGCTTCTGCTGACGCAAGGGGGTAGGGGGCCTATTCCAGGACGAGGAAGACGTCGCTGGAAGCGCCATCAAAATATACGCGAAGTGGTCTCCGAAGGACATGCGCGGAACGAGTTGGAAGATAACGTTAAACGTTCCGTTCCACCCGTTCGAGATCAAGGAAGACGAAGTCATCTACTGCGTCGGATGCGTCATCGACGAGCGCGACATGTTCGATGCGATTTGCTTGCCATGACCCTCACATGGCTACTGGCCATCGTGGTCGGCGGCCTGGCGGTCGTCTGTTTCGCCTTCGCCGCGGTGTTCGCCGGCCATGAGCAGGCCGACGACGCGCTGCGCTCCAGGACCCGCCAGGATGCGGATTAAGCCGACGTCATTTTAGATCGTTTTGACGTCATTCTGATCTTCGCATCGTTTTCGCAAAACCAGTCAACAATCGCCGCGCCAGGATGCCCGAGAAGGGCGGGAGACACGCTGTCGCGTATCCCCCTAGGCGCCGTCCGAAAAACGGAACGATCTTCTGACAGGATCGCATTTTACGCATCCTTGGTCAGAGCCCGCAACGTGTCGACTATGACCTGGTCGACCTCCTGCCCGTCAAGGTACCGTCGCTCGCGCAGCGCCTCCGCAACGCCTAGGATGGCCTCCCGGTGCGAGTCGACCAGCTTGGCGGCGCGCAGGTCCAGCGTCTCCAGCATGTCCTGCACGTCCTCTCTGACGCTGGCCGTCAGCATCGCCTCGTTGTCGCCGTGGTGGTAGACGGAGCCGGACAAACCGCACTGCGCCACGGCCTTCCTCGCCATGGCCGTAGCCTGAGCGAGGTCGGTGATGGCGCCGGAATGGACGCCGCCTCCGATCATGGCGTCCGCCCGCCGGGCCGCGAGCATCCCGACGATATGCGCCTCAATCTGCGCGCGTGTCAGAATCGGCTCCATGGCGACGCAGCAATGTCCGGCGTCGGCGTCGACGTATTTCACATCAAGACCGACCGCGAGCGAGACGACCGCGTGGGACGCCTCATGCAGGCAGAAGGCTTGGTCCAAGGCGTCGTCCCGCTGCGGTATGGAGTCCCATGCGGCGTGGCGCACGTCCTGCGCCGTGACATGGCGTCCGGCCTTGCGGGCTGCGCGCCTGGCCTGACGGCACAGCATCGCGATCGTCGCCGGAGACTTACCGCGACAGGCGCGAGCCGCTGCGTCCACGTCTCCGGGAAGGTCCGGGCAGTGGTGCGCGATGATGCCGCCTATCGCCGAGATGTCGGGCAGCGGAATATCTACCGTCCTCTCCAGGCGCCCCGGACGCTTGAGAGCAGGATCGATGCGATCCGGGTGGTTCGTCGCCGCGCACACGAAGACGCCGGGCCTCGGCTCGGCGCCGTCAAGCTCAGCGAGAAGGCTGTTGATCAGCGCTCCCCAAAAGCTGTCGTTGTGGGCGTTTCCTCCGCGGACGCCATAGCTGTCCAACTCGTCCATGAAGACGATGCACGGCGCGCGCTTCCTGGCGTCGGCGAACGTCTTCTTTATGGCTTTGGAAATCTGCCAGGACGACGCCGCGGCCTCCATGTCGCCGTAGGACGCCTGGATGAGAGGAACGCCGCACTCGGCGGCCAGCGCCTGGGCATAGAAAGTCTTTCCCGTGCCGGGAGCGCCGACGAGAAGCAATCCTTTGTCTACGTCTGCCCACGGCAGGGAGCCATCAGCATAGGCGCGCAGGTCGGATGCGAGTTGCATTCCGAAATCCTTGGCGGCGCCAAATCCCGACAGGTCGCTGAGCTTGACGACGACCCTCTCCGCGGCGTCGACCAGCGGGACGGCATCGGCGATCTTCGCGATGGCGGACTTGGACTCCTCCGTCTTGCGCTTGGCGTTGGCGGCATCGACGCGGCGGATCATCTCTCGCAGCCGCTCGACGACGACCGAACCGGACAGCCCCGGTCTCGACGTAGCCAGCAGATGCTCCGAACCGATCTTGTCTGCGATGTCGGTGCAGTCGACCGCGTCGCCGGTGACCAGGCGCACGACGTCGGAAATGATGTCGTCCGTCAGGGTGGAGTGGACATCGTATCTTCTGTCGGCCTGGATGTCGGCGCCCTCCGGCAGACGACTGTGGCGGGCGACGACGACTACCGGCTTGCCGAGCGCGACGGCGGAGTTGAATTTGCTGTTGTGTACGTCGCCGGACAGGATATGCGCCGGCGACTCGGCGGACGGGTTCTCCCAGTTCGGGATGTCCGCCTGCCCGCCAAAAACGATGTGGTCGATGGCGTCGGCCACGAAGTCCACGACATCTCCGGCGCAGCCGATCACCGTCACCCCGGTCTTCATGGCATCCGGGTCCGCGCCGGCGCGATCGAGGAGAATTACGGCCAGCGCTCGCGGAGACGGCGTGACGGCGCCGGAGGGGATGAGGGATGCAAAGGTGGACATGGGCGCCTCCGAAAAGCAGAGGCTGCGTCACCTAAACACAAAACGTTTCAGAACAGCTGAATCCGTCGCGTGGATCCGCGTGAATCATTGTCCGACTCGCCGGTTATACTATTTCTGCGAAAACAGTATAGCTGCGCGTAAGAAGCGCCGTGCGGCCAGAAACCGTTATATCTTCCGCATAAGAGGACGAAAACCGTTATATCTTGAACATAAGGCTCGATATAGCGTAAAAACCACACCGTCGAATGTGGATTATACGCCATGTCCGGCGATATGAAAAAGTTCTGAAAAAAGCCGTCGGGCTTTGCCTTGACCTATGCCGTGATTCGAGGCCCAGTCCGCCGCGTACCGGTGGCCGAGGGATTGACCCAAGGCGGCGGATGGAAGCTTGAGACAGTCTGCGTCCCGTAGCGGGGGCAGTCTCGCCAAGGCAGTCCGAGGGAAGACCTCAGCCCCATCCGTTACGGCCCGGTTTCGAGTTTGGCCGAAAGGTCGACGAGTCGGCGGGAGTTGCGGGTTTCGAGGCCTGCACCGAGTCCGCAGGGACGAGGTTAGTTTTAGATCGGGGAAGGCGCGCACCAGTCACCCGGCATCCGGTAAAACACCCGAACGTTTCCAAGGCGGCCTCCGGGCCGCCTTTTTCGTCTCCACTGCACCATGAATGGCCACGGTGGGCAGGATCGGCTATGGAGTCGTCCAGAGTCGTCCAAACCCGCTCTAAGTATCAACCAACTTTTGAGCTAAGTCTTGGTGCCGGTTGTCGGAATCGAACCAACGACCTACTGATTACAAATCAGTTGCTCTACCAACTGAGCTAAACCGGCCTCACCCCCTCCCAGGCTACCAGCCGCGACGCGGTGTGGCAAGAATTTACGAGTTATCGCCGAGCAAGGCGAGCGTGCGCGCGTCCGCGTCGCCGTCGAAGTAGCGGTCGAGCAGCCGCCGAAAAACCGGCGGCGCCTCGGGCAGAGCCGAAAACAGCGTCGCGCACGAGCGCAGCTTCAAGTCGTCCGGCGCCCCGAGAATCTCCCGCGCCGTCGCGCCCTCGTGGGCCAACATGGCTCGACACGCCTCGATGAGGCGCGGTCCCAGCGTCGGGTCGGCCAGATAGGCTTCCGCCTCGGCGCGCGATCCGATGCCGTAAAATCGCGCCGTCTCGCTCCGTCCCAGACCGCGCATCTGTGGAAAAATGAACCACATCCAGTGGCTGCGTTTGCGGCCCGCCTTCAATTCTGCGTGCGCAGCCGCGTATGCGCCCTCCTGCGCGGCGCGAAAGCGGGCGAGGTCGAAGCGGTCCATCTCGTCTCCGTTGCGGCCGCCGCCGCCGGAGGTTACAGCGCGTTTTCCCCTCAGGAGGCAGGCGCTTGGAAAGCGGGGTCAACCCCTATTGGCGACGCAATCTCTACGTGTGCCTGTTCGGCTCCTTCGTCAACATGGCGGGCATGACGATTTTGCTGCCGTTCTTGCCGAACTACATCCGCGATCTCGGCGTCCACGACGACACGGGGGTAGTGTTCTGGTCGGCGACGGCTTTCAGCGCCTCATTCATCGCCGCCGGGCTGGTGTCGCCGATCTGGGGCTGGCTCGCCGATCTTTACGGGCGCAAGCCGATGCTGATGCGCGCCTGCCTCGGCATGACGATCGCCATTTCCGCCATGGGCATGGCGCACAACGTCTATGAACTGGTCGCGCTCAGGGCGCTGGCGGGATTTCTCGGCGGCTACACTTCCGGCTGCGTCATTCTGGTGGCGAGCCAGACGCCAAGGAACCGCTCGGCCTGGGCGCTCGGCAAGCTGTCGATCGGCTCGCTTTCGGGCTCGCTGACGGGGCCGTTGATCGGCGGCGCCCTGCCCCGCATCATGGGCCTGCGCGAAACCTTCTGGATGACCGGCGCGGCAATCTTCGTGGCCTTCCTGCTGACGACCTTCGTCATCCGCGAGGACCGCTCGTTGCGCCCCAAACGCGAGAACGGCCGGCTGCCGCCGCTCGGGCGCCTCGTCAAGGACTGGCGGCCGATCGCCCTGATGCTTGCCTCCGCCGCCCTGCTGCTGGTCGCCAACATGTCGATCGAGCCCATCGTCACGCTGTATGTCGGCCAGATCGCGCGCCCTGGCGACGATGTCGTGCTCTACGCCGGGGCGGCCATGTCGGCGGGCGCCTTCGCCGCCATCATCGCGGCGCCGACCATCGGCCAGCTCGCCGACCGATACGGGCACTGGCGGCTCGTCGCCTTGAGCTTCGCCGCGGCCGGGGCGCTGCTGGTCCCGCAGGCTTTCGTAGAGGCGCCTTGGCAGCTCGTGGGTTTGCGGTTCCTAATGGGAGTTGCGCTCGCCGGGCTGATGCCCGCCATCACCGCGCTGATCCGCCGCAGCACGCCGGACGCGGCGGTCGGGCGCATCCTTGGATTCTCGCAATCCGCGCAATATCTAGGGCAGATCGCCGGTCCCTTCGCGGGAGCGGCGGTGGCGGCGCGGTTCGGCATGCGCGCCGTGTTCCTGGCCACGGCGCTGGCGATGCTGGCGACCGCCCTGGCCAATGAGGCGATGCGCAGGCGCGTCGGGGAAGGCGCGCCGGGGTGAAGCGTTGGCCGACAATAGGACAGGAGGATTCTGTGAGCGATCCGCACAAGGAGAGTCTGGTGGAGAAGGTCGAGGACCGGCTCAAGGACGCGGTTGGTCTGCCTCCGGGCAAATACCCCGACGGCGAGCCCAAGCCGTCGAGCCACGATTCGCCGCGCGAGACCCTGACCTCCGACGACGCCGAGGATTTGCCGCCGCACAACGACGTCGGCACGGGTTTTCAAAAGCGCTAGGAGGGGGCGATGCCCAAGGACACTGACCCGCAACGGCCGGGGGAAACGCTGGCGGACCTGAAGCGGCATTCCGAGGATCTGAAGGCGCGCATCGAGGAGCAGCGGCGCAAGAGCGCCATGCCGGTCAATTCGTCGCTCGGCAATCCCCAGATTGACGCCGAGAATGCCGACGGCCGCCGCGATCTCCCGGACGAAGAGGAGAATTAACGCCCGGCCGGCGTTCGCGGTCGCTCGCCGCAACGCGGCGTGCGAGCAAGCCGCGCAGGACGCGCCCCCTCTGGCGCCGCCGCCTCGGCTCTGTTATGGGACTGAGGTTCCGTGGTGATTTGGCCGGCCGGCTTGCAGCCACGTTAAACAAATCGCTAAAGGGGCCGCGTCGCGCGGACTGGAAGCGATTTGGCTTAGTCCAGGACCGCGTAATGCCGATCAAGATTCCCGACACGCTGCCCGCCTATGACGCGCTGATGGCCGAGGGCGTGCGCGTGATGACCGAAACCGCCGCCATAAGGCAGGACATCCGGCCGATGCAGATCGGGCTGCTCAACCTGATGCCCAACAAGATCATGACCGAGTTGCAGATCGCGCGCCTGCTCGCCGCGACCCCGTTGCAGGTGGAGCTGCGACTGGTCAGGCTCGGCACCCACAAGCCCCGGCACACGCCGGAAGATCACATGCTGACTTTCTACTCCACCTGGGAGGAGGTGCGTCAGCACAAGTTCGACGGCTTCATCGTCACCGGCACGCCGCTGGAGACGATCCCCTATGAGGAGGTCCGCTCCTGGCCCGAGATCCAGCAGATCTTCGACTGGACGGGCGCCAACGTGCACACGAGCATGTTCGTCTGCTGGGGCGCGATGGCGGCGCTCTACCATTTCCACGGCGCGCCGAAGCGGCTGCTCAGCGAAAAGGCGTTCGGCGTCTATCCGCAGAAAATCCTGAACCCGACCTCGCCCTATCTCAGCGGTTTCGGCGATGATTTTGCGACGCCGATCTCGCGCTGGGCGCAGATCGAGCCCGCCGACCTCGAAGGCCGCGAGGGATTGGAGATTCTCGCCCGCAACGACGAGCGCGGCGTCAGCATCGCCGCCGCCCCTGAAGCGCGGCGGCTCTATGTGCTCGACCACTTGGAATACGACGCGGGCTCGCTGGCGGACGAGTATTTCCGCGACGTGAAGGCGGAGATCCCGATTCAGTTGCCGCGCAACTATTTCCCCAACGACGATCCGGAGAAAGCGCCGCCCAACACCTGGCGCGCGCACGGGCATCTGTTGCTTTCGAACTGGATCAACGAAATGTACCAGACGACGCCGTTCGAGATCGAGCGGATCGGCGCGACGCGACGCGGCTGAACCTGGCGCGCGCTAAGCGACGCCGGCCGCGGGGCTCGATGCCCTTTACGCGAGCCGCATCGCCGCCAAGATGAGCGGGCGAGCGTCCGGCTCGGCCAGGGAGATTGCCGTAGGCGCGTTTTCGTCACCGGAGCGACCGGCTGGGTTGGCTCGGCCGTCGTGACGGAACTGCTGGCGGCCGGTCGTCGCGAAAACTGCGGATCAGGCGGTCGGGCGTTTTAGCTTTCTCGGCGCCTTCTTCGCGCTGGATTGCCCGCGCTCCGGCGCCTGGACGCAGCGGTCGTTCGGCTGGACGGCGCGCGAGGCCAGGCTCTTCGACGATCTCGCGCAAGGGACCTAATTCGGCCGCCGATCGGGCTTGCCGCCCCGGCGCGGAACTGCGAGACCGGCTGCGTGACGCCGCCGACCCCATCCTGCGACCTCGTGAGTCTCGCCCGGCGCGTCGGCGCCGGCGCGGTTCGGCTGCGAAGCGGCGACGTCATCTATCGCGCCGGCGAGCGCGCGCGCGGCTGGGTCGTGGTCGCCCGCGGGCGCGTGAAAGTGGCGCTGACGGCCGAGAATGGCCGGGAGATCCTGCTCTACCGTGTGGGACCGGGCGAGGCCTGCCTGCTCTCGACTTCGTCCCTGCTCAGCGACGACAATCTCCCGGCGGAGGCGGTGGCGGAGACGCAGGTCGACGCCTTCGTCGTGCCGGCCGAGCGTTTCGACGCGCTGCTGGCCGAAGACGCCGAGTTTCGCCGCGAGGTGTTGCGCGGCTACGCGAGCCGGGTCGGCGGCCTCGTGGTGATGATCGAGGACGTGCTGTTCCACGCGCTGCCGCAGCGTCTGGCGCGCTGGCTGGTCGCCGAGGCGCGCGATGGCGTCGCCACCGCGACGCATCAGGAGATCGCCGCGGAACTGGGGACTGCGCGCGAGGTGGTTTCGCGCGCGCTACGGCATTTCGAGCGCGACGGCCTGATCGAGGTCGACCGGGGTCAGGTGAGGCTGATCGACAGGCAAGCGCTCGCCGCGCTGGCTCGGTGACTTGATCACAGACGGCCGCCGCGTTCGGTGCGAAGGCGCTGTTACGCAACCTGGGGAGGCGTCCTTGTTGAATAGCAATGTCGGCAGCGTGGATCGGATCGTGCGGATCGGCGGCGGCGTCGCCCTGATCGCCTTCGCGCTGGGCTATCTGGCGCCAGGGACCGGCTACAACTGGCTCGGCTGGATCGGCGTCGTGCCGCTGGCGACCGCGGCCTTCGGCACTTGCCCGCTCTACAGCCTTCTCGGTCTCTCTACCTGTTCGGTCGCCAAGCCGGGCTGAAGCCGGGCTGAAGCCGGGCTGAAGCCGAACCTCGCCGGCGCCCGCCTCGGCAAAGAGGCGCATTTTCCTCGCCGCGCGCATCTTGAGCGTTACTTCGACGCAACGCGCTGATATTATGAAACGGAGCGCTGGAAATTGCAAGTTGCTGGAGTGCCACGCTTTCGTCGATTCTGTTTGATTTTCTCCGAAATCTGCGCGATGCGCCATCGATTCGCGCGCTGACCCCCGCCATGTATTGCCGCAAGAAGACTTCCGCCGGACGCGCCTATCTGCAAATCGTCGAAAGTCGGCGCGAAGGCGCGGCGGTGCGCCAGCAGGCGATCGCTACGCTGGGGCGTAATGAAGGAGCAAATGGAGGACCGTCCGGCCGCCGCCGCGAGCCTCCGCACGTCCCACCGAGGCATAATCCACATCAACATAGCGCAAGGTGACGCCGCGCCGATTTTTTGGTGCGATTTTGCCTGCCCTGCCAATGGCTTGGCATTTGGCGCTGTTAAAGATCAGTCAAGCGCTCCGTCGGGCGCGGATATTGTCATTGCTGCTGAGGCGGCGACGGAAGTGGACGGCGTTGTCTTTGACACGTCTTGCGGGCAGGGCGTTGCGGTGACCTCTGGGCCGCCCAGAACAGAGAGTCGACATAGCGCAGCTTCCGCGCCGAGGCGTCGGCAGGCGCCGCAGACACCACCGAGCCGCCGCGGGAAACTCCCTTGCGCCGACTTTCCGCATCGGTCGGCGCAGAATTCCGCAACGATCCGCCTCGCGAATTCGGCTGCGCCTTGGCGTGTTCCGGTCGCCCAGGCGCCCCGGGCCTAAACCCAACAAGTTGAAACGCACGCGGCCGCCATTGCGCGGGTCGCGCCTGTCTATCGCCCGATAGCTCACTATTCGCACGCTGACGCGCGCAGACTTTGCGCGAAAACTTGATCGCGACTGACTCAAGGCCGGGCTATTGCGAAGACGCGCCCCCGACGCGCCGGAGAGCCTTGCATGGCGAGCACGGAACACGACATTCCTGGCTCTGCGCGGCCAGCGACGCGCCGCAGCCGCGGGGAGAGCCTGCCGCGGGCCGCCGCAGTGGTCCTCGACCTCGCTTGCCCCCCCGCCAACGCCGAGGAGGTCGCCGCCTTCGCGGCGATCCTCGACGGCCTCGAACGCCGCTTCGACATCGACCCCAGCGCGCTCGACGCCGCGACGCTGCGCCGTCGCGTCCGCCGCCGCCTCGCGCTCGCCGGTCTCGACAAACCGCTCGACTATGCGGACCGACTGGCGGTCGACGCCGAGGAAGCCGCGACCCTGCTCGCCGAATGTCTCGCCAGCGGCCCCTCGCTGCTTTCCGACCGCGACGCCTTCGCGGCGATCATGGCGACAGTGATCGCGCCGCGGCTCGCACGGCTCGGGGCGGAACGCGACATCCGCGTCTGGGTCGCGGGATGCGGCGCCGGCGAGGACGTCTACGCCCTCGCCATCGCCTTTTGCGAAGCCGCAGCGGCGCGCGGCGGGGCGCCCGGTTTCAGGATCCTCGCTACCGACGCCGACGGCTCCGCGCTGGCGGCCGCAGTCGCCGGCCGCTTTCCCTTCGACGCGCTCGGCGCGCTCGAACCCGACCTTGTCGAACGTTATTTCGAACGCGAGGGCGACAGTGCGCGCGCGAAAGCCGACCTCCAGCGACACATCGCCTTTCATCGCCACGATCTCATGCGCGATCCGCCCTTCGCGCGCATCGACCTCGTCTGCTGCCGCCGTGCGCTCGCCTCGCAGCAGCGCGAGGCGAGCGCACGGGTTCTGAGGCTTTTCCGCTCCGCCTTGACGCCCGGCGGCCTGTTGCTGCTGGGGCCCAGCGGAGCGCTCGGCGGCGACGCGAATGGGTTTGAGGTTCTCGACCGCGGAGCCCGGATTTTCGGCCGCCCCTTGCGCGCTTCGCGGAAGGACCCCGGCCCCGCTGACGACGCCGCTAATCCGACGCGCGACCTGGAGGCTCTGCTGCAGGCCGTGGAGATCGGCGCCGTGTTCCTCGACGACGGCTTGCGTGTGCGCCGCTACACGCCGGCCGCGTCCCGGGTTTTCGCGCTGAGCGCCGACGACATCGGCCGGGGGATCGCCGACGTCGCCTTGCGCTTCGAGGGCGTGAACCTGCTGTCCCTGCTCGTCGAGGTCGTGGCCGCAGGCGCGATGCGCGAGGTTGAGATCGGCGTCGAGGGCCATGCCTATCTGCTGCGCGTCCTGCCGCACCGCGGCGCCGGAGCGGCGCCGATGGGCGCCATCGTCACCGTCATCGACGTCAATGCGCTGAAGATGGCGCGGCGGCGGGTTCGCGACCTCAACCGACGCAATCAGACCGTGATCGAATCGCTGAGCGAAACCATCGTCAGCTGGGACCCGAAGAGCGAGCACATCCTGTTCAGCAACGAGGCGTTCGCGCAGACGCTGGAGCTCAGCGTCGAGGATCTGCTCGGACGCCCGCTCGCCGCGGTGGTGCACCCGGAAGTTCATCGCCACAAGCGCGACGCCATGGCGGCGCTGCAATCGCAGCCGTTCGTCACCAGCCTGGTGCGCACTCCCAAGCCCTCCGGAGAGATCGTCTGGCGCAGCGTGCGCTACACCGCCGTCAACGGCTTCGACGGCCGGCTCGTCGCCTATCTCGCCTGCGGCCGCGACGTCTCCGATGAGGTGCGCTACGTGGAGGCGCTGGAGGCGCTGGCGGGCGTGCAGACGCCGATCGATCTGCCGTTCGAGACGTTCGCGGCGCAGGCGCTGAAGATCGGCGCCGGACTGCTCGGCGTGCCCTATGCGGCGCTGTCGCAATCGGAGGGCGAACAGCGGCGCGTCGCCTGTCTGGTCGGACCCGACAAGGCGCCCCCGCCGGCGTTGGGCGAACTCGCGCTCGCGCGGGCGAGTGAAATCGCGCGCCGTCCGGAGGGGGCGGTCTCGGAACTCCACGCCGAAGCCGGGCTTGCCGCCTGCATCGGCGTCGTCGTGCGCGCAGGCGCGGAGAGTTACGGCGCGGTTTGTTTCTTCTCGGACGAGCCCCCGGCTTTCGGGCCGATCACCGACATTCAGCGCGGCTTCGTCCGGCATATCGCGCAATGGATCGGAATGAAGATCGAAATCCACCGTAAACATCTCTCGCTGCGGCGCAGCGAGGCCGAGTTGCGACTGATCTTCGACAATGTCGCGCAGAACATCTGGCGTCTCGACGGATTGCACCGCGTGCGCTGGGCCAACGCCGGCGCCGCGCAGTCGATGGGCCTGGATCCCAGAAGCGTCGTCGGCGCGCCGGCGGACGCCTTCATGCAGCGGCTCGATCCGAAATGGCGCGCGCATGGCGAAGCCGCGTTCGGCTCGCAGACAGCTTATTACGGCGTCGAGGCCCAATTCAAACCAAGGGGCCAGGCGCCGCAATGGACCTCGACGGATTTCGCGCCCGACAACGAGGGTCCGGACGGCGAGCCTTCGCTGCTCGTCGTCTCCACCGACATCACGCTGGCGAAGGAGCGGGAAACCGAGCTTGAGGTCGCCATCGCCGACGCCGATCACAGCCGCAGGCTTTACCAGCAACATTATCGGCGTACGCCCGTGCTGCTCTGTTCGTTCCAGCGCGACGGGCGCGTCGTCGAGGCGAGCGACCTCTGGCGCGACAAGACCGGCTATGGCCGCGAGGAGGTGGTGGGTCGGCGGCTCGGCGACTTCATGGACGAGCCATCGCGCTTGCGCGCGGTCGAGGCGTTGACGGAGCTTTGGCGGATGGGCGCCTGCGAAGCCGTTCCCTTGCGCTTTGTCGCCAAATCCGGGCGCATGATGGAGGTCGAACTGTCCGGCTATGTCAGCGCGGAGGAAGGCGGCGCGCCGTTGTGCCTAGCCGCGCTGGTCGACGTCACCGCCCGCAGCGCCGCCGAGACGGCGCTGGAGCGGGCCAACCGAGACCTCGCCACCGTCAACGATGGGTTGAAGAAATTCGCGCATGTCGCGTCGCACGACCTGCAGGAGCCGCTACGCAAAATCAGACAGTTCGGCGACATCCTAATTTCCGAGCACCGCCAGGCGCTGAGCGACGACGCCGCCTTCTGCATCGAGGCGATGCGCGATTCGAGCGACCGCATGCGCCGCCTGATCAAGGACATTCTCGACTTCTCGCGCTCGATCAACGCGACCATGTCGCGCACCCGCCTGCCGCTGGCCGAGATCGCCCACGACATCTTGAGCGAACTGGAGATGGCGGTGCGCGAGGCCGGCGCCGAGGTCAGGATCGGACGCCTGCCGACGCTTCTGGGCGATCGCACCGCGGTTCAACTGCTGATGCGCAATCTCATCGGCAACAGCCTCAAATACCGCCGCCCCGGCGTGCCGCCGCAAGTGTCGATATCGGGCGCCTGGGCGTCGGAGGCGGAGTTCGTGCTGAGCTTCAAGGACAATGGCGGCGGCGTCGACCCGCGCTATCACGAGATCATATTCGACGCCTTCACCCGTCTGCAGACGCACGGCGATGCGGATGGCTCGGGGCTGGGCCTGGCGATCTGCAAGTCCGTATGCGAGCGCCAGCAATGGCGGATCGGGGTGAAGAGCGCGCCGGGCGAGGGCGCCGAGTTCACTCTCGCCATTCCAGCCGCCGACGTGGCGAACGATTCGCCGGTCGGGCGACGCGCCTGACCTGCCGGCGAGGAGTTCCGGCGCTTGCGCCCGCGGGTATCGGGGTCGCGCCGCGGCCGCTCGCCGCAAGCGCGCTTTAGAGCGCCCCGCGCCCTTCGAGAACCGCCAGCGTCACGCTCTCGATCGCCTGAGCGGAAATCTCTTCCTTCGACAGGAAAGCCTTTACGCCGGCGCGGAAACCGATGCGGCGAATGTCGGGCTCGTCGAGCCCGGTCAGCAGCACGCAAGGGGCGGCGTGAGTTTTCGAGAATTCGCTGATGAAGGCGATCGAGGTTTGCGACCCCAGCCAATAATCGACGAACACGACATCGAACGCATGCTCCGCCATGATGCGCAACGCGTCGTCGGTCGTGAAGCAGACTCTCAGCTTGAAATCCAGCTGCTTGGATTTGGTGGCGAGACGGTTGATGATGGCGGCGTCGACGGCGTCGTCGTCGATCAACAACGCCCGGACGGTTTCACGCGCGACCGGCGAGAAGTATGCGAGGGACTCTTCCTCATCGCGCGACAGGGGGTCCGAGCACACGATTCGCCGTCCCTTCGCCAGATCTTCATTGGCTGGGGACCGCATGTCACCGCATCGTGTCGGCGCGATGGCAGTCGGGGCCCCTGTACGCGGAAGTTCACACGTCAACTCTTGTTGACTTATTTGCAGGATAACTGATTCGCGGACGCGTTACAACATATTGTCAACACGTTATTTAGATTGCGAATCTGCGTCTCCTCTGTAGTGACGCCGTCGTTTGACTTCCGCAAAGTTACGGACGAAGTTCAGGCGCCGAACCGACGTTGGCCGCCAATATTGGATTGCAGCGCATCCTTGCTCATCGCCGCCTCGAAATAGGCTATCGTCTTGACGAGACCATCGCGCAACGGAATGCGCGGGCGCCATCCCAGCGCGGCTTCCGCGCGGCGGATGTCGGGCTGACGTTGCTTGGGATCGTCGGAGGGCAGCGGACGAAAGACCAGTTTCGCCGAGGATCCGGTCAGGTCGAGCACCAGCGCCGCGAGCTCGCGAATGGTGAATTCCGAGGGGTTGCCGATGTTCATCGGCCCGGTTTCCTCCTGGCCGGTCGCCATCATGCGCACGAAGCCGTCGATGAGATCGTCGACATAGCAGAACGAGCGGGTTTGCAAGCCGTCGCCGTAGAGGGTGATGTCCTCGCCCTTCAGCGCCTGGACGATGAAATTGGAAACCACGCGCCCGTCGTTGGGATGCATGCGCGGCCCGTAGGTGTTGAAGATTCGCACCACCTTGGCGGCGAGCTTGTGCTGGCGCACGTAGTCAAAGAACAGGGTTTCGGCGCATCGCTTGCCTTCGTCGTAGCAGGAGCGCAGCCCGATCGGGTTGACGTGGCCCCAATACTCCTCGGTTTGCGGATGTACCTGCGGATCGCCGTACACTTCCGATGTCGAGGCCTGCAGGATCTTGATCTTCAACCGCTTGGCGAGGCCGAGCATGTTGATCGCGCCGAGCACGCTGGTCTTCGTAGTTTGCACGGGGTCGAACTGGTAATGCACCGGCGAGGCGGGGCAGGCGAGATTATAGATCTCGTCTACTTCGACGTAGAGCGGGAATGTCACGTCGTGCCGCAGCAGCTCGAAACGATTGTCATCGAGCAGATGCGCGATATTGTGCCGCGTGGAGGAAAAGAAGTTGTCGACGCAGAGAACGTCGTTGCCGGCGGCGAGCAGCCGCTCGCAAAGATGCGAGCCCAGAAAACCCGCGCCGCCCGTGACCAGAACCCGCTTTCCCGTCAACATGCCGACTTCTCCCCGTGCGCCGCGAGACGAACGCGCCTCTCAGCGCTCGCAACTCTTAGCGGAACCGGCGATGTTGGCCATCCTTGCTTCGTCAGCGACGCATCGTCGCCCGAATCGAATGTATAAAGGCCGCCGTCCCGCGCGATTGACATGCGCCAAGGCGCTGCAAAGCGCAAGCTTTGCAGCGTGGGGCGGGACGGCCGGCGCAATCCCGGCGCAAGCCTGAGCGGCCGCCGGCCAAAAGGGGCGACACGACGCTAGTCGAAGCCCGCAAGAAGAGGTTACAAAGACGGCATGACGAACGCTGCCTCGGCTGCACTTACGTGGGACGCGGATCTGCTGTTGCGCTTCGACTTCGAGCGCGTGCAGGTCGTGCACGACCTTCTGTCGCGGGTGCCGGGCGCCCCGCGCCGCATTGTCGACCTCGGCTGCGGGCCGGGCACCAGCACGCGCATGCTGGTCGACCGCTTCCCCGGCGCCGAGATCACCGGGGTCGACGTCTCCGAGTCGATGCTCGCGGTGGCGGTCAACCGGGCGCCGGGCGCGAGGTTCGTGCGCGCCGATATCGGCGCCTGGCGGCCTGAGGCGCCCGTCGATCTCGTCTTCGCCGACAGCGTGCTGCAATGGCTGGGCGAGCACGAGCGGCTGTTCGCGCAGCTGATGGGCTGGCTCGCCCCCGGCGGCGTGCTGGCCGTGCAGATGCCCGACAACCGGCAGGAGCCGAGCCACGCGCTGATGCGCCTCATCGCCGCCGACGGCCCATGGGCGAACAGGCTGGTGCCGGTCGCGAAGACGCGCGCCGTGATCGCGACCTATGGCGACTATTACCGCTGGCTGCGGCCGCTCTCGGCCTCGCTCGACATCTGGCTGACCGCCTATATCCACCCGCTCGACGGCGTGGAGGCGATCGTCGACTGGTTCCGCGGCTCGGCGCTGCGCCCGTTCCTGGCGCCTTTGTCGGACGCCGAACGCGAGGCCTTTCTCGGCCGCTACCGCCGCGATCTCGCCGAATCCTATCAGGAGGAGGCGGACGGCAAGGTGCTGTTCATCTATCCCCGCCTGTTCCTGCTGGCGCGCAAGGCCGATTGAGCCTTGCGCCAACGCGCCGACCTGCTGCTGGTGCAGCGCGGCCTGTTCGCAAGCCGCGCGCGGGCCCAGGAGGCGATTGCGGCGGGCCTCGTCGTCGCAGACGGGGAGCCGGTGCGAAAAGCCTCGCAGACGCTTCCCGCCGAGGCGCGGCTCGACGCCCGCGCGGCCCATCCCTGGGCCTCGCGCGGCGGCGTCAAGCTCGCCGCCGGGCTCGACGCCTTCGCGCTCGATCCCGCCGGTCTGCCCTGCCTCGACCTCGGCGCCTCGACCGGCGGCTTCACCGACGTGCTGCTCGCGCGCGGGGCGCGGTCCGTGGTCGCGGTCGACGTCGGGCATGGCCAGTTCGACCCGCGCCTGGCCGCCGACGCGCGGGTGCGCTCGCTCGAAGGCCGTGACGCGCGCGCGCTGACGCCGGCCGATCTGGAGACGCCGCCCGGCGCCATCGTCTGCGACGTCAGTTTCATCTCGCAAACCCTGGTGCTGCCGGCGGCGTTGCCGCTCGCGGCCCCTCGGGCCTGGCTGGTGACGCTGGTCAAGCCGCAGTTCGAAGTCGGTCCGGCGCGGCGGGTCAAAGGGCTGGTCAAGGACGAGGCGGCGCTCAACCAGGCCTGCCAAGCCGTGCGCGACTGCGTGACGTCGCTCGGCTGGACGGTTCTGGGGCTGCGGCCGTCTCCCATTCTCGGCGGCGAGGGCGCGCGCGAGTTCCTGCTCGCGGCGCGGCGCTGAGCGGGCTCTAACCCGCGTGCGCCTCCGCCATCACATGCTTCTCGATCTCCCACACCGGTTGTTTGGTGAGGTCCTTGTTGATCTCGAGCCGCACCAGCGGCTTCACGTCGGCGTGCAGCGCCTCTCTGAGATCGGCGAGGGCGCGCGGCGGCGCGACGATCACCAGCGCGGTCGCATGACGTTCGCGCACGAGCTTCTCCAGCGCCTCGGTCACGCGCTGGGTGAAGCGGTGCTCTTCGAGATCGTGCCAGTTCGTCGTCTCGAAAGCGGCGCGCCGGTCGCCCTGCGCGTGGGCGAAGCCGCGGCCCGGCTTGTCGGAGCCCTGGTCGTGCGTGGCGGGATTGTCCTCGTCGACGATCACCTGCTCGGTGACGAAATTCGCGAATTTCTCGTCGCCCTCGTTTCGCAGGAACAGCGCCTTGCGGCCGTCGCCGACGAAAATGTACGCATTGTGAGGGACAACAGCTTTGGTCATGACCGTCTCCGTGCGCGAGTTACGCGCCAAGCCGGAGAGGCTGGCGCGTTCCGCTTTGGCGCGCAATGAGGCGCCGCAAGACACAAGCGCATCAACCGGCGCTCCGGTTCCGCACGATCCAATGCGCGATCTCCGGCCAGAAGCTCGCCAGCGTTCGCCGGCCCATGAACAGCGACAGGTGGCCGCCCGGCGCCTCGCGCACGACGACTTGCGCCCCGACGCAGCGGGATCGGGCGGCCGTGGCCTGCGGCGGCGCCACCACCGTGTCGTCGCGCGCCGCCAGCACGTATACGGGCGCTGCGATCCCGGCGAGGCCGCAGCAGCGGCCGAGCGCGGGAAAGCGGTTCTCGGCCAGGCGATTGTCGCGGAACAGCCATTCCGAGGTCTCGACGAAATAGCGCCCCGGCAGATCGAACGGGTGCGCGTTCCAGGTCTCGAACTTCGCCCGCAGCGCCGCCTCGGGCTCGTCCTGCAGGGCGGTGACGGCCTCGCGCTCCGGGTTCATTCCCGGCATCCACATCGCGAGCGACAGCGAGCCGAGCACCCGCCCGCCGGAAAGCGCGATCGCCGCCGCGATGGCCGCGGGCGGCGTCATCGCCAGCGTCCGGGTGATGGCGGATTCGGCGGCGCGCAAATCCAGCGGCGCGCCCGCCAGCGCCAGGCTCGCCACCTTGCGCGGAAATCGCGCCGCATAGAGCGCGGCGAGCCAGCCGCCCTGGCAGAGACCGACCAGCGAGACGCGGCCGCCGAGATCGTCGACGGCGACGTTGAGATCGCTCAGATAGACATCGACGCCGAAGTCGCGCATCTCGACGCTCGCGGAGCGCCAGGAGGTGAGCGCGAGCGGACCGGCGCCTTCGTTCAAAAGGACGCGCGCGAGGCTGTGCCCAGGCGCAAAGTCGGCCAGCGTCGCGTCATGGACGGCGTAGGGCGCGACGATGAGCGTAAAGACGGCGTCGGGCGCTGCGGCGTCGCCTTCGAGCAACCGCATCGTCGACAGCTCAAGACGCGTGGTGGCGAGATTAGGCAGCCCGAGGTCCGGCGCGCCGCCGCCGCCCAGGCGGGCGGAATAGGGCCGCCAGATGTCGAAGGGCGCGATCAGAGTCGCGAAATCGAACAGGTTCGCCATCGACGCTCACTCGAGAAGCGCTCGGCGCCGGCGGAACATACGCTGGACCCGCCGCAGCGGCAACGCCGCGGCCTCATCCAAACACGTACTGTCCCGGCGCCTTGTCGCCGACGCTGAGGCCCGCCTCCGGCCGGCCGAGCGGCGGCGGCGCGACGGGGGCGGCGGAATGAGCCTTCAGCCAGTCGAACCACGACGGCCACCAGGAGCCCTCGCGCGCCGGCGCGGCGGCGAACCACGCCTGCGGATCGGGGCGCGGCTCGGCGTGCACGGTGGTCGCCAGCCGGTAGCGGCGGCGCGGCGCGCCCGGCGGCGAAACGACGCCCTGATTGTGTCCGCCGCTGGCGAGCGCGAAGGTCACGTCGGCGTCGGTGAACTGATGGATCTTGAACACCGAGGGCCAGGGGGCGACATTGTCCGCCTCGGTTCCCAGCGCGAACACGGGTATGCGAATGTCGTGCGGCGAGACCGGACGACCCTCGACCTTGTATTTTCCTTCCGCGAAATCGTTGTTGAGATAGAAATCGCGCAGATAGTCGCGGTGCATGCGATAGGGCATGCGCGTGGTGTCGCTCGACCATGCGGCGAGATCGTTGATCGTCTCCGCCTCGCCCATCAGATACTGATGCACCAGGCGCGACCAGATCAGATCGTTGGAGCGCATGAGATCGAACGTGCCCGCCATGCGCGAGCCCTCGAAGGTCCCCTCCTCCCACATCAGGTCCTCGATCGCCGCGATCTGCGAATGGTCGATGAACAGTTTCAGTTCGCCCGCTTCGGTGTAGTCGACCTGCGCGGCGAGCAGCGTCAGGCTCGCCAGCCGGTTGTCGAGGTCGCGCGCCATCGCCGCCGCCCGCACCGCCGCGAGCGCGCCGCCGATGCAATAGCCGACCAGATGCGCCTTCGCGGCGCCGGTCACCGTAAGCGCCGCCGACAGCGCCGCCATCACGCCCTCATTGCCGTAATCGTCGAAGCCGAGATCGCGATCCGCGCTCGTCGGGTTGCGCCAGGAAATCATGAAGACGGTGAAGCCGGCGTCGGTCAGCGCGCGCACCAGCGAGTTCTCGGGCCTCAGGTCGAGGATGTAATATTTCATGATCCAGGCTGGGACGATGACGACCGGCTCCGGCTGGACCCTGTCGGTCGTCGGCGCGTACTGGATGATCTCGGCCAGGGAGGTGCGCCGCACGACGGCCCCCTCGCTCAGCGCGACCGTCTTGCCGGGGACCCACGCCAGCGCCGCCTCGGGCCGCCGGCCGCTGCGGGCGTTGAGGTAATCGCGCCAGAAATGCTGCGCGCCGCGCGCGAGATTGGCGCCGCGCTCTTCCTGCGTCTTCGCCAGCGCGACCGGATTGGTGATGAGGAAATTGGTCGGCGCGACGGCGTCGAGCGCTTGCCGGCCGAGGAAATTGACCAGCGCGAGACTGTGCGGATCGGCGCCGTGCAGGCCGCGCGTCGCCTCCTCCCACCATCTCTCCCAGCCCAGGAAGCTCTCGGCGTAGAGCGAGAACGGCCACTGCCGCCACGCTGGGTCGCGGAACCTCTTGTCGGCGCTGGCGCCGTCCTTGCCAGACTTGGCGAGGCTCAGCACGCGCGCGCTTTCCGCGAGCGCGTGACCGGCGAGCTCCATCCGCCGCCCCGGCGAGACGGCCATGTGAAGGCCCCAGTCGAGCCAAGCGCGCCCCAGGCTCATCGGCGAGAAGCCGCCGTAGGCCTCGACGATGGCGGCCTGCAGAGCGTGATCGAGATCGTTGACCGGCTCGGCGCGTTCCGGGCGCGGGGCTGGGCCCTGCAGCGCATTGGATCCCGGCGTCACCGCGCGCTCAGCCATGTTCGAACTCCAGCGCACGATTGTAGAGCGTCGCGGCCGTCGTCCGTTGACCCATCTCAACTTCCGCGCTTCGCCTGCGGCCTCGCGCTTTCCGGCACGAACAGCCACAGCGCGGCGAGTGCGACCGTTGCGGCGGCGGCGCATTCTAGGAACGCGGCGGAGAAGCCGAGCCGATCGACGATCACGCCGCTCGCCAGCCCGCTCAGCGAGGCGCCGATCCCTTGCGCCGTCGTCACCGCGCCGAGCGCGAAATTGTAACGTCCCGCGCCGCGCGTGAAATCGGCGACGACCAGCGGCGTCAGCACGCTGAGCACGCCGGCGCCGACGCCGTCCAACAGCTGCACGCCGACGAGCCATGCGGAATTGTCGGACAGCGTATAAAGCACGGCGCGCGCGGGCAGCACGGCGAAACCCGCCAGCAGGATCGGCCGCCGGCCCCAGACGCCCGCCTTGCGGCCGCACAGAAGCGCAATCGGCAGCATCACCAGCTGCGCGGCGACGATGCAGGCCGACATCGCCGCCGTCGCCCAACCGGGGTGGCTGAGGGCGATCTTCTGCCCGACCAGCGGCAGCAGCGGCGCATTGGCGAAATGGAACAACATCAGGCTGACCGCGAAGGCGATCAGCGGCCGGTTGGCGAGTATCTGCGCCCAGCCGCCGCTCGTCTCGCCCTCCTCCGCGGAGCCCCGCGCGCGGCCGTGATCTATCGCGGCGTCAGGGATGGCGAGCGCGGCGAAGGCCGCCAGCGCGGCGAAGACCGGCACGCTGAGAAACACCGCGCGCTGGCCGAACAGCCAGCCGACGCCGCCGAGCACCACCGCGATGGCGACATTGCCTGCGTGATCGAACGCGGCGTTGCGGCCCATCCGTGCGGGCAGCGCGCGCTTCAGGTAGAGTCCCAGCGTCAGCGCGGCGACGGCGGGGCCGAACACGTCGCCGACGACGGCGAGCGCGGAATTGGCGATCATGACCGGCCAGAAGCTCGGCCACAGGAAGATGACGACCGCCCCGACGGCGAGCAGGGCCAGCGAGACGACGATCACGCCGCGTTTGGCGTTGGTGGCGTCGATGGCGGCGCCGGCGGGGGTCTGCGCGGCGAGGCCGACCAGGCCGCTCACCGTCGTCATCAGTCCGACCTCGGACTGGCTCCAGTGGCGCTGCGTTACCAGGAACACGTTGAGATAAGGCCCCAGCGCGCCGCGCACGTCGGCGAGCAGGAAGTTGAGCGCATCAAGCCAGACCGGCCGAAAGCCGGCGCGCGAAGCTTTCGGGTCGGGCGCGGCGTCGGCGCTTGCCGGAGCGGCAGAGACGGCGGCGTCGTTCATCGCTCAACGCCAATGCGGGATCAGCAGCGCCGCGGCGAGCGCGGCGAGCAGCGCGGGCGGCGTCACCAGCGCCCCCACTTTCAGGAAGCGCCACGCGCTGACCGTCAGCTCCTCGCGCCGCAGCGCGTAAAGCCAGAGAATCGTCGCCAGCGATCCCGTGACCGACAGGTTAGGCCCGAGATCGACGCCGATCAGAACCGCGCTGGCGAGATCGGGGGAGGCATGCGCGCCATGCACCGTAGCGCCGGCGATGAGCCCCGCGGGCAGGTTGTTCATCAAGTTGCAGACGATGGCGACGACCACGCCCGACCCCCAGTCGGTCGCCGCCGGCGCTTGCTGGGAGAGCCGCGTCAGTTCGGCGGCGAGCGCGGCGACGAGGCCGGTGTGATTAAGCGCCTCGACCAGCACGAACAGGCCGGCGACCAGCGGCAGCACGCCCCAGGAGATTTCGCGCAGCATCGCCCACGGCGCCTCGCGCTTCTGGATCACCGCGGCGAGCGCCGTGACGACGCCGGCCGCGCAGGTCGGCGCGCCGAGATCGGCGCCGAAAGCGGAAGCGGCGACGAGCAGCGCCGCGGTGGCGAGGATGCCGATCGCCGCCAGCCGGCCGCCGTCGTCGAGCCGGCCGACCTCCACGTCGCGCGCGAGGGACTCTTCGGCCAGCGCACGGCGTTGCGTCCAGTAGAGCGCAGCGTAGGTGACGGCTATCGCCGCGACCGAGGGGGCGAGGAACCGCGCGATCCAATCGGTCAGCGGCGGCATGTGGCCGCCGCCGAACACGACGAGATTGGCGGGATTGGAGATCGGCAGCAGGAACGAGGCGGCGTTGGCGATGAAGGCGCAGATGAAGGCGTAGGGCAGCGGGTCCTTGACCTTCGCCGCGGCGGTAGCCGCCAGCACCGCAGGCGTCAGCACCACCGCGGTCGCGTCGTTGGAGAGCAGCGCGGTCACGACGACGCCCACCCCATAGACCAGCGCGAACAGCCGCGCCGGCGAACCCCGGGCGAAGGCGGTGGCGAGGCGGGCGAGCCAGTCGAACAGCCCGTCGCGCCGCGCGACTTCGGCCAGCAGCATCATGCCGGCGAGAAACAGATAGACGTCGAGCCCCTTGGCGACCCCGGCGAGCGCGACGCTCGGCGGGATGAGGCCGAAAGCGAGCAGCGCGGCGGCGCCGCCGACGGCCCAGATCGCCTCCGGCAGTCGCGCCGGCCGCAGAATGACGCCGGCCGTCGCCAGTCCCGCAATGCTCCAGGTTTCCGCAACGGCGGTCAGCATGTTTTTCCTCTCCGGAAGACGGGGCCAGTTCCCCGCCGCCGCCGCGACGGCCGCGCGCGCGCTCGCTCGTATCTACGACTGCGGCTTGCGCTTGTTCCGGATCAGAATCGCCGGCTCCGCCTCGGCCGGGGGGAACCGCCCTGGGGCCCGAAGCGCTATCCTGCGGCGGCGACGGCCGATTGGCTGCCGCAGCGGCGAATTGGCAAAAGTCGTACCGCGCAAATCGCAATGCCCCCTAGCGATATTGCGTCGCAATATCTATGCTCGCGCGGCTGTCAGGAGAATGTCATGGTCGCTCGCCCACGTCGCAGCGCGCTCTATATGCCGGGGTCGAACCCGAAGGCCCTGGCCAAGGCGCGCGAATTGCCGGCCGACGTGGTCATCCTCGACCTCGAGGATTCCGTCGCGCCCGAGGCCAAGGTCGAGGCGCGCGAGCGCATCGTCGCCGCGCTCAAGCAGGGCGGCTTCGGCGGCCGGGAAGTGCTGATTCGCGTCAACGGCGTCCATACGCCGTGGGGCGAGGCCGATCTGGAAGCCGCCGCCGCGGCCGGGCCGGACGGCGTGCTGCTGCCCAAGGTCGACGGGCCGGGCACGGTGCTGCACGCCGCCCGCCTGTTGCGCGAGGCGCCGATGAAAACCCGGCTGTGGGCGATGATGGAGACGCCGATGGCGATGCTGAGCGCTGGCGTCATCGCGGCGACCGCCGCCGATCCGGCGTCGCGGCTGGAAGTGCTGGTGCTCGGCCTCAACGACCTGGCCAAGGAGACGCGGGCGCGGTTCACGCCCGGCCGGGCCGCCTTTACGCCCTGGCTCGCCACCTGCGTCGCCGCGGCGCGCGCGCACGGCTGCGACGTGATCGACGGCGTTTACAACGAGATCCAGGACCTCGACGGCTTCCGGGCGGAGTGCCAGCAGGGGCTGGAGTTCGGCTTCGACGGCAAGACGCTGATTCACCCCAGCCAGATCGACATCTGCAACCAGGTGTTTTCGCCCCAGGCGGAGGAGGTCGAGATGGCGCGCAAGATCGTCGCCGCGTTCAACCTGCCGGAGAACGCCAGCAAGGGCGTGCTGCAGCTCGACGGCCGGATGGTCGAGCGGCTGCATGCGGAAATGGCGCAGCGTACGCTGACCGTTGCGCAGGCCATCGCCGCGCTGACGCGCGGCTGAGCCGCCGGCCCGGCGCCCGCAAGGGCGCCGGCCCCCGAAACTTCAGGAGCCGAGCCATGGGCGCGGACGTCAATTCCCTTTTCCAGTACGGCGCGGATGCGACGCCTTATCGCAAGCTGACCGGCGGAGGCGTGCGCGTCGAGCAGGCGCTCGGGCATGAGTTCCTGGTCGTCGAGCGCGAGGCGATCCGCGCGCTGGCGGAAGCGGCGATGGTCGACATCAACCATCTGCTGCGCCCCGGCCATCTGGCGCAGCTGGCCAAGATTCTCGACGACCCGGAGGCGACCGGCAACGACAAGTTCGTCGCCTATGACCTCCTAAAGAACGCCGGCATCGCCGCCGGCGGCGTGTTGCCGATGTGCCAGGACACCGGCACCGCCATCGTCATGGGCAAGAAGGGGCGGTTCGTGTTCACCGACGGGAGCGACGAGGCGGCGCTGCTGCAGGGCGTGAAGGACGCCTACGAGAAGAAGAACCTGCGCTACAGCCAGGTCGCGCCGCTGAGCATGTTCGAGGAGAAGAACACCGGCGACAACCTGCCGGCGCAGATCGAGCTCTACGCCGAGGGCGAGGACGCCTACAAGTTCCTGTTCGTCGCCAAGGGCGGCGGCTCCGCCAACAAGACCTTCCTCTATCAGGCGACGCCGTCGATCCTCACGCATGACCGCATGATCGCGTTCCTGAAGGAGAAGATCCTGACGCTGGGCACCGCCGCCTGTCCGCCGTATCATCTGGCCATCGTCATCGGCGGCACGAGCGCGGAGCAGACGCTGAAGACGGTCAAGCTCGCCTCGACGCATTATCTCGACACGCTGCCGGTCTCCGGCGACCGTTCGGGCCGCGCCTTCCGCGACCTGGAGATGGAGGCCGAGATCCTCAAGCTGACGCAGAGACTGGGCGTCGGGGCGCAGTTCGGCGGCAAGTATTTCTGCCACGACGTCAGAGTGATCCGGCTGCCGCGGCATGGGGCCTCGCTGCCGGTCGGGCTCGGCGTGTCCTGCTCGGCCGACCGGCAGGCGCTGGCCAAGATCACCCGCGACGGCGTGTTCCTGGAGCAGCTGGAGCATGACCCCGCCCGCTTCCTGCCCGCCGTCGACGAAGCCAAGCTCGGCGGCGAGGTCGTGCGCATCGACCTGAACCGGCCGATGCCGGAGATCCTCAGCGAGCTGTCGCGCTATCCGATCAAGACCCGGCTGTCGCTGACCGGGCCTGTCATCGTGGCGCGCGACCTCGCCCACGCCAAGATCCGCGAGCGGCTCGAGCGCGGCGAGCCGATGCCGGACTACTTCCGCAACCACCCGGTCTATTACGCCGGGCCGGCGAAGACCCCGGCCGGCTACGCGTCGGGCTCGTTCGGGCCGACGACGGCGGGGCGGATGGATTCCTATGTCGGCCAGTTCCAGGCGGCGGGGGGCTCGATGGTGATGCTCGCCAAGGGCAACCGCGGCGCGGAGGTGCGCAAGGCCTGCGCCGAGCACGGCGGGTTCTACCTGGGCTCGATCGGCGGACCGGCGGCGCGGCTGGCGCAGGACTGCATCCGCAAGGTCGAGGTGCTGGAGTACCCGGAGCTGGGGATGGAGGCGATCTGGCGCATCGAGGTCGAGGACTTCCCGGCCTTCATCGTCATCGACGACAAGGGTAATGACTTTTTCAAGGAGCTCAACCTGGGATAGCCGGGACAGTCCCGGCGCCGGGGATTTCAGCGGGTTGGGCGGCGAAAAGTGTCCCTGCCGGGTTTGGTCCGGAGTTTGAAACTAATTGTCATTCGAGAATATATTGCCCCGCTTGACATCGCACTTGTATGATAACAAGTTACGCGACAATTGCTCGTACTCCTTCTTTGAAATGGGGTCTATACTTACAATACGGCCAGTGGAATCAGGATGGAAGGCCAAAGATAATTCGCAAGCGCCGGCATCTGGACTGATGGTAATCGTCTGTTCTTCCAATCCATGAATTTCCTTTATCAGCTTCGTTATCTTGCCGTTGATAATTGCGAATGCAACCATCCCTCTCGTCTTTGGCGCGGCGGCAGCATGTCCGAGCGGCAGCACAGTCATAAAATTGTATTTTTCTGACCAAACGCTGCTGTACTGAAATATTTTGCCTTTGGTGCTAATATAAAAGCGCAATACCCGCCTCTCCGGGACTGTCGTCCGCACCGGCTCGTCCTGCTTTTTGTAGGTTGTCTGTGTGAAATAGACGATATCAACCGACAATCCTTTGAGATCAGCGGCCTGTGCGAGGAAAGCGGTCGTCGTCATCGCCGAAAGCACGGCCGCACGGAAGACAATACGCTTTGCTGCGGTCCATGTGCGAGGTAACGTCATCGTCCCGCTTTTGAAAAACCCGACGCAGGCTCGCCGCCTATCGTCGCGCCTCGTTCCCGCACGCGCTTCCCGGACTCCAGCCCGACGGCTTCTTTCGCCTATGTCGCTGTGAGCCGCCCGCGCACGTTTTCCGACGACTAGCACAACAGCCCGTCGTCGTCGCCGAGCATCGGGCGCCCTCGCGCGCCGTCCATCAATCCGCGCGATAGCGCCGATGATGGCGATGGCGGCAGTCGTGGCGCATGGAGCAGGAAATATCCGGCCCGGCCGAATAGCCGATCACCCCGCCCGCCACCAGTCCAACCGGACCGCCCACCAGCGCCCCGGCGCCCGCGCCCATCAGGCCATCGACCAGCCGGTTCTCGGCGTACGCGGCGGACGCGGTGAGCATCAGCCCCAGCGCCGAGGCGGCGAGCAAACTCATTCTGATCATGCGCTTTACCCTCTCAATGGCTTCGTCGGCTTAAGGCCGGGAGGCGACGTTGCGGTCGTAACCGCGTTTCTGTTGAGCGCCGCTTGGAGCGAAGTTGTGGCCAAGTTCCGTTTCAGAAGTCTTTGCGCGGCGCTCGCAAGCTCAGCTTGGCGACGGCGACGGCGACGGCGACAGCGGCCGGGCCGGCCAAGGCCGGGCCGGCCAAGGCGCGCTGCGGGATGCCGCCCCCCATCCGCCCCGTCAGCGCCCGACCATCTCGCGCGCCACGATCAGCCGCATGATCTCGTTCGTGCCCTCCAGAATGCGATGCACGCGCAGGTCGCGAACCAGCTTCTCGACGCCGTAGTCGGCGAGATAGCCGTAGCCGCCGAACATCTGCAGCGCGCCGTCGGCGACCTGGAAACCGGTGTCGGTGGCGAAGCGCTTGGCCATGGCGCAGAGCCGCGTCGCGTCGGGCGCCTTGGCGTCGAGCGCGGCCGCCGCTCGCCACAGCAGGGTGCGCGCGGCCTCCAGCTCCGTCGCCATGTCGGCGAGGCGGAACTGCAGCGCCTGGAACTCGTCGAGCCGCTTGCCGAACGCCTTGCGCTCTTTCATGTAGGCCAGCGCCTTGTCGAGCGCGGATTGCGCGCCCCCTAACGAGCAGGCGCCGATGTTGAGCCGGCCGCCGTCGAGCCCGGCCATCGCGATCTTGAACCCGACGCCCTCCTCGCCGAGCCGGTTCTCGGCCGGAATGCGGCAATCCTCGAAGATGACGGCGCGGGTCGGCTGCGCGTTCCAGCCCATCTTGCGCTCGTTGGCGCCGAATTTGAGGCCAGATGTCCCGCCCTCGATGACGAAGGTCGAGATCCCCTTCGGCCCGTCCTCGCCGGTGCGCGCCATCACGACGTAGAAATCGTAATCGTTGCCGGCGCCGGAGATGAACTGCTTCTGCCCGTTCAGCACATAGGTGTCGCCGTCGCGGACGGCCCGCGTCCGCAGCGCCGCCGCGTCGGAGCCGGAGCCGGGCTCGGTCAGGCAATAGCAGGCGAGCCGCTCCATCGAGATCAGCCGCGGCAGGAATTTTTCGCGCTGAGCTTGAGACCCGAACCGGTCGATCATCCAGGCGCACATGTTGTGGATCGAGATGAAGGCGGAGATCGCGGGGCAGCCGGTCGCCAGCGCCTCGAAGATCAGCGCGGCGTCGAACCGGGTCAGCCCGGAGCCGCCGATATCCTCGCGCACGTAGATGCCGCCGAGGCCGAGCGCGGCGGTCTCGCGAATCACGTCGACGGGGAAGTGCTTCTTCTCGTCCCATTCGAGCGCGTGCGGGGCGATTTTGTCGCGCGCGAAGGCTAGCGCCACGTCGCGGATGGCGATGTGATCTTCGTTGAGTGCGAAATGCGACATGGTTCCTCCCGCGGCTATAGGTCCGCCGCCTCGATCAGCTCCCGCGTATAGTCCTCGCAAGCGCGCGCGAAAACCTCCGCCGCAGCGCCCCGTTCGACGACGCGGCCCGCCCGCATCACCAGCACGTCGTCGGCGAGCGCGCGGGCGAGGCCGAGATCGTGGGTGACGAAGAGATAGGCGAGCCCACGCTCGGCTTGCAGCCGCGACAGCAGATCGACGACGTCGCGCTGCGTCGCCCGGTCGAGCGACGATGTCGGCTCGTCGAGCGCCAGCACCGCAGGCGCCAGCGCCAGGGCGCGGGCGATGGCGACGCGCTGGCGTTGGCCGCCGGAGAGCGCGTCCGGGGTGCGCCGGCCGAGCGCGGGGTCGAGCCCCACCGCCTGCAGCGCCTGGGCGGCGGCGCCGGGCTCGTATTCACCTTGCGCGCGCAACCCTTCGGCGACGATCTCGTCGATGGTGAGACGCGGAGAGAGAGCGCCGTAGGGGTCCTGGAATACGATCTGGGCTTGGCGCCGCGCCCGCCGCAGCGCCGCCCCGCCAAGGCGCTGGACCGGACGGCCGATCCAGCGGATTTCGCCCTCGCACGGCTGCAGGCGCAGCAGCGCGCGCGCCAGCGTCGACTTGCCGCAGCCGGATTCGCCGACGATGGCCAGCGTCCGGCCGCGCCGCAGCGTGAGATCGACGTTCGCTACGGCGAGCTTGCGGCTATAGGCGACGCTGAGGCCGCGGCAGGCGAGCGCCTCCGGCGTCTGCGCTGAGCTTTCGCGGCGTGTCCGCCCGGGCTCGGCGGCGACGAGGCTGCGGGTGTAGGGCTCGCGCGGCGCGGCCAACACCGCCGCCGTCGGCCCGTGCTCGACGACGCGGCCGGCCTGCATCACATAGAGGCGCGAGGCGTAGCGGCGCGCGAGCCGGAGATCGTGCGTCACCAGGATCATGGCGAGGCCGAGGGCGCGGCGGCGCTCCTCCAGGCCGTCGAGGATGCGCTTTTGCACCGTCGCGTCGAGCGCGGTGGTGGGCTCGTCGGCGATCAGCAGGTCCGGGCGATTCGCCAGCGCCATGGCGATCAGCACGCGCTGCCGCTCGCCGCCGGAAAGCTGGTGCGGATAATCGCGCGCGCGGGCCGCGCCGCCGGCGACGCCGACCTCCTGCAGCAGATCGCCCGGGCGGGCGCGGCCGCCGTGGGCGAGGATCGGCGCGGCGATCTGGGCGCCGACGCGGGTCAGCGGATCGAGCGCGGTCATCGGCTCCTGGAACACGAGGCAGATGCGGTCGCCGCGCAGCCGGTCGAGCGCGGCGCGCGGCGCGCCGATCAGCTCCTGGCCGCGGAAACGCGCCGATCCGCGGACGCGGGCTTGCGCGCCGAGCAGCCCGAGCGCGGCGTGCAGGGTCTGCGACTTGCCCGAGCCGGATTCGCCGACTAGGGCGACGACCTCGCCCTCGTTGACGCCGAGCGAGGCGCCGCGCACGGCGGACGTTCGGCCATATTCGACGCTGAGGTCGTCGATGACGAACAGCACGTCAGCCCCCGCGGCGCATGTCAGCGGCGCCGTCTCCCGCCAGGGCGAGGCCGTAGAGCAGCGCCATCAGCAGCAGCGCGGGGGCGATCAGCAGCCACGGCGCGTCTTGCAGATGGCGCGCGCCGTCGGCGACCAGGACGCCAACGCTGGTCAGCGGCTCGCGCACGCCAAGGCCGAGGAACGACAGGAAGCTCTCGACCAGAATCACCCGCGGCGCGAGCACGGTCAGATAGGCGAGCACGACGCCGGCGATGTTGGGGGCGATGTGACGGACGAGGATCGTCGCCGGCCGCACGCCGAGCGAGCGCGCGGCGAGCACGTATTCGCGCGACTTGAGGCTCAGCGTCTGCCCGCGCGCGATCCGCGCCATGTCGAGCCATTCCACCGCGCCGATGGCGATGAAGATCAGCACGAACTGGCGGCCGAAGAACGCGGTGAGCAGGATCACGAAAAAGATGAACGGCAGCGCGTAGAGCGCGTCGACGACGCGCATCATCGCGAAATCCGTCTTGCCGCCCGCGTAGCCGGCGATCATGCCATAGGCGACCCCAACGCCGAGCGCCACCGCCGAACCCAACACGCCGACTAGCAGGGAGACACGGCCCGCCAGCATCAGCCGCGCGGCGAGGTCGCGGCCGTTCACGTCGGCGCCGAGCGGCAGCCAAAGCGGCTTGAGCGGCGCGACGACGTCGAGGGTGCGCCCGTCGTCGGCGCTGGCGATCAGCCGCGCCGGCCCGAAGGCGTCGGAACGTTCGAAATAGACCAGCGCGCGCAGGTCGATCGGGTTCTGGCCGGCAAGCCGGATGCGCGCTTGGCCGCCCTGGAGGTCGACCGCAAGCGCCTTGGCCCGCATGCGGCCGGCGATCCGATCCACCGCGGCCCTGGCCTCGGCGGCGGTGGGATGGGACGTGAGCGAAGGCGCAGCGCGCACGTAATCGGGATAGACCTGGGCGAAGTCGCGGCCGCTCGCCAGCGGGCCGAGCAGGCAGAACGCCGCGACCAGCGTCAGCAGCGCCAGCCCGAGACTGCGCGCCGGCGTCACGTTCGCACGCGCGGATCGGCGAACAGATAGGCGACGTCGACCAGGAGGTTCAGCGCGACGACGGCGCTGGCCGCGAGCAGCACCGCGGCGAGGCTGACGGTGTAGTCGCGGTCGAGCGCGCCTTGCACGAAGTAGCGGCCGACGCCGGGCAGCCCGAACAGGGTTTCGACGACGATCGAGCCGGTCATCACCGAGGCGGCGGCCGGCCCCAGGTAGGACAGCAGCGGCAACAGGGCGGCGCGGAACGCCCGGCCGAGCCGCACCCGCTGGGGCAGGCCGAAGGCGAGCGCGGTGATCTGGCTCGGCGCCTGCAGCGCCTCCCCCGCGGCGCGGCGGGTCAGCCGCGCGATGGTCGCGACTTGCGGCGCGGCGAGCACCGCGACGGGCAGGATATAGTGCCTGACGTCTCCCGCGCCGCCGACCGGCAGCCACTTGAGCCACAGCCCGAAGACGAGCTGCAGCAGCGGCGCCAGCACGAAGCTCGGGACCATGACGCCCAGATGCGCCGTCGCGCTGATGAGCCCATCGGCCGCCGAGCCCGCGCGCGCCGCCGCCGCCAGCCCCGCCGCGGCGCCGAGCGGCAAGGCGAGGCCGAGCGCGCTCGCGCCCAGGGCGGCCGAGACCGGCAGGCCTTGCCGGAACAGCTCCGCTACGGTGTAATTGCGCCAGCTCAGGCTGGGGCCGAAATCGCCTTTCGCGAGCGCCTCCATATAGTCGAGGAACTGGCGCCAGAGCGGCGCGTCGAGCGCATATATCCGTCGCATCCGCTCCAGCGCGGCCGGATCGAGCGGCCGCTCGAGATCGAACGGGCCGCCCGGCGCAAGCCGCATCAGCGCAAACGAAAGCGCGAGCACGAGCAACAGGGTGGGGACTGCCGTCAGCAGCCGATTGAAAATCAGCCGGGCCATGGGCGACGGATGGAAATCACAGCCCTGTCCCGTCGTCCCCGCGAAACAGGCTGTGAAGAACCAGGACGAAGATCAAGGCCGAAGAGTTCAACGGCGACTGACGGTAAGTTCGTCAAGCTCGCCTCACGACCGCATCTTCACGCCCTCCGGGTCGTAGGCGGGGGCGGTCAGCCGGCGGGCCGGGCGGCGCTCGCCGATGATCTCGATTTCGAAGCCGTCGGCGGCGTCGGCGTGGGCTTTCTCGATATAGCCCATCGCCAGCGACTGGCCGACGGTGTGGCCATAGCCGCCCGACGTCACCCAACCGATCACCTTGCCGTCGCGCCAGATCGGCTCATCGCCGATGGCGTCGGCGTCGGTCGCCTCCACGGCGAAGGTCGAGAGCCGCAGCTTGCCGCCGTCGGCCTTTTCGGCCGCCGCGGCGCTGGCGCCGATGAAGCCGCCGCGCTTAAGGTCGACGAAGCGGCCGAGGCCGGCCTCATACGGCCCGTAGATCGGCCGGTATTCGCGGAACCAGGTCCCGAAGCTCTTCTCCAGCCGCAGGCACAGCAGCGCGCGCATGCCGAACTGCGTCAGGCCGAGCGGCTCGCCAGCCTCCAGCAGCAGCGCATACAGCGCGCGCTGGTACTCCGGCCGGACCCAGATTTCGTAGCCGAGTTCGCCGGTGAAGCTGACGCGGCCGACCAGCGCCGGGATCATGCCGATGTCGAGTTTCGCAAACGACAGGAACGGGAACGCTTCGTTGGCGAGATCGCGGCGCGTCAGCTTTTGCATCAGTTCGCGCGCGCGGGGACCCGCCACCGACAGGCCGGGATAGTCCATCGAGGCGCCGCGGCAGCTGACGCCGTCGATGGCGTGGCGCTCGAACCAGCGCAGGTAGTAATCCACCGCCGCCAGCGAGCAGATGAGCAGGAACTTGTCCTGCGCCCAGCGGCTGATGGTGAAGTCGCCGATCAGCCGGCCCTGCTCGTTCAGCATCGGCGAGAGCGAGAGCTTGCCGACCGGCGGGATGCGGCCGGCCATGACCCGGCCCAGGAACTCGGCGGCGCGCGGCCCCTCGACTTCGATCTTGCCGTAATTGGCGATCTCGGTGACGCCAACGCCGGCGCGCACCGCACGGCACTCGGCGCCGACGTGCTCAAACGCGTTGGAGCGGCGGAAGGTGACGTTCTCGACCGGCTCCATGCCCTTGGGCGCGAACCACAGCGGGTGCTCGAGCCCGCAGCCCTCGCCCATGACGGCGTTTTCCGCGACCAACCTGTCGTAGATCGGCGACGTGCGCAGCGGCCTTGCGGCCGGCAGCTCCTCGTTGGGGAAGCGGATGCGGAAGCGGCGGGAATAGTTCTCGCGCACCTTGGCGTTGGTGTAGGGCAGGCTCGCCCAATCGCCGTAGCGGGCAACGTCCATGCCCCAGACGTCGTGGCCGGGATCGCCCTCGATCATCCAGTTCGCCAGCGCGAGGCCGACGCCGCCGCCCTGGCTGAAACCGGCCATGACGCCGCAGGCGACCCAGAAATTCTTGAGGCCGCGCACGGGGCCGATCAGCGGGTTGCCGTCGGGGGCGAAGGTGAAGGGGCCGTTGACCACCTTGCGGATGCCGGCCTTGCCGAGCGTCGGGAAGTGCTCGAACGCGGTCTCCAGGCTGGGGGCGATGCGTTCGAGGTCGTTGGGCAGCAGGTTCTGGCCGAAGTCCCACGGGGTTTCGCGCTCGCTCCACGGCACGCAGGCTTGCTCGTAGGTGCCGATCAGCATGCCGCCGCGCTCCTGGCGCATGTAGATCTCGCCCTCGAAGTCGATGACGTGGAACTTGTCGACCTGCGGGTCGATCACCTCGGGCAGATCCTCGGTGATGAGGTAGTGGTGCTCCATGGCCAGGATCGGCAGCTCCAGGCCAACCATGCGGCCGACCTCGCGCGCCCATAGGCCGCCGCAATTGACGACGTGTTCGGCGTGGATGTTTCCCTTCTCCGTGAACACGTCCCAGGAGCCGTCCGGGCGGGCTTTAAGGTCCACGACGCGGTTGAAGCGGACGATCTCGGCCCCGGCCAGCTGCGCGCATTTGGCGTAAGCCTGCGTGACGCCCCAGGGGTCGAGGTGGCCCTCGACGGGGTCGTACATCGCGCCGACGAAGTGCTTGGGCTCGATGAACGGGTACATCTTGGCGGCTTCCTCGATCGACAGGATTTCGAGGTTCATGCCGAGGTAGCGGCCGCGGGCTTTGGCCATCTTGAGCCAGTCGAGCCGCTCTTTCGTGCCGGCGAGGTTGAGGCCGCCGGTGACGTGCATGCCGCAGGAGACGCCGGAGATCGCCTCGATCTCCTTGTAGAGATTGATCGTGTATTGCTGCAGCTTGGCGACGTTGGGGTCGCCGTTCAGCGTATGCATTCCGCCGGCGGCGTGCCAGGTCGAGCCGGAGGTCAGCTCGGAGCGTTCGATCAGGACAAGGTCGTTCCAGCCGCCTTTGGTCAGATGATAGGCGACGCTGGCGCCGACGACGCCGCCGCCGATGACGACGACCTGGGCGTGAGTTTTCATTCCGCGATTCCTCCGGAGACAAGCGGTTTCTTGAAGGCGCTCTTGGCGCTGGGGACGAAGACGGCGACGGCGGACAGCGCCAGCCCCATGCAGAGCGCGAGCGCCAGGAAGGCCGCCGAGAGCGAGAACGCATCGGCGATGAGGCCGGTCAGCAGCGGCGCCGGCGCGCGCGGAAACAGGCCGAAGAACGAGACGGCGGAGATCGCGAGGCCGGCCGAGAGGCCCGGCCGGCGCGCGGCGAGCGAGAAACCGCAGGGCACGATCGCCGCCGTTCCGGCGCCGAGCAGCGCGAAGCCGCCGGCGCTGAAGACGAAGCCGCGGTCGGCGGCGACCAGCATGAGCCCGCACATCGCTGCCGCGTAGGAGCCCAGCATCAGCGCGCGGTCGTCGACGGCGTGGCGCAGGCGGTCGATGCGGAACCGCATCAGCGATTGGCAGCCGGCGAAGAACGCGGCGCCGAGGCCGGCGTAGGCGGCGAGCGCCGGCGCAGTCTTGCGCAGCAGCAGCGCGCTCCAGGCGAGCGCGGCGGTCTCGCAGACGATCGATACGCCAACGGCCAGACCCAGCACGGCGAGGCCGACGTCGATCGCCCCAAGGCTGGGCTTGCCCTTGAGCCGGGCCGCGTCGGACGGCCGCTCGACGATGGCGCCCGCCGCCGCAAGCGCCGCCGCTGCGAACGCGGCCTCAGCGAGCAAGGCGGCGGCCCACGCGAAGCCCTGATAGGCGAGCCAGCCGCCCGCCAGCGCGGCCCCGGCGGTGGTCGCGGAGGCGATGGCGTGGAACTGCACGAAGATCGGCTTGCCGCCATCCTGTTCGACCCGCGCGCCCTCGGCGTTCATCGTCGAATCCAACAGGCCGGCGAGCGCGCCATAGGCGGCCAGCGCCGCGCCAAGCCAGAGCCCGGAGCGGGCGGCGAGGATGAGGCCGAGCGCCGGGCCGATGGCGATCAGCGCCGTCAGCAGCGCGCGGCGCACGCCGATGCGGGCGGCCAGCGCCCCGGCGCCCGACATCGCGGCGAGATAGAGCACGGTCATGATCGTCAGCGCGAGGCCGAAGCCGCTGGCGCTGATGCCGACGCGTCCGACGATCGCGGCGCTGGCGCCCGACCATACGCCGGCGCCGACGCCGAAGGCCGCGAACACGGCGGCGACGGCGCGGCGGGGGGAGAGCGCGATCACGTTGCCCGTCACCGCCCCGGCGACGCGGCGAGCCGCTTTTCCAGTTCGTCGATCCGCGCGTTCGCCTGCGTCAGCTGCGAGCGGATCAGGTTGACGTAGTTGATGACGAGAATGCAGACGAGGATCAGGTGTCCGCCCTCCAGCTTCCAGCCCATGATTTGATAGACGACGCCGAAAATGATCGCGGCGATGAAAATGACGAGACAGGTGATTTCCAGCACGCGGGTCTGCTTGGGCGAAAATGAATAGGGCGACATGGGGTCAGCCTTTTCGAGCGAGCGTCAGAAATCCGTCGGCGCGCCGCCCTCGGCCTTGCGGCGGGCGACGAAGGCCTCCAGCGCCTCGCGCCGCTCGGGCTCGATCGGCGGCGCGGTGAAGCCGGCGAGCCGCGCCTTGTAGAGCTTCTCCGCCGTGTCGTAAGCGGTCGGCGAGCCGGCCTCGCGCCAGGTCTCGTAATTGCGCCAGTCGGAGATCATCGGCGCGAAGAACGCGTCGCGGTAGCGCGACTGGGTGTGCTGGGCGCCGAAGAAATGGCCGCCCGGTCCGACCTCCTGCATCGCCGTGAACGCCAGCTCCTCGACGTCGACGCGCGCGGGGCGGAGGAACTCGGCGACCATGTCGAGCAGGTCGGCGTCGAGCATCATCTTCTCGAACGAGGCCTGCAGGCCGCCCTCCATCCAGCCGGCGCCGTGCATCAGCAGGTTGACGCCGCCCATCACCGCGCCCCACAGCGAGAACACGCTCTCGTAGGCCGCCTGCGCGTCGAGCGTGTTGGCGGCGTTGGCGTTGGAGGAGCGGTAGGGCAGCCGCAAGCGCCGCGCCAGCTGGCCGCCGATGATCGCGGTCTTCATGTATTCCGGCGTGCCGAAGGCGGGGGCGCCGGATTTCATGTCGACGTTGGAGGTGAAGCCGCCGTAGACGAACGGCGAGCCCGCGCGCGCGGTCTGCGCGATGACGAGCCCCGCCAGCGCCTCGGCGTGCTGCTGCGCGAGCGCCCCCGCCAGCGTCACCGGCGCCATCGCGCCGGCGAGGGTGAACGGCGTCAGCACCACGACCTGATTGCGCCGCGCCATCTGCAGCACGCCCTCCATCATCGGCGTGTCCAGGCGCAGCGGCGAGGACGAGTTGATCACGGTGAACAGCGAGGGCTCGCGCTCCAGCGTCGCGTGGTCGATCCCGCGCGCCAGGCGCGCCATCTCGATGCCGTCGCGGATGCGCTCGGCGCCTAGGCTGTAGGCGTGGATCGGCTTGTCCGACAGAGTCAGCAGGTCGTAGAGCGCGGTCAGGTGACGGATTGAGGCGTGGATGTCGACGGGCTCGACGGGATAGCCGCCCCAGACATGCACGGCGTCGAGCGTCTGGCCGAGTTTGACGAAATTCTGGAAATCGTGGTGATTGCCGGGCCGGCGGCCGCCCGCGCGGTCGAACGAATTGGGCGTCGAGGCGACCGAGCAGAACGCCATTTTGCCGCCGCCGATCTCGACGTTGCGCTCAGGGTTGCGCGCGTGCAGCGTGAAGCTCTCGGGGGCGAGGCCGATCTTGGATTCGACCAGCGCGGCGTCGAAGCGCACGCGATCGGACGAGGGCGAGACATCGGCGCCGGCGTCCTTCAGCAGCGCCTTGGCCTCGGCGTGCAGCACGTCGATTCCGATCTCGCGCAGGACGTTCAGCGCGGTCTGGTGAATCGATTCAAGCTCGTCGGCGGAGACCAGCTGCACGGGCGGGAACAGCAGGCGCGGTTGCGGTTTGCGCGCGGCGGGCTTGGCCGTTCGCTCCGGCCCGCGCCGGCGCCGGCGCGCATGGTCCTCGCCCGAGCCCTCGTTAGACATAAAGCCGCCCCGCTTAGGAATCGCGGCCCGGACACTATCGCTTGAGCCCTGGAATCGCCATGCCGGAAATAGGCATCGGCATATGAGAAAACTACTTCGTCTCCGGCTTGGCCGCCTTGTCGCCGACCGCGTCCTCGAGCTGCTCGCGGTCGGCGGCGAAGCGGGCGATCAGCCAGGAGCGGAACAGCGCCACCGCTTCGTTGCTCAGATCCTCGGGGTGGGTGGTCAGATAATAGCCGTAGCCCTCGTCGAGCCAGATGTCGAACGGGCGCACCAGCCGGCCGGCCTTGATGTCCTCGGCGAACAGGATCGGATCGACCAGCGCGAGCCCGTCGCCCATCATCGCATATTGCGCGGCGAGCTGCTGGGTGTCGAACACCAGGCCGCGGTCGACGGCGAGATCGGGGCGGCCGATCAGGCGCGCCAGCATCTCCCAGAACATGTGGCGCGGTTTGTCCTCCAGCTTCATGTGCAGGAGGTCGCAGGACGAGATGAACTTGACGATGTCGGTGTGGTCGACCTTCAGCAACAGTTTCGGGCTGCACAGGATGGTCGAGCGCACCATCCACAGGAGATCGTGAATCGCGTCGGTGACGCGCGGCTCGGTGAACACGATGGCGATGTCGATATCGCCGTCGGTCTCCGGCCCGGTGGTCGGCTTGGATACGACCTCGACGGAGATGCCGGGATTCTCGGCGCGGAAATCGCGCAGGATCGGGATCGCGAGGCGATAGGCGAAGGTGGTCGGCAGCGCGACCTTCAGCACGCGCTTGGGCCGGCCTTTCTCTTTGATCACTTCGCCGAGCGCCTGGTCGATGCGGTCGAAGCTCTTGGTGACGACGGGCAGGATGTGGCGCCCGGCTTCCGTCAGCACGAGCTGCTGCGGGCGGCGTTCGAACAAGGCGACGCCGAGAAAATTTTCGAGCACGATAACGTGACGGCTGACCGCGCTCTGAGCGACGGTGAGCGAGTTGGCGGCCGCGGTGAAACTCAGATGCTGACCCGCCGCCTCGAACGCGCGCAGCGCGTTGAGGGGCAACCATTTGCGATCCATCTTCCGTCCCTTCGGAAGCGGCGTCGCTTTCAGCCGATGCGCGTGGCTGCGAGCCGCTCCTCCGCCAAGTCGTAGCCCATGCCGGGCTTGTTCGTCAGCACGATATGGCCGGTAGAGTCAACGCGCAAAGGCTCGTTGATGACAAAATCGCGTCGGCCCAGATCCCATTCCGGGGGATCGTAGGGGAACTCCAGGAACGGCGCGTCGCACAGGCCCGCGGTCAGATGCGCGTTGGCCGCAACGCCCATGCCGTTGGTCCAGGTGTGCGGGGTGAAAACGAGATTGTGTTCTTGCGCCATCGACGCGACCCGACGCAGACCCGTGACGCCGCCGACCAAAGCCGCGTCGGGCTGCAGCACGTCGAGGCAGCCTTGGGTGATGAGATCGCGGAACTCGTAGAGCTCGCGCGTCATTTCGCCGCCGGCGATGCGGATGTCGACTTTGTCGCGCAAGCGGCGCATGCCTTCGCGGTCGCCGCGATGCAGCGGCTCCTCCATCCAGTAGACGCGTAAACGCTCCAACTCGCGCGCGACCTCGACCGCGTCCTTCAGCGACCACGAGGGATAGGCGTCCCACGACATGCGCCAGCCCTGATTGCAGTCGACCATCAGATCCAGGCGATTGCCGACACGGGCGCGCACGGCCTCCAGCGCGCGCAAGTCGTCGCGCCAGTCGCCGCGATGGAAGCGGATCTTCAGCGCCGGGAAGCCTTGCTCCAGATAAAACTCGGCGGCGTCGGCGAGTTCCGACGCGCCGCGCAATGTTCCTGACGAGGCGTAGGCGCGCACGCGGTCTGAGAGGCCGCCGAGTAGCTTCCAGACCGGCTGGCCGGTGAGCTTTCCCGCGAGATCCCACAAGGCGAGATCGAGCGGCCAGCAGCGGCCCCAGTGGAAGCTGATGTTGTTGAGGATGCGCCAGTGGCGCTCGATCTGCATCGCGTCCTGGCCGATGAACAAGTGTTCGTGGCCGGCGAAGCCGAGCATCATGTCGCCGGAGCCGTAGCCGGTGACGCCGAGATCGGTGTGAACGCGCACGATGGCGGCGTTGAAATGGGTGCGCGGCTGCGTGTCCCAGCTGGCGCGGAACGGCGGGTCGAGCGGCAGGCGGTGTTGGGTGATCTCGATGCCGGTGATGATCGCTTTCGGGGCTTGGGCGAGCGGCGTGAAAGTCATGCGGGCTCCGGGCTGGCTCTGGTCTCAATCACGCCGCCTCCGTCATGGCCGGGCTTGTCGCGGCCATTCACGCCGGAGGGCGACGCGCCTTTGCCGGAAAGGGCAGTTACGCGGCCCCACGTGGATGCCCGGGACAAGCCCGGGCATGACGGCTTCAGGTCTACGATCCCTAGCGATAATCGATCCACACCGTCTTGTAATCCATATACTTGTCGATGGCGTGGGGCGAGCGGTCGCGGCCGAAGCCGGATTGCTTGAAGCCGCCGAACGGCGTCGTCAGCGAAGAGCGGTCGTAGGTGTTGATCCACACCGTGCCGGCATGAATCGCGCGCGACATGCGGTGCGCGGCGCGCATGTCGTTGGTCCATACCGCCGCCCCGAGGCCGTAGATCGTTTCGTTGGCGAGGCGCACCGCCTCGGCCTCGTCATGGAACGGGATCACCACGACGACGGGGCCGAAGATCTCCTCCTGGGCGATGCGCATGTCGTTGCGGGCGCCGTCGAGGATGGTCGGCTCGATGTAGAAGCCGCCGGTTTCCGTCAGCGCCTGCTTGCCGCCGAGCGCGACCGTCGCGCCCTCCTGCCGCCCCAGCTCGATGTAGCCGAGTACGCGCTCCATGTGGCTCTGCTCGATGACGGCGCTGAGCTGCGAGGCTGAGTCGAACGGGTGGCCGAGCGGGATCTGCGTGCGCTGGACTTCGGCGATGGCCGCCACCAGCGCGGCGCGGATCGATTCATGCGCGAGCACGCGCGAGCCGGCGTGGCAGGTCTCGCCCTGATTGTAATAGATACCCCAGGCGATGGCCTCCGCCGCCTTGCGCAGATCGGCGTCGGGCATGACGACATGCGGCGACTTGCCGCCGCACTCCAGGCTGACGCGCTTCATGTTGGACTGGCCGGCATAGACCATCATCAGCTTGCCGACTTCGGTAGAGCCGGTGAAGCTGATCATGTCGACGTCGTTGTGCAGCGCCAGCGCCTTGCCGGCCTTCTCGCCGAGGCCGGGGACGACGTTGAGCACGCCGGCCGGCAGGCCGGCCTCCAGCGCCAGACGCGCCAGCGCCAGCGAGGCGAGCGAGGATTGCTCGGCGGGCTTCAGCACCACGGAATTGCCGGCCAGCAGCGCCGGGCCGATCTTCCAGGCGGCGATGATCAGCGGATAGTTCCAGGGTACGATGGCGCCGATCACGCCGAGCGGCTCCTTGCGCACCAGCGCCAGCTCGTCGGGGCCGGCGGCGGGGGCGATCTCGTCGTAGAGCTTGTCGGCGAACTCGGCGTAATACTGGATGCAGTTGGCGCAAAAGGGGACGTCGACGGCGAGCGCGTTGGCGATCGGCTTGCCGACGTCGAGCGTCTCGAGCAGTGCGATCTCCTCGGCGTTGTCGCGGATCAGCTCGGCGAAGCGCAGCAGCACCTTCTTCTTGTTCGCGGCGTCGGCGTCGCGCCAGACGCGCTGCTCGAAGCTCCGGCGGGCGGCGGCGACGGCGCGGTCGATGTCCGCCGCGGCGCCGCTGGCGATCTCGGCGATGACGCGGCCGTCGATGGGGGAGATGCGGGCGAAGGTCTCTCCAGAGGCGGCGGCGACATAGGCGCCGTCGATGAAGGCGCGCGCTTCCGGCCGCAGCGCGGCGGCGCGGGCTTCCCACGCGGAACGGGAATTCGGACGGTCGAGCATGACTTCTCTTTGACGGTTGCGTGACGGGTGAGCATCGACGGTCCCGGGCCCAGACGAAAGGCGGAATTTGGGATAGCGGGATGACCTGAGAGCATGGCGGCCAGGCCTTTCCTTTGCCGCGGCCAAGCCCTTCCTTTGCCGCGGCCGCTGGGCTAAACGACGCCTGCCTCCAACTTCCGAAAAGACATGCAAGACCCCGTCGCGCGCCGGCGCACGTTCGCCATCATTTCGCACCCGGACGCGGGCAAGACCACGCTGACCGAGAAGCTGCTGCTGTTCGGCGGCGCGATCCAGCTCGCCGGCGAAGTGCGCGCCAAGGCCAACCGGCGCCAGACCCGCTCGGACTGGATGGGCATCGAGCGCGAGCGCGGCATTTCGGTCGTCACCTCGGTGATGACGTTCGAATACGGCGACTGCGTCTTCAACCTGCTCGACACGCCGGGCCACGAGGATTTCTCGGAGGACACTTACCGGACCCTTACCGCGGTCGATTCCGCGGTCATGGTGATCGACGCGGCCAAGGGCATCGAGGCGCGGACGCGCAAGCTGTTCGAGGTCTGCCGGTTGCGCGACATTCCGATCGTCACCTTCATCAACAAGATGGACCGCGAGACGCGCGACCCGTTCGACCTGATCGACGAAGTCGAGAAGACGCTGGCGCTGGAGGCCGCGCCGCTCAACTGGACCATCGGGCGCGGCCGCAGCCTCGCCGGCGCCTACGACATCCGCCGCAGCCGGCTGACGCCGCTCGGCAAGGACGCGCAGAGCTACGCCGTCAACGGTCCCGACGATCCCCGCGTCGCCGAGCTGCTGCAGGAGCACGAGCGCGACGCGGCGATCGAGGAGCTGAACCTCGCCATCGGGGGGCTCAAGCCGTTCGACAAAAAGGCCTATCTCGAAGGCCACATGACGCCGGTGCTGTGGGGCTCGGCGCTGAAGGATTTCGGCGTGCGCGACCTGATCGACGCGCTTGCCGAGTTCGCGCCGCCGCCGCGCGCGCAGGCGGCCTCGACGCGCACGGTCGAGGCGAACGAGCCGAAGATGACCGGCTTCGTGTTCAAGATCCAGGCCAACATGGACCCCAACCATCGCGACCGCATCGCCTTCATGCGCGTCTGCTCCGGCACCCTGCGGCGCGGCATGCGGGCGAAACTGGTGCGCACCGGCAAGCCGGTGACGCTGTCGGCGCCGCAATTCTTTTTCGCGCAGGACCGCTCGCTCGCCGAAGAGGCGTTCGCGGGCGATGTCGTCGGCATTCCCAACCACGGGCTTTTGCGCATCGGCGACACCATGACGGAGGGCGAAGAGATCGTGTTCCGCGGCGTGCCGAGCTTTGCGCCGGAAATCCTGCGCCGCGTGAAGCTCGCCGACGCGATGAAGGCCAAGAAGCTGCGCGAGGCGCTGCAGCAGATGGCGGAAGAGGGCGTCGTGCAGGTATTTTTGCCGCATGACGGGGCCTCGGCCATCGTCGGCGTCGTCGGCGCGCTGCAGCTCGACGTGCTGACGGAGCGGCTGAACGCGGAATATGGGCTGCCGGTGTCATTCGAGCAGAGCCGGTTCGAGATCTGCCGCTGGGTCGCCTCGGACGAGAAGGGGGAGCTCGACAAATTCGTCTCCGCCTACCCGTCGTCGGTCGCCGCCGATCTCGACGGGGCGCCGGTGTTCATGGCCTCGTCCGCGTTCAACCTGCGCTACGAGCAGGAGCGCTGGCCGAAGATCCGGTTCACCGACATCAAGGATTATCAGAAGACGGCGGCTTAGCGGCGCGCGGCCCCCTGCCCCATCAAGCGGGAGGGAGTCCGGACGATCTTAAGCCTTGATCGCCGTCATCGCCTTGGCGGTCGCCTCGTCGGTGACCAGCGTGGTCGGCTGCAGCAGGCGGCAGGCGGCGATGATCGCTTGCGGTTTGTCGGCGCCGCCGGCGACCAGGATGCGCGTCGGCGCCCGGCGCAGGCTCTCGACCGGGATCGACATGACGCGCGCGTTGACCGAATGGTCGACGAGGCAGCCGTTGGCGTCGAAGAAATTATACAGCAGGTTGCCGATGGCGCCGCGCGCCCGCAGCTCCTCGACTTCCTCCTGCGTGACGAGGCCGTAACCGAGCGCCGCCGCGAAACTATTGGCGCCGCCGACGCCCATCACTACCGCGTCGAGCGAGCGGGCGAGTTCGTAGACCTCGCCCAGGCCGCAACGTTCGATCAGCGCGCGCTTGGTCTCGCGGCTGTCGACGATCGCCGGGGCAGCCAGCATGAAGCAGTCGGCCATGTAAACGCGGGAGAACTGCCATGCGCATTCCGCAGGGTTGGCCGCCCGCGCCCGCATGACGCCGCCGAGCAGCGAGACGACGGAGAGCCGTGGCGCGCTTTTCTCGTCGAGAAAGGTGAGCATCCGGCTCAGCGTCTCGCCCCAGCCAAGGCCGATCTTCATGTCCGGACGCAGCAGGCGCGCGACATATTCGCCCGCGGCGGCGGCGATCACGGCGCGCCCGTCGCTGCCCGCCTCCGACAGCGGCGCAACCACGACTTCGCTGACGCCGAGGCGCTTTTGCGTCGCGATCTCGAGCCCGGCAAGGTCGGAAATTTCGCGGCTGAGGCTGATGCGCACCTCATTCATCGAGCGCGCCTCGGCGAGCAGCCGGACGACGGTGATGCGGCCGATGCCGAGCGAATCGGCGATGGCGCTCTGCGTCATCTCCTCAACGTAGTACATCCAGGCTACGCGCTGCCGCAGGCGGGGAGAACGCCGGCCGCCGCGCCCGGATTTGTCGTCGCCATCCTCGATTTGCACGTTCGTCTCGTTACTTAAACGCCAAACGTCCGTCCTGCCGCGCCGGAGGCCGCGCTGTCAACCGTCGCGGTCAAATCGGCGCCGGCGAAAAGCCGGGCTTGCCTCGCGACGCCAAGCTTGCCAAATAGGGAGGCGAAGCGGCTTTGCGGTTCTTAAACGGTCCGCGGGAGCCGCCAGTGTCGTAATCCAAACCGAGGCTGGAAATCTTGGCGTCAGGCGGCCCTGAGGGGCGCGTGGCGGACGGGGCGTCTAACATGGACCTGACTTCGCCGCTTTTCGATAAGATCCGCATCAAGCCGCGGCGGGCCGCCGCGGCGGCGCCAAAGCTCGTCGAGCAGGGCCCGGCGTGCAGCCATCCCGGCTGCCAGGGCAAGGGCGAGTTCAAGGCGCCGAAGGGCCGCGACCGCGAGAACGAGTTCTTCGTGTTCTGCAAGGAGCACATCCGCGAGTACAACGCGACCTACGACTATTTCAAAGGCATGGACGACGACGCGCTGGCGAAATTCCGCGAGGCGGACGCCGTCGGCCACCGCCCGACCTGGAAGATGGGGCCGCGCGGCAATCAGGGCGCGCATGTCGACGAGACGGTTTACGCCGAGGCGCGCACCATGCGGCGCAAAGGCGCGCGCCGCACCGGCGACGCGGCGCAGGCGCCGCGCTACAACGCCTTGGCGCTGAAGGCGCTGCACACGCTCGATCTCGACGCCAATGCGACGGACACGTCGATCAAGGCGCGCTACAAGGACCTGGTGAAGAAGCACCACCCCGACGCCAACGGCGGCGACCGCTCGTCGGAGGAGAAGCTGCGGGAAATCATCAAGGCCTATAATTTTTTGCGCAGTCAGAAGCTGGTCTGACGGGCTTTTTCTCGGCGTCGGGGATCGTCTATAAGGGGTTGGCGCTTCGCCGCGCGTGCGGCGGAGCTTGGAGGTTCCATGAAAGTCGAGACTGCGTCCGGGCCGACCGATCATTCCGCAGCGGCAGGAGCGCCGGACCGCAAGGTGTCGGTGCGCAAGACGTTCGGCATCGATTCGGACATCGACGCGCCGGCCTACTCGCAGACGGACGAGCACGTGCCCGAGCTCGATCCCGACTATCTGTTCGACAAGGCGACGACGCTGGCGATCCTGGCCGGCTTCGCCTACAACCGCCGGGTGATGATCTCGGGCTATCACGGCACCGGCAAGTCGACCCATATCGAGCAGGTCGCGGCCCGGCTCAACTGGCCGCTGGTGCGCATCAACCTCGACAGCCACGTCTCGCGCATCGATCTCGTCGGCAAGGACGCGATTGTGCTGAAGGACGGCAAGCAGGTCACCGAGTTCCGCGACGGCATTCTGCCGTGGGCGCTGCAGAACAACATTGCGATCTGCTTCGACGAATACGACGCCGGGCGGCCGGACGTGATGTTCGTGATCCAGCGCGTGCTGGAGCAGTCGGGGCGGCTGACGCTGCTCGACCAGCGGCGCGTCATCAAGCCGCATCCGGGATTCCGGCTGTTCGCGACGGCGAACACGGTGGGGCTCGGCGACACCTCGGGGCTTTACCACGGCACGCAGCAGATCAATCAGGGGCAGATGGACCGCTGGTCGATCGTGACCACGCTCAACTACCTGCCGCACGACAAGGAAGTCGACATCGTGCTCGCCAAGGCGCCGCATTACCGCGCGCGCAAGGACGGGCGCGACATCGTCAACAAGATGGTGCGGGTGGCGGATCTGACCCGCAACGCGTTCGTCGGCGGCGATCTGTCGACGGTGATGAGCCCGCGCACGGTGATCACCTGGGCGGAGAACGCCGACATCTTCCAGGATATCGGCTTCGCGTTCCGGCTGACGTTCCTCAACAAGTGCGACGAGCTGGAGCGCGGGCTGGTGGCGGAGTTTTATCAGCGCTGCTTCGGGCAGGAGTTGCCGGAGAGCGCGCTGAATGTGGCGCTGAGCTGAGGGGGGGCGGCGCCTCATCGTCATGGCCGGGTGAATTCCTGGCCATTTTGCACTTTTCAAGCGGAATGTAGTTCCTTTATCACCTCAACGTATTCGGCGTTAATCCGCGAAATTAGAGGCGCAAGTGCATGATTGTCGTGCTTAATCCATGATTCCCACTGCGTAACCGTGCCTTCGTATTGAAGCGAGAACGTAATTATGGGATAGATCCCAGCTTGATATTTTACATTGTGCGGACATGGCATACTCTCATTCAAGAATATCACCAGCTCATCCAGCTCGCGCACGTCCGCAGTAGTTTTGTTTTTAGATGCATTCGAGTTGTCAGGGTATCTCGACTCGTAATGGGTCCAGAACCTTTCAACCAAAGGTGCAAACTTTGACAATGATAAGCCAGGAAAGAGGGCGTCAGCCTCCGCCAGCAACCTGGGAAGCGAATGCCGGAAAGCTTTCATCACCTCCCGATTTGGATCGGAGAAGATCAAGTAGGCTTTCAAACATTTTTCAATGGCTTGTGCTCCTAACGAGAGACCTTCAAACATGCCATTGAATAGCAAACAACGTGCTGCGGCATAATCGTGCGCCGCAGCGCGCATCAGCAGTGTAGCCCTGCTATACTTGTTAGCAAAGCGAGTGAGCTCCTGGTACGCAGGCGATTCCATAGCCGTTTATAGCAAATTCCTTGTAATTTGAAACCGGGGTTCCACTGCCTGGTATAGGCACCCGGCGCTAGCAAGCGCGCCTGGTAACTCAACTAAACGCCGGTATCCCCGTAATCGCCCGCCCGATAATCAGCGCATGGACGTCGTGCGTGCCTTCGTAGGTGTTGACCACTTCGAGGTTCACCAGATGCCGCGCCACCCCGTACTCGTCCGAGATGCCGTTGCCGCCGAGCATGTCGCGCGCGGCCCGCGCAATCTCCAGCGCCTTGCCGCAGGAATTGCGCTTGAGAATAGACGTCAGCTCCACCGGCGGGTGGCCCTCCTCCTTCATGCGGCCTAGCCGCAGGCAGCCTTGCAGCCCCAGCGAAATCTCCGTCGCCATGTCGGCGAGCTTCTTCTGGATCAGCTGGTTGGCGGCAAGCGGCCTCCCGAACTGCTTGCGGTCCATCACGTATTGGCGCGCCATCGAGTAGCAGGATTCCGCCGCGCCCAAAGCGCCCCAGGCGATGCCGAAGCGCGCCGAGTTCAGGCAGGTGAACGGACCCTTGAGGCCGTGCACGCCCGGCAGCAGGTTCTCCTCAGGGACAAAGGCGCCGTCGAGCAGGATCTGGCCGGTGATCGAGGCGCGCAAGCCGACCTTGCCGTGGATGACAGGGGCGTCGAGGCCCTTGGTCCCCTTCTCCAGCAGGAAGCCGCGGATGGCGCCGTCCTCGGTCTTGGCCCAGACCAGGAAGACGTCGGCGATCGGCGCGTTGCTGATCCAGGTCTTCGCGCCCGAGAGGCTGTAGCCGCCAGCCACCTTCTTAGCGCGCGTGATCATCGAGCCGGGGTCGGAGCCGTGGTCGGGCTCGGTGAGGCCGAAGCAGCCGATCCATTCGCCGCGGGCAAGCTTCGGCAGGTACTTCTCCTTCTGGCCCGGCGAGCCGAACTGCTCGATCGGCAGCATCACCAGCGAGGACTGCACCGACATCATCGAACGGTAGCCGGAATCGACGCGCTCGACCTCGCGCGCGATCAGGCCATAGGCGACATAGCCGAGGCCCGAGCCGCCGTACTCGGGCGCGACCGTCGGGCCGAGAAAGCCGAGCTCGCCCATCTCGCGGAAGATGGCGGGATCGGTCTTCTCGTGCCGGAACGCCTCCAGCACGCGCGGGCTCAGCCGGTCCCTGGAATAGGCGAAGGCGGTCTTCTGCACGAGGCGCTCGTCCTCGCTGAGTTGCGCTTCGAGATCGAACGGATCGGCCCAGTTGAACGCGCTCATGCCCGGCCCCGTCAGTTGGCGCGCTGGGCGACGAAATGCGCCGCCTCGCGCAAAGTGTCGCCCTCGGATTGCAGGCCCGCCTCGGCCAGCGCGGCGATCGCTTGGCTGACGAAGGCGTCGCGCAGCCGCTTGGCCCCGTCGAGGCCGTGGATCGAGACGAAGGTGCCCTTGTTGCGCTCGGCGTCCTTGCCGGCGCGCTTGCCGAGCTGCTCGGAGGTCGATTCCGCATCGAGAATGTCGTCGGCGACCTGGAACGCGGAGCCGAGCGCCTCGCCATAAGCCACCAGCGCGGCGCGGCGGGCGGGCGCGGCGCCGGCGACGATGGCGCCGGCCTCCACCGCGAAGCGCAGCAGCGCGCCAGTCTTCATCGCCTGCAGGCGGCGGATGGCGGCGTCGTCGAGCGGGGCGGCGGCGGTCTCGGCCTCGATGTCGAGCATCTGGCCGCCGACCATGCCGCCCAGGCCGCTGGCCCGCGCGAGGCCGAGGCACAGCGCGACGCGCACCTCGGCGTCGCGGTGCGTCGCGGGGTCGGCGAGAATGTCGAAGGCGAAGGTCAGCAGGCCGTCGCCGGCGAGAATCGCGGTCGCCTCGTCGAACGCCTTGTGCGCGGTCGGGCGGCCGCGCCTGAGGTCGTCGTCGTCCATCGCGGGCAGGTCGTCGTGCACCAGGCTGTAGCAATGCACGCATTCGATCGCGCAGGCGGCGCGCAGCGGGGCCTCGCCCGCCGCGCCGAGCGCCCGCGCGGTCTCGATGGTGAGGAACGGGCGCAACCGCTTGCCGCCGCCGAGCGCGCCGTAGCGCATCGCGTCGAGCACGCGCTTGGGGCGGACAATCTCGCCGGGGCTGCGCTTTTCGCCAAGCAGCGCGTCGAGCGCCGCCTCGACGCTCTCGGCGACCTCGTTAAGCCGTTTGGCGAAGTCCGGACTCATGTTTCATAATCCCGCGGATCGAAAATGCGTTTGACCGAGCAGAACTCGCAGGTGACGCCGATCATGCCGTCGTCGCCGATCATCGCGTGCCGCTCGGCCGACGTGAAGCTCTGCAGCATCGTGTCGATTCGCTCGGCCGAGCAACGGCATACATCCGCAAGCGGCGCCGGCGCAAAGACGCGAACGCCGCGCTCGTGGAAAAGGCGGTAGAGCAGCCGTTCGCTCGACAGCGTCGGGTCGAGCAGCTCGTGATCCTCGGTGGTGGCGGCGAGCGCTTTGGCCCCGGTCCAGGCGTCGTCCTCGGGAACGTGATGGGCGACATGGCCTTCGGGCGCGTCGCCCGGGTGTAGATCGGCCTGACGGCGGCGCTCCTCGCTCTCGGGCAGGAACTGGGCGATGAGGCCGCCGGCGCGCCAGCTCGGGCCGTCGGCCGCCAGGATCTGCCCGACGGCGAGGCGCACCAGCGTCGGGATCTGCTCGGACTTGGCGAAATATTCGCTCGCCGCGGCTTGCAAACCGCGGCCGTCGAGCGCCACCACGCCCTGATAGCGCGAGGCGAGGCCGTCGGGCTCAATGGTGAAGGCGAGATAACCCTTGCCGAGCAGGTCGGCGCCGGCGGCCGTCGCCTCCAACGCCTTCGCGTCGAAACGCGCCAGCGCGCGCAGGTTCGAGGGCGCGTCGAAATCGACCAGCAGCATGGAGACGGGGCCGTCGCTCTGGGTCTGCAACTGGAAGCGACCTTCCTCCTTCAGCGAGGCGCCGAGCAGCACGGCGAGCGTCGCCGCCTCGGCGACGAGCTTGTTGACGGCGGGCGGATAATCGTGGCGCTTGAGAATGGCGTCGAGCGTGGCGCCGAGCCGGGCCACGCGGCCGCGCGTGGCGAGATCCTCCACGGTGTACGAAGTTACGGTGTCGTCACGGGCGACGTCGGAGACGTCGCGGATTGCGTCTGTCATGCCAGGGCTCCGAGGCACCACGCAAGGATGCCTTTCTGCGCATGCAGCCGGTTCTCGGCCTCGTCGAACACGACCGACTGGGGGCCGTCGATCACGTCGTCGGTGACCTCCTCGCCGCGATGGGCGGGCAGGCAATGTAGGAAGACAGCGTCCCGGGCTGCGTGCCGCATTAATTTGGCGTTGACCTGGTAGGGCGCAAGGAGGTTGTGGCGGCGGCCGGCGTCTTCGTCGCCCATCGACACCCAGCAGTCGGAAATGATGGCGCTGGCCTCGGCGACGGCGGCTTCGGGATCGTCGCTGACGACGATGCGGGCGCCGGCGGCGCGCGCGCGGGCGAGGCGGCTCGCCGGGGGCTGCAATTCCTCGGGGCAGGCGATCTCGAGATCGAAGCCGAACCGCGCCGAGGCGTCGATCCACGACGACAGCACGTTGTTGTAGTCGCCGCTCCAGGCGATCTTCTTGCCCGCGATCGGGCCGCGATGCTCCTCGAAGGTGAGGATGTCGGCCATCACCTGACAAGGATGCGACTGCTTGGTCAACCCGTTGATCACAGGCACCGTCGCGTATTGCGCCATCTCCTTGAGATCGTCGGGCTCGAGGATGCGGATCATGATCGCGTCGACGTAGCGCGACAGCACGCGCGCGGTGTCGGCGATGGTCTCGCCGCGGCCGAGCTGCATCTCGGCGCCGGTCAGCATGATCGTCTCGCCGCCGAGCTCGCGCATGCCGACGTCGAACGAGACGCGGGTGCGGGTCGAGGGGCGCTCGAAGATCATCGCCAGCGTCCTGCCTTCGAGCGGCCGCGGCGCCGCGCGGCGGTCGAGCGCTCGCGCGGCCTTCATGTCGGCGGAGGCCTTCAGGATGGCGCGCAGCGTCTCGGTTGAATGGTCGAGCAGGTCGAGGAAGTGTTTTGGCGCGGCGGTCATGCCGCGGCCTGCGCCAATGTGGCTTCCGCCGCCGCGCAGGCGGCGTCGAGCTTCTTCACCGCCTCGTCGAGCTCGGCGTCGGAGATCGTCAACGGCGGCAGCAGACGCAGCGTGTTGTCGCCGGCCGGGATCGACAGCATGTGCTGGTTGCGCAACAGCGCGGCGAAATCGCCGGGGCTCACCTTGAGCTTGAGGCCGATCATCAGGCCCTGGCCGCGCACCTCCTCGATGATCCCGGGATGCGCGTCCGCGAGCGCGGCGAGCTTCTGTTTGGCGATGAGGCCGAGCCGCGCGACATTGTCGAGGAAACCCGGCGCCAGCACGACGTCGAGCACGGCGTTGGCGATCGCCATCGCCAACGGATTGCCGCCGAAGGTGGTGCCATGCACGCCGGCCGTCAGCCCACGCGCGGCGTCGGCGGTGGCGAGGCAGGCGGCGACCGGGAAGCCGCCGCCCAGGCCCTTGGCGGAGGTGAGAATGTCGGGCGTGACGCCGGTCAGCTCGTAGGCGAAAAACTTGCCGGTGCGGCCGACCCCGGTCTGCACCTCGTCGAAGATCAGCATGAGATCGTGCTTGTCGCAGATCTCGCGCAGGCCGCGCAGGAAGGCGTTCGGCACGACGCGCACGCCGCCCTCGCCCTGGATCGGCTCGATCAGGATCGCGGCGGTCTCAGGGACGATAGCGGCCTCGACGGCCTCCAGCGTCGTGATCGGGATCTGGTCGAAGCCGTCGACCTTGGGGCCGAAGCCTTCAAGATACTTGTACTGGCCGCCGGCGGCGATGGTGGCGAGCGTGCGGCCGTGGAAGGCGCCCTCGAAGGTCAGGATGCGATACTTTTCGCCGTGGCCGTCGACGAAGTGGCGCCGGCGCGCCATCTTGATCGCCGCCTCGTTGGCCTCAGCGCCGCTGTTGGTGAAGAAGACGAGATCGGCGAAGGTCGCCTCGGCGAGCCGGCGCGCGAGCTTCTCGCCCTCCGGCATCTGGAACAGGTTGGAGGTGTGCCAGAGCTTTTCGCCTTGGCCTATCAACGTCTGCACGAGATGGGGATGGGAATGGCCGAGCGACACGACGGCGATGCCGGCGCCGAAATCGAGGTAGCGCTCGCCGTCCGTCGTGGTCAGCCATGAGCCGTCCCCGCGCTCGAAAGTCAGATCGGCGCGCGCGTAGGTTGGCACGATTGCGGATGACAACGAACGTCCTCCTCGAGCAGGGCGCGAGGCGGCCGCCCCACGCAAACAAAAACGCCGCCCCGGAAGGGGGACGGCGGGTCACGCCCAAATCATAGAGAAAGCCGGTTGCAGGGTCAAATCGCCCGCGTGAGCGAAAATTTCTTGGGATCGCGGCATTTTCGCCAGCCTTGCGCAAGGCTACGCGCAAATCGTTGTTTGGATTCAAGCAATCCCGCAAGCCTCGTGCGCTGCGGGCGTCCGGGCGGACAAAGGCTTGGGGAAAACTAGGTTGTGCGCGGGTCGACGACTCTTGCGCCCGATTCGATGACTAGTGTAGCGTTTTTTGCGTTCACCACGAAATCTCGTGGCTGACGTCTCACACGAGAGCGTTCAGCGTAAACCTCGTCGGCTTGACGCTGGACGGGCGCAGGCGAGGGATTCTGCGGACGCTAACGGAGTTTGATCTTCGCGGCGGCGGCCTTTTTCGCTGCGAAGCTTTGAGGGAAAGCGAGGCCAGGTCATGTCGTGGACCGATGAAAGGGTGGAGCTACTCAGCCGCCTTTGGTTGGAAGGCCGCAGCGCCAGTCAGATTGCGACGGCGCTGGGCGGAGGACTGACCCGCAATGCGGTGATTGGCAAAGTACACCGCCTCGGGTTGGCGGGCCGCGTGAAATCGAACGCCGCGGCGCCGCCGACGGCGCTGGAGAGCGAGGAGGCGCTAGACGAGGCCGGGCTTGACCTCATGGCGGACGCTGGGGGCGCCCACCGGCTCGCCGCGCGAACGGGCGTGGCTGGGGCCGCGACGGCGACTTCGGCCGTCGCCGGCGCCCGGATCGTGCAGGGCAACACCGTGCTCGCGCTCGCCGAGGCGCCTGCGGAAGCCGCCAAGCTGGCGCGCGCGCCCGAGGATGTCGTGGTGCCACTCTCGCTCAGGGTGACGATCGTCGAATTGCGCGAGTCGATGTGCAAATGGCCGCTCGGCGATCCCTCTTCGTCCGAGTTCCGCTATTGCGGCTCGCCCGTGAACGCCGGCACGCCTTATTGTCAGCATCACGGCAAGCTCGCCTATCAGCCCGCGCAGGACCGCCGCCGCGAGCGCGAGCGGGAACAGCGGCGCCCGCTGCTGGCGCGGTGAGCGGGTTCATCTCCTGGATCTCGCGACAAGACGAACGGCGAGCCTGAGGACGGCTCTCGTCGTCCGCCCGGCCGCGCAGCGCTATCGCTGGGGTCCTCGCCGATGGGGGGGTTGCGGCTTGCGCCCCGCAGGCTTGAGCTTGCGCCGCGCTGCGGCGTTTCGGTCGTCTTGCGTCCAGGCCGTCGCCTCTAACGTTCGGGGAGGGATTACCCCCCGACGTAGCGCACCCGCCAGACCACGCCGCCGACATCGTCGCTGACCAGGAGATCGCCGCCGCGCGTGACGGCGACGCCGGTGGGACGGCCCCAAACGACATCGTCGTCGGCGACGAAGCCGGTCAGGAAATCCTCGTACTCCCCCGTCGGCCGGCCGTTGTCGAACACCAGCCGCACCACCTTGTAGCCGGTGCGCTTGGCGCGATTCCAGGAGCCGTGCATCGCGACGAAGGCGCCGTCGCGGAACTTCGCCGGGAAATGCGAGGAATTGTAGAAGGCGATGCTGAGCGGCGCGGAATGCGGCTGCAACAGCACGTCGGGCACCGTGACCTGCCCCTTGAGGTCGGGCCGCTCCTTGCCGCGCTGCGGGTCCTCGTGATCGCCGATGTAATACCAGGGCCAGCCGTAGAACTTGCCGTCGCCGACCGCGGTGGCGAAATCGGGCGGCAGATCGTCGCCGAGCATGTCGCGCTCGTTGACGACGCACCATAGCGCGGCGCTGTCGGGCTGAACGCTCAAGCCGCTGCAATTGCGCAAGCCGGTCGCGAACACGCGCAGACTGCTGCCGTCCGGCTTGAAGGCGAGCACGTCGGCGCGGCCCGCCTCCGGCCCCCAGCCGGCGCCGAGCGCATGCGTCTTGCGGAACGCCTCCAGCCCCGCGAGCGGCTTCATGTCCTCGGCGGCGTTGGAGAGCGAGCCGACGCTGGCGAAAAGCGTGGAGCCGTCGGCGGAGACGGCGAGATCGCGCGTCCAGTGGCCGCCGCCGTCGGGCAGGCTGACGATTTTCTCCGCCGCGCCGGAGCTGACCATGTCGCCGGATTTGTAGGGGAAGCGGTACACCTCGCCAGGGGTGGCGACGTAGACGAATTTCGGCTCGGGGCCGGGCGGGTAGAAGGCGATGCCATAGGGGCGGTCGAGGCTGGCGGCGAACACGCTGACGTCGGCCGGGGCGCCGGTCTCGTCGGCGCCGCGCACCACCAGCACCCGGCCGGCGCCGCTTTCGGCAAGGAACACGTCGCCGTTCGGCGCGGTGCGCATCACCCTGGGCTCTTTGAGGCTCTTGGCCAGCACGTCGACGGTGAAGCCGAACGGCGCCTTGGGCAGAACCCCCTGCGGGCGGGGAATCTCGCGCGGCGGATTGGAGGTCGAGGGGCTCGCGTTGGGCGGCGGCAGGTCGGCGGGAGTTATGCGGAATCGCAGGCCGGGAGCGTCGATGCGCCAATCCCCGAACGCCGCCGGACCCGTCAGGGTTCTGACGAAATCGCCGCGGGCAAGGCCGACAACGCCCACAGCCGCCGCCGACGCCAGACCCGCGACCAGCCACCAACGCATTCCACTCTCCGTGTTGATGTGCGTCTATCATAAACGGCGGCGCGCGTAAGGGGCGAGCGTCGCCGCAGAGCGTCGCATAAATTGAGTTGAACTCAAACGCCGGCCGAATTATTGAGCGGCGATGAAGCTCGCCCAATGGCTCGCGCGAAATCGCGTCAAGCGCGTCGATTTCGCGAGGCGTCTTGGCGTGTCGCCCGGCGCCGTCACCCTCATCTGCCGCGACGAGGGCGCATGGCTGACGCGCGAGACGGCCGAGCGCATCGTCGCCGCGACCCGCGGCGCCGTCACCCCCAACGATTTTCTTGGCGTCAATTCCATGGAGTTTCCCGTCATGACCGACTGCGTCAACGACGCCATCGAGGCCTTCGCGCGCGGCGAGATCGTCATCGTCACCGACGACGACGACCGCGAGAACGAGGGCGACATGATCGTCGCCGCCTCGCATTGCACGACGGAGAAGATGGCCTTCATCATCCGCAACGGCTGCGGCATCGTGTGCGCGCCGTTGACCGCCGACGACGCCAAGCGGCTGCACCTCAATCCGATGGTCGCCGTCAACGACGCGCCGCTCGGCACCGCCTTCACCGTCTCGGTCGACACCAAGCACGGGCTGACGACGGGCATTTCCGCGGAGCAGCGCTGCAACACGGTGCGCGCGCTCGCCAACGGCAACATGGGGGCGGGCGATTTCGTGCGCCCCGGCCATGTGTTCCCGCTCGTCGCCAAGGACGGCGGCGTGCTGATGCGCTCGGGCCACACGGAAGCGGCGATCGACCTGTGCAATCTCGCCGGCCTGCCGCCGGTCGCGGTGATCTGTGAACTCGCCAACGACGACGGCACGGTGATGGTCGGGCCGCAGATCGCCGAGTTCTCCGACAAGCACAAGATGCGGCGCATTTCGGTCGCCGACCTGATCGCCTACCGCCAGGCGCGCGAGAAGCTGGTCGAGCGGGTCTCGACGCAGAAGGTTAAGTCGCCGATCGGCGAACTGACGGTGCACGCCTATCGCACTCGGTTCGACTCGGTGCTGCATTTCGCCTTCGTGCACGGCTCGCTCGGCGACGGGCGCGAGGTGCCGGTGCGGCTGCATCGCGCCGACATCCTCAACGACATCTTCGGCGGCGGGCCGATCGACCGCTCGCTCAAGCGCTTCAAGGAGGAGGGGCGCGGCGTGCTGGTCTACCTGCGCGACGGCTCCGCCGGCGTGCCGCTGAACGTCTCCAGCGGCGCCGATTCCTCGGAGGACACGCGCCAGACGCTGTGGCGCGAGGTCGGCCTGGGGGCGCAGATCCTGCGCGATCTCGGGGTCACCTCGATCCGCCTGCGCAGCGATTCCCCGCGCAAATATGTGGGGCTCGCGGGCTTTGGCGTCGAGATCGCCAAGGTGGAGCCGATCGAGAGCTGAGAGGCTTGCTTTGGGCGCGGTTTGACACTAGAGTCCGCGCCGCCAAGGACGCCGCCATAGCTCAGTTGGTTAGAGCGCTAGATTGTGGATCTAGAGGTCCCCCGTTCGAGCCGGGGTGGCGGTACCATTGCCATCCCGGTTTTTCGTGTCCGAGGCTCGGTCAGGGAACGCGCCGCAGCAACTCCCCGTTAACGCGCTCGACGCTTAGTGCTAAGAGCGGCGCGGGAGCGGGCATGAAGCGCATTGTCAATCTCGGCATGGCGGCGGCGCTGGTCGCCGGCCTCCTCGGCGGCGCGGCCTTCGCCGACGAGACGCCGCCGGTGGCGGCGACCGCCCATCTCAGCGACGACGGCGAACGCGCCCGCCTCGCCCTGGACTTCTCCGCGCCGGTCGCCGGCCGCGCGCGCGAGATCGTCGACCCCGACCGCATCGTGCTCGACATGCCGGAGGTCGATTTCCGCCTCTCGCCGGCGATCGGCCGGGTGATCGCGCCGAAGGCGGACGCGCTGATCAAGGCGTTCCGGTTCGGGTTGTTCGGGCCGGGCAAGTCGCGCGTCGTCATCGATCTGGCGCGCCCGGCCTGCGTCACGCGAGTCGACACCCGCCGCCTCACCCGCGACAAGGACGCCGCGCGGCTGACGCTGGAGCTCAGGGCGTGCAGCGCGCAGGCCTTCGCCTCCGCCGCGCAGGACCACACGCCGCCGCCCGCCGCCGCCCCGGCGGCGACGCCGACGCTGGAGCCCAAGCCCGGCGCGCCGGTCATCGTGCTCGACCCCGGACATGGCGGCGTCGACGGCGGCGCCTATGGGCTCGACGGCGCGGTGGAGAAGACGCTGGTGTTCGCCTTCGCCGAGGCGCTGCGCGCCAAGCTGGAGGCGACGGGGCGCTACCGTGTCGTCATGACGCGCAACGACGACCAGTATATCTCGCTCGACGATCGCGTCGCCAAGGCGCGGGCTGCCGACGCCGCACTGTTCGTCTCGATCCACGCCGACACGCTGAAGGAGGGGCCAAGCGTATCGGGCACCACGGTCTACACCTGCTCCGACAAGGCGTCCGACGCGGAAGCCCAGCGCATCGCCGAGCGCGAGAACGACGCCGACAAGCAGGCCGGCGAGGAGCACAAGGCGGCCGATCCCGGCGTCGCCGACATCCTGTTCGACCTGAAGCGGCGGGAGACCCGCGTCTATGCGCATCGCTTCTCGCGCGGGCTGGTGGCCAGGCTCAACGATGCGGGCGAGCTCAATCGCCATCCCGAGCGCTCGGCCGGCTTCGTCGTGCTGAAGGCGCCGGATTTCCCGTCGGTGCTGGTCGAGCTCGGCTATCTCTCCAACGCCCACGACGTCGCCAATCTCAAGTCGCCGGAGTGGCGCGACAAGACGGCGGAGGCGATGCGGGCGGCCATCGACGGCTTCTTCGCCAGCGAGCCGGGCTCGCTCGCCGCCAGCGCCCCCAGGTCCGAGCCATAGACCGCAACACCTTAGTTTCGCCGCATCTAGGCTCGACACGCCAAGCGCCATTGCGACAATGCGCCGGACCGGGTTAAGCCGTCGGCCGAGAAGAAGTTCTCGCCTCACGCGGCGGACTTCGGGGATGTGAGATGCGGGCAATTGGGCGCTTCCTGGGCTTTCTGTTCGCCACCGGGGCGATCGTCTTCGTGCTCGCCGCGGCGGGAGCGGCGCTGGTGATCTTCAAGTTCGAGCAGGATCTGCCCGATTACAGCCACCTGAAGAACTACGAGCCGCCGGTGATGACGCGCGTCCACGCCGCCGACGGCAGCCTACTGGCCGAATATTCGCGCGAGCGGCGGCTCTATCTGCCGTCCTCGGCGATTCCCGATCTCGTCAAACAGGCTTTCATTTCGGCCGAGGACAAGAATTTCTACTCGCACCGCGGCTTCGACCCGGAAGGCATCTTGCGCGCGGCGGTCGTGTTCGCGGAGGGCAAGAAGCACATCCAGGGCGCTTCGACCATCACCCAGCAGGTCGCCAAGAACTTCCTGCTGACGTCTGACCGCACGGTGGAGCGCAAGATCCGCGAAGTGCTGCTGAGCCTGCGCATCGAGTCCGCCTATTCCAAGGACAAGATCCTGGAGCTCTACCTCAACGAGATCTATCTCGGCCTCGGCAATTACGGCGTCGCCGCCGCGGCGCTGAACTATTTCAACAAGTCCGTGCATGAACTGTCGGTCGCCGAGGTCGCCTATCTCGCCGCGCTGCCGAAGGAGCCGTCGGCGCTGAATCCGTTCCGCAATCACGACCGGGCGATCGAGCGCCGCAACTACGTGATCGGTCGCATGCTCGACGACGGCTACATCACCTCCGATGAGGCCAAGCAGGCGCGCGCGGAGCCGCTCAACATTCACCCGCGCGTGCTGACGCCCAACGCCATCGCCGGCGGCTTCTTCGCCGAGGAGGTGCGGCGCGAGCTGCTCGACCGCTACGGCGAGAAGAAGCTCTACGAGGGCGGCCTGTCGGTGCGCACCACGCTCGACCCGAAGATGCAGCTGATGGCGCGCAAGGCGCTGGTCGACGGTCTCGTGCGCTACGACGAGGCGCATGGCTGGCACGGCGTCGTCAAGTCGATCGACCTCGGCCAGGATTGGGGCGTCGCGCTCGGCCAGATCCCCGAGTTCGGCGACATCAAGCCGTGGCGGCTCGCGGTCGCGCTCGACGTGACCGACAGCGCCATCCGCATCGGCATGCAGCCTCCGCACGAATCCTCGGGCGACCTGTCGCCGGAGCGCACCACCGGCGTCGTCAGCCTGGTGGGCGCGCAATGGACTTACCGGCGGCCCAAACAGCTGGTGAAGCCCGGCGACGTCGTCTATGTCGAGCCGCTCGCCAACAAGGCCGGCGAGTATCGGCTGCGCCAGATCCCGGAAGTCTCCGGCGCCGCGGTGGCGATGGATCCGTTCACCGGCCGCGTGCTGGCGATGGTCGGCGGGTTCTCGTTCGACCAGTCCGAGTTCAACCGCGCAACGCAGGCCTACCGCCAGCCTGGCTCCTCGTTCAAGCCGCTGGTCTACGCCGCCGCGCTCGACAACGGCTATACGCCGTCCTCGATCGTGCTCGACGAGCCGATCACCATCGACCAGGGCAATGGCGAGACCTGGACGCCGGAGAATTTCGAGGGCAAGTCGGGCGGGCCGCATACGTTGCGCTACGGCATCGAGCATTCGATCAACCAGATGACGGTGCGTCTGGCGCGCGACATCGGCATGCCGCTGATCTCAGAATACGCCAAGAAGTTCGGCGTCTACGACAATCTGCCGCCTTATCTGTCGATGTCGCTGGGCGCCGGCGAGACCACCGTGCTCAAGATGGTGACCGCCTATTCGATGTTCGACAACGGCGGCATGCCGATCAAGGCGACGCTGATCGACCGCATCCAGGACCGCTGGGGCAATACGATCTACCGCCACGACGAGCGCATCTGCGAGGGCTGCGACGCCGCCAAATGGGACAATCAGGACGAGCCGAAGCTGATCGACAAGCGCAAGGACCCGCGCAACCTGGTCACCGATCCGCTCACCGCCTACCAGATCACCTCGATCATGCAGGGCGTGATCCAGCGCGGCACCGGCATCTCGATCAGCGAACTGAAGCGCACGCTCGCCGGCAAGACCGGCACCACCAACGACGCCAAGGATCTCTGGTTCGTCGGCTATTCGCCCAATCTCGCGTTCGGCGTCTTCATGGGCTACGACAAGCCGCGCTCGCTCGGCGGCAGCGCCCAGGCGGCGTTGTACACCGCCCCGATCTTCCGCGACTTCATGAAGATGGCGCTGAAGGACACGCCCGATACGCCGTTCCGCGTGCCGCCCGGCGTCAAGCTGATCTCGGTCGACGTTCATTCGGGCATGCGCGCGACCGGTCAGGGCTCGATCCTCGAGGCGTTCAAGCCGGGCACCGCGCCGCCGGATTCCTGGGGCGGCGGCGGCGTCGCGCAGGGCGGCGGCGGCGGCGGCGACGATTCGGAGCGCAGCGTCGGCTCGGGGACGGGCGGTCTCTACTGAGCCGGCGGCGGCGGCCTATCGCTTGGCGCGCGGCGACGACGTAGGGTCAACCCGCATTTCGGCCGATTGCGGCGACCCGCCGTTAGGTTGTGACATGTAGCCACAGCGGGACTGCGCTCGCCTGTCTCCTGGGCGTGGGGAGCGTCCGGGGTTGACGGCGTTCGCCGCCGTCGCGCCGACGGGCCACAACGAGAAGCCCGTCGATGACCCTGCCCTCGCTGGCCAGGGCGCCGTTGAAGCCGCCCTTCGCCTTATTGCTGGCGGGCGCGCCCGCGCCGGGGCGCGACGGCGCCAAGGGCGTGGGACTGAACGGCATACCCGCGCAATTCGAGCTGATGTCAACGGCGTTCGCCGTGGTCAGCGCCATTGCGGTCGAGCGGACGATCCGCGGGCGATCGAGCACAGCGCGCGCAGCCGCACGATCCCGACCGCCACGGTCAAGACGGCGCAGGCGCTCGGCCGCCGCATGGTGGCGGAGGGCGTCGAGCCGCCGGGTCAGCTCGCCTTCTTGCGCGAAATCCGCTGCGGCGAAATCCAGGGTCTTCTGGTCGGCCGGCCGATGTCGGCGGAGGCGATCGCCGCCTGGGAGGCCGAACGCGAGATTGCGTGGCTCGCCTGCGCCTGACCCGCGCGCGCCCGGCTTTACGCCGCCTTAACAACCGTTGACCTAGATCTCACAGCGATCGGGCGGCGTTTCGCCCGCGCGCCATGATGGCCGTAAACTGCCGTCGCTCTGCTCGCGACATGTCCGCCTCCCCCTATCGCCGGCGGACGTCCGCCGCTGGAGAGTCCGCATGGCGCTCGATCCCCGCTCCTGGAGCATCCGCAGCAAGCTCTACGGCTTGTCGGCGGGATTGCTCGTCGCCATGGTCGGCCTCGTTGGATTTTCCGGTTTCGAGGCGCGGCGGGTCGCCAGCCGCGTCGCCGATCTCAACGCCTACGCCGCCAGCGAGAACGATCTGGCGAGCGCCGAACAGACGCTGGAGACGATCCAGCGAGCGGTGCTCGATTATTCAACCGCGGGCGACGAACCTGCGCTGGCGCTGTTCCGCGCCAAGACCGACGACCTGCAGGCGTTTTTCGGCAGGCGGACCGCGGCCGGCCACGCCGACGACGTCGCCGATCTCGCCGGCAAGCTCGGCGCGCTGCGCCAGGCGGGCGAAGCGCTCGGCGGCGGCGTCGCGCGCCTGGCCGCAAACCGGGAGCAGTTGAAGCCGGCCGACGACGATCTCGCCAGCGCCGGCAAGATGCTGGTCATCCTGGTGCTTTCGCTCGACAACCCGACGCTCGCGCTGTCGGCGCAAAAGCTCGACTCGCTGATGCTGCAGGTGCGCGTCGACAATTGGCGCGGTCAGGCCAGCAGGGACGCGGACGCGGCGGCGCTGCTGCACGACGACGTCATCGCCGCCGCGCAGCAGCTCGACATGGTCGAGGGACAGGCCGGCGGGGACGACGCCAAAGACGTCGTCGAGCCGATGAAAGCGGCGCTGGCCAATTACGCCAAAGCCGCCGACGACACCCTGAAAGAGATGGCCGAAGTCGACGACCTCTACCGCAAGCGCGTCGCGCCGCTGGTCGAGGCGATGCAGTCCGCGCTCGCCGCCCAGCAGGGCCACGCCGCGGCGGATTTCGAGGCGACGCGCGCAGCGGCCAAGCAGACGATGGAGGGCGCCGAGCGGTTGCAGATCGGCGTCGCCGGGCTCGTCCTCGCGCTCGGCGCGCTGATGTCGGTTCTCGTGCTGCGCTCGATCGTGCGGCCGCTGAACGGGCTCACCGAGGGCCTGCGCCGGCTCGCCGGCGGCGATTTCGACGTGACCCTGCCGGGGCTGGGCCGCCAGGACGAGATCGGCGAGATCGCGCAGCAGGCCGAGGGCCTCAAGCTCGCCTCGATGCAGAAGGCGCGCCGCGAGGCCGACGAGGGTCTGCGCCGTCAGGCCGAGGAGGCGCACGCGGAGGCCGATGTCGCCGCCGAGCGCGAACGCGCCGCGGCTTCGCAGCGGCGGGCGATGGCGCGGCTCGGCGAGGCGCTGAGCGCGATTGCGCACAAGCGGCTCGACGACCGGCTGGGCGAGGAGATACCCGCCGACTACGCGCAAGTGCGCGACGACTTCAATCTCGCCGTGTCGCAGCTCGCCGAGGCGATGGGCGCGGTGTTCACGGCCTCAAAGGCCGTTCGCATTGGCGTCAGCGAGATCGGCGGCGCCTCCGACGGCCTTTCCGAGCGCACCGAACGGCAGGCCGCGCAGCTCGAGGAGACCGCGGCCTCGCTCGCCGCAATCACCGAGGCGATGCAGCAGACCGCCAAGGGGGTCGGCGAGGCCGAGGGCGCGGCGGCCGAGGCTGCGCGGGAAGCCGAGGGCAGCGGCGAGGTGGTGGCGCGCGCGGTCGACGCGATGGGGCGCATCGAGGCGTCGTCGAGCCAAATCGGCCAGATCATCGGCGTGATCGACGAGATCGCGTTCCAGACGAATCTGCTGGCGCTCAACGCCGGCGTCGAGGCGGCGCGCGCCGGCGAGGCGGGGCGGGGCTTCGCCGTCGTCGCCTCCGAGGTCAGGGCGCTGGCGCAGCGTTCGGCCGCGGCCGCCAAGGAGATCAAGGCGCTGATCTCGGCGTCCGCCGCCCATGTCGGGGAAGGCGTCACCGAGGTCGGGGCGGCGGGCCGGGCGCTCGACGGCATCCGGCAGCGGCTGGCGCAGATCAACCGCGTGATCGGCGAGATCGCCGCGAGCGCCAAGACGCAGGCCGCGAGCCTCGCCGAGATCAACGCCGCGATGGGCGACATGGACCGCATGACGCAGGAGAACGCGGCGATGGCGCAGCAGGCGACCACGGCCTCGCGTGGGCTGGCCGAGCATTGCGCGCTGCTGATAGAGGAGGTCGAGGCGTTCCAGCTGTCGGGCGAGCCGCGGGGCCTTCGCCGCGCGGCCTAAGCCGACCCGAGCCGCCGCCACACCAGTTGCGCCGCGGCGAGATCCTCGATCGAGGCGCCGACCGACTTGAACAGCGTGATCTCGTCGTCGGCGCCGCGGCCCGGGGCGCCGCGGGCGAGCGCGGCGAGATCGGCGACGACCGCGGAGCTTGCCAGCGCCCCGGAGGCAATGGCCTGCGCGACGTCGCCGCCCTCCGTCAGCGCGGAAGGGCTGTCGACGAAGACGCGGGCGCGTTGCAGCGCGAGATCGTCGGCCTCGCGCATCGACATGCTGAAGGCGCCGACGAGATCGACGTGCTGGCCGGCTTTGAGCCAAGCGCCGCGGATCAGCGGCGTGGTCGACAGCGTCGCGGCGCTGATCACGTCGGCGCCCTCGATCGCCGCCTGCAAGTCCTCGGACGCCCGCGCGGCGAAGCCCTCTTCGGCGAGGCGGGCGGCGAGCGCCCTGGCGCCCTCGGGGCGGCGGTTCCAGACCGTCACCGCGCGGATCGGCCGCACGCTGGCGTGGGCGCGAGCGAGGAACGGGGCCAGCGCTCCGGCGCCGACGAGGGTCAGCCGCGCTGCGTCCGCCCTCGCCAGCCGCTTGGCCGCGAGCGCGCTGGCGGCGGCGGTGCGCCACAGCGTCAGCCGCGACCCGTCGAGCACGGCGAGCGTCTCGCCGGTCCGCCCGCTTTGCAGCACATAGACGCCCTGCACCGCCGGCAGGCCGCGCGCGCCGTTGCCGGGAAACACGTTGACGATCTTGACGCCGAGCGCGCCCTGCCCCCAGGCGGGCATCAAAAGATGCGTGGCGTCGGGTTCCCCTGAGACCGGCAGCGCATGATGATGGCGCGGCGGCGCTTCGAGGCCGCCGCGGAACGCTTGCTCGAGCGCCTCGATCAGGGCGGGAAAGTCGAGCGCGGCGTCGACGTCAGCGGCGGAAACGAAACGCATCAGGCCTGCCTCGTCAGAGCGGGCGGGAACCGCTGCGTCTGCAGTTCCTGGCGCAGCCGCGCGGCTTCGATCTCGGCCTCGCGCAGGGCGCGGCGGCGCCAGCCCTGGCCGATCCAGGTCGCCGCGCTGCCGGCGACGACGCCGAGCCCGGCGGCGACCAGCATTACGACATATTGGCGAACCTGCACCGGCTCGAGGCCATGGCCGCCAACGGGATCGAAATTGATCGTCACCCACTCGCGGTTGGCGAAAGCGAAGGCGAGGATCAGCGCGGCGACCGGCGCGACGACGAGGAGTTTGAGCAGACGCATCACATTTCGAATCCCGCGGGGACCTTGCCCCAAATCGCCGGCGCCGCCAAGGGACGGCGTCAGCGCCGCGCGAACAGCTTTTCGATGTCGGCGAGCTTCAGCTCGACATAGGTCGGGCGGCCGTGGTTGCAGACGGCGGCGCCGGGGGTCGCCTCCATCTCGCGCAACAGGCTGTTCATCTCCTCCGCGCGCAGCGACCGGCCGGAGCGAACCGAGTGATGGCAGGCGATGGTCGCGAGCTTGTGGTCGAGCCGGCGCTGCAAGGCCTCGGCGCCGTCGTCGGCGCGCAAGGTGTCGGCGAGGTCGCGCACGACGCTTGCGAAATCGGCGCCGGCGAGCAGCGTCGGGGTCTCGCGCACCAGCACCGCGCCGGGGCCGAACGGCTCGACGACGAGACCGAGGGCCTCCAGCGCGGGGGCGGCTTCGGTCAGCGCGGCGGCGGCGCCGGGGTCGAGATCGACGACGACGGGGTTGAGCAGGATCTGGCGCTCGACGCCGGCAGCCTCGCGCTGGCGCTTCAGCCGCTCGTAGACGATGCGCTCATGCGCGGCGTGCTGATCGACGATGACGACGCCGTCGCGGGTCTGGGCGAGGATGTAGTTGCCGTGCAGCTGCGCCCGCGCGGCGCCGAGCAGGGCGTCGGACTCCGGCGGCGGCTCGGGTTCGGCGCGGGCGGAGGGGGCGGTCAGGCCGGCGAAAGCGGGCTGCCCGGGCTCGGCGAGGCCGAACCTGGGCTCGGCGAGGCCGAACCTGGGCTCGGCTAGGCCGGGGGCGGCGGGCGAGGCGCGCCAATCCCAGTTCATCGGGCGCGAAAGGCGCGGCGTCCATGCGGGGGCGCGCAGCGAGGCGAGCGTGGCGGCGCTGGCGGGAGCGGCGGCGCGGGTCAGCGCGGCCTCCAGCGCCCGCTTGACGGCGCCGACCACCAGGCCGCGGACCAGCGCGGATTCGCGGAAGCGCACCTCGGCCTTGGCGGGATGCACGTTGACGTCGACCTCGGCCGGCGCGAGTTCGAGGTAGAGCACCGCCGCGCCGTGGCGCTCGCGCGGGAGATAGTCGAGGAAGGCGCCCCTGAGCGCGCCGGCGAGCAGCTTGTCGCGCACCGCGCGGCCGTTGACGTAGACGAACTGGGCGAGCGCGTTGGGCTTGTTGAAGGTCGGCGTGGCGACGCAGCCGGAGAGCCGGACGCCCTCGCGCGTCTCGTCAAGCGCGAGGGCGCTGTCGACGAACTCGGCGCCGAGCGCCTGGGCGAGGCGCTCCTTGAGGGAGCCGGCCGGCCACTCGAAGCCGGGGCCGATGTCGGTCTGCAAGCCGAACCGCACGTCGGGACGGGCCAGCGCGAGGCGCACGACCGCGTCGCAGCAGGCCTGGGCCTCGGCGCGGTCGGTCTTGAGGAACTTGAGCCGGGCGGGGGTGGCGGCGAACAGGTCGCGCGCCTCGATGCGGGTCCCTTGAGGCTGCGCGCAGGGGGCGATCACGCCCTTGGCGCCATCCTCGACGGTGAGCCGCAGGCCCTCGGCGGCGGCGCGGGCGCGAGTGCGGATCTCCAGCCGGCTGACCGAGGCGATCGAGGGCAAGGCCTCGCCACGGAAGCCTAGGCTCGCGATGGCCGAGAGGTCGCCGTCGGGCAGCTTGGAGGTGGCGTGGCGCTCGACGCAGAGGGCGAGATCGGCGGCGTCCATGCCGGCGCCGTCGTCGGTGACGCGGATGAGGTCGCGGCCGCCCGCGGCGATGGCGACGTCGATGCGGCGGGCGCCGGCGTCGAGCGCGTTCTCGACCAACTCCTTCACCGCCGCGGCGGGCCGCTCGATCACCTCGCCGGCCGCGATGCGGTCGATCAGCAGCGGGTCGAGGCGGCGGACGGGCATGGAGCGGGCATTAGCCGATTCGGCGGGCGCGGGACAGTCCGCGCAGGGGAGTTGTCAACGGGTTAGGTGTGATTTTGTGTCCCTCGCCGGCAGCGGACACGGCCGTTGGCGCACCCCGGGCATGTAATCTCGGTAACGCCGTTCACATTTCCGCGAAGGCAAGTCGTCGCAGAGATGAGCCAAATAGAGATCGAAAAAAACAGCCGCGCGATAGCGAACCGGATTGCGGCGTCAAATATTTTCGTTAATATGAACGGCGAAGTTCAGTCCAAACCTTGTCCGCTTAAGATTTTACGGATCGCTCTTGTGAGCCGCAGGTCGATTTTGCTTTCGATTCTGGCCTCGACAGCCGACCATCTCACAGCGTGATGTTGAACAATGGCGTGAATATCTCGTCCTTGCCGCAAGGCGAGCGGGATGAAGGGGCCGTGAATATGACGCGGCCCAGTTGAGCAAGGGAGCCAACGTCCATGACAATAATTTCCAAGCGCGTATTCCGCCCGTTGCCGGGCAAGGCGGCCTTGGCGCATAGCCGAATCCGGCGCCTGAGCGAAAACCTCGCGCGGCTCGGCGGCCGGGTCCGGCTCGCCGCCGTCGCCTGGGGCGATGGCGCGCGCGACCTGCATCTCTATGGCGTGTTCGACTCCATGCAGGCCGGCGCGAAGGTGTTCTCCGCGCTCGGCGAAGACGCCGACAGCTTGAAACTGCGCGCGGAATCCGAAAACGATCCGGCTTCGGTGTGGGACGGGCCGGAAATCTGGCGCACCGTCTTCGGCCAGCCGCGGCCGGACTATCCCGTGATGTTGCAGCGCGAATACAGCATCGACCGGCGCAACCTCAGGCGGGCGCTCGACCTGATGCCGGAAATTCAGGCGCTCGACGCCAACATGCCGATGATCGGGGTAGTTCCGGTCGTCTCCGGCGACATGGCGCGGTTCATGGTCGGCTATTACGCGAAATCGCTGGTCGAACTTGGCGAGGCGATCGATCGCGTCGGCATGTCGGAGGCTTTCCAGGCGATCGTCGTGCGCGCCGCCGAATTGGGGACGCTGACGAAAGCCCGGGCGATCATGAACATCTGACGGGTCAACGTCTCCGGCGCGGATCGTCTCGGGCGGGGGTCGTGGACCTTGCCGCCGTTGCGCCCGGGCCTGTCCCGGGCTGCGGGATCACTGCGACGGCGTTGCGTCGTCCTGCGAATGGCGCCGGCGATGTCGCGCCTGTCCACCGCTCGCCGGTTTGGCGCCGCCCGTCGCCGTCATGATTGTGGCGCCTTGTCCGAACTCTCCCATCAGGCCCTGCAAGGCGGTTTCGCTGACGACGGTGCGCCCGTCGGCGGGCATGCCGGAAGCCTGTCGAGCGGTGTGAGAAACGTAACTTAACAGGTAGCTGCGCGCGGCGTCAGCGGCGGCTCGGCTCAGCAGGTCGCGGCGGTGCGCGCCGGCGCAGAGGCCGGAGCGTCGAGGTCGTCACCCCGCCGGCCGCCCCACCATCACCACGCTCAAGCCGCCGTCGCCGAACATCGCCTGCGCCGCCTTCTTGGCGTCGGCCGGCGTGACGCGGCGGATCGCCTCGTTGCGCTCGACCAGCCAGCCCATGCCATAGCCGTCGAGCTGCATCTGCACCAGCTGGCCGGCGATCTTCGTCGAAGTGTCGAAGCGTAGCGGGTAGGAGCCGATGAGATAGCGCTTGCCCTTCTCCAGCTCCTCCTCGCCGACGGCGTTCTGCGCCATGTCCAATATCTCGCCGCGGATCACCTCGAGCGACTCGCGCGCGCGCTCGTTCTTGGTCGTGGTGCCGCCGGTCAGGTAGCTGGCGTGGTCGAGCGTCGACAGGCCGGCGTAAGCGGTGTAGGCGAGGCCGCGCTTCTCGCGCACTTCGCGGAACAGCCGCGACGACAGGCCGGTGCCGCCGCCCAGGATGTGGGCGAGCACGAAGGCGGCCATGTAATTCTCGTCCTGGCGCCCCGGTCCCGGGCGGCCGAAGCGAATCGTCGTCTGCGGCACGTCGATGTCGATGATCTCCTCCGCGCCCAGCCCGAGGAACGGGGCCGGGCCGACGGGGGTTAGGTCCGCCTTCAGCGGCAGGCTGGCGAAGGCCTCGTCGATCAGGCGGCCCGCCCGCTCCTCGCTGATCGCGCCGACCACGGCGATGTGCGACGCGTCGCGCGCCAGCAGACGCGCATGCAGAGCGCTCATGTCGGGGCGAGCCAAGGCGTCGAGCGATTCGAGCGTGCCGTCGTTGGGGTGCTCGTAGGGGTGGCCGGCGAACACGCGGGCGCGGAAGCCGCGGAACGCGACCGTGTTGGGGTCGTTGGTCTCGTGGCGCAGATGCGCCTGCACCTGATCGCGCACGCGCTCGAACGGCTCCTCGTCGAACCGCGGCGCGTTGAGCGCCAGAGCCAGCAGCGCGCCGGCGCGGTCGAGGTTCTTCGACAGCGTGCGCATGCGGCCGCCGATCTTGTCCTGATCGGCGTGGAAGCCGATCTCGATCGCCTTGTCGTCGAGCGCGCGGTGGAAAGCCTGGCTGTCGAGCTCGCCGGCGCCCTCGTCGAGCAGGCCCGACATGATCGTCGTCGCGCCGTATCGCCCCTGCGGGTCCTGCGTCGCGCCGCCGCGGAACGCCAGCTCCAGGCTGACGATCGGCACCGCGTAGGACTCGACCAGCCACGCCCTGACGCCTTGCGGCGAGACGATCTCGCGGACGTTGACCGCGCCCGTGGTTGCGGGAGGCGCCATGACCTTGTTCATGAGGGGCGTTTCCTAAAGTCGAGGCGGTTCAGGCCGCCTTGTGTTCGGGGTGGGTCAGGAAGCCGGTCACGGCGCGGCGGCGGTCGAGCCATGTTTTGGCGGCCGCGACGACTTGGGCCGCCGTCACCGCCTCGATGCGCGAGGGCCAGCCCTGCACGTCGGCGATGGTCTGGCCGGTGGCGAGCGAGGCGCCGTACCAGCGGGCGAGCGTGGCCTGGCTGTCCTGGGCGTAGACGGCCTCGGCGATCAGCCGGGTCTTGCCGCGCTCCAGCTCCTCGGCCGAGACGCCCTCGGCGATGAAGCCGTCGACCGCGGCGTCGAAGGCGGCGTCGAGTTGGCTCAGGCTGACGTCTTCGGTCGGCATGCCGTAGAGAAAGAAGCGCGTATCGTCGAGCGCGGAGCCGGCGTAATAGGCCCCGGCGGCGACCGCCTTGTGGTCCTCGATCACCAGCTTGCGGTAGAGATAGCTGGTCGCGCCGCCGCCCAGCAGATGGGAGAGCACCTCCAGCGCCTCCGATTCGCCCGGCGCCGCGGTGACGTGGCTGGGGCAGAGATAGACCCGCTGCCAGGCCGGCTGCTCGACCTTGTCGTCGGTGACCTCGACCATGCGCTTGGCGACCGGCTTGGGCTCCTTCGGGCGCTTGCGCACGGGGGGCTCGCCGCGCGGCTGGATCGGGCCGTAATGCTGCTCGGCCAGCCTCAAAGCCTCGTCCGGCTCGACGTCGCCGGCGACGATGAGAATCGCGTTCTCCGGCGTGTAGAAGCGGCCGTAATAGGCGAGCGCGTCCTCGCGGCCGAGGTCCTCGATCTCGTGGCCCCAGCCGATGACCGGGATTCCGTAGGGGTGGTGGGTGAACACGGCGGCCTGCATCGCCTCGTTGAGCTGGGCCGAGGGGTCGGCGTCGCAGTGCATGCGGCGCTCCTCCAGCACCACGTCGCGCTCGGGGGCGACGATCTCGTCGGTGAGGATGAGGCCGGTCATGCGGTCGGCCTCGTAGGACATCATCAGGCCGAGATGCTCCTTGGCGACGCGCTGAAAGTAGGCGGTGTAATCGTTGCCGGTGAAGGCGTTCTCCTGGCCGCCGATTTCGGCCACCGCCTCGGAGAAGGCGCCCTTGGGGTGCTTTTGCGTGCCCTTGAACATCAGGTGTTCGAGGAAATGGGCGATGCCGGACTTGCCCGGCGGATCGTCGGCGGAGCCGTTGCGATACCAAACCATGTGGGTGACGACGGGGGCGCGATGGTCGGGGATGACGATCGCCGTCATGCCGTTGCCAAGCTTGCGCTCGACTATGGCCGGACCTGTGTCGAGCGCATCGGCGAGGGAGGCGGGATCGGCGTGCAGCGTCATGCGACCTTCATGATTTTGGACCCCGCGCGGGAAATGCGCGACTTTTGCTTCATATAGGCCGCGATTTTCCGCGCCGCTAGTCGGCTCGGCCCGCCATATTTCAGCGCCGGCTCTGATACGCCTGCACGGTGCCCTCGGCCACCTGGCGCATCAGCGGGATTTTCTCCAGCGGCGCGCCGTCGGCGATCTCGCGCCCGACCAGCGCGAGATTGACGCCCATCAGGCCGTAGGTCTTGCGGTCGAGCTCGAGCGCGAAGGCGGTCAGCGCGCAGGCGCGGGTCCAGAATTCGCGCCGTTGCGGCAGGTAGGCGGTCAGCAACGCCTTGATTCTGGCCGTCTTGGTGCGGATCGGCCCGAGCAGGCGCTCGACCGGCTCGCCGGCCTCGAACCACGGCTGCTCCAACGCGCCGCCGACTGTCGACTCGTGCGCCAGCTTGACCGCGCCGGCGTCCTTGAGGCCCTCGGGCAAGCCGTCGATGATCTCGGCGATGAGGTCGCCGGGGGAAAGCACGCGCGGGGCGAGCGGACCCAGCCCGAGGCTCTCGACGAAGGCGATCAGCTTGAACGGCGGCGGATTTTTCGCCGCCACATTCTCACCGAGCGAGATCTGGAGATAGCGTGCGAGGCCGGCGACGTCGGTCTGCGCCGCCATCACGCTCTCGCGCATGCCGCGCACGGTGGCGTCGACCTGCGCCTTGGGCGCGCCCTCCAGGCTCAGCACCTCCTCGACGCCGAGCGGCTTGGTCATCGCCGCGACGAAGCGCCAGCCGTCGGAGGCCTTCATGCTGGCGAGCGCGCCGCCCGCGCCGGAGCCGTCGCAGGCCATGACGAAGCATTTGGCCGATTTCGGCCGCTCCAGCTCGACGGGGGCGCCGGCGTGGGCGCGCAGGGCGCGGATGGCGGCGTCGAGCGGCCCCTGGCGCTCGATCGGCAGCCACGGCCGCATCCGCACCAACCGCTCGACCAGCGCGCTGTCGACCGGGCCTTCGGCGCTGCGCTTGAGCTCGTCGATCGCCGCGGCGGCGAGCCGGCCGTCGCGATGCATGACGAAGCCGGCGAGCGTGTGCATCAGCACCGGAGCGCGGGATTGTCCCAGCGTGCCGACCATCTTGGCCGCGGCGTCGGAGGGAAACGCGGCCAACACCGAGTTCATCGCGTCATAGGCGGCGAAGGCGTCGCCATCGACCGCCTCGGCGATCTCGTCGAGCGTGCCGGTGAGATCGAACCCGCCCATCTCCGGCGCGGCTTCGAGCGCCTCGACGAGCTTGGCCTTCAGCCGCTCCGGCACGCTCCAGCCGGAATCGCTCAGCACCTTGGCGATCAGCACCATTCCCGAGGGGTCGAAGCGGTCCTCGCCGAGCGCCTCCTCGAGCTTCTCGTAGATCGAAGCGCGCAGGTCGCGCGCCTGCGGATCGCCCCCGTTCTCGTCAATGACGAGTTGCGACAGCAGACCGACGATGTCGTCGAAGAACTCCTCGTCCTGCTTGAGATCCGCCGAGCTCTCCACCCGGTCGAGGAAATCCTCGAACATTTCGATCGGGTCCTCGTCGTCCTCCGCCTCGCCCAGGAGTTCGGCGCGCAGCGTGTCGCGCAGGCGGGCGAGCGTCTCTTCGTCGAGCGTTTTCAACGCGTCGATCAGGTTGGGATCACCGCCGACTTTGGCGCGCGCCCGGGGTTTGGACGGCTTCTTGGGCAAGGATTCGGGTCTCCTGCGGCGACGGTCGGACATGACGGTTTAAACAATGACGCTGCGCAAGCAAATCGCCGTTAAGGCGGACGGGCTTGTTTTTTACGCGGCCCTGAAGTCTGCTTGAGGAACGCATTTGACATCGCCGCGGCTCGCTTCTAGGGCTAACGCGATTTCGGGCAGCGTCCGAGCCGACCCCGCGGACGATCGTTAGGCTCGCGGGCGTCGGCGACGGCGCGAAGGTATAAGGTCTGGCAGTTATGCCGCTCAGGGTCTCGGGTAAGAATCTCGACATCGGCGAATCGTTGCGTGCGCATGTTCTGGAGAAGGTCCAGAGCATGATCGCGCGCTACTTCGACGGTAAGGTCACCGGCCATGTGGTGATCTCCCCGGAGGGTTCGGCCTATCGCGCCGATTGTTCGCTGCATCTGAGCTCCGGCGTCAATCTGCAGTCCGAGGGACGCGCGCACGAGCCCTATGCGAGCTTCGAGCAGGCCGCCGACAAGATCGAGCGCCGCCTGCGCCGCTACAAGAAGCGGCTGAAGGAACATGCCGGCGGATATGTCGCGAGCGCCGAAGCGGTGGAACGCGAGGTCGCCAAATTCGTTATCGAGCAGCCGACCGACGACGTCGAGGACCACCCCGCCGATTTCAGCCCGGTCGTGGTGGCGGAGGGCGCGCAGCGGCTGAAGACCATGTCGGTGGCCTCGGCGGTGTCGGAACTCGATCTGACCGGGGCGGCGGTGGTGGTTTTTCAGCACGCGACGAGTTCGCGGCTCAACATCGTCTACCGTCGCCGCGACGGGGCGATCGGCTGGCTCGATCCGCGCTAGCGGCTCGAACGGCGCCGGTGGGGCCGGGACGCGACGCGCGTTTCGGGGGCGACAGGCAAGGTCAGGGCGGGGTACTGAGTTTTTCGACATGTCCCTCGACAAGATTCTGACGCAGGACGCGGTAATCCCCGCCTTGCGCGTGAACGGCAAGAAGCAGGCGCTGCAGGAGCTTTCCGAGCGCGCCGCGGTCGTCGCGAAACTGCCTGCGCGCGAGATTTTCGACGCCATCCTGCAGCGCGAGCGGTTGGGGCCGACCGGCGTCGGCGACGGCATCGCCATTCCGCACGGCAAGCTGCCGCGCTGCGAGCGGATCTGCGGCGTGTTCGCGCGGCTGGAGCGGCCGATCGACTTCGAGGCGCTCGACGGGCTGCCGGTGGATCTTATCTTCCTGCTGATCGCGCCGGAATCGGCGGGAGCCGACCATCTCAAGGCGCTGGCCGCGATCGCCCGGGCGCTGCGCAACCAGGGCCTCGCCCAGCAGTTACGCGGGGCGCGCGACGCCGCCGCGATCTATTCGCTGCTGACCATGTCGCCGGCCTCCAACGCGGCCTGAGAGGATTGTGGATGAAAACGAGGGTCGTCGTCACCCTGAAGCCGAGCGTGCTCGATCCCCAAGGCAAGGCCATCGAGGGGGCGCTGAAATCGCTCGGGCTCGACGGCTTCGCCAGCGTGCGGCAGGGCAAGGTGTTCGATATCGAACTCGACGGGGTCGAGGGCGAGGCGGCGGAGGCGCTGCTGCGGCAGGCGTGCGAGAAGCTGCTGGCCAACACCATCGTCGAAAATTTTGCGATCCAGCATGACTAAGCCGCTCAAGGCCGCCGTGCTGCTGTTTCCCGGCTCGAACCGGGAGCGCGACGTCGTCAGGGCGCTGGAGCGCGCCGGGGCGCAGGTCGAGATCGTCTGGCACGACAGCGCGACGCTGCCGGAGGGGACGGATCTGGCGGTGCTGCCGGGCGGCTTCTCCTACGGCGATTATCTGCGCTGCGGCGCCATCGCGGCGCGGGCGCGGGTGATGCAGGCGGTGAGCGAACACGCGGCGCGCGGCGGGCTGGTGCTCGGCATCTGCAATGGCTTCCAGATTCTGTGCGAGGCCGGGCTGCTGCCGGGCGCGCTGATGCGCAACAAGGGGCTCAAGTTCATCTGCCGGATGCAGACCTTGCGGGTCGAGAGCAACCATTCGCGGTTCACCCGCGGCTACGCCGAGGGGCAGGTGGTGACCTACGCGCTCGCGCATGGCGAGGGCGCCTATATGGCCGCGCCCGACGAGATCGAGGCGCTGGAGAAGGCGGGGCGGGTCGCGTTCCGCTATTGCGACGCCTCCGGGGCGTTGAGCGAGGCGGGCAATCCGAACGGGTCGCTCGGCCATATCGCGGGGGTCTACAGCGCCGGCTTCAACGTGCTGGGGCTGATGCCGCACCCGGAGAACCTGATCGAAAGCTTGACCGGGGGAATCGACGGCAAGCCGCTGTTCGAGGGCCTCGCGGCGGCATGAGCCTGACCCGAATGCGCCGCAATGCGGCCACGTTCAGGGTTAACAAACGCGCTCATGAGAGTAAACACTCCGGCTTTAGGCGTGGCGACTTTGGCCTTACTGGGGCTGACGGCGCCGCAATTTGCGGGCGCCGAAGAGATTTATCGCCAGACGCAAGGGGTTTCCTGCCTGCCCGACGGCGCCGGCTGCACGACGTTTCAGGGCTATATCTACGTTCATCGCGACGGCGAGGCGGCGGCGGCGCCGGCCTCGAAGTCCGACGACGGCTCCGATCCCCAGCTCGGCGAGCGGCGGCTTTATCTGCATTGGGGCGCGGCCGACTCGCCCTGAACGGGCGCTTTTCCTGACGTCCGGACGGTGGTTTACCTGGGGGCGGCGCCGCTCAGGAAAGGTTCACCATGTCGCAAATCCGCGTTCTCGTCGTCGGCCTCGGCAATATGGGCATAAGCCACGCGCGCGCCTACCACAGCGTGGACGGGTTTGAGATCGCCGGCCTGTGCAGCCGCGACATCGCGGGCCGGCCGGAGATCGCTGCGGAGTTTCCCGGCGTCCCTGCGTTCAGCGAATACCGCGAGGCGCTGGCGGCGCTGAAGCCCGACGCGGTGTCGATCAACACCTGGCCGGATACGCACGCGGCGTTCGCCCGCGCGGCGCTGGAGGCGGGGGCGCATGTGTTCATCGAGAAGCCCCTGGCCGAGAGCGTCGCGCAGGCGCAGGAGATCGTCGCGCTGGCGCAGGCGAGGGGACGCAAGCTCTACATCGGCTATATCCTGCGCGTGCATCCGTCGTGGGCGAAATTCGTCGAGCTCGGCCGCACGCTCGGCAAGCCGCTGGTGATGCGTATGAATCTCAATCAGCAATCGTCCGGGTCGCAATGGGCGACGCACAAGCGGCTGATGCAGACGGTGAGCCCGATCGTCGATTGCGGCGTGCATTACGTCGACGTGATGTGTCAGGTCACCGGCGCGAAGCCGCTGCGGGTGCATGCGCTCGGGGCGCGGCTGAGCGACGAGATCGCGCCTTCGATGTACAATTACGGCTGTCTGCAGGTCGCTTTCGACGACGGCTCGGTTGGCTGGTACGAGGCCGGCTGGGGGCCGATGATGAGCGAGACGGCGTTCTTCGTCAAAGACATGATCGGTCCCAAGGGCGCCGTGTCGATCGCCGTGGACGAGGCGAAGACGGAGTCGTCCGATATCGACAGCCACACCCGGACGAGCGCGTTGCGTCTGCATCACGCGGCGCTCGGGGCGGACGGGCGGCTCGCCAGGCGCGACGAAATCGTCCGCATGGACGACGAACCCGGCCACCAGGAGCTGTGCGAGCGCGAGCAGCGCGCGTTTCTCAGGGCGATCCGCGACGACGAAGACCTTTCCGAATACGCGCGCGGCGCCATAGACTCGCTGCGCATCGTGCTGGCGGCGGACGAGAGCATCCGGACCGGACGGGTCGTCGCGCTCGACTGACGGGAGACGCGCATGGGGTGGTCGCTCACGGTCGGTCGCATCGCCGGCGTGGCGATCCGGATCCACGTCACCTTCTGGCTGCTGCTGCTGTGGATCGGCGTCAGCGCGGCGCGCCAGGGCGGATGGCCGGCGGCGCTGGAGAGCGTCGTCTTCATCGCGCTGCTGTTCGCCTGCGTCACCGCGCATGAGTTCGGCCATATCCTGGTCGCGCGGCGCTACGGCATCGCCACGCGCGAGGTGACGCTGCTGCCGATCGGCGGCGTCGCCTCGCTGCAACGCCTGCCCGACACGCCGGGGCGCGAACTCGCGGTGGCGCTGGCGGGGCCGGCGGTCAATTTCGTCATCGCGTTGGTTCTGTTCGCGGCGCTGGGCTCGTTCGGCGCGGCCAGCGTCGAGGGCCTCGCCAATCCCGGCGTGTCGATGCTGGCGCGGCTGGCGGCGGCCAACCTCGTGCTGGCCGTGTTCAACCTGCTGCCCGCCTTTCCCATGGACGGCGGGCGGGTGCTGCATGCGCTGCTGGCGATGCGGATGAGCGAGGCGCGGGCGACGGAGATCGCCGCCAATGTGGGCCAGGCTTGCGCGTTCGGGCTCGGATTTCTGGGGCTGTTCGGCAATCCGATGCTGCTGTTCGTGGCGATCTTCGTCTATGTCGCAGCGGCCGAGGAGGCGGGCGCGAGCCGGCTGAAGCAGGGGCTGAAGGGGCTCACCGCGGCCGACCTGATGGAGACGCGGATCGCCACGCTGCCGTTACAGGCGACTTTGCAAGAGGCGCTGAACCTCGCCTTGACCACGGAGCAGGGTCATTTTCCGCTGGTGGACGCTTATCGCAAGCCGGCGGCGCTGGTGACGCGCGCGGCGCTGCTCGGGGCGGTGCAGACGCGCGAGCCCGGCGAGCCGGCCGAGAGCGTGGCGCAGGCGCCGGCGGAGGCGATCGCCGCCTCGACGCGGGCGGAAAAGGCGTTCGAGCAGTTGCAGACGGGCGAGCGGTCGGCGTTGTGCGTGGTCGACGAGGCCGGGGTTCTGGTCGGGCTGCTGCCGCGCAGCGCGCTGGCGGAGCGGATGCTGATTTCCGCCGCTCGACCGGGCTGGCGGATGCCGGGGGAAACGGCAAGACCCTGACATTACAAGAACCCTGACATAAAAGGAGGCCGCCATCTGAGACGGCGGCCCCGAGTCAAGGGAGGAAACGCCCAAGGAGGGCATATGCGGCGCCAGGCGCCGCACAGCAATAAAATACAGTGCGTCGCAAAAAACGCAAGCCCGTTTAAGAAAAAAAGTTCAGTCGAGAACCTTTTTTTCACGGCCGAACCAAGCGCGGCCGTCCGCATGCAGCGGGCTGACGGCGTCGCGGCGGCCCAGTTCGTGGCTGTAGACGCCGAGATAGGCCTCGTCGGTGGGTTCGACGGCGCTGAGCGCCACGCCAATCTCGTGATAGCAGCCGATGTTGTCGAGATTGGGCGTCGGCAGCCGGCCTGCGGCATAGTCGGCGTGCATGGCGCGGAAGGCGTCTTCGAGCTCCTTGACCAGCTTGGGCGTGTCGAACAGGCGGCACTTGGCTCTGTTGTTCGTCAGCTTCAGCTTGAGGTGGGCGACGGCGGCGTGGTTCTGCCCCAGCGCGATGGCGGTGCCGACGTATTGTTCGCGCGAGTTGCAGGCGAGTTCGCCGACGCCGGCGGCGTGGACGAGGCTCGAACATACCCGCGAGGCGAAGGTGCGGCCGGGGAAGGTGAGCACCGGCAAGCCCATCCACAAAGCGTCCGCCGCCGTCGTGTGCGAGCCGTAGGGGTAGGAATCCAGGAACAGGTCGGCGAGCGCGTAGCGCGCGACGTGCTCGGGATTCAGCTTCTTTTCCGCGAACACCAGCCGCTCCGGCGCGATTTCCGCCTCACGCGCGATCGCCCGGAGGCGGTCGTTGGTGTCGCCGGCGCCGCCGAACAGCCACAGCACGCTGTCGGGCACAGCCTTCAGGATGACCATCCAGGTCGCGAACATCGCCGGCGTGAACTTCTGCGTGCCGTTGAGGCAGCAGAACACGAAGGCGCCGTCCGGCAGGCCCTCGGCGGCCCGGCTCGGCGGCTCGCTGGAGACGATGCGCTTGCGGTCGTTGGGCTGGTAGCAGGTGAGCCGCACCACCTTCTCGGTGAAGTAGCGCTCGCTGTCTTGCGGGACGATGCGCGGGTCGGCGATGAGATAGTGATGGTCGGGCGAGCCCATCGTGCCGGGGAAGCCGAACCAGTTGACGATGACAGGCGCCGGGCGCAGCGTAAACACCTTGGTGCGCGCGCTCTTGGTGAAGCCGTTGAGGTCGACGAGGATGTCGATCTCGTCGGCGCGGATCTGGCGCGCCGCCTCTTCGTCGGTCATGCCGTTGATGTCGATCCAGTGCGCGACGGCGGCGCGGCAGCGCTGCTTGATCCCGTCGTCGCGCGGGATGCCGCAGTAATAGGCGAAGACCTCGAATTGATCCTTGTCGTGCGTCTCCAGCACGTCGGTCATGGCGAAGCCGACGGCGTGCTCGCGCAAGTCGGAGGAGACATAGCCGATGCGCAGCCGCCCGGGCTTGCGCTCGGCGGCCGGCAGGCAGGCGGGAATTTCGATCCGGTTGGGCCGCTGGCCGACCAGCTCGCGGTAGTAGGTGGCGGCGCGGGCGAGCTGGAACAGCGGATCGTTGGAGATGTTGGCGCAGGACAGCGGCGAAATGCCGGCCATCAGCGCATCCGTCGCGACGCCGTCCCAGCCCTCCACCGAAGGCCAGCGGCACTGGCGCTGGCGCAACGCGATATAGTGCTGGATGATCGAGGGCTGATGGATGGAGATTTCGAGCGCCAGCCGCATCGTCTCCTCGGCCGGTCCGTCGACCTGGTGCGCCTCGAGGACGCGCGCCATCTGCTCGAGCGCGGTCAGCTTGTTGCGGATCGCCTCGCCGCGGATCTGGGGCAGCTTGTCGACCACAATCCGCCATTGCTCGACCGCCTCGCCGCCGTGGCCGGCGTCCTCGAGCAGCCGGCCGAGATTGATGTAGAGCGGGAACATTTCGGGATTGAGCCGCTGGCAATCGCGCGCGGACACGATGGCGCCGAGCCGGTCGCCGGCCTTGGCCAGCGAGAAGCTGTAGTTGAAATAGGCGGCGTGCAGATGTTCGTGGCGCGGGTTGGCGGCGATCCAGTTCTTGTAGAGCGTGGCGGCGAGAGCGTGCGCACCTTCAGCGTTGAGCCGCTCCGCATGGGTCAGAAGATCGGCCATGCTCCAGTTCTTGTAGAAGCCGTAACTTTCCAGCTCGGCGGGGGAAGCGAGCGCCTGCCCGTCGAATTGGCTCTGCTGCAACATGACATTCTCCCGATTCGCCCCGATTTGCACATGAGGCGGTCCGACGCTCCGACATGAACGCTACGCGGGGGAAAGTCCGGGGCCGTGCGGCCCCGGACGTTTGCGATTAGCCTGCGATCAGGGTGTTGTACGCGGTTTGCTGAGCGGCGTTGAACAACGCGGTCTGCGTGGTCGAGAGGGACTTGCCCTGAGTGGTCGTCAGGCTGCTGATGGTGGCGGTGGTGAGGTTGCTGATCTGGGTGTTGGTGAACTGGGAAGCATTCAGCAGGTTCAGGGCCGCGGTTGAGAGCGAGTTGATCGCGGTTGTCGACAGGGCGTCGACTTGGGTGTTGCTGAGGGCGTCGATCTGCTTCGTCGTCATGGTGTTGACGGCGCTCGACGTCATGCCGGAGAGCGCGGTCGTCGACAGGCCGGCGAGCGCGGTGGTGGTGATCGCCTGCTCGAGCGTGTTCGGCAGGTTGTTCATCTGGGTCGAGGTAATCGATCCGACCTGCGCGGTGGAGAACTCGGCCATCTGATTGGTCGTCAAGGCGTTGAGCGTGGCCGTGGTGACCGTGCCGACCTGGGTGGTCGAGAGGTTCGACACGTCGAAGGCGTTGAGCGCCGACGCCGACAGGTTGGCGAGTTCGGTCGTGGTGAGCGACTGAACCTGCGTCGAGTTGAGCGAGGCGAGTTGTGCGGTCGAGAGGTTCGACAGCGCTGTGCCGCCTGCGCCCGAAAGCGCCGTCGTCGTCAGGCCGGCGAGCGCCGTCGTCGTCAACGCCCTGAGGCTGGACGAGTTCATGTTGGCGACGTCGGTCGAGGTCAGGCTGGCGACCGCCGAGCTGCCGAACGAGGCGAGCTGATTGGTCGACAGGGTGTTGAGCGCGGTCGTCGACAGGCCGCCGATGGTCGTCGTCGACAGGCCGGTGAGCGCGGTGGTGGTGATCGCCTGCAGGTCGGCGGTCGTCATGGAGCCGAGCTGGGTCGTGGTCAGCGAGGCGACCTGGGTCGCGCTCAGATCGCCCATCTGTTTGGTCGACAGCGTGTTGAGCGCGGTCGTCGTCGCAGTGTTGAGCTGCGTCGTCGAGAGCTGCGTCGCGCTGAGCGCATCAAGCGCGGTCGAGGTCATGGCGCCCAGTTCGGTCGTGGTCAGCGACTGCACCTGCGCGGTGTTGAGCGCGCCGAGCTGCGCCGTCGAGAAGTTCGACAGGCCGGCGCCGCCGGCGCCCGACAGCGCCGTCGTGGTGAGACCGGCGAGCGCGGTGGTGGTGATCGCGTGCAGGTTGGTCGTGGTCATGCTGCTGACGTCGGTCGAGGTGAGGTTGCCGACCGACGTGCTATTGAACGAGGCGAGCTGCGCGGTCGACAGGTCGTTGAGCGCGGTCGTCGACAGGCCGCCGATGGTGGTGGTGGTCAGGCCGGTCAGCGCCGTGGTGGTGATCGCCCGCATGGCGGTCGTCGTCATGGCGCCGAGCTGGGTCGTGGTCAGCGTGGCGACCTGGGTCGAGCTGAGCGCGGCTATCTGCTTGGTCCCCAAGCTGTTGAGCGCGGTCGTCGTGGCGGTGCTGATCTGCGTCGTCGACAACAGCGACGCGTTGATCGAGTCGAGCGCGCTCGAATTCATGGCGCCGAGTTCGGTCGTGGTCAGCGACTGCACCTGAGCCGTGTTGAGCGCGGCGATCTGCGCGGTCGAGAGGTTCGACAGCCCCGCGCCGCCGGCGCCCGAAAGCGCCGTCGTGGTCAGACCGGCGATCGCGGTCGTGGTGATCCCGCGCAAGTTGGTCGAGGTCATGTTGCCGAGATCGGTCGAGGTCAGGTTGGCGGCGGCCGTGCTGTTCAGCGACGCCATCTGCTTGGTCGACAGCTCGTTGAGACCGGTGGTCGACAGCGTGCTGAGGGTCGTCGTCGACAGGCCGGTGAGCGCGGTGGTGGTGATCGCCTGCAGGTCGGCGGTCGTCATGGAGCCGAGCTGGGTCGTGGTCAGCGAGCCGACCTGGGTCGAGGTCAGCGTGCCCATCTGCTTGGTCGACAGCGCGTTGAGCGCGGTTGTCGTGGCGGTGCTGAGCTGGGTGGTCGACAACATCGACGCGTTGAGGGCGTCAAGCGCGGTCGTGGTCATGGCGCCGAGCTCGGTCGTGGTCAGCGACTGCACTTGCGCGGTGTTGAGCGCGCCGAGCTGCGAGGTCGAGAAGCTCGACAGGCCGGCGCCGCCGGCGCCCGACAGCGCCGTCGTGGTGAGACCGGCGAGCGCGGTGGTGGTGATCGCGTGCAAGTCGGTCGCGGTCATGCCGCCGAGGTCGGTCGAGGTCAGGCTGCCGACCGCTGTGCTGGTCAGCGACCCGATCTGCTTGGTCGACAGCTCGTTGAGACCGGTGGTCGACAGCGTGCTGAGGGTCGTCGTCGACAGGCCGGCGAGCGCGGTGGTGGAGAGCGCCTGCACGTCGGTGGTGGTCAGACTGGCGAGCGCGGTCGTGGTTATCGCGCCGACCTGGGCTGAGTTGAGCGCGGCCATCTGGCTCGTGGCGAGCTGATTGAGGGCCGTGGCCGACAGACCGCCGATGGTGGTGGTCGTCAGGCCGGCGAGCGCGGTCGTCGAAATGGCGTGCGCGGCCGTGGTCGTCAGGGCCCCGATTTCGGTCGTGGTCAGCGAGCCGACCTGCACCGACGTCAGCGTGGCGATCTGCTTGGCCGACAGCGCGTTGAGCGCTGTGGTCGTGGCGGTGCTGAGCTGCGTCGTCGAGAGCTGCGTCGCGTTGAGCGCGTCAAGCGCGGTCGAGGTCATGGCGCCGAGTTCGGTCGTGGTCAGCGACTGCACCTGCGCCGTGTTGAGCGCGCCGAGCTGCGCGGTCGAGAGGTTCGACAGCGCTGTGCCGCCTGCGCCCGAGAGCGCTGTCGTCGTCAGGCCCGCCAGCGCGGTGGTGGTCACCGCCTGAAGGTCCTTCGAGGTCATGTTGCTGACGTCGGTCGAAGTGAGGCTGCCGACCGCCGTGCTGGTCAGCGCCGCCATCTGCTTGGTCGACAGCTCGTTGAGACCGGCGGTCGACAGGCCGCCGATGGTGGTGGTCGTCAGGCCGGCGAGCGCGGTGGTGGTGATCGCCTGCATGTCGGTGGTCGACAGCGAACCGAGCTGAGTCGTCGTCAGCGTGCCGACCTGGGTCGAGGTCAGCGCGGACATCTGCTTGGCCGACAGCGCGTTGAGCGCGGTGGTCGTCGCGGTGCTGAGCTGCGTCGTCGACAGCATCGTCGCGTTGAGGGCGTCAAGCGCGGTCGTGGTCATGGCGCCGAGTTCGGTCGTGGTCAGCGACTGCACCTGCGCCGTGTTGAGCGCGCCGAGCTGCGCGGTCGAGAAGTTCGACAGCCCCGCGCCGCCGGCGCCGGAGAGCGCCGTGGTGGTGAGGCCGGCGAGCGCCGTCGTGGTGATCGCGTGCAGGTCGGTCGCAGTCATGCCGCCGAGGTCGGTCGAGGTCAGGCT
>Ga0181528_10000077_pt1 | contig 90917 bp, 76 predicted proteins | sample PEATcosm2014_Bin_47_FD_119742 | JGI IMG/M metagenome (GOLD analysis project Ga0181528, IMG submission 119742) | Peatland microbial communities from MTU Mesocosm Facility, Houghton, MI, USA - PEATcosm2014_Bin10_10_metaG | ecosystem: Environmental > Terrestrial > Soil > Wetlands > Peat | place... | reverse complement strand
TTACTAGACCGGTGTAGGAGGCGGTAAGAGTCGGCAGAGCGGCCCCATATACTTTGGTCTGGTTGTTGGCCGTAATAGTCAAAGGCGCAGTGGTGACGGTCAAGGTCCCTGGAACGAAGGTGATGGCATAGTCGGAGTCAACCGCGCCGGAGGCGGTGATGGGATAAGGGCTACCGGCGACATGGGAGGCCGCGGTAGCAGTGGTCGTCAACGTTACCTGGGTCGTGAGCGACGCCGGAGTGTCACCATTCACTAGACCGGTGTAGGAAGCGGTAAGAGTCGGCAGAGCGGCCCCATAGACCTTTGTCTGGTTGTTGGCCGTGATAGTCAAAGGCGCAGTGGTGACGGTCAAGGTCCCTGGAACGAAGGTGATGGCGTAGTCGGAGTCAACCGCGCTGGTAGGGGTGATGGGATAGGGGCTACCTACGACATGGGAGGCCGCAGTGGCAGTAGTCGTCAGGGTCAGCGGATGCGACAGGGAAGCCGAAGTGTCACCATTCACAAAGCCGCTGTAGGTGGCAGTGAGGGGCGGCAGAGCGGCGCCATATACCTTCGTCTGATTATCGGCGGTGATAGTCAAAGGCGCCGAAGTAACCGTCAAGGTCCCAGCGACGTAGCTAATGGTGTAATTCGAGTCAACCGCGCCGGAAGCAGTAATGGGATAGGGGCTACCGGCCACATGCGAAGCTGCAGTAGCAGTAGTCGTCAACGTAGGCTGGATCGACAGGGAAGCCGGGGTGTCGCCGTTCACAAAGCCACTGTAGGAGGCGGTGAGAATCGGCATAGCGGCCCCATACACCTTGGTCTTGTTATCGGCTGTAATTGTCAGTACTGCCTGGGCTACGACGAGAGTTGCGTAGGCCGTTGCAGATTGGTTGTAGTTAGCATCCATGACCTTGAACACGTTGATTGCGCAGTTACCCGCGCTCTGGAAAGTCAACGTACCCTGAACTTGATCTACGGTGCAAACATTCATCGTAGTGGACGTGTAGACCCATTGCCCTGTGCCGCTGCCGCCTGACGCTATCGCGGACACCCCGATTTGGCCGTATGCGGCGGTAGGAACCGAGAATACCAAGCTGACAGGCGCCTGCGTCCCCTTGATGACGGTAATAGGCGTGGAGTTAATCGCGGTTGTGTGATTCGCATCGCTCGAATTATAGATTGCATCGATAATGTGCGGCGAGGTTCCGATCTCGTAGGGTATTAGCTGATCCGTGCAGGCGCTAACGCCTGCGCCTCCAATGGTCAAAGTGCATTGGGGACTCTTCACGTCAGTGCCGTCACTTGAAGTGAAGGTAACGATTCCCTGGGGGTCAAACGCTGGCGTGTATAGGTCGACCGTTTGAGTGGGATCGGTGGTTTCGCCACCGGTGAACAGGACTAGACCGCTGTTCAGTAGGGTCGCCGTGTAAAAATCGCGGGGGATCGTTAAGGAACTCGGCGCTGCTACAGTCTGGAAGCTGCTGAACCCAGTGAGGCTCGATGGAACCTGGTAAAGTTCAGCGGAAGCCGTTACGACCCCCTTTTCCATTCCGCCAGCGAATAAGACCGTCTTGCCATCCGGTAGCAGGATGGCAGTGTGGAACGCGCGGGCCGTCACCCAAATGGCGCTGCCGATCTGTGTTACGGTGTTCGCTGAGGTGTCGTATGCGATGAGTTCGGCTGTGCCGACCGCATCGCCACCCGCTATCAACAGGGTGAATACCGTGCCCGACTGTGCCAGTAGCGTCGTCGAATGGCCCGCCCGCGCGTAGGCCAGGGTGCCAACTGCGGCCTGGAAGGTTCCACTAGCCGTGCTGTAGTACTCCAAGGTGTTCTTTGGAACGCCTCCCTGTGACCCCCCTATGACTAGAACCTCATTGGAGTTCCCGAGCAGCGTCGCCGTGTGATAAGACCGTGGCTCAACCATTGCGCCGGTCGATACGCTACTTCCCGTTCCCGGAACAGCAAAGTTGTATGAGTAGAGTTCCGAAGTGAAATTGTCATTGCCACCGGTGATCAGCACTGTATGACCGTCGCTTAACTGCGTCATGGCGTGGCCGGATCGCGCGTACTTCATATTTCCGCTAACACTTGCGAAGGTCCCAAGGACTGGGTTGGTGGCGGGAGTGTAGAGTTCCACCGTGGAGTCCGGTGTGCCGCCCACCAATCCGCCGGTTATCAGTACCGTGCCGTCTGGGAGCAGGCTAGCGGCGTGCAGGGAGCGAAGCGATTGAAGGTTGTTAGCCGGAAGGGCAAGTCCGGAAAGGAACTGGCCCGCGGGGGTCGTTGGACCAGTGGTCGCCGTGTCAGAGACGGCGCTGGTAACCGTGGTTGTAGCCGCCACGGCTACTGTACTGGGCGAGGCAGTGACGGCCAGCGCCGAAGACCGTGCAGCCACGGAGAAGGCCGCTACCTCACTTGTGTTGCCAGAGTAGGTCCCGTCTCCCAGATAAATTGCGGTCACATTATGACTGCCAACGCCGAGCACGGCGGTAGAGTACACGCCGGTTCCGCCGCTGAGTTGGGCACTGCCGATCAACGTACTGCCGTCATAGAAATCCACTTCGCCAGTGGGTGGCAAGCCGACGCCACTTGTCGGCGAAGCTACCGCCGTAAAGGTGATTATTTGACCCAAAAGTGGCCCGCTTGGCGACGGCGATACTATCACGTTGGTTGGAGTCACACCGACTGCGTGAGCCACGGTGGCTGTGAAAACGATTGCCGTAAGAGCGAAAACGACCAATAACGAAGACACACGGGCATTGACGATGAATCGGCGGGCCATTTCTTCACCTTCAGTAGAAGCGTTAACTACCGGTACAAATACCGCTCACGACCGACAACTGACTGGTGGACTGATTGAGTTGAACTGATACGACGGGGCCGACTGCAACCTGAATCGCGCTGCAACATCTGCGACGCTCCCAACATGAGCGTCAAATCGAAGGGGTCTTGGAATAACCACTCCCTTTTAGCAGCAACTCACGACGCTGTCAAAAGAAAAAGACAAGAAAATAACAACTACCGATAAAATACTGCGCGTGGCTCATCGGCTCGCGGGAAGGAGCCGCGATGGCGCCCTGTCACACGCCACTCAGTTCCGTGGTAGTTAGGTAGAGTTTGTGCGAGCGTTCTTTTTGTAAATGTCTATTGCGCGTGGCGGTTTTCCACATACCACGTTCCAGAGGATTTCTTCAGGTCGAAGATGAATGACGCGCTCAGGGGGCCCTGCCGTTTCATGTCATTTGTGATGTAGGTTACGGACTCTTTACAGGTGCATCGCGCTTTATCGCCGGTTATAACGGGCTGCGCGCAAGTGTAACTCGCACTGATGCGCTTGTACATTTTGAATGAGTTGTTTATGGCGTCCTTCTGCTGCTTTGAGATGGTCGGCCACACGCTAACTAGGTCGCCGATCACCATCGATTCATAGGCTTCTTTATAACGCTGTTCTATGGTGTGGCGAACTGCATTGAAATCAGGATTCTCGGCAACCACTGGCTCTGCCGGTCGGGAAACTGGTTTCTCGGTCACGCTAACTTGAACCGATCTGCTCGTAGATCCACCTTGTCCCTTCGCCGTTAGAGTATAGGTGGCGCTCTTACCAGGCCTGACCTCGCGTGAGCCGCTGGCTTCGACCGGACCGACGCCTTGGTCGATTGACACTTCGTTAGCGTTTTGGGTAGCCCATGACAGTTTGACACCCTGTCCCTGCTCCACTTTGTCGGCTCCCGTTTCAAACAGTGCAATCGACGGCTTAGGCACGGGTGCTGCTGCAACCGTAATCGTGACGCTACTCTGAACTGGCTGCCCCTCTCCTTTTGCGGTGAGGGTGTAAGTGGTCGAGCCAACCGGACTTACCTGATGGGAGCCAGCGGGCGAGACGTTCCCAACGCCATGATCAATCACGACTTCTCGTGCGTTGAGTGTCTGCCAACGCAGTTCGGTTGACTGCCCTTGCTGAATAGCCCCTGACGCCGCCGTGAACGAGACGACCGAGGCCGGAGGCTTCGGAATCTCCTTCAGGTTGGCCCGGACAGGGACGGTTTCGCCTGGGTTTACGTTCACCGTGGATGACCAGGGTTCATACCCCCCGAGATCGACTTCCACACGGTGTTTGCCAGGCTTGAGTTGAGTCGAATAGATTCCGTCAGAGGGAACGTTAGCCGATTGCTTTCCGTCAATCACAACCTTGGCTCCGGGTTTGGCGGTAATCATAACGTAAGGATCGCGCGCAGGTTGCGCGGGTCCGGAAGCCTTGTTGAGGGTCAATTGAACACCAGGCACAGCGTCCTTGCCCACTGTGACGCTCTGCTCCGCCGCATCATAGCCGGATTTTTCAGCGCGAATCTTGTAATTGCCGGGAACCAGATTGAGGGTAATACTCTTGCCCGTGCTCACGCCCTTCAATACGCCGTCGACGAGCACGTCAACGGCGTCGACATTCGCCTGAACCTTGACTGAGGCCAGCACTGGATGCAGCGCGGCGAGGCTAATGGCAACCGTTTGAGTAACTGTTCCCACGGATACTTGTTTCTCCACGGGATCGTAGCCGTCGAGCACAGCTCTTACTGAATGATCGCCCGGTTTCAGATTCAACGCACAAGGCGCCTTACAACTGCTTCCGTCGGCGGATACTTCGGCGCCAGCAGGCTCAGTCTCAAAACGTACAGCTACCAATGCTGATGGGCGAAGGAACATAAACAAGGCTGCTGCGAGGATGAGCGCCGCAGCCACGCCGCCCGCGATCCATACCTTCGACGAACGCGGAGCAGGACTGGCCGGAGGCATCGGCACGTCAGCTTCGCCTACGGGAGTCAACGGCGGCTTCAGGTCCGTCGTGGCTTGGGGTGGGGGCGTTGCCGGTGGAATATCCGGGAAAACATCGGGGGGTGGTGCCGCGGCTGACCCGCCGGAGGAGAATAATCGCGTTGCCGACCAACCTTGGGGTGGTGTCGGCGGCGCGACTTCTTTGACGGGCTCGCGCTGGTCTACAACTCTGGGCTCGCTTCCGGCCGCGGGGGCGCTCTGAGCGCGCTTGGCCTCCAGCTCCTGTTGCTCCCGTAAGGCGCGCTGCCTGGCCTCAGCCTGCTGTTGTTCCTGCTGGGCGCGCTGCCTGGCTTCAAGTTCCTGTTGCTTCTGGCGCGCACCTGCTGCTTCGATCTCTGACTGCGACCGTGCTGTGTCAATTTCCTGCTGCTCGCGTTGGGCCCGCGCCAGCGCCAACAATGGGGCAACGCTCTCGTCGCCGGGATCGAAGTCCTGCGCCTTGGACAGCAAAGCCTCCGCCCCTCGGGCATCCCCCTCTTTCATGAGGCGCTGAGCCTTTTGCGTCATCTCCGCGATCTGCCTTCGCCGCGTGGTTTCCGCAGCGGAGGCACGCACGGTCTTGAGCAGGTCCGTAATCTCCGGGGTGTGGCCAAACTCTACGCTGGCACGCTCCAGGATAGAAATCGCGGTAGCATGGCCCTCGTGCTGCAACGCACTGTTTGCAGCCGTGATAGAAGCGGCCAAAGCTGCGGAGCGTCGATGCAATTCCATCTGCTGCCGCAACTCGGGAATCTTTTTTTGTAGGCGCGGATCGCGGGACTGGATTGAGGCAGTCTCGATCAGCGTAAGAGCGGCGGTGATCCGGCCCTCGGCGACTAGTTTTTCGGCGGAAGCCAGTTGCTGCGCGACCCAATGATTTTGCTGTTGGGTCTTGATCTGGTCGAGCAGGTCAAGCATGCCCCGGTTGGCCGAATCATACCGCAAGGCCTCTTCGGACTTTGCCTGCGCCTGCACAAATTGCCCATTGGCCAGAAGTTGCTGGGCCTCGCGCTTCAGATTCTCGAATCGCTCGGCGCGGATCTGGTCTTCGCGCCCGGCCGCGATGAGGTTCTTCAGCGGTGCAATCTCGGTAGCTTGGGGCCGTAGCGCTTCGGCCTCCCGCAACATGCGGGCGGCACTCTCAAAGCGGGCAGATGTGACCTCTTTGCGCACCGACTGTAAGAGTTCTTCAAAACGATGACGCTGTTCAATCTCGCGCACCAGAGCTGAGCTCAGCACCCGGGCCTGGGTGTCGTTCGGGTCCAGTGAGAGAGCGTCGTCGACGGCGCGGCGCGCCATTTCAACCTCGCCGGCGCGTTGAGCGGCTTCCGCAAGATGCACCAGCTTCAGCACCTGCTCCTTACGCGATTTCCGCTGGAGGATCGTTTCGCGCAAGCCGACCAGATCGAGGCTAGTCTGGTCGATCTTCAGCGCCTGGTCCACAAGGGCCAGTGCATCCTCCCAATTCGATTTACTCAGGGCCTCTTCCGCTCGTGAGCGCAGCACCTGCGTCTGATCGACTCGCTGCTGCTGGTGCATGAGCTGCTGCACCTGGTAAAGCATCTGCTTGGCGGTAGAATTCTGCGTGTCCACTTTAAGCACGCGCGATAGCAACTCGCGTGCCCGCGTGAGATCGGAGTCCATGGAAGCGCGGGCCTGCTCAACATATTCGGAAACCATCTGCGCTTTGAGCAGACTCTCGACATGTTCGAGATCGAAGGCAAACTCATCCGCGGTGGCATAGCGCGCCTCGCGATCCTTGGCCAAGCCGCGAGCGATTATGTCGTCCAACTCCGGCGGGTAATAGTTTTGCAGGTAGGTGGAAAGCGGAGGCGGTTTCTCGCTGAGGATCTTGACGATGAGGGCTGAGGTGTCGCGCCCTTCAAAGGGCAAGTGATAGGTTAGCAACTGGTAAAAGAGAACGGCCGCTGACCAGACATCGGTTCGTCCGTCCACATCGTAGCCATTGAGTTGCTCGGGTGACATGTAACTCATGCTGCCGACAATCTGGCCGGTGTGCGTCAGATTCGCGTCACCCATGCGAGCGATCCCGAAATCTACCAGCTTGCAATCGCCATCGGACAGCACCATGACGTTGCCAGGCTTGACGTCGCGGTGAACAATTTTTCTCTGGTGAGCGTAGTTTAGAGCACGAAGGATCTTTACGATGATCTGGAGCTTCTCCACGATCGAGAGCTCGCGCTGGGAAGTAATCACCTTGTCCAACGACTCGCCGTCAAGGTACTCCATGACCAGGTAAGGCATTCCGTCCTGGTCGCCCAGGTCGTAAACAACCACAATGTTTGGATGCTGTAGTACGCCCACCGATTGAGCTTCGCGGAAAAAGCGTTTCAACGCCTCTTCGTTCTTGGAAAAGCCGGCAGTCATCAACTTGATGGCCACCGAGCGCCCGATGCGCGGGTCTACAGCCTTGTAGACAATTCCCATGCCCCCTTCGCCCAGCACGCTTACAATGTCGTATGGGCCTATCTTCGTTATGTCATTCGCGGGCATGTTCAAAGCACCTTCGGAATCAAGCGCGTTAGTTTGGCTCGCTTACGTTTCTCGCGTTACTAACATAGGGGCGAACTGGGCTCAGCCTGGTCCGCATATTGAAGCGGTCCGCCGGACTAACCAGCAACTTACGCCTATGGCGACACACTACCACGAATCGGCAATACAAAAAAGAATTGCTTAACTGCTCCTGCATTATTCTCAGTCCAGCACGCTCGCGTCAAAACAAGCCCAACATTTAGTGCGAGTTCCGTAGAGCAGAATAATCACCTCTAGCCTTCTGCATTTCCTTGAAAGAGTTCCAACTGGTCGTAACTTCGCTATATAGAGTGATACCAGCAGAAATATAGCCCAAGGTCGTCAACAAACTGCTGAGTCCGGCCGCATCCGAGGCTGCTGACCTGAAGGTGCTGCTCTTTAGCGGGTAACTCAGGGTCTGTTGCAACACATCCCTCGTTGCCTCCATGCCAACCTGTTGGACAGAGCCGGCTACGGTCACGCCGTCGTTTGCAATCGATTGCTTAAAACCAACCACGACAGCATCTGCACCAGGTTGGTCTGAGGGCCCAAGTTCACTGACCGAGTGCATGATCAAGTCGAAGTCGAGACTCACCAGGGAGCCTGCAATTATTTCCGGGCCAGCCAGGCAGAGTCCTAGTATGGCCACGGTTGCAGTTGCAGCTGACTTGACGGTTTGAAGTCCAAACGCAACCTCCGAAAGCGCGGTCTGATTCCTCGCAGCGCTAAGTTGCTGCTTCTGCAAAATAGCTTGTGACTTCAGTAGATAGTTTCTTTGAAGTCCGTGCTGGGTGGTCAGAAAGTCCGTTGCCTGCTTGGGACCTTTACTGGCCGCATCGAGAAACATACCGTATAGCGCAGATGCGCGATTGAGGGCCCTGTGACGTTTAACGTCAGCGGATTGATCGGCGTTCGCATCCGTCGTCAGATCCTGCCAGGATATCTCCGCAATGGCCGCATGGAACAGGAAGTCGTGAACCTTTGCGCCGTCAAAGCCAAGGACCTTGATTCTGCGGCTTCCCTTGGATGCAACCGTCTGTCCCAGCGACTTGGGATTCGGGGACGCGGCAAGGCAAAGAGTTCCGTCTTTCACATTCACTGCCTGCCTGCCCGCCACCGTCGGTTGTTTGAATGCTCCCATGACTTTTTTCCCTGTGCCTTAACGCCCATCAGTTCACACTGCATCTCATTCCCGCGAGGAACGCCTTGTTAAAGACCGGCGCGCCTTGCATTTCCAAGTCATAACGCAGTGTCAACGGTTTGCCGCTCACAATCATGGGTTGGCCGCTGGTGCCGCTCTTAGGTACCCATTCGACGCTCTGGCCGTTACCCGAGTTCTGCCAACGGTCCGCCTCGGAGAAAAATTGGAAGACCGCCCAAGGCCCACTGTAGTTTAAAATACCCAATTCGGTTCCGCCCATGGAGCCAGTCACGCGAACCTGCCCCATTTCGCCGCCTGTCCAAGTGAATTGCTTGGGCGATGCGGAAGCCAGCAGTGTCTGACCATTCATGTCGAAGGTCACCTCCTGAATTCCAGGTACGGGATAGGGGCGAAGCGTGAAGCGCAGTTGAGGCGATTGAGAGCCGCCCGGATAGATCGTTTCGCTGAACTGCGTGGCGTGGTTAAAGAAGTGGATGAATCCCAGACTGATCTTTGCGCCACTCGCCGGATTCACCACGTACTCATTTCCTTGCTTCACTACCATCGCCTTCAGGTGTTGTTCGTAGAACATCCACACCGCTCCCGCGTTTGGCTGGAAGAGAGCGTTGACTTCGGCAAATGTCGCCTGAGTCTTACTCTGCGAATTGAATGGGAACTTAGCCGTCACTTGAGAGAACTGCGCGCACAGCGCCTTTACGGCTCCGCCATCTAATCCTGGCGGACGCAGAATCGATTCCGCCGCCCTGATGGGAGCCTCCAGCAAGGCCGCGCTGGTGGAGTCGATGTGACCGGACTGATCGACCTTGAAACCCTGTTCCACCTGTTTGGCAGCGCCGAGCGCATTCATGGCGCTGGATCGCACCTGCGTGACCGCATTCTGGTCGTTCATTCCGCCGGGCGATTTTGCCAACTGGTCAACCGCCGTCAGCAAGGATGTGAGTCCGTTCATGTAGGGCTGGTTGGAGGCGCCAACGTAAGGATTGGCATTGGGCGGCACGACAGCCTGCGCCGGTTGGAAGCCCGTGGCGAGATCGTTGTCGCTCACTGCCGTATTGGTGGAGACTAGGGCGAAGAGCGCGAGCAGCGGGGAGTTGTTACTGCTCAGCAGATTCAACTTGCGCGCGGCGTCGGCTGCGCCATTGTAATGCAGCACGGACGCAGCTCGCAGAAAGCCGCGCCACTGCGCCAGGAAGTCGTCGTGGTAACGGGTGTGCAATTGCTGTTCCAGCGCCACGCGGTCAAAGGTGCCGTAGTTCTGATTGCCAAGCACCCATTGCTCACCCGCAAAGAAACGATCTGAGTGGGCGATTGCATCCTGCATGAACGTGAAACCGTTCTTGCTGAACGCCCCCTCGACTTCCTTGCTGTCAACCACTGCATCCGCCGATCCTGGGAACAAGCGGTTGAAGTAGATCGACGGGTTCTTGTGATCTGCCTCATCAAGCATAGAGCGGTAGATGCGCTCGACGGCGGCAAACTTGGACAGATAGCTGCGTGCCCGCTCGATCGTGGCGCCATCGTTTTCCGAAGAATAGGGATTCGATTCCGCGAGTTCAGTGGCATAAAACTCGAATTGAGTCCGTGCTAACGCGGCGCGCTCGGCGTCAAGTTCGCGACCGCCTAGCCACCGCTCCATCAGTACTGGTGCCAGGAAGAGTCGGGTGCTTTTATCGTGGTTTGAAGTCGTGATGAGATACGCCTTCAGCGCGTTATAAGTGAAGCCATAGTTGTCAGTAGGAGCTGGCGCCGGGGGCAGTTTTTGCAAGTGTGCCAATATCGCCTGCCGCGATTCGCCAAACATCATCTGCTGGAAGCGTGCAAAATAAATCTTCCGCACTTCCGGATAGATAGCGTCGCCGGAGTACAAACCCCAGCGCAAACTCCACGGCGCGCCCTCCTTGCGGTAGTGGCCCAGCGTTTCCAGCATCTGCCGCAGCGAGTCGAGGCGCTTTAGATTTTCAACCGACGGCAACTGACCGGCGATGTTTTGAGCCGCCGGCAAATCCCGGGCGGCACTGGCGGCAGCCGCTTGCATGCTGCGATTGCCAAAGAAGGAAACTGTAACTCCAATCGCCAGCACAAGGCAGACGAGCGCTCCAGCCACAATAAGCAACCGTCTCGTGAAACTCACCTTGGTACTAAAGCCGCTGGCTCCCATCGCGGTGCGATCCTTCGTTATAACCTCATTGAAAAGCTGGGTGAGGAAGACCCACTGCGGCACTTTTCTCTGTGATGCAGACCGCACCGGCGCCGCCGCTTGAGCTGCCGCCCCGCGAATCTGGTCGAGGTTGAGCATCCTGGTTGCGCCGCCGGCAGGCTCTTCGCGTGCCATTGCCGCAGCGCTTACGGCAGCCTGGGCAGCATCGTCTACCATGACTGCGCGCACGCCCGAGAAGTAGAATCCGCGCACGAACGGGTTGGCCTGCAACTGGCTGGGGCGGCCAATATCCACTAGAAACTGAACCAGCAGAGTACGTAGCTTGCGCCATTCGCGCGGGAATTCGTAAATGCCGGCGAGCGACTGCTGATCGTTTTCGCGAGCCAGCAGGTCAAGTCGTTTTCCAGCCAAAGAGTAGAAAAGTTCGTCGAAGGACTTGGATAGCCGCTTCGTTTCCTCTTCGGCGAAAACACCGCTCTGGATGGGCCGCATCGGCAAGGTTGCGCCAAGTACCTGTGACCCTTCCTCTCTCATCAGGTTGCGGACATAGTCGGCAAAGAACGAGACCCGATCCATCTTGGTGAACAGCACATAGACCGGGAGATTGATTCCCAACTGTTGTGACAACTCCTGCAAGCGTGCGTTCATGGCCCGCGCTGCGGCCGGGATCGTCTCACTGGCCCCAGGCTTAAGGAATGACTCGCAGTCAAAACAGACCAGAGCGGCACGCGCCGCCTGTTCGCCTTTGCGCATGGCACTTGAGAGCTTACCCGGTTGCAATTTGCGGAAGAGACGTATCCAACGCGACGGTTGATCGATCAGGCCTCCGGCGGCTTCTACCAGCAGTGCCTGGCGGGTGTACCAAAGATTCACCGAGCGGGTTGGGACAATGCTGTTGTCCTGATAAACCTGCCCTGCAAGAAGCTCGGGCTCCAGCCCTGAGTTGACGATCGTAGTGGACTTGGCAGCGCCTGCCGGGCCCAGAACAAAAAGCTGAGGAAGCCCTTGTAGACTGATGCCTTGCTTCGCGCTACGTACGCGGTTGAGGGCATCAGCGATAAGTGGGTCCATGTCGTCACTGCCGGATTCGGCGGTGGCTGCAATGCTGTCATCGCGATGCAATACCTTGTAGTACCACCAGAGAAAGAGCCCGGCGGCAACTAAGCCGAGAACGGCCAACGCGCCGCGCAGAAGCCACAAACTGGATCCGGCAACGTGCAGCCAGATACCGGCAAACCACGCCAGAACAAGATACCCAAGCAGGATAACGCCCACCCATAGAATAACCACGCGCTGCCTCCTAGAACCGCAGTTGCGCTGCCAGCGCGCGCAGGTCACTTGCGCCGGAGATGAGAGCCAGTTTGAAACCGCCGAAGAGCAATACGACGAGTGCAAGCGATGCGATGGCAAGGTAGCCCAGGCGTTTTACCCAAGGGTCGATCTGCGGGGCGCGCACTGCCTCCGGCGGCAGCATCCAGTGCGGAGACAAAACTCCGGACCCGCCGCGAATCTGCCGGATCTTCTCGCGCACAGTTTCCAGGACTACACGGAGGTCTCCGCCTCCGCTGACTGCGTAGCGGCCTTTATAACCCAGCAGCAAACAGAGATAAAACACTTCGAGCAGGTCGGCGGCCTGGGTAAAATCGGTACGGGTCAAGACGCGCTGCACATTGTCAAAGAAGCTTTCTCCGGCGACGTGGCCGCCGAAGAGTTCCTCCTGCAGGGGCAAGCGAGACCAGTCGGCGAATACCGGCTGATGGCAGTTCATTACCGACTCATCGATGAAAGCCACCAGCGCATAGAGCGCAAGTTGAACGTCATCCTGCGAGTAGCCTCGTGCTATCGCATCTTGCGCCGCCGCGCGAAGGGAATCCTTCACGTGAGCGCGGAATGCGTCGGCGTTCTGCACTGCTTGGCGGCCGAAACGCACACGAACAACCGCTGTTAACACTTCCTGGAATGCCAGCGCCAGGTTCCACCCACGCTGTTCCGAGCCGCCCGATGACCCTCTGTAACTCGCGATAAGCGGTGTTTGATTCGCCATGCCGACCTCTGATTTTGAAAGTTAGTAACAGCGTCCGGAGTCCCCGGCAAAGGCGCCAGCTCTTACCCTTGCCAACCTGCACTGCTCTTATCGCTTCAAATCGGCAGCCCAATCATAAGAGCCGCGTTACGACATTCCATCGCTGCTACCCATCCGTAATGACCAGCAATTCAAGCTCTGGATTCGGTATGTCCGAAGGAACATAAACGCCGACCTTGCGGGTCTGCATAATGTGATCCCAGCAGGGACCGCCTTTACTGATCGCGAAGTATTGGTACTCAACCCTGGCGGCAATCGCCGATGGCGGCACGGACAAATGTCCCAACTTCATCCCCGGCAAGGCGCGCTTCACTAATTCGGGCACGAACGCCGCCGAACAAAACTTCACGACCACCGGAGCCTTGCCGATCAGATCGGCCTCGCCCAGCCCTGCGTGGATCGCAAGCAGCCATCGTGAAGCTCCCAAGGTTCGCGCATCGGTAAGATCGCCTTCAAAGAAATTACGCGAAACCTGCTTGAGCGGGATCGAGATTGACTGGGTCGGAATCATGATCTCCAGGTGTTTGCGAATATGCGCATCCAGCTCTTGAAAACATTGGTCGAGCCGGTTGTGGTCATAGATGGGCAAGGTGCGGGGATGCGAGTCCATGCCAAACGTGCAAAGCGCGCCGGCCAGCCGTGACATCTCCTGAAACAACTCCTCGGGATGGCCGCGCTTGCTCAGAAAGAGGTGACGAAGTGGTCCGAGCCCGGCGTTGATCGCATGGAGGAACCAGAAGCTAGCGACGTCGCGGGCTGACATTCCAGCCTGAAACGTGCCTCTGCCCGGACCGCCGCGCAGCAGAGTGGAACTCTTCTCCTCCAGAATCTCTACCAACCTCCGCAAAGTCATCAGCAGCGTCTCGCTCGCGCTGATGCGCAGACAGGGCGGAATGAAAGCGGGGTCGTAGGCAAACCGTCCCGAATTATCGCGCTTGATGCGTCCGATAGGCAGCGACTCGAGATCGTCGAGACTTTCGGTGTCGAAGATGAGCCGGATGTTCTTCCGCCCCAACTGCACAGGCTTTTCATCTTGGCCTGTGTTCTCGTCGCAGATCAACTTCGGCGTTCCAGCATAACGCGACGAGACGTCACCGGAGACTCCATCGGCGCAGTTCTGCCCAGCGGGCTTACGCCGCGGGATCGCGACATGGACCAACAGAAAATCGCGCGTGGGAGGAAAGAGGTCGCCGATAAGTCGGGCTTCCGGCGCGGGATCGCACTCCGGCATATCGAAGGGGAGGCCATCGGCGAACAACCCGCGCGCGTGGATAACGCCCACTACTCCGTTACGCAGGGATTCGGCGTCTAGTTCGAATCCCGTGAATCCGTAGGCCTCATATCGCAAGCTCTGTGTAACGAAACGCGTGGCGTCTTCGAAGTACCGATTCTGTGCCTGGAAGTGATGCGGCCCCAGGTACATCCCGTCGGACCAGACAACGCTGGAGAGGTATCTCATAGATGCCGCGCGCTCCCATCGCAACCGCGTTTTCACTGCCACGGATAAATCCGTACCGTAACCACGCCCTGCGGTCCCAAGTAGTAACCGGAGCCGTGCCGCCAGGCGGAATAACACCCAACTGCGGGAAGACACCTAAGCTTGCATAACAAAGTTTTCGCGTCTGGCGAATCCTAAGTGCTACGATGCTGCGTGTCAAGACTATGTGTTCGCACTGGGTGGTTAAGTTACGAAATAACTGGAATAGAACTTGATCGCGTTGGCATTGCAGGGTAAGCTCCCGTGACTTGTTATTCCTTCACTATTCCGGGGTTCCGGTGTTACTGTGACTTACCCTTGGGGAGGAGGACTTCATGGCACCGTTTGATAAGGATCCGAAAACAAGCGACACACCGCCTGCGCTAAGTCCCGGCGTATCTGGCGTCTTCGGCCCAGCCGACCCAACCTTCAAAGGGCAGGGCGACGACGCCGGCTCTTCAGCGGGCGAGTTCACCAAGCTTTTCGGTAAGCCACCTAAGCCAGCGCCCCTGGAAGGCATTGGCACCGACAGTCTCCCGGCTGGTGTGACTCCTGCAACTCCGGCAATCGCCAGCGAACCTGCGCTGACGTCCGCCCCGGCCCGGCCTGGGTCGTTCACGATGATTTTTGGAGCCGGCCCGGTGACCGCAAAGCCCGACCCAGTCTCTCCGGAGCCGTTGTCCGAATCCACTGACGGCTTTGCCAAGACATCTGTGCTGGCGGTGCCGGCCAAGGGAGTTGCACGACTTACGCCTCCTGAAGCCGAAGCTCGGCCTGCAGATAAGTTTGACTCGCTATTTCCAGCTCCGGCTGCGAGCGCGGAATCCTCAGAGCCGCCGCTACCGAAAGCATTCGTTGTCGAGACAGCAGCTCCCGCCCCCTCCGCGGCCGCGCCGCCCCACAAGCCGTCCGAATTTACCATGATGTTCAGCGAGCCCGCCCGGTCACCGGCCGCAGAAGACATGCCGAAGATCTTCGAGGAGCCGACGTCGCCAGAGGCACCCGCAACACCCTCGCCAGTGTTTGCAAAGGCGGAGCCCCAAAGTACGCCCGGATCGTTCACCCAACTCTTTGGAACTCCAGCGCAGCGGGGCGAGCAAACTCCGCCGCCTTCCCCGGTCGCAGCCGATGCGTCTCCAGGCGTGAGATCCGCTTCGCCGGAGGAATTCGCCAGCATCTTCAACTTTCCGCTGCGCGACAGTTCCGCGACTTCTGAGCCACCGCCGAAATCCGCCCCCGGCGAATTCACCGCGATGTTCAATTCCGCGCCGGTGAGTCCGTCCGCACCACCATCGGCCCCTACTGCAAAGGACCCTGGCGCATTCACCAAACTGTTCAACGCGCCTGCTCCTAGTCCGGCGGCGCAAGCGCCCTCGGCACCGCCTCCCAGTAGTTTTGACAAGCTGTTCTCCCCGGCTCCTGCCAAGGGAAGAGAGGAGAGCTTCACCGGCATCTTTGGCGCAGGGGCCGCAGCCGCGAACGGCGATGCCAAGAGTGGAACCATCCCACCCGAAAGCCGAAGCTACCCAGCTTCCAACTTGGAGCCGCCTCCTCGCTCCGAGGCAAAGCCGCCCATGGCCACGTGGCCACCGCCTGCTCCGGCTTCCACGCCAGCAGCCAGTTCGTCCAGCGGAGCCACGCAAATTTTTACCCGTCCCGGAGGCTCGCCAGCGCCTGCCCCGCCGCCTCCGCCAACAGGTCCAAGCGCGTTCACCCAAGTGATCTCGGGAGGCATGGTACGGGAAGCAACGCAAAGGGCCGCACCGCAGGTTGCCCCGCCGTCACCCCCGCAATTTGTCCCGCCAGGCTATCCGCCGATGCCTGCTGCCGTGCCGCCCGCGATGCCAGCGGCACCCACAATGCCGCAACCCGCGGGTTTTCAGCCGACTTTTGGCCAGCCCCCCGCGATCAACCCTCCGGGTATGTGGCCCGTGCCGCCACAGCCACAGATGCCATCCATGCAATATCCGCAGATGCCGCAGCCTTTGCCGCAGCCACAGGTCCCGCGGCCGTCTGCTCCGCCCAAGACAAACTGGCTGCCTCTGATTATTGGCGTGAACATTTTCGTCCTGATCGTAGTCATCCTGATTGTGATTTTTGCCTTGAGAAAGTGAGTCACGATGAATCCACTGCGGCTGGGGACGGATGAGGAGTTCGGCGCGGTTCGCAATTATCTCGATGCTTCGGGCTTTACGCTGCAGGCTGTTGTAGCCCGCATGCACCAGACTTTGCCGTACGACTTTACAAAGTTCCGGCCTGGTCCCAACGATAGCGACCCGCAGGACTCACTCGAGATGCTGATTCGAATTTTTGTGCTTGGCGAAACCACCACCCCGGCGCAGATGGCTCCATTCATGCCTCTTGAAGTCTGCACTGCCATGTATACCCTCGGGCTGCTCGCTCCCTATCCGGAGCCACCGCAGAGAATCTACGCGCCGGTGGCTTTGTGTCCGGTCGAAGGAGTTTTCATCGTCTCGGACCGATGGTCCATGCCCGGCGATAAACAATTCAAGCTTGCAGCCGACTCCGTGTATCCGGCGTTGACGTTCAACGCCCAGGTCTTCCTCAAGAGCATCTTTCGGTCGCCCTGCGATTGTCTGCTTGACCTGTGTTCGGGGACAGGAGTGGCGGCACTACTTGGAGCCGCCGGATTTGCGCGTCACGCCGTGGCCGCCGATATTGCCGAGCGCTGCGTCGCTTTCTCGGAATTCAATCGCCGCCTCAACGCTCTGCCAAACGTTTCCGCCATCCAGAGCGACGTGTATAGCGCATTCCAGGGAGAGACCTTTGATCGCATTCTTGCCCATCCTCCCTATGTCCCCGTGCTGCGTCCGAAGTGGATTTATCACGACGGCGGCGTCGATGGAGAGGAGATCACGCGGCGCATTGTCGAGGGTCTGCCTCAGTTCCTGCGCCCCGGCGGCATCTTCCAGTGCCACACCATGGCTAGCGACCGCGACCTCCCGCTGGAACAGCGCATCCGCCAATGGCTGGGCGATGCGCAGACGGAGTTTGACGTAGTGCTAGTCATCTGGAGCGAACTGGACCCGGCAAAGTTTGCCCTTGCAACTGCGCTAAAGGAAAGCAGCCTGGATGATCTCGAAACCTGGAAAAAGCTGTTTGAAGGGTGGAGAGTCCGGAACATGCTGGACGTCTCGGTCACATTGGTGCGTCATGCCGAGGCTTGCGGGCCCTTGGATATCCGGCGCATGGGTAGCGACCAGTCGCATCCGCTCGAGATCGATTGGCTGCTCCGCTGGCAGCGTATTGCGGGAATGCAGGAGGTTCACCAGTCCCTGCTGCAGTCCCACCCCACAGCCGCCGAAGGTTTGCAGTTCGTCGTAACGCACATCATCGAAGCCGGTGAATTACGCGCGGAGAGTTGCCGGGCAAATATCAGGTATCCCTTCCGCGTCGACGTGGAGATAGATCGCTGGATGCCGCTGCTGCTGGTCGCCTGCAATGGGCAACGGACGGGTCTGGAACTCTACGAACTTATGCGTCAGCAGGAGCACATTCCCGCCGAGACCGAGGCTGCGAAGTTCGCTGCCTTGCTCGCCGCACTGATCTCCAGCGGATTCATCGTGGTTCCGGAGTTTGCTCCCCCGGCGGTAATGCAGGCTAGGGCCGCAAGTCAGTAGTGTGCAAGGCAGCAGAAGTGCTCTGACCTCACTTCGTCTGCGGCAGCAAAATGATTAGTTCCAGTTGCGGATTGAGAAAGTCCGAGGGCACGTAAGCCGCCAGGTTACGTGCGCGCTGCACGGCCTCCCAGGCAACGCCAGACTGGCTAAGGCTGAAGTACTGGTATTTTAGCTTCAGCGGTATCGCCGCCGGGGGTGACGACAAGTGCGTCAGCGTCATGCCCGGCAGAGCCTGCTTGATGAGGTGTTCCACATGGTTCGCCGAGCATACTTTCAGCAACTGCGGCGACTTGCGAATTAGATCTGCCTCCGGCACCTCGGCACTTACCGCAAGATACATCTGGGTGCCTTTCAAATACCGGTCCTCCGCCAACTCAGTGGCGTAGATGGAGGGTTGCACGCGCTTAAGCGGCAGCGACACCACATTGCTGGGCACTACGGTTTCCAGCAGCAGGCGTAGTTGTTCATTCAAGGCGGTGAAGCATCTGCCAAGCTCGTCATGATCGTAAGCGGGCAGGTCTCGAGGCTGCACCTTTGGAGAGAAAGTCGTCAGCGCGCCCGCCAGATCGAGCATTGCCGCAAATAGCTCTTCGGGATGGCCTTTCTTAGTCTCATACAGGTGACTGAAAACGGGGAAGTGCGAATTGATGGTATAGAGCAACCAGAAATTAGCGATATCGCTAGCGTTGAAGTCGGCCAGGCTCTGGTTCTTCTGGCGTCGCAACCCAGCCAGATCGCTGCTCTTGGCGTGAAGAATCTCAACCAATCCGCGAAGCATGATCATCAAATATTCGCTGGCTGTAATCGATAGCAGCGGCGGCACAAACATCGGATTCATACGAAACGTGCCGACCCCGGTTCGCTCGATATTTACGACCCGCAGTTTCGAAGAGCCTTCGAGGTTTTCTCCTTCGAGGAGGATGCGGAAGTTCTTGCGCGCCACCTGCACGGGCTTCTCGGTGACACCCGTGTTTTCGTCGCGGAACATCTCCAGCGCCGCAACGTAGCGCGTTCCGGTGTTCTTCTGGGAAAGCGAGACGTTCAGCCCGCGCTGCCGATATTCGGGCACGGCTAGATAGACGTCGAGCGTATTGTGTTCCGCGTCGAAGTGATCGGCCAGCGACTTAGATCCCGGAGCGGGGTCGGAAGACGGAATGTCAAAAAGCAATCCTTCGGGAAAAATGCCGCTGGCGCGAGATATCGCAAATTCTCCATCGCTGAGCTTCTGTTGATCGATGGCGAGTTCCATGAATCCCCAAGGCCGGAAGTTCAACGCCTGCAACTCGAACTGTCGCATATCGCCAAGGAAGCGATCCTGCATCTGCATATGCTGCGGCGTGAGAAATGTCCCTTTGGACCAGATGACCGGCTGCAGTTGCTTCATATGTGAGAGCCTCTTCGATTGCACACGATAACAAACTTACCCTGTCAGGGAAAGCGGCATCTTAACTCCAGCGCAAACGACGATGCCTTGGTAAACCCTTAAATCGCCTTGCACGTTACCTATCTGACATAGCCCAACCCAGCTTGGCCATAGTAACTATCGGGTGGTTATTGCCCGTGTAGTTATTAACCGTCCTTTACAGACGTTGCCACCAAGGTTAAGTAGCGGTAATGGCCGCGGCGAGTGGCTTAGGTATTCCCTAATTTAGCGATTGACATGGTAACTCCTGAATTGGTAGGCTGTCGCGCATTAGCCTTACGGCTCCCGGCCTTCATAGTTATTCAGGCTTCTTCCCCCCGGAGAAGGCTCAGGCGCAAACGTCCACGAGCCGCGAGAGTTTTTCGTAGTCTGTCTTTGCTTTTCTGTAAATCCCGGGAAGTAGCAGTGTTTACAGTCCACCGCAGGAGTCATGTCATGGCTAGAGAGAGTACTCAACAAAAGCTAAGTCGAGTGCGGCCACCACGCGTGCACATCACCTATGACGTTGAAGTAGGCGACGCCATCGAAAATAAGGAAATTCCATTTGTCATGGGAGTGCTCGGCGACTTTACCGGCCAACCGGAACAGCCCCTGCCGCGGGTAAGGGACAGAAAGTTCGTCGAAGTAACGCCTGATAACTTTGACACCGTACTGGAGGGGATGGCTCCACACCTTTCTTATTCGGTCGATAACAAGCTCAGCGATGATCCGGAAGCTGGTCAACTAAAAGTTGACTTACGTTTTAAGAGCCTTGAGGACTTTGAGCCGGAGCATGTCGCCAAGCAGGTGAAGCCTCTGAAAGAACTGCTCGACCTTCGAACCCAGTTGTCCGATCTGCGCGGCACCCTGCAGAGCAATGAGAAGCTCGACGAACTGCTAATGGAAGCGGTTACCGATACCGGTAAGGCAGAAAAACTTCGCGCTGAATTGGGGCTCTCGCCTAAGCCCGAGGGAGGTGAGTAATGGCCGACCAAACGAAACAGGTCGCTCCAGTAGCAGTCAAGTACGAGGGTGCTGAATCCAGCCTGCTCGACCAGCTTGTGGAAGAAGGCCGGTTTGCCCGCAACGCCGGGGCAGCCGAGCGCGGCAAGGATATGGTCAAGCAGTTTTTGTCCCAGGTGTTGGAAGGCGAGATGACGGTTTCCCGTGATGCGGAGGCCACGATCAACGCACGCATCGCCCAAATCGATCACCTCATCTCAATCCAGCTGAACGAGATTATTCACCACGCGTCATTCCAGAAGCTTGAAGGATCATGGCGCGGACTGCGTTACTTACTCGATCACTCGGAAACGAGTGACAAGCTCAAGATCAAGGTTTTCAATGTCAGCAAGAAAGACCTCCTTCGCGACTTGCAACGGGCCGTGGAATTCGACCAGAGCGCACTGTTCAAGAAGGTGTACGAAGAGGAATTCGGAATTTTCGGCGGCGCGCCGTTTGCGGCCCTGATCGGAGACTACGAATTCGGTAAGCATCCGGAAGATATGGAGATGCTGGAGAAGGTTTCAAACGTGGCGGCGGCTGCACACGCGCCGTTTCTTTCCGCGGCGGCGCCCGATATGTTTAATTTGCCGAGCCTTTCGGAACTGGGTACACCGCGCGATTTGGGGAAGATCTTCGACACTACGGAATACGCGAAATGGAAATCTTTCCGCGCCTCCGACGATGCTCGCTATGTTGGCCTTTGCCTGCCGCATGTCCTGATGCGCCTGCCATACGGGCGTGACACTAAGCCCGTGGATGGCTTCAACTACGAGGAGGGCGTGGACGGCACCGATCACGGTAAGTACCTGTGGGGTAATGCCGCATACGCTCTTGGCGCTCGCCTCAGTGATGCATTCGCGCAATATGGTTGGTGCGCGGCGATTCGCGGAGTTGAGGGGGGTGGCCTGGTGGAAGGTTTGCCGGCACACACTTTCCGTACCGATGAGGGTGACGTGGCGCTGAAATGCCCGGTTGAGATCGCGATCACTGACCGGCGTGAAAAGGAACTGGCTGATCAGGGTTTTGTTCCTCTGGTGCATTGCAAAGGAACTGACTACGCCGCGTTCTTCAGTGTACAGTCCGCCCAGAAACCCAAGGTGTTCGATAAAGAGGCGGCAAATGCGAACTCCCGGCTCTCGGCGCAGTTGCCGTACATTCTGGCGATGGCTCGCTTTGCGCATTACTTGAAGGTGATGATGCGCGACAAGATCGGTAGCGCATTGTCGCGTTCCGACACTCAGCGGTTTCTTAATAACTGGATTTCGCAATATGTCTGCGCGGACGACAACGCTTCTCAGGCTGTGAAGGCGCAATTGCCGCTACGCGAAGCCAACATCGAGGTCATGGAGATAGCGGGCAAGCCCGGGGCCTACCGCGCGGTCGCTTTCCTGAAGCCTCACTTCCAACTGGACGAGCTCAGCGTGTCTTTGCGTCTCGTTGCTGATTTACCGCAGTCAACGCGCAAGTAGCAAACGGAAACGCAAGTGGGGAGCGGCATCGCCGAAAGCGGCTCGCCTCTCCCCGGCAGTGCCACACTTTTACTCCCGCCGCGATGCGGAAGATCGAAGCACAATGGAGGGATATATGGCTGTAGCTGATTATTTCCTGAAGCTTGACGGGATCCAAGGCGAAAGCAAGGATTCAAAGCACACGAACGAGATTCAGATCCAATCGTGGTCCGTCGGTGCCACCAACCGTGGTTCAGCCGGCGTAGGTGGCGGCATGGGATCGGGCAAGGTTGACATTGCGGATATCACTTTCACAAAGCAAATTTGCAAGGCTGGCCCTAAGCTCTTCAACTACTGCTGCTCAGGGCAGCCCATTAAGACCGCCAACTTTGTCGCGCGTAAGGCGGGCAAAGACCAGATGGAGTATCTGAAGATCACCCTCACGGATTCAATTGTTTCCTCCTATAACCTTGGCGGGTCGGACGGAGCGAACATTCATCCAACCGAGCAATTCACGCTTAACTTCAGCAAGATCGAGGTGTCGTACCAAGAGCAAAAGCCAGACGGTTCGGGCGGCGGGAAGGTGCAGGCCAATTGGAGCGTCACAGAAAATAAAGGCGCTTAGTAGCTGCTCTATAACGGGGTCGCATATGAATGCAACTGAGTTGTTTCGCGCTGGCAAACTGTCCGAAAGCATCAAGGCGGTAGGCGAAGAGATTCGGCAGAGTCCGCTCGATGCAAAGAGACGGACCTTTTTGTTTGAACTCCTTTGCTTTGCCGGCGAATGGGAACGCGCGGAAAAACAACTCGATGCTCTGGCGCAGGGCGGCGCGAACGCGGAATTAGGCGTGTTGCTGTATCGTTCCGCCCTGCACGCCGAACGTGACCGGCAGCAGTTTTTCAAAACCAAGGCGTATCTGGATTCGGCTGCTCCTGCCGCGGATGCTGCGGAAGGTGCGGATACGCCTGTGGTCGAGAAGGCCGACTCACCCGGCGGTGGCATTTTGAATGGCAAGCCATTCCAGGAGGCAACCGATGCCGATCCTCGGATCGGTCCTCGCCTGGAGGTCTTCATTGCGGGACGCTATCTGTGGGTCCCCTTCGAACACATCGTCTCGGTCCAACTCCAACCACCCAAGCGGCTCCGCGATCTTCTATGGGCTCCTGCACTTATCAGAAACGGCTCCAACTTTAAGGGGCGAGATCTCGGAGAAGTACTGATCCCTGTGCTTTCGCCGTTTACCTTTACTCATGAAGATGATGCCGTCCGGCTGGGACGTGCCACGGTCTGGCAGGAGAGCGAAGGCATTGAGATTCCATTTGGCCAGAAGCTGTTCCTGGTTGATGGAGAGGAAGTACCTCTGCTCGAACTACGGGACTTACAGTTCAACGCGAGCCGCGAAGCGGCATCCGCTGGGTAGCCATATGCCGATCGGCGCTGAATTACTGAACCCAATTCCCGGGCCAGATCCAGGGGGCGCAAATCTGCGCTATGACCCCGCCTACGACAAGATTAAAGAAGCACGGCGTGAGGACGACACCAGTGCTCCGCAGGGCGAGTGGGCACACGAGTTAAAGAAGGCAGATTGGGCGCTCGTCGTCAAGCTCTGTACCGATTTACTCAGTAACAAGACCAAGGATCTTCAACTGGCCGCGTGGCTCACGGAGGCACTGGTCCGGCGTGAGGGGCTTGCCGGACTGCAGCAGGGCCTCGATCTTTGCCACGGATTGATCGAGCAGTTCTGGGACCATCTCTTTCCCGAGGCGGAGGATGGCACCTATGAAGAGCGGGCCGTGCCTCTTGAGTGGGTCGGCAGCCGTCTCGGCGATGGACTGAAACACACGGCGCTTACGAAGAGCGGACTCGATTGGTTCAGTTACCGGGAATCGCGCACGGTCGGATACGAAGCCGACATGGCCAGCTCCGACAGTAAACGTGAAGCGCGCGAACAGGCCATCGTCGAGGGCAAACTTTCAGCGGAGGAATTCGACAAGTCGGTTGACTCCACCCCCAAGGATTTCTATCAACGCCGGATGGCTGAGATCAGCGCCTGCCTGGAGACGATCAACCTGCTGTCACAGGATTGCGAGAGCAAGTTTGGCGAGTTCAATCCGAGCTTCTCCGGACTGCGCGATTCACTGGAAGACCTGCGGCAGACAGTGAACATTCTGCTGGCCAAAAAGCGTGAGAGTGAGCCCGACGAAGAAGCAGAGCAGCCTGAAGCGACCGAGGAGCAGAATGCTTCCGAGCCCGCTCAGGAATCTTCATGGTCGGGTGAATCGCAAACCAGTGCCGCGGCGGCTCCCGCACGCGTGCGGGTTAAGAAAACAGCGACCGCCGAGCCTTCCGATCGCGACGATGCATACGCGCGGGTCGCTGCGGTGGCCTCATGGCTGAGGAAGGAGGACCCATACAATCCTGTTCCTTATGTCATGGTGCGAGCCATGCGCTGGGGCGAACTCCGTGCCTCCGGCAGTGAAATTGATCCCAACCTGCTTCAGCCGCCATCGACCGAGTTGCGCACTGAGATCAAGCGGCTATTCAACGATGGTGACTACGACCAACTCTTTACCGTGATGGAGACGGCGGCCGCGGAGCCATGCGGCCGCGGGTGGCTCGATCTGCAGCGGTACTTCAGTAATGCATGTGACAACGCTGGGGGGTATGACAACGTCAAGAACGCGGTGATTGCCGGACTCAAGGAACTGCTGTCGGATTACCCTGAACTGGCGAAGACAACGTTACTGGACGACACGCCAACGGCGAATTCCGAGACCCAGGCGTGGCTGCAATCGCTTCTCCATCGTCAACCGGATGCGCCCGCGGAGGAGACGGAGGAACTGCCCGAAGTGCCCTCGGAGTCCGGGAGATCAGACGGCGGAGAGGATGCGGAGCCCGACGTTTTTGAAGTAGCAAAGCAGGCGGTAAATCGTGGACGCGACGACGAGGCCATCAGCATGCTCGCGCGTGAAGCATCCATGGAGCGCTGCGGACGTACACGCTTTTTGCGCCAGACCCAACTGGCGCAAATCTGCATGTCCACCAGTCACGAAACCTTGGCTCGTACGATTCTGGAAGGCTTGGCCGACGAAATTGAAAAACGCAATCTGGAAGATTGGGAACAACCGGATCTGCTGGCTCACGCCCTTAGTCTGCTGTTCCGCTGCAGCAAGTCGAAGGAAGATCCGGAGTTAAAGAAGAAGTTGTACGCGCGCATCTGCCGTCTGGATCCGATGCGTGCGTTGGACTTGAAGTAGTCCGCAAAGGCGCGTTTCAGATTGATGCTTGCGGTGCACGGGCATAGCACAGGGCATGATGAGAAGGGAACAAGGCAGGCGGTATTCCATGGCACGTTTTGAACCTGAAATGATCATCACGCAATCCGTGCTGGACCGTCTGACCGACGATGATCCAGGTGCGCCCTCCGATCCGCCAATTACGAGGGCTCAATCATTCCGTATCTTCAAAGCGGCGCTGCGCCGCGATCTTGAATGGCTGCTCAACACTAGGCAGATACCGGAGCCGGCACCGGGTGACTTCCGCGAACTGCCCCGGTCATTATTCAATTACGGACTGCCGGATCTGGTCTCGCTTTCGACCGATTCGGTGCGGGATCGAAACCTGCTGCAGCATCGGCTCCAGGAAGCCGTCGAGCTATTCGAGGCGAGACTTTCCAATGTGCGCGTAATCGGCGAGCCTGCGGCTCACGGTGGACGCTCGCTCCGATTTCGCATCGAAGGACTGGCACGTCTTGATCCGGCTCCCGAGCAGGTTAGCTTTGACACCGTGTTGGAATTAACCAGCGGCGAGTACGAAGTGAAGTAACTTTGAGGCTCGCGGCTCTTGAGCGGTCTGGTAAGGGTAAACGGAAATGCGCGACGAACTTCTAGCATATTATGAGCGAGAGCTGACCTATCTGCGGCAGATGGGAGCCGAGTTCGCCCAAACATATCCGAAGATCGCATCCCGGCTTATCCTCGAAGCAGATCGTTGCTCCGACCCGCACGTCGAACGGCTGCTGGAAGCGTTCGCTTTTCTGGCCGCGCGCGTGCATCTGAAGATCGACGACGACTTCCCGGAGATTACGAACGCACTGTTCGGCATTCTGTATCCGCACTACGTCCGCCCCATACCGTCGATGTCCGTCGTGCAGCTTCACCTTGATCCGGAGCAAGGAAAACTCACCACTGGAATGACGGTGCCTCGAGAATCCATGCTTCATTCGCGTGAGGTCGAAGGCGTCCCATGTAAGTTCCGGACTTGTTATGACACAACGCTGTGGCCCGTGAGCGTTGCTGAGGCGCAATGGCTGACGCCGGATCGCTTGACGCCTCCGGTGCGCGCGGCAGAGACGGTTGCTGCCATCAGACTGGTGCTCAAGTGCTTTCCGGACGTGAGCTTTGACAAGCTGAAGATGGGTTCGCTTCGCTTCTACCTAAGCGGCGAGAGCAAACTGGTCCATACGTTGTACGAGTTGCTCTGCAACAACTGCAATCAGATTCTGCTGCGCAATCCCGCTCCAGGGAAGCGCAAGGAACCAGTCGTGTTATCGCCGGGAATGTTACGGCCCTTGGGCTTTGATGAGAATGAAGCTCTGCTGCCTTATCCGCGACGCTCCTTCTCCGGATACCGATTGCTTCAGGAGTACTTCACCTTCCCAGAGAAGTTTTTCTTCCTCGAACTCGATGGACTGGATGCGCTCGGTCCATTGGAACTCGGTTCCGAGGTAGAGATCGTTTTCCTGCTGAGGCGATTTGAGCGCAACGAACGGGCCCACATGCTGGAATCGGGCGTCAACGCGCAAACGTTTCGTCTTGGTTGTACGCCGATCGTAAATTTGTTCTCGCAGACGGCGGAGCCGATTTTGCTGGACCAGACCCAGTATGAGTATCCGATCATACCGGATGTCCGGCGACAGTATGCCATGGAGATTTTCTCCGTCGATGATGTAGTGGGTACCAATCCGCGGACGCGCGACGTTACGCAGTATCGTCCTTTCTACACCTTCCATCACAGCCACGGTGCGAAGAAGCAGAATCCGCAGGCTTTCTGGCAGGCAACGCGGCGCACTGCGGGCATCCGTCAGGAAGAGCGCAGCGACGTTTACCTGTCACTGCTCGATCTCACCGGGGCCCCGATGAATCCCGAGGCCGATGCCATCACCGTGCGCTGCACCTGCACGAATTTCACTCTGCCTTCGCGCCTGCCATTCGGCAGCGAACAGGGCGATTTTGAACTGCAGGGAGCGTCTGCAATCCGCAAGATCGTGGTGCTGCACAAGCTTACTCCCACGTTGCGTCCGCCCTCGGGCAAAGGCGCGCTATGGCGGTTGCTCTCTCATCTCTCGCTCAATCATCTGTCTCTGGTGGATGAGGGCAGGGAAGCTCTGCAGCAGATTCTGAGTCTCTATAATTTTTCCGATTCCATTTATCTCCAGAACCAGATCTCGGGAATCACCAAGGTGCATTCGGCGCGGCATTTCGCACCGGTCATGACCGACAATGGAGTGGTTTCGGCGCGTGGTACGCGGGTGTCTCTGGAGTTGGACGAGGAACAATTCGTCGGAGGAGGCGTGTATCTGTTTTCCAGCGTGATCGAGCGTTTTCTTGGCAGCTATGTGTCGATGAATAGCTTCAGCCAGTTGATTGCCACAACGGTTCAGCGAAAGGAGGTTATGCGCGAATGGCTACCCCGGGCAGGCCGAGCGACTCTGATTTAGAACGCACGCAGTTGAAGGAACTGCTGGCAGCTGAGCCTTTCCGCTTCCACTTCTTTCAGGCTGTGCGTCTACTGGAGAGCATGACTCCACAGCGCGAGAGCGTGGAAAGATTCGTCCCGCTGGCCAATGAAGCGGTGCGTTTCTCCGCGCATCAAACCACGACCTTTCCCGCCAGCGAAATCCAGGCTCTGACCTTCCGCGAAGACAAGCCTCCCAAGATGACGGTAAATTTCATGGGGCTGAGCGGCCCGCTAGGTTTGCTGACTCCGTACTACACCGAATACATCATCGAGCGCACGCGTCGCAAAGACTTCGCGCTGCGCGACTTCCTTGACATCTTCAACCATCGCGCCATCTCGCTGTTTTACCAGGGATGGAAGAAGTATCGCTCCAACATCACCCAGGATGTTGCCGGGGTAGATGAGCTTTCTCCCCTGTTGCTTGCGCTGGTTGGGCTTGGTACTCCCGGGTTGCAGGGGCGGCAGGCTGTCGAAGACGAAACATTTATTCACTACGCAGGCTTGTTTGCGCAGCATCCCCGCTCGGCGATTGCGTTGGAACAGATTCTGTCGGACTACTTCGGCGTGGCGGTGGCTGTCGAACAGTTCGCCGGCGCCTGGTACAAGCTGGATCGGGTCAGTCAGAGTTCGCTGGACGATAGCGGACGCTCCACGGGAATGCTTGGCTTCGGCGTGGTCTTGGGAGATGAGGTCTGGGATCAGCAATCGGTTGTGCGGATCAGGCTTGGGCCTCTTTCGCTCTCGGAGTATCTCGACTTTCTGCCCACGGGTACCGCTTGGGAGCCGTTGCGTTCGCTGGTCAGGTTCTACTTCAACGACCAGTTGGATTTTGAAGTACAACTCGTTTTGCGGCGCGATGAAACGCCGCGATGTGAACTTGGCAGTCAGGGCGACGACGCACCACGGCTCGGCTGGACCACATGGGCCAAGACGAATCAAATGCAGCGTGACCCGGAAGAGACAATTTTGAGGTTGTAGGCGTAGCGGTCTCTCGCAGAACGGAGCAATGCTCGATCAGTCCCGGAGGAATTATGGCATCGGATTGGAAATCGCTGATACAAAAACTGAACACGCCGACGCGCGAGATTCTGGAGGGAGCGCTTCAGTTGTGCCGTGCCCGCACGAATTACGATGCAGACCTGCCTCACTATCTAGTGAAGGCGCTGGAGCGGGAAGATTTGGATTTTGCCCGCATCGCCAAGGCTTTCGCGTTAAACAAGTCCGTGCTCATGGGTGATCTGAGCCACGCACTCGATCTCCTGAAGCGTGGCAGCGGAAGCAACCCTCTGTTTAGTCCGGCGTTGCTCAGGTTATTTCGCGAGTCATGGGTGACCGGTACGCTCGGTTTCGGGGCAGCCGAAATTCGTACCGGCTTCACAATTCATGCGCTGGTTGCCGATGAAGAACTGTTGCGCTACGCGCGAGAGATCAGCCGTGAATTCCTCAAGATCAACGCCGAGCAATTGAAATCGGATTTCTACGCCATCGTTGCCGGTTCCATGGAAGATCGCGCCACCAAGCCGTTGATGAGCGGCGCGGCTGCTGGTGGACAAGCCCAGCCTGGAACATCCCTAGGCAGCAAAACGCCTAACCTCGATCAGTTCACGCTGAACTTGAATGACAAGGTGAAGACAGGCAAAATCGACCCGGTACTTGGCCGCGACTTGGAAATCCGGCAGGTGATCGATATCCTGATGCGCCGCCGCCAGAACAATCCGATTTTGACCGGTGAAGCTGGCGTCGGCAAGACGGCGGTTGTCGAGGGCTTCGCGCAAAGAGTAGTTTCCGGCGACGTCCCCGAACCCCTGCGGAAGATCGTGATTCGAACATTGGACCTTGCGCTATTGCAGGCGGGTGCCAGCGTCAAAGGTGAATTTGAAAATCGTTTGAAAGGAATCATCGAGGAGTGCAAGGCTTCGCCTGTTCCGATCATTCTGTTTATCGATGAAGCGCACACCATGATTGGCGCCGGTGGTTCGGCTGGTCAGGGCGACGCTGCTCAGTTACTGAAACCGGCACTGGCTCGTGGCGAATTGCGCACGATCGCGGCAACCACTTGGAGTGAGTATAAGAAGTACTTCGAGAAAGATGCCGCGCTGGCCCGTCGCTTCCAGGTGGTAAGAATCGACGAACCCAGCGTGCCGCAATGCCAGGTCATGTTGCGCGGAATTGTGGCGAACCTGGAGAAGCATCACAATCTGCGCATTCTTGACGAGGCGGTCAACTCCGCCGTTAAGCTCTCTGCCCGCTACCTGGCTGGGCGGCAACTGCCTGACAAGGCAGTCAGCGTGCTCGATACTGCCTGCGCGCGCTTGGCTCTGGGGCAGGCGGCAAAGCCCGCCGCGGTAGAGGACCTTGAGCGAAGAATTGACGACCTCGCAACGCAGCAGCGGATTCTCGACCGCGAAGTAGTTCTTGGTGCCGATCACTCCGAGCGGTTGCAATTGATCGTCGTTGACAAGCAGAAATTGGAGGATGAACTGGCTGCCTTGCGCGAGCGTTGGCAGAAGGAGCGGGAGTTGGTGGAGCAAGTTCGCGCGTTGCAGGCAAAGATCGAGCAGAGTTCTGTGCGACCCCTAGCGGAAACCCCGGCAACGGACGTTGCTTCCGGTGTTCCTGCATCTCCGAGTGAGCCACTGACTGCGGTCGAAGCTCCCGACTTGAAAGCGGAACTGCTGGAGCTGGAAAGCCAGTTGAAGATCGTTCAGGCCGATCATCCCCTGATGGGCGTCTGCGTTGACGCCGAAGTTGTAGGAGAAGTGATTTCCGGCTGGACTGGCATCCCTACCGGAAAGATGGTGAAGGATGAGATTGCCGCCGTGCTTAAGCTCGACGACTACCTTGGCCAGCGGATCATCGGTCAGGATTATGCCTTGAAGGCTATCGGGCAGCGCGTGGTAACATCCCGCGCCAGCCTCGATGATCCCAACAAACCGATCGGCGTCTTCATGCTGGTTGGACCGAGCGGCGTCGGTAAGACGGAGACGGCCCTGGCCTTGAGCGATTTGTTCTACGGCGGTGAGCGCAACCTGATCACGATCAACATGTCGGAGTTTCAGGAAGCACATACGGTCAGCACTCTGAAAGGGTCGCCTCCGGGATACGTTGGTTATGGCGAAGGCGGGGTACTGACTGAAGCGGTTCGTCGCCGCCCGTATTCCGTGGTGTTGCTCGATGAAGTGGAGAAGGCGCACCCGGACGTGCTCGAACTCTTCTACCAGGTGTTCGATAAGGGGCATATGGAGGATGCGGAAGGGCGAGTCATTGACTTCAAGAACACAATCATTCTTCTTACCTCCAACGCATGCACCGATACGATGATGAAGCTCTGTGCGGACCCTGAGACGGCGCCGCTGCCTGCGGCGCTTGTCACCGCCATCAAGCCCGAACTCAATAAGATCTTCAAGCCGGCGTTTCTCGGGCGCATGTTGGTATTGCCGTTCTATCCGATCCGCGACGAAGCGATGAAAAAGATCATCGTGCTCAAGCTGGGCAAGATACGGAAGCGGCTGTTGGAGAGCCACCGCATCACATTGCTATATGGTGATGAGCTGATCGATGAAATCGCAAAGCGCTGCACTGAGGTCGAAAGTGGCGCGCGCAACGTGGACAACATCTTGACGAACACTCTCTTGCCTGAAGTCTCTCGCCAGTTGCTCGAACAACTAGCGGAGGGCACAAAGGTTGCGACGATCCGGGTTGGCCTCAATGCCGAGGGTTCGTTCGTCTATGATCTCACCGGCCCCGGGAGTGTCGTCGCCGCCGTGGTCTCGGCCTAACCAGTAGCGCCCCGGCTGGCCGGCTCCAGTCATGAGCCGGTCGCAGCCAGGAGATTGACAGGTTCGCAATGTCAACGAATAGCAGTGGAGTAGCTACGATTACGCAAAAGGAGCGGCTTCTCCGGTTGACTACTCCGGCTGGGGAAGACGTCTTGCTGGTCGAGCATTGCATCGGCTCGGAAGCCTTGTCCGGTCTGTTTTCCCTCGAAATGGATCTTCTGCTCGATCTTCAAACACACCGCAGCAGTGACGTGAAAGCGGAAGATCTCTTGGGCCGCAAGGTTGCGCTGACCGTGGCGCTGAATCCCGGGGAGCGCTACTTCAGTGCCATTGTGAAGCGCCTCGTCGAGGGCCGTCGCGACGAGCGCTTTCAGTATTACCACATGGAGGCCGTGCCTTGGTCATGGCTGTTGACGCTCAAGTCCGACTGCCGTGTCTTCCAGGATCTCTCGGTTCCGGAGATCGTAAAAAAAATCTTCGACGAGTTGCAGGCCGACTACAGTGACTTGGTCTCCTATCGTGACGCCCTGACCAGGCAGTATGTGCAGCGCGACTACTGCGTTCAGTATCGAGAGACAAATTTTAACTTCATCTCGCGTCTCCTGGAGTTGGAGGGTATTTTCTATTACTTCGAGCACACTCAACGCGGACACACCTTGGTGTTAGCGGACTCCAATAGCGCTTTCAAGCCGGTACCCGATAACGGAGGCAAGTTTCGTTTCGCGCCGGAAGGCGGCTATGGCGATCGGCTCGATACCGTTCTAAGCGCCAATCTCCAGCACGAACTGCGACCGGGCAAATGGGATCTCCGCGACTACCACTTCGAGATGCCCTCCAAGACGCTTGAAAAGACCGAATCCACAACCGTTCCCGTGGCCAATAACCCCACCTTGAAACTCTACGATTACCCGGGCGAATATGCGTTGATCTTCAATAAGACCGGCGCCAGGTTGGGCGACGTGGAACCGACGGGCGAAGCCTTCACGCGAGTACGCATGCAGGAAGAAGAAGCGGAATATACCGTATTGAGCGGAAACTCGGTGGCACGCGCATTCAGTTGCGGATACCAGTTTGAACTAACGGAGCATCGCAGTCTGGCCAATAAGTACGCGCTCGTGTCCGTGCAGCACAACATCTCTCAAGCACCAAGTTATTTCACTGGCGACAGCAAGAGTTCGCCCTACCAGAACAGTTTTACCGCGATTCCTTTTTCTGTTCCGTTTCGGCCGCGCCGCATTGCCCCAAAGCCCATTGTTCAAGGGCCACAAACCGCGGTGATCACCGTAAAGTCGGGAGAAGAAAGCTGGCTTGATAAGTATGGGAGGGTTCGCCTCCAGTTCCACTGGGACCGCCTTGGCAAGAGTAACGAAGAATCAACTTGTTGGGTGCGAGTAGCGCAACCGTGGGCTGGCGGAAGCTGGGGTGCGCACTTCTGGCCCCGCGTAGGCCAGGAAGTTGTCGTGGAGTTCCTCGAAGGTGATCCTGACCAACCGCTCGTGACCGGCTCGGTATATAACGCTTCGCAAATGCCTCCCTATGAACTGCCCAAGTACTACACGCGGAGCGGCGTCAAGACGCGCAGCAGCAAACAGGGAAGCAGCTCCAACTACAACGAACTTCGCTTTGAGGACAAGAAGGGCGACGAGCAACTATTCCTCCAAGCCGAGAAAGACATGGATGTTTACGTCAAGCATGACTCCCGCGAGAAGATCGACAACCAGCGCTCTCTCATCGTGAAGCAGGACCAGCTAGAAGAGGTGGATGGCGACAAGCATCAGAGAGTCAAGGGCAGCCGCTACGAGAAGATCGACACCGACCTCTCGCTGAATGTGCTAGGCGTCCGCAATGAATCCGTGTTGGGTAAGAGTACGATCGAGTGCTCCAGCGACCACGCCGAAAAAATCGGCGGCGATCGTTCGCTCAAGGTAGGTGGTGACCGGCACGAGAAAGTTGGTGGAGTCTTCGTTGTGGATTCCGGCCAGGAAATCCATTTGAAGGCCGGCATGAAGGTGATCATCGAAGCTGGTATGCAGATTTCTCTAGTAGGAGCCGGAGGTTTTGTCGATATCGGTCCTTCTGGCGTCACCATCCAGGGAACAATGGTGAACATCAATAGTGGAGGTTCCGCTGGCAGTGGGACGCCTGCTAATCCCAAAGACCCGGTTGCGCCGACCGCCCCCAAAGCTCCCGATGTTGCGGACGATGGCAGTAAGGGAACCAAGTTGTAGCGACTAGTGTAGTGCGTCACAAGTTCGCGGAAGGAATGCTGCTGTCATCCTGAGCGGAGCAAGCCGCGTTTTCTGCGGCTTGCGGAGTCGAAGGACCCCTATGGCACCCTCCGACTTGTGTCACGCATTTCTGGTGCACCACACTGGTTTCGGTTGTGGTTTCAAGAGTCGTAAGAGTGTAAGGAGAACCTGATGCCTCCGGCTGCACGAGTAGGCGATCCGACTACGCACGGTGCACCGCTATCACCGGGCCCCGGCAGCCCCAATGTCCTGATCGGGGGCATGCCCGCCTGGCGCACCATGATCGACCAGCACGCCTGCCCCGCAGCGAGCGTCAGCGGCGCAGATGGTGTCGGCTCAGTGATGATGGGAAGTCCCACCGTACTGATCAACATGCAGATGGCTTGCCGCGTCGGCGACATAGTCGTCGAAAAGCCGGGCCTGGCAATGGGCCCTGCAAACCCCATCATCATGGGCTGCCCGACGGTAATGATCGGCGAAGTTGGCATGGGAAGCCCAGGCGGTGGCGGCTTGGCTGGTGCCCTTGCCGGCGGCCTCGCTGGTGCGTTACTTGGGGCTGCGATTGCTGGTCCTATGGGAGCAGTGGCTGGTGCAGTGCTGGGGGCGGCGGCCGGCAACAGAATCGGGCCGAATTCGCCACTGTATGGCCAGGAAACTCCTATGTCCTGCGGCATCGCTAGCGTTCGGATGGTGATTGCCTCGGTTACCAACAAGAATGTGCCCGAATCGGACCTACGCGCGCAATCGCAACAGTACCCGGGAGGCTACAATCTAACAAACGGCACGTCTATGGGCAATATGACTGAGGTGTTGCGCGCACAGGGGGTGGCCAATGCTACGACTCCACAATCAGGGCAGACTGTATCTGATATTGCGCGGCACACGGCAAGTGGAGACCCAGCCATTATTCACTTTGCGAATCCTGGCGGTGGCGGTCATTTTGTTGTTGTCGACAGTGTCCGCACAGACGCAAACGGAGATAAAACTCTGGTTATTCGCGACCCGTGGCCTCCAGGACAAGGCACTAGAACGGAAATGTCAGAGACCGATTTCATGGCTCGAGGCTTCAGTGGGTTCACGATCTATACCAATTGAGAACGATAAGAATTTGGCGGTAGGACAGCGGGGCATGGGAATGGCCAGTATTGAAACTGCAAAGGAAACAGCTGCTCATATTTGGAATATCAGAGGCAGCGATGTCTACGCAAGCGACGTGAGCGCAGAGTACGCTTGGGCGCGTGAGCACGCTTTTGTTCTTGTAATGGATTCTCTGCGCCGAACAATGCTGGTTGTCTTGAGCCGAAAGGGTTCTCGGCCAATTGTTAGCGGCACCGGTGTGGACGGGATTAACGCTCTTTTGCACGACGAACATATCTCGCTTCCGTATGGGCTGAGCGCGGTCCAATTGGGACAGACTGTGCATTCACTTCTGCGCGGCCCTGGAGGCTTCGTTGGTACGTCTGCGTTCTACAAGGAACAGCAGAACTCCCTTGCCATGTGGATTTCACCTTCACCTAAGCAGGGAGCGGAAATATTTCATCGATATTGCGAAGATCCGCAACTGCGGTTGCAAGGTCAGGGATGGCATCTCAACTTCTATTTCTTCAATGTTCAAGGTGGAGTAGAACTTTGGGAGTTGGAGGGAGATGAAACGCATATCAAGCAGCCTAAAGAAACTCAGGTTGTGCCGAACGGAGCATTCCTTTTTCCATACGGATAGTTTTGGAGACATACATGCGCAGATGCAATGGCGATGGATTCACGGTGCAATTGCCAACAGCGTGGCACAATGCGACCTCGTACACCTTGGTTGGTCCGCAAGACGAGGAATTCTGCCCCAATGTAGTAATTAAAACGGAGCCGGTTGTTGGGTGGACGGATGCGCGGACGTTTGCAGGTCTGCAGTTGCAGACGATGAAGACTACGCTGAGCAACTTCCGGCTTGTGGCCGAGAACCCTGCTAGCCTTGGAATGACTTTGGGGCACGAAGTGCAATTTGCGTGGACGGACGCGCACAACCGCTGGCTTTTTCAACGCCAGTTTTTTTGCGCCGCAAACGGCATAGCCTATATCATCACCTGCACCTGCCTGGCGAGTCAGCGACTGCGTATGGAGGCGAGTGTGAATGCGATATTGAGCTCATTCCAGTTCCTGCCATAGGTGCGCGCTGGGCGCACCACCAAGCGCAGATGCGACTCCAGGGTACTCCTCTTCCAAGCCTCCGAACGGAGATGCACTCTCCGGTAAGATGTCCGCTGCTGCGCTTCGCTCCGGTTTGCACCGCCACGGTGGAACCGACGAAAGTCAGGGTGCCGCCGAGAGCCAGCATGTGTGCAGCCTGCACCGTCCGGGATTCACGGTCTGAGGTTCGCCCCTGCACGGCTGCACTCCTCGCTTGTTACGTCCACTGTGAGAGTGAAACCGATTGAGCATATATCCATCGTTCACCGTCATTATTAGAAGGCAAGTACAAATTGCTCTGCCATGCACTTTTCTTCGCAATCTCGCACGTTTGCGCCCGATAAAAGCGCCATGTCAAGCAAAGTTTTTTGGCAATTCTTTCCAAGTATCTGATTCTACTCAACATAGAGTTCTCCGCGAAGTGATAGAATCACCCCTCGAATTTGTTATCCTAAAAATAGAGACAGGTGGCCCACATCCGAGGTTGAAGCTCATTTAACCCTCTTGTTTTCAGATTTTTGCCGGGATATATAGGGGGTGGGGTATAGCCGGTGTCCCACAGTGCGCTTATACTTAGCAGAATCCAGGGAAGGGAAGAGCGGCTGTCCATTTCCGCGCAAGCTGCTGTTGCATAGAGACATAGCGTTGCGTGACATGAAGTTTTAGCGTGACACGAAAAATCGGCAGTAGACAGAGGATAACAACATGGCAAAAAGCGTAAACAAGGTCATCCTGATTGGAAACCTTGGTAAAGATCCTGAACTGAAGCACACCAGCAGCGGCACTGCCGTGGCCACCATGACAGTGGCGACCAATGAGCGCTTCAAAGACAAGAGCGGTGAATGGCAGGATCGGACAGAGTGGCACAACGTGGTGTTGTGGCAGCGCCTGGCCGAAATCGCCACCGAGTATCTGAAGAAGGGCCGATCCGTTTACGTCGAAGGCCGCCTGCAGACCCGCTCGTGGGAAGACAAGCAAGGGCAGAAGCGCTACACCACCGAAATCGTTGCCAGTGACCTCGTGCTGCTTGGCGGCGGACGTGGCGAAGACAGCGGCAGCCGTGGCCCCTCGCGCGGAAGCGATTTCGACCAGAGCGCACCGGGCGAATTCGATTCTGCTCCCGCGCGTGCGACCGAAATCACAGACGACGACATTCCGTTCTAACGTATACCGGATATGCTCGTTCCTGCCTATAATTGGCCTGTTGCCGGTTTTTCTGCCGGACCTGCGAAACGCTGGTATTGAGCCTGCAGTGGCGAAAGTAGCCGGTACCTCACATCTGCTAACTACTACCTAGGGCAGATGTAGGGTGCCGGAATCTCTTAATCTTCCTTCATTCCTCCAAACCTACTGGGCGGCGTTCATCAGGAGCTTGCTGAGCGCGTGAACATCGGAAGCGGGCGCATCGCTGATGACGAAGTAACGCAGTCCCCGTTCGCTCCAGGTCTCCATGTGGAATGCGAGTTTAGTGGACGCCGATGTCCCCAGGGAAAATGGCATAATTCCCGATTGCTGCTGGAAGATGAAAACAGACATCTGGTGTTTACGCACAGTGAATAGTAATTGAGCCCCGGATGTGTGCTCGAAGTACGCAACCCGTCCGCCGACCAGCGTGAAGTCGGAATTCTGCAGCTCAGGAAGATCGAAAGAGAAGGGAAGCTTTCCCGCGAACCACGGTTTCACTGTGTGGCGATCTGTCGAGATCACGTCCACCGGGTTCGTGCTCGCCATGGCGGCCACGTGCATATCCGCCAGTTCTGTCAGGGCTCGGTCGCGCTCGGCGCGATTCTGCCAGAAGATTACCGAAGCGAGGAGCACGGTCGCCGCGACGGCAGCCATGACGAGTTTTGGAAAACGGATGTTCCACCATGGCACTTTGCCCTTGGAGCGAATACTCCTCTCCATGTGAAGGCGAAAATCTGGAGCTGGAGAATAGCGCATACCTGCGCTACGGGTGAGTCGCTTCATCTGCAACAGACCAAGAGCATCGGCAGCGCAGGAAGCGCAGTCACGCAAATGCGGCTCGAACTCCGCAAGTTCGCCGTCGGTGAGTTCCAAATCAACGTACGGTTCCAACTTACTGCGCACTTCATCGCATGTCATCGAGGCACCCCGCGGGACGTACTCCGCATCGTGGAGTCGCTCAGCAATTCGCGCATTGCTTTTCGGGCGCGCGACAGACGTGACATGACTGTGCCAATCGGAATCGCCAATGTAGTGGCGATCTCCTGATAGCTCATCTCTTCCACGTCGCACAACAAAATGATTTCACGAAACTGTACGGACAACGTCTCTAGAACTGCTTGAACCGTCTGCTGCTCAACGCTCGCTAGAAGCATGGTTTCGGGTGTTCCACTGGCAACCGGTTCCAGGCTTTCATCCTCCTCATCGTCGAGAGAGAGCGTTGTGGACTTCAGGCCCGAGCGCGAAGTCAGAAATGTGTTCCTCAGAATTCGATACATCCATGCTCGAAAATTTGTCCCCTGCTGAAAAGAAGCAAATCCCTTCAACGCTTTCAAACAGGTTTCCTGAACCAGGTCCTCCGCCTCGCTCCGGTCCTGAGTTAGCCAGTGGGCAAAATTGTAAAGGTCGGCGAATAGCGGCATTGCCAACTCTTCGTAAGACCCGAAATTGCGCTGCGCGTCAGCCACGGTTCAAAGAGGATAACTCAGAATCGTGAATTTTATTCCCAACGTCGGACCAACTTAGGATGAGCAACACTGCATCCGACAAGGAGACTTCTGCCCGACGGCGACTGCCGACCACTGATCCGAGGAGTCCATATAGGTGAATGCACCGCAAGATGGCCTCCCGCTCGAACAGCAGGTGGCACGCCTCCAGGCTTTGCTGGAGGCCACGCGCCAGGTTCATTCGACGATTCGAGTGAACGAGGTACTAACCCAGACAGCGCGCATTCTGGTGCGCGAACTGGAAATGGAAGGAGCGCTATTCCTGGCTCCTGAGTCAAAGGAGCCCCTGGTTTCCTGGGGCAGTGTTCCCGTTGCGCCTCATGAGAACTGCCTGCGTTTTCCGCTTCTATCGCGCGAGAACCAGCTTCTTGCCGAACTCGTGGTCGCTACTCCTCACGACGGATCGTTCTCGCTTTACGACCAGGACTTTGTGGAAGGCCTGGTGCTACAAACGGCAGTTGCGCTCGATAATGCAACGCTGCACGAGCGCGATTTGGAGTGGGCACGGGTGCAGCAGGATCTTGATGCGGCCCGCGCAATCCAAAGATCGCTTCTACCGCGAAACATGCCGGAGATACCGGGGTTTTCCATCGCTGGCCGCTCCACGACCTGCTACGAAGTGGGCGGGGATTATCTTGATTGCGTCCTTCTCCCCGATGGCACGCACTTGATGGTGGTTGCCGACGTGGCAGGGAAGGGGCTGGCATCGGCCATTGTTGCCACAAGTTTTCGCTCGGCGCTGCGGTCCCTAGCCAGTCACCCAGTGACCCTCGAGGAGCTCGCCATTCGTATCGGACAACAACACTGGGAGGAGGGCGCCGAGGCGCGGCGGCGGTATGTGACAGCCTTCTTTCTTCGCCTTCAGAGCGCCACCGGAGAGATTGAGATCGTCAACGCCGGCCACAATCCCGCAGCGCTTGTGTTGCCGAATGGCAACACTCATATGATCGAAGCCTCGGGCACGCCCCTCGGGATGCTTCCCGGGATGCGTTACACGTCTGAAAGATTTGCATTCCCTCCAGGCTCGCGGATTCTGCTATATACCGACGGGCTCACCGAAGTGTTCCAGGGCGAAGACGAGTTTGGAACTGAACGCCTGGTTTCCGCTTTCAGTGGCGTTCCTTCCGCCCACGCCGAGGGCATCCTCGACCTTCTTTGGGCAACGCTCGCCTCATTTTCTTCCAACGCACCCCAGACAGATGACATGACGGCGCTTGCTATCTGCCATCTCGACTTAACTCCACAGGAGCTTTCCGCCGCATGAAAAACGGAAGTTTCGTACAAGTCCGTCTCCCTTCGGAACTCGGTTTCGAGAAGGTCGCCATGAGCACTGCCGCAAGCATGGCGGCGCTCATGGGATTTTCCGTGGACCGCATCGACGATTTAAAAACTGCTGTTGCCGAAGCCTGCATCAACGCGATTGAACACGGCAATCAACTCAATAGCTCATTGACTGTGGGAGTCGTGCTTTCCACAACCGACGATCAGCTCGAGGTGAAGGTGATTGATGATGGTTCGGGGGTTGGTGCTTCTTCAGCAGCGAGCCCCAATATTGATCGCAAGATTCTGGGCGAGGAAGATCCCCGCGGCCTGGGCATGTTCCTCATTCAATCACTGGTAGACGAAGCCGAGTGGCACCAGGGGCCTCCGGGCAAGAGCTTTGTCCGTCTCGTGATCCGCCTTGATAAGGAGAACCAGTAATGCAGGCGACTACCAAGGTCACACAACGCGCTGCGACCGCAGATTCCGGCAGCGCCGTCACTATCCTCTCTTTTTCGGGAGATATTTCTTCGGCGTCGAAAGAAACCATTCTTGCCGCATACCACGGCTTGGACGGTTCGGTTTCCAAGGTACTTCTGGACTTTACCGGCGTCGAGTACATCAACTCCTCAGGAATTGCCATCTTTATCCAAGTGCTTCTGGAATCCAGCAAGTCTGGATCGCGCACTATCGCCATCTTCGGCCTTAGTCCGCATTTTCAGAAAGTGTTCACCATGGTGGGCATCAACAAGTATGCGGCGCTTTATAGCGACGAGAGCGCCGCCAAGTCTGGGCTCTGAGAACAGTTGTTAAGAACTTCCGTATCATGGCTGCTGGGCCTGCCAGTTGGGAAGGGAGAGACATCGATGAGCAAGAGGAACGAGACGCAACCTCAGGAACTAAGCAACTCACCCCTATTCTCAGGTTGGACGAGGTGCATTTGCACCATCGGCTTGCTCATCCTCGGAATGATGGCTCTATCCACGGCAGCCTTCGCGGGACAGAAGCTCGGAGCGCCCAAACTCGCCATTGACTCCCTTGGCAAGGGCACGGCCCCCCTGGACGGTCCCTGGCAATTTCATTTGGGTGACGATCCGGCCTGGGCGTCACCATCGTTGGATGACGCAACCGGTCACTCCGGCTGGGAGCAGCTCACGGCAGACAAACCGTGGGGCACGCAAGGCCATTTGGCTTATGCCGGATATGCGTGGTACCGGCGCCATGTCAATCTGTCGCCTGCTACCGGCGCCTCGCCGGAGTTTGCCTTGCTCAACCAGCACATCGAAGACGTCTACGAAATCTACTGGAATGGCACGCTGATTGGCCGTTACGGAGAAATGCCTCCGAATCCGTCTTTCCGCTACGGAGCAGGGGCCCAAACGGTTAGCTTGGGACAAGCGCGCGACGGCGTGCTGGCCATTCGGGTATGGAAGCAGCCGCTGGTCTCGTTTGACTCCGGCGAGCAAGGCGGGTTCACCGCCCCTCCCAAAGTGGGGAGTCCCGAGGCAATCGCCGCGGAGTTGGCGACGAGCAATTACAAGTGGCTTCACGCGCGCCAATACACGTTCGCCGAGGCAATATTTACCGCGCTGGTCGCAATCCTGAGCTTTATAGGGTGGTTGCGCAATCGGGAGCAGCAGGTGTTGCTGTGGATGGCCGTCTTCTGCGGTTCATGGGTAGGAAGTACGGTGCTGGTTGGACTGCGCCTGCCATTTTCCTTCAATTTCGCTCTCGGAACGCTGCAGCCTATCCTGGGCCTTCGCGATATTGCCCTGTGGTTCTTATTGATTGAACTCTTGCAACTGAAAGACAATCGCCGGCTGCTGCGGTTTACTTGGGCTCTGGCAACTTTGACTATCATTTCGACGTCGCTGGATGGCCTGCTGAGCGCCGTGACCATGAGCTTTGCGGAGCAGGTTGCCGATGGCGTGCTGACGGTCATTTTCACGATCGCAGAACTGTATGCTCCGGTTCTGGTGATCATGGGGCTGCGGCGTCGCCCGGATCACGCCCGCGTGATGGTCGCGGTCTTCGCCTTCCTCTCGCAGATGATTTTCGTGGTGCGTATCGCGCTTTCGCAGGGTAGCCGATTTACCCACTGGAAACTTGCAGACAAGATCGACTTGCCGCTCTTCACAATTGACGGAAACCCCTTCACCGCATCGACCGTCTTTCGCCTCTTGCTGTTGCTGTCGATCGTCTATGCCGTTTTTCGCCACGCACGCGAGGAGTTCCGCCGCCAACATGCCGTGGAACAGGATCTCCTTGGCGCGCAGGAACTCCAGCGCGTTCTGATTCCTGACGCTCTGCCCTCGCTGCCCGGCTTCTCGCTCACCAGTGCTTATCGTCCCGCCCAAGAGGTTGGAGGCGACTTTTTCCAGATTATTCCTGTCGAAGACGGCTCGACGGGTTCGACGCTCGTGGTGCTCGGCGACGTTAGCGGCAAGGGACTGAGGGCCGCGATGGCGGTTTCGCTGATCGTGGGCGCAGCGCGGACTTTGGCGGATTTCAGCTCCCGGCCGGCTGAGATTCTCGCCGGACTTAACCGTCGCCTGCATGGCCGCCTCAAAGGAGGCTTCGTGACCTGCCTGGTGCTGCGCCTCGACTCTGATGGAACCTGCGTAGTGGCCAATGCCGGGCATCCGGCTCCGTTTCTTAATCACGAGGAAATTGCTAGTCCCGGTATGCTTCCGCTCGGAGTGACGGCAAATGCCATCTATGAAGAGACTATGGTTCATCTCGAACCCGGCGATCACTTTGTTCTCTACACCGACGGCTTGCTTGAGGCACGAACGCCCGCGGGAGAACTCTTCGGCTTCGAACGCCTGCAGACTTTGTTTACCGGCCATCCAAATGCTGAACAGGCTACCGAGGCTGCGGTGAACTTTGGGCAGCAGGATGACATTACCGTCCTGACCCTGACTAGGCTTGCCGCGGGAGAAGAAGCCTCGACGCAGCTTGTTGCACCTGCTGCATAATGAAATGGGATTGGTTCCGGGCCTTTGGTTTCTCCCATTCAAGCCGGGTCAAGGCTTGAATGGCCAACCCTGGTTTCGCCGTGTGGCGTAGCGGATTCACGAACTCGGCACATGGAGGATTGAGTTATGCCGATTACCACTTTGTTGCTCGACTTAGGCGGAGTTCTGCTTACCAATGGTTGGGATCGCCACGCACGCGAACTTGCCGCCCAGACATTTGGACTCGACCGAAAAGAGATGGACGAACGGCATCACCTGACGTTCGACACCTATGAGGTCGGCAAGCTCACCCTCGATCAGTACCTCAGCCGCGTTGTGTTTTATGAGAAGCGCAGCTTCACGGAGCAGGAGTTTCGGGATTTCATGTTTGCTCAGTCCAAGGAATTTCCCGAGATGATGGACCTGATCCGCACCCTCAAAGCGCAATACAAGTTGAAGGTTGCTGCGGTCAACAACGAAGGGCGCGAGCTCAACGAGCACCGGATTCGGGCGTTCAATCTCCATAGCTTTGTGGACTTTTTTATCTCATCGTGCATCGTTCACGTGCGCAAGCCCGACGAGGATATCTACCGCATCGCCCTGGACATTGCCCAAATTCCGCCCGGGCAGGTTGCCTATCTTGATGATCGCCTGATGTTCGTCCAGATCGCAGACGGACTTGGCATCCATGGCATTCACCACACTGACTATGGCTCAACTTGCGCCAAACTCGCCGCTCTCGGACTCAAGCTCGAAGAGCGCCGCGCCGCCCACGAAGCCGTCTGATCTCAGTCGAGGCTCCCCTGCTCCACCACCACGTTTTCGCGCACGATCAACCGGTGCGCCGCCATCTCTTTCAGCGTCGGTAGCACCCGCTGGATGTGTTCGTCGGTATCGACAAAGGTGACTACTACCGGGAGCTTTCCGCCGCCTTCTACCAGTGTTGCGGTCTTCACTCTCATGCGGCCAAGGAAGCCCGCAACACAGTGGTATGCCACCGCTCCTGCAACGTTTTCTTCGCGCAGATACCGCAGAACTTCCAGATGCAAGGAACTGTGCTGCCACTGATCGCCCTCATGCAGGTACATGGTGACTTGTACGGCCATCGTGGTCTCTCCTTGGCTTTCTCCGCCAGTTTCTTGTGTACAGCGCGTCATTGGACGCTCATGGCCAATCTGCGGGACATTATATGCTCCGCGCAAGCATGGCGCCTGCAAGGACTCCTGCCAGGCATAACACGTTGCTTACCAGCACGTTCGACGCAAACAGCATGTAGTGTCCCTGCTCAAACAGCGAGAAGCTCTCAAAAGCGTAGCTGGAAAACGTGGTGTAGGAGCCGCAGAAGCCAATGGCAATCAGCAGGCGCCACCGCGGATCGGGCAGCGCGCGTTCCGTGCTCCATATCAGGAACAGCCCGAGGATGAAGCTCCCGGTGACGTTGATTAACAGGGTGCCGTAGGGAAACGACGCCGTGACGGACCTGGCGACAAAGCGGCTTACGAAGAAGCGCGCGCTTGCACCGGCAACGGCCCCGATTGAAATCCAGAGATAGGCGAGCATGATTCAGAGTTCTCCTGGAGTTAGGCTGGTAGGAGTCATCAGCCGCACTCGCCTCGCAAGCGCAACAGTTAAGGCGAACTCCATCGCCTCCATTTATTTTAGATCATTTTGTTGCGCGGAAAAGCTCGCGGCACCCACGTTGCGAGCCCGGAGACTGCGCGAGCGAACTACGACCCCTGGGGATTGAAACAGTGAGCTGAGTTGTGACCGTCGTGTCCTGCCGCGGATCGTAATCGTGACCGATAAACCATATCGCAGCCAAAATGGCAAGAGGAAAAGCGTAAATATTTTCCGACGCATTGACCTTTGTTGCTTCCGGTCAATACAATTGGGACTCCGGCCAAAGCCCGGCGTTTCAATCAGTAGGGGGAAATTAAATTAGCGAGGTGTTTGATTGCGACGAGTACTGACCCATTCCGTCTTTGCGTTTTTGATGCTAGGCGGCTCCATGGGAGCGGCACCCGGCCACACAACAACGGCCTCCCTGAGCGCGCCAGCATTTTTGGCGATTCCACAGCCGAAACCGAGTGAGTTGGAGCCTACCACCAAGGCTTATCAGGTGGGCAAGGCATCTTGGTACGGCGGCCTGTTTCAAGGCAAAGCGACAGCGAGCGGTGAGGGTTATGATATGTATGACTTCACTGCAGCCCATCGTGAACTCCCCTTGGGAACGTTTGTGAAAGTCACAAACTTGAAAAATCTGAAGTCGGTAATTGTCCGCGTCAATGATCGTGGACCGGTAACGCCAGGACGCATCATCGATTTGTCGTATAGCGCAGCCCGTCATCTTGAAATGCATAAGAATGGGCTGCAGAAAGTCAAAATCGAGATTATCAACCAGGAAAACGCGCAAATGGCGATGGCGAAACAGCCCGTTATGCGCTAGAACTTCAAGACAACTCTAAACTCGGCCCTACGGCAGACCCCCACCGTTGGGCCGCTGCTTTTTGCACTTCGGTCGCGGCTCTGGTTGCGCTATCCTGTTGTTATGCAGGACGGCAGAGAAAAACTGATCGTGGCGCTCGACGTTGCCAACGAAGAGAAGGCCCGCGCGCTAGTGCAGGCACTCGGCGAAAGCGTCAATTTCTATAAGGTGGGCAAGGAATTGTTCACCGCCGAAGGCCCGGGAGTGGTCCGCGAGCTGGTTGCCAGTGGTAAACGCGTTTTCCTCGATCTGAAATTCCATGACATTCCCAACACTGTGGCTGGCGCAGTGCGCAGCGCCTCCTCTCTTGGAGTCTCGCTGATCACGGTCCATGCTTCCGGGGGTGCGGCAATGCTGAAAGCGGCTGCCGAAGCCGCCGCGCAATCAACCGCCAAACCGACGATTCTGGCGGTGACGGTGCTCACCTCTCTGAGTTCTGCCGAACTGGTGGAGACGGGCGTTTGCGGAGATCTCGAAACACAGGTACTCCGACTTGCCCAATTGGCCATCAATGCGGGATGCGGCGGCATTGTTGCCTCCGCTCAGGAGGCTTCCCGCCTGCGTCAGAAACTCGGCAGCGGCTTTACCCTAGTAACGCCTGGAATCCGTCCGGCAGGTGGAAGCGTCGGCGACCAGGCCCGCGTATTTACTCCGGCGGACGCGATTCGAGCCGGTGCCAGTTACTTAGTTGTAGGCCGTCCCATTACCGGCGCTGGCGATCCAAAAGCAGCTGCGCGGAGCATCGTTCGGCAAATTGAGAGTGCTGTCGAACTTTCTACCCAATAAAATAGCCCTGAGCAAAAGCCCAGGGCCATTGCTTCATTTGAGTTATTTCGGAATCTCCGATTCAGTCGCGGCTGAGCCAGGGTCCGCCGGAGTCTCGCCCATTGGGCTCGCCTCATCGGATGACATTGGAGTGGCCATAGCTCCCGGCTTTTGCTCGTCGGAGTTTGCGTCCCCGCGCTGCGCAGTGTCTTGCATTTGCGTTTGCGCGGCGTCATTGTCGCCTGCTTGCGGCGCCATGGCTGCGGAGCTTCCGTTTTGCGGATCCATAGCGCCCTGGCTATTCTGGTCGCTGCTCTGGCCAAAAAGCATTCCACTCGCCATCAGCGCTACAGCTGCTACATAGGCAAACTTGTTTCTCATGATGCGTGCTCCCTGGGTCTTCTCGAATCTTGGAGCTCGGCGTCCGAGTTGCCCTCGAGTCCTGCTCCTTTCAAATTGGAGCGGCGATGGAGCTAGTGGGGTTGCCCGATTCAGAGTAAGCCCTTTGCTTTTCGCAAGTGCTCAAATCCGGGCCGCAGATTCGTTCCTTCGTACACGCGATCCACCGGCTATATATAATGGTGGAGCATTGAACTCGCATCGGCCTTGGATTTTTTTCTCGCTGGCTCTTCTGACGTTGCTCCTCTCCGCCGTGGCTGTTGGCCAGGGCGTACCGGGCACGCAGACCGTTCTGGTCCTGCCTTTCAGCAACTCTACCCATCAACCTGGGTTGGAGTGGATCAGCGAAGCTTTTCCTGAGATTCTTGGACAGCGTCTCAACACGCAGTCGCTATTTCTGATTAGGCGCGAGGATCGGCAGTACGCATTTGACCGCTTGGGGATTCCCGTGAATCTCCACGCCTCGCGCGCGACTCTCTACCGCATTGCCGCCCAGTTGGACGCTGATTTCATTATCCTTGGGAGCTACTCCTACGACGGCCAGTCCTTCACTGCTCGGGCGCAGGTTCTCAATATGAAGGCGCTTCGACTGTCTCCCGATCAGGTGGAGAGCGGCCCATTAGGTAATCTCCTCCACATCCAGACCGCGCTCGCCTGGGACGTGCTTAGCCTCATGCGACCGGACTTCCCCGAGTCGCGCGAGATTTTCCTCCAGCATGCTCCCACCATCCGTCTTGATGCCTTTGAGAATTTCATCCGCGGCGTTATTGCCAGCGATGGACCGGAGAAAATCCGCTTTCTACGCGCCGCCATCGCCATCGATCCCCAATATCCTCAGGCCATTCTGCTGCTCGCAAAGACTTACTTCTCCGCACGCGAATACGATCAAGCCTCGAGCTGGTTTGCCAAGCTGCCGGAGGACGACCAAGCCTACAGTGAAGCAAATTTCTTTCTTGGCCTCTGCCAATATCATTTAGGGCATTTCGAGCGGGCCTCCGCTGCGTTCAAAGCCACCGCCGAGCGCGTTCCTCTGACTGAGGTGCTCAATAACATTGGAGCCGCGGCGAGCCGGCGCGGCCAGCGCGATGCCGCCGACTATTTTGAAAAGGCGATCAAGGCCGATCCCTCCGACGCCGACTACCATTTCAATCTTGCCATCGCACTCTACCGCAAGGGAGACTTGACCGGAACCCAGCGCCAACTGCGCGAAACCCTGAGCCGCCGTCCCAGCGACGCCGAGGCGCGCCAGTTTCAGGATTCACTCTCGGCCGGTTTGGCGGCTACCCCGCCGCGCACCACTCCGCTGCCCGTGCCTCTGCCGCGCATCAAGCGCAACTATGATGAGAGTTCCTATCGCCAGCTTGCCGTTGAGTTGCAGAACGCCATCGAGATGTCAGTAGGTAAGGCTAAGCCTGCGGATCGTGCCGAATTACACATCGAGCGCGCGCGCGAATTTCTCGCCAGCGGAGCCGTTGGCGAAGCCGACAAACAATTCCGCGAAGCCCTCGGCCAAGATATTGCCAATCCCAGCGCCCATGCCGGACTAGCGCACGCACTGCTAATCGAAAACAAGTTGCCCCAGGCTCGATATGAAGCTGCTGCCGCGAACCGCTTGCGTCCCAGCGCCGAAGCCTACCTCGTGCTCGCTCGCGCCGATCTGCACGACAAGGACGACAATGGGGCTCGGCAAAACCTGCAGAAGGCGCTCTCCCTTGAACCTGATAACGCAGATGCCAAGGCGGTTGAGCAGGAGATACAGAGTCACGCCGCCGCTAACGCGCTGCCGTGATTGAATCCAGCCCATTGCATCCTCTCACTGGTAGCGGTAGATTTGTGCCGGTGCCAGCTTCGGAAAGCGTCCTGCACCGGAGGTCTTTTGTGAAGCGCTCTTTCGCCTTCCTCGCCGCAGTTCTCCTGGTCGCTGCAGCCCTCCCGGCCGCCGCCCAGATCCTGCGCATTCACATTGACGGTCCCATCCACCCTATCGCCGCGGAGGAGATTGCCCGCGCCGTCGATGCTGCCCAGGCACGTCACGCCGCAGCCCTGCTCATCGACATCAATACACCCGGCGGTCTGCTCGACTCCACCCGCGAGATCGTCGCCAAAATCGAAACCTCCAGCGTTCCAGTCATTATTTTTGTAAGCCCGAGTGGCGCGCGCGCCGCCTCTGCCGGGTTCTTCATCCTCGAATCCGCGGATGTGGCAGCTATGGCGAACGGCACCAATACTGGAGCCGCGCACCCGGTAGCGCTTGGTGGCGCCAAGATGGACGACGTCATGAAAACGAAGGTCGAGAATGACTCTGCGGCTTTCCTTCGCTCCTACGTTGCGCGCCGTGGCCGCAATGTAGAGGTAGCCGAAAAGGCCGTTCGAGAATCCATCTCGTGGACGGAAAAAGAAGCCCTCGACCTGAAACTTATTGACCTCACCGCCCGCGATGAAGCCGACCTGCTCAAGCAACTCGATGGGCGCGTCATTCACCGCTTCGATGGCACGGCCATGACCCTTCACGTTGCCAACCAGCCCGTTGAAGAGCTTCCGGCCACCTTGCGTCAGCGGGTTCTTGGTTGGCTGATGGACCCGAATATTGCCTTCCTCGTTCTGGCCGTGGGATGCCTGTCTCTTTACGTAGAATTCAATCATCCCGGAGCCATCATCCCCGGCGTCGTCGGATCGATCTTCATCTTGCTCACGCTCTTTGCGCTTAACCTGCTGCCTACCCACTATGCCTCGCTTGCACTAATCGCCTTGGCGTTTGTTCTTTTCGCTCTGGAGGCAAAATTTGTCTCCCACGGAATTCTCACCGTCGGTGGCATCGTGTGCCTCACCCTCGGCGGCGTGCTACTGGTGGATGGTCCGATCCCAGAGATGCGCGTCAAACTGCTCACTGCTCTCGCCGTCAGCCTTCCATTCGGACTGATCACGGCCTTCCTCATGTCAATTGCCTGGCGTGCCCGTCGCAATAAGGTCATCACTGGCGCACAGGGAATCATTGGGGAACTGGGCGTAGCCCGCACTGACCTCGCCCCCAACGGCAAGGTGTTCATCCATGGCGAGCTATGGGACGCGCACTCGACCAAGCCGCTGCGCGCGGGCTCCGCGATTCGCGTAATAGCCATACGGCAATTGGAGCTTGAGGTTGAGCCCGTCGCGTAGCAATCGTCGGCTCATAAACTGAATATCTCCCCAAATACCCATCCATTCGGGCATAATAATTGGCTTACGCATCTCACGCGTCATAGGAGCTCATCGGCATTATGCAGACGACCCTTACCTCACCGCAACTCATGGAAAAACTCGATTCCCTCGCGGCCTCTGCTAGTTCCCCGAAACAGATGTTCGAAGGCGTGGTTCAGCTTCTGCATGAAAATATGTTGAGGTACAACTGGGTCGGCTTTTACATGTTGGAGAAGAGTCCCGGTGCCGAGCCGATGCTGGTTCTCGGAGCCTACCAGGGCAGTATGACGCCGCACACCCGCATCGCCCTTAATCAAGGGATCTGTGGAGCCGCCGCCTCAAGCGGAAAGACTGTCGTCGTCGATGACGTCAACAGCGATTCGCGATACCTTGCTTGCTCTCTCGAAACAAAATCCGAGATTGTTGTGCCGATTTTTGTTTCCGGCGAAGTGGTCGGCGAACTGGACATTGACAGTCATTTTCCCGCTGCGTTTGGTCCGGTAGATCGGCATCTCTGCGAACATGCCGCGCATGCGGTCGGCCAGTACCTCGCCGGAATTCAGAAGAAGTCTTAGAAGCCCTTTGGCAGAATTCGCCTCACCCACGCCTGCTATTCTCGGCCAGCGTGGGGTTATCGGCGGAGTCCTGGCGGCGCTCCTTGAACCCCTTCTCGTGTTGATATCATCGAACTACTATGAATCTGTTCGACTCACTCCAAATACGCGATATTACTCTTCGTAATCGAATCGCCGTTTCGCCCATGTGCGAGTACTCCTGCGAAGATGGCTTTGCCAATGACTGGCACCTCGTCCATCTCGGCTCTCGCGCCGTTGGTGGAGCAGGTGCGGTTCTTACCGAAGCGATTGCCGTCGTTCCTGAAGGACGCATCAGCCCCGCCGATCTCGGCATCTGGAAGGACGCGCACATCGAGAACCTGGCGCGCATCGTCCGCTTTGTTCGCCAACACGGGGCGGTAGCCGGAACCCAGCTCGCTCATGCGGGCTTCAAGGCTTCCACAGGCATTCCCTGGATCAAGTCCGGCCAGCCTGCGGCGATTGCAGAGGGAGGCTGGCGACCCATTTACTCCTCGACCTCGAAAGGCTTTACCCCGGAATCGATCCAGCCCGAAGCGCTTTCCGTTGGAGCTATTGCGCGAGTCGCGAGAGCCTTTGCGGAAGGGGCCCGACGCAGCCTCGAAGCCGGCTTCGAACTTGTCGAGATACATGCGGCGCACGGCTACCTGGTGCATCAGTTCCTCTCGCCGTTGGTGAACACCCGCACCGACCAGTATGGCGGCAGCTTTGAGAATCGCACCCGCATTCTGCGCGAGATCGTCGAATCCGTCCGCAAAGTATGGCCCGAGCGCCTTCCACTGTGGGTCAGAATCTCCGCCTCCGACTGGACCGAGGGAGGATGGACAATCGAGGAGTCCATCTCGCTCGCCAAGCAACTCAAGCCCCTCGGAGTTGACCTGATCGACTCGTCTTCCGGCGGCATCGTTCCAGCCGCGAAGATTCCGCTGGGTGCCGGCTATCAAACGCCCTTTGCCGAGCGTATTCGCAAGGAAGCGGGAATACTTTCCGGAGCCGTCGGCATGATTACCTCGCCGGAGCAGGCCCAACACATTATTGGGACTGGTCAGGCCGACCTGGTCTTGCTGGCCCGCGAATTCCTGCGCGATCCCTATTGGCCATTGCGAGCCGCTAAGGTCCTCAAGCAGCAGGTCTCATTGCCCAAGCAATACGAGCGCGCTTGGTTATAGGCCAAGTACTGGCTGTGGAAGTGCAAAAACGCCGGATGCCCCAGGTTCTCGCCGATGTTTTTCGGCGAGAATCTGGGAGGCGACACACCCCTCCCTATGAATTCTTGTGGTTCCCCGACTGTAGATTCGCGGTACGAGTGGCCGTGGCGCGGCGCGCGGCTTCGAGTGGGCGGCTGCAACCGGCGCTGGCCATGGTCCTACCTCCGTGCTAGAAGGACAGTTTTGGCGCGCTCGACGTCATTCGGAAGCAGGTCCGATGGGCATTCGACATGCGCTCGAATGAGTTGGTATCTGGCGCATTGTGTCTTGTCGCTATGGCAATACATTTGTTTCAGTAAACCAGCAATGTTCGGGGTCGCCTTGATCTTGCCCGTGAAGAATGGACAGAACTCCAACCTCTCGCAATCAGCCATTAGAAGCTCTCCTTTTCACCCCAGTTGAATCCTAACGCGGAATGGATGAACGGTCATATATCGAAAGTAATCCAAAATAGAAACATAGGCCGACCCAGATTTACCGGCGTATCCCATGCAGACGGGAGCAGGCTTGAATCGGCCGTCCGAGGGCACAGAGAGCTTGGGTATTGCAGGCGAACACTATCTTTGCGCTAGCGCCCGAGCCTTGGCAGCGCAATCGAGGCAGAATGTCTGCTCTTTTAAGTCGATCCACTCTACCGCATGGGAGCTTGACATCACGCAGCTATAGTCATGGCAGTGATGCAGCTCGAGCGTATGTCCGAGTTCATGGATGGATTCGATCAGCAACCTGCGCGCCAGCAGATTCACGTCCGGCGGGAGGCCGTAGAACTCCTGGCGTAGCCGTGCGTACGAAACCACCGAGCATGTTCCGCCGACCTGGGCCTCGCCGAACACGAACGTGAGAATTGGGATATACAGGTCGACCGGCGTTATCCCCAGTACTCGCCAGGTTTTCCAATTCGCATACTGCTGCATCCGCTCCAGCAGTTCGCTGGAGTGGTACTGGCCGCGTTCGGCGTGGAATGCGAAATCGGGCCGCAACGGAGGACGCAGAATCTCACAACGGACTTGGAACGCCTCGGCGAGTTCCGCGCGCAACCAATCCAGCATCGGTTCGTGAGGCCCCCCGATTGGTAATAGCTGCAAGACCTTCATCGAGTTTCAGGCGCTGCCAGAGCCTGCTTGGTCCAACCGTATTTCTTTAGCTTGTGGTGCAGCGTCACCCGGTCAATGCCCAGAATTTCAGCCGCCCGTGTCTGGTTGCCGCCGCACTCATCCAGCACTCGGAGGATGTGAGTTTTCTCCATATCTTCAAGAGTGCGTGCGTCCGGCAGTGGTGCGGCTGTCGTCGCGTGGGGCTGAATAGTGAAGTCCCGTTCGCGCAACTCCGGCTCCTGCGAAACCACCATAGCGCGTTCCACGGCGTTCTCCAACTCGCGAATATTTCCGGGCCAGTGGTACTGCTGCAGCAGATCCATTGCCCGCGGATTTACCCGCAGAATTCGCTTATTCATGTCGCGGGAGAACTTGCGCACAAAGTGATCGACCAGCATGGGGATGTCGTCGCGGCGCTCACGCAGCGGCGGTAGTTCAATGCGAAATACATTCAGCCGGTAATACAGGTCGGGACGGAACCGGCCCTCGTCAATCTGCTGTTCCAGCGGCTTGTTGGTGGCGGCGATACATCGGAAATCTACCTTGATTGCCGTGTTACCGCCGACGCGCACAATCTCCCGCTCCTGCAGCACGCGCAACATGTCGGTCTGGGTGCGTAGGCTGATGTCGCCGATTTCGTCGAGAAATACCGTGCCGCCCTCGGCCACCTCAAACTTGCCTTTCCGGCGATATTGAGCCCCGGTAAATGCGCCCTTTTCGTGTCCAAAGAGTTCGCTTTCCAATAGCGTCTCGGTCAGCGCGCCGCAGTGGATGGCCACCATGGGATGGTAGCGCCGGGGGCTGGCGAAGTGGATCGCCCGCGCCACCAGTTCTTTACCTGTGCCGCTCTCGCCCGTAATCAAAACCGTGGCATCGGTTGGCCCCACGGTCTCGATGGCCTCGAATACTTTTTTCATGGCGGCGCTCTGACCTACCATGTTATCCGGCCGCACAACCTGATCCACGGTCTCGCGCAGGCGAACGTTTTCTTCACGCGCCTGCCTGTGAGACAGCGCATTGTGCATCAGGTGCGCGATTTCATCCGGGTCCAGCGGCTTGGTTACGTAGTCATAAGCGCCGTTTTTCAGCGCTGCCACAGCCGTCTCGACCGAGGCGTAGCCGGTCATCATGATTACGATCAGCTTCGGGTCCAGTTCGTGGATACGCCGCTGCAATTCGATGCCATCGGTTCCGCGCATTTTGATGTCAAGCAGCGCGATGTCCCATGGATGCTCAGCCAGCCTGAGGAGCGCCTCGCTGGCGTTCTCCGCCGTTCCTACCTCGTAGCCCTCTTCGCGGAACCATTTGTTCAGCGAATCGCGAACGCTGAGTTCGTCATCCACAATCAGTAAACGGCCTTTTTCTTCGCTCACATTTCCACTCCTGCGCGATGGCACCTCGCGCTCAATAGCCCGATGTTGACTGTCCGCGCGCCTTCTCGGCTTCTACGGCGCGCAGCGGCAGAATAATTCGGAACGTGGTTCCCACGCCTAGCTCGGAGACGACCTCAATGCGGCCTCCGTGGCGCTCCACAATTCCCTTGGATACCGCCAGTCCCAGCCCAACTCCCTTGCCGACTTCCTTGGTGGTGGTGAAGGGATCGAAAATATGCGGAAGTATCTCCGGCGGAATACCGACGCCATCGTCCCGCACTGTTAGTAGAACTTGTTCATTGTCCGGCAGTTCGCGGGTAGAAACCCAGAGATTTCCGCCGTGCGGCATGGCGTCAATCGCGTTGATCACCAGGGCTAACGCCACTTGCTCGATTTGCGCCGAATCGCACTGCAGCGGAGGCAAATTTCGATCCAGGTCAACCTGAAGCAGAACTCCGCTTATCTCGGCCTTGTGTTCGGCCAGGCGGATTGTCCGGGCGATCACCGTGTTCAAATCGGATAGGCTCATGTTCAAGGGAGCAGTGCGCGAGAATGACAGCAGATTATGCAGCAGTTCGCCGCATCGTTTGCTCTCGCTGGCAATCAGGTCCAACGATTCAATTGCTTCCTGCTTCTGCTCCTCATCCTTGATGCCGCGTGCGATCCACTTCTTAATCAGCTTGGCATAGGTCAGAATCCCGGCCAGCGGATTATTGATTTCATGCGCCACCACGGCAGACATTTTGCCGATGGCGATCATCCGCTCCACCTGCAGGATTTGCTGCTGCGTATTCTGCAATTCACTGGTCTTCTGCTCCACTCGATGCTCGAGGGTGTGCGTCCAACTGGTGATCTCGCGTTGAGCAGCCTGCAACTGGCTACTCATGCTGTTGAATGCGACCGCAAGGTCGCCTAGCTCGTCTGCCGATTGCACTGGAATCTGATAGCCAAGCTCACCCTCGGCAAGATGTTCGGTTCCCACCCGCAACCGCCTGAGTGGGGTGTGCAGCACCGTGCGAATCGCGATCCAAACCAACAAACCGATGCACGCTGTCCCGCATAACAACAATATGACCACCCAGAGAGTGCTCTGCGCCAGGCTAGCGTCTTCACGCTTGAGGGACAGGCCGGTGTCCAGGATTCCCAGAATGCGCTGGGTCGCCGGATGAGCGTGGCAAGCGGCGTCGGAGCATTCCGGCTTGTTCACAATAGGCGCCATAACCGCCAACACCCTATGCTCGCCGTCCTGGTCCTTCGCCTCGTAAATCCGGAACCGGTTCTGCAACTGAGGCTTGTCGGATCCCCGGTGACATTCGACGCATTGCGTGTTGTTCCTTGGAATCAGGACGCCGGCTTCGCGCGAATCACTGGAGAATGCCACCTTCCCATCTTTGTTGATAATGCGAATGCGCTCAATTTCGCGATGATTGCCAATGGCCTGGATGGCATCATAGAGACCTTGCCGGTCATTGGCCATCATCGACCGATGCGTAGTGTCTTTGACAAAGTCGCTGATTTCGAGCGCCTGTTCGAGCGAAACCTGTTCCAGATCGTTCCGGTGCAATCTGATGTTGACGTATCCCAGTACCGCTGAGCCGCACGCCAAACAAGCCAGCAGTAAGACAAGGAGCTTCGTGCTGACGTGTTTCACCCGCAATTCCAGTTGCTGGAACATCATTTCTCCGGAGAACTGCGCGGGAGCGTCCTAATGGGAAGACACTCCCGCCCGTCGGTTAATGCACCAGGTTCGTCTGTTGCGACGGCGCTGGCATCTCCGCCATCTTCATGAGAGGTAAGCGGGGATGCTCGTTCTCAAATATCGGCAGGTACTTTACGGCCAGCGAGAAAGCCAGGAATCCCACAGCGATAATCATCGCCGTGATGCTGGCCTCCGTCCATTTCGGGTAATAGTGGTGTCCCGCCCAGGTCTCAAAGCCCGTAATACTCACGTTCAGCCGGTTGGTTACGAACCCCAACAGGGTTGAGCACGCTGCCACATACAACCAGGTTCCATTCAGCCTTGCCTTACGGAAGGAAAGGATGGTCAGCGGAATGATCAATGCCAGTAGCAATTCCACCCACAGGAAATAGGCTTCATAGCTGGGACGCAAAATGTTGGCGAGCTGTCCGCGATGGTAGTAATCCTCAAAGCGCAGCAGAGCGTAAACCCACAGCGTCACATAGAGGATGCCGCCCAGTTCCACGATGATTGATAGCTCCAACTGCCTTCCAAACGCTCGCGAACTCAACGACGACTCAAAGATCGTCATTGCCAGGCCCACCGCTACGGCCGATATAAAGAAGAAGAACGGCAGCGCTGGGGAATACCAGAACGGATGCAGTTTCGTCGGCATGATCAGGTACAGAGTGCCCAGCGAAGACTGGTGCAGGGTGGAAAGAAGTATGCCAGCGATTACCAATGGAATCAGGCAAGCTTTGACCCACTTGAGCGGCTTCACGAGATCGAAGCGCTCCAGTACCGCCGCCGAAAACTCGAACATCAGCACGGTCGTGTAGAACATGACGCAGAAGCCGACTTCAAACATTACTGAGTGCGGATTCATATAAATCAGTTGGTGCCAGATAAACCACGGACGCCCTAGATCGAACATCAATCCCACGATTACCAGGCAGTACCCGAGAAATGCAGTGAGCACCGCGGGCCGGGCAATAGCGTGCATGCGCTCGATATTGAGCAGATACACCGCGCCGGTCACGATGAACGCCCCCGCCGCCAGCATTACTCCGCATAGAACGTCAAAACCGATCCAGATGCCCCAGGGAAATTTGTCGCTCATGTTTGAGACGGCGCCGATACCGTAGTAAAACCGCACAAAAACGGAATACAGGCCCATTGCCATGATCAGGCAGAAGATTACTTTCCAAAAGGTGAGTTTGGTCTTCACTTCGTCCCTCCTCGCCGGTCGTCGCCAGCGGCTTCTGCCTCTGCTACAAGCTCCCGACGATGCGTGATCCAGTACACGCCGCCCAGTACCAGCGTCCATAGAGGAACAAAATCGGGGATCTTCGAAAGAATTCGGAACGTGTAATCGGGCATCGGCGTATCGCCAAGCTTTGCTGAGGCGGGAAGTCCGTAGGACTCAAACGGAACCGCGGAGAGGAGTAAGACCGAGGTACCGCCGACCTCGCTTTGGCCATAAACATGGTTGATGTAATTCGCGGGATTCTGTCGAAGCCGTTCATTTGCCTCGGCAATCAACGCATCGCGGTCGCCGAACTTCGTCGCGCCCGTTGGGCAGGCTTCGGCACAGGCCGTGTTGCGCCCCTGCTTGACGCGGTCCGGGCACATAATGCACTTGCGTACCCGCGGGTTCAGCTTACCCCACTCATACTTTGGCTGCGAAAAAGCGCAAGCAACCATGCAATACCGACAGCCTATGCATTTGTAAACGTCATATACCACCGGTCCTTCCGCCGTTTTATGGAGCGCGCCGACGGGGCAAACCGAAGCACACGCCGGCTCGTCGCAATGCATGCAGAGACGGCGCATGAATTTGTCGTTATTCGTGAGAACTACCGTGTACTTGTGCTCTGACTGAATCGACTCCGCGGCAATTTTGTCATCGTAGGGGAGTTCGTTCTGTTGGGCACAAGCGCTCTCGCACTGCTTGCAGCCGATGCATTGGGTGGCATCGTAAAGAATAGCCTTACTCATAAGATCTCCGCGCCGCTAACGACTGGCATCTGCATGTCAGCCGGATTATGTCCACTGAAGTGGGAGTGCGGCGGTTTGTATGGATCGAAGCCGCTAACCTGACTGGGTTAGTACACGACGCTTGGCGGTTTGCACCGCTATGGGCGCGTGCAGAGCTCCGGCCATCGTAAAGATAGCGCCGGACCTTCCACGTCGCACGTGCGTTGCCGCCTGACATTGCAGCGAGCCGGACTTGTCAGCCCGGCCCAAAATAGAATTACGCGCCGAAGCCTGAGGCTTCGGTCAAGCTTCCTTGATCTCCGGCCAAACCGGGCCAAAGAAGCTGAATCTTGCATCGCGTTCCACATTCAAGCTCAACGATGCCATGCAACAATGTACCTGCTTGGTGGTAAACACTGTGATTGTCGTCACAGGCCAGCGTGCGATAGAGGAGGGTTCATTGTGGAACAAGTGCGGTATTACGCAACAGGGAATAGCTGAAACTCGCAACAGTGTTGAAAAGAATAGCAGGCGCCCAGACCCAGAGTCAGGCCAAATTTATTTGAAGTAAAATTCCCAAAAAGGGAAATCTGTCCCTGCAGGTAAGTCCTTTACCCTAGTTTCTTTGCTTCATACAGTTTCCCTAGAGAGTGTTAGGCCGGACCGTCTCGCAGCACGGGGGAGAGCCGAAATGACGCTGAAGCTGTTACAAGATATGAATGCAGTACTGGATCCTTCGCGAGACCCCTTAAGAAAACCCATGGATATCTTTATCACTCGTGCAAGCCTGTCAGGCGCCGACTAGCCGCTCCAAGGCAGGCTTATTTCGAATCATCAACGTCGATCCCTTCAGGACCGCAATCTGCTTTTTGCGGAAATCTGCCAAAGTTCGCGTGACCGTCTCCCGGGATGTTCCGATGATCTGAGCAATTTCTTCATGGGTCAACGCGACCTTAATCCGCACACCCGCTTCGTCCGCTCCCTCGCCATGCGACCATTCGAGCAGCAGGCGTGCCAGACGCTCCGGTGCGGAGTGAGACAATCCCAGCGAACGAATCTGCTGATAGGCGGATTGGCAATCGCGGCTCAAGTGTTGTGCCGCTTTGAGACAGGCGTCTCCGTGTTGCTGCAGGAAGCGCAGAAAATCTTCGCGTTTTATGAAATTAAGTTGGCAGGGCTGTCCCGACTCGGCCGTGATCTCATAGGGAGTATTGGAGACCGTGGCATGCAGGCCCAAAACCTCGCCTGGCTGGACAATCTTAAGAATCAGTGTTTTGCCGTCGCTTGAGGTGGTTGATAGCTTTACCCGGCCTTTGCACAACATGTAGATTCCGCGCGGCGTCTGCCCTTCCACGAACAGTACCGCCCCGGCAGGATAGGCGGCTGTAAACTTAATCTTCTCAAAGGCTTCCAAAGACGCCTTGGGAAGACCGCAGAAGAAACTGTCAGTGCGCAACTTACATATCAGGCAGTTATCAACAAGTTCCAATCCGTATGGCGATCCCAACTCACCCTCCCCAGATCACACTTAGTGCGAATGGCGCAGCTCCATTCGATTTGTCTCGCTGCTCGGCAATCAACGTGAAAGCGGCCCATGAACCTGGTCGATCCCGATCGAATGCCGCGGCTCTGTCGTTAAAGTACACTATAGAGTGACTTATATCACATTCTGCCTGTGACAACCATCGCAGACTCTGATCTTTCCTTTCCAGCGTAGTTTGCATAATTAAAGCGCAGCGAGTCGCGCTTGGTGGACCTTGCGCCCGTGTGCAGGTGAGCCGCGAGTTTTACCCCGACCACCGCTCCTTATTCCTGGGAACTATCTCCGAGCGTCTTTGCCGAGGCAGGTTTCCACCCTAGCCATGCGACCGCTCCGATTTTGTTGTTTCCCCTCTTGCCAAAAGTTCGAATTCAGCATACAGTTCTTCGCCAGACCTCAGGTACTTGGTTATCTGGATGATTGGTGAGCTCTCTTCCAGATGCGCGTGCCTTTATTTATACCTAATAAGAAATTTGCATTCTGTCGATTCACGAAACCCAAATGTCTTTCAGCAGTCGATAGCAAGGTTCGTTCTCTTTGTCCGTGTTTTTTTGTGGTATGAGCATGAGATTGAGGGAATCGTTTCCGATTTGTGGCAGCCAGAACAGTCAGGGGTGAATGATTCTGGGTTACGGGCCACCAGTGAACGGTATGCCTGCAATGCGGATTTTCCGACCATAACGGATCAGCTATAGGAAGCAAGACCTCGGGGTGCATCCTTTTGCGCAATATTGGGCGCGGACCTCTTCGCACTTCTTTTTTTGTGGATGTTCAGTTCAAAAAACTAAGGGAGGCAGTCGATGGAGAGTCAGCCACACGGAAATCCAGCAGTCGTGGGATTGGCCGGTTTTGGTACCACCACACTTTTGCTCCAGTTCCACAATCTGGGCTGGTGCGGCAGTGGTGTCGTTTTCTGTACTGCACTGATGTTTGGTGGTGGTGCACAACTGATTGCAGGATTTCAGGAGTTCAAGGCGGGAAACAATTTTGGCTACAGCGCTTTTACCGCTTATGGATCGTTCTGGCTCGCGCTGGGCTTCATTTTTCTGATTCTGAATTTGCAGAGCTTGCCAAATTCCGTCATCGGTGGACCTCTAAAAATTACCGCGACCGACATTGGGTTCTTCCTGCTGGTCTACACCGTTTACACGGCGATCATGTTCATTGGTTCTCTGGCAGTACACATGGCAATGACCCTGACCTTCTTGACTCTGTTGCTCGGGTTCATCGGGCTCGATTTTGTGTTCCTGCAAGGAATGAAGTCGGTGCTGACCATCACTGCGATTGACCTAATTGTCTGTGCTGGGCTGGCACTTTACATGATGGCGCATGCAGTTTTCCTTCAGGTATACGGCAGGGACGTCTTGCCGGTTGGAAAGCCACTAGTTAGTAAACCATAGCAGTTGTTCCGATCACCTGGACAGGCCAAGTGCAAAGTGCAATGTCCGTTTTCTTGCGACGTTTTTACCTGAGCATTTAGGAGGAAGGAAATGGCAACTCCCGAAGCTGTACCCTCCCACATCAATCGCTGGTGGCGAGTTTTAGGCGGACTCTCGATGAACCTCGCACTGGGAACCCTATATGCATGGAGCATCTTTGTTGCTCCTCTAGAGAAAGAGTTTGGGTGGAAAAGGGCTGAGACCTCCACGGTGTTTGGCATTGCTGTGGTGGTTTTTGCACTCTCGTTCATCGTTGCCGGACGGCTGCAAGACAAGTACGGGCCGTTATGGATATCGCTGATTGGCGGCGTGCTGGTTAGCCTCGGTTTCTTCCTCTGCGCCTACACAACCAGTCTGACCTACTTGTATATCTGCTTCGGAGTGATTGGAGGTCTGGGCAACGGCTTCGGCTATGCCACCCCCATTCCGGTGATGGCCAAATGGTTCCCTGACAAGCGAGGACTGGCGATCGGGCTGGCGGTGGGTGGCTATGGCGCGGGGTCGGCGATCTTCGGGCCCTTGGCCAATCTGAAGCTCATTCCGACTTATGGCGTGCACACCACATTCATGATCTTGGGCGGCATCTTCCTGGTCATGACGGTATTCGGGGCATTGTTTATGCGGAATCCGCCGGCTGGATACAGGCCGGCCGGCTGGACGCCTGCAGTCACGAAGGCGTCAGCCAGCGCCTATGATTTCACTCCCACCGAAGTCCTGCGTACGCCGGCCTTCTACCTCATGTGGACAGCTTATGCCCTGGGATGCATGGCAGGACTGATGGTCATCAGCCAACTGGTGCCCTTCGCCAAGAGCGTCGGGATTGCCGGCGCTGCGCTGGCCACCATGGGACTGGTCGTTGGAGCGGTCGGCAACGCCTCAGGACGCATTCTGTCGGCTTGGGTTTCTGATGCACTCGGACGACTGAATGTTTTGCGTCTGATGATTGGTGTCTCAATGGTCGCCATGCCCGTGCTCTACCTGGTTGGGGGCAACGTCTCGGCACTGTACGTGATGGTCTTTATCGTTTACTGGTGCTACGGCACTCAACTCTCGGTCAATGCCGCGACTGCCGCAGATTTCTGGGGGACCAAGAACGCCGGCATCAATTACGGCATGCTGTTCAGCGCATGGGGATTCGCCGGCTACTTTGCCTCGCGCATCGCCGGCACAATGTATGACAAGTATCACAACTACCAGATGGCTTTTTACACGGCTGCGGTTCTGGCTCTGGTCGCACTGGTGTGTGAATTTGCAGCCAAGCGCCCGAACGCTCCAGCGCACGTTTCGCTGCCGGTCAGGGCTATTGCATCTTAGGACTTGGGTCTGGGGGCCGGAAAGAATTGCAAATTCCTTCCGGTCCCGTGTATTTCGCTTGAATCTGATATGATGCCGGGCACGTTCGAACCGTGCAGGTGAAGACATTCGTTGGTATGTCTCCGGGGTGGAGAAGACCAATTTTCAACCACAAGAAATCCTTAATTTCGATTCTTTTACCGTGCCTGCTAGGGGGTTTTGAATGAGTAGTACCGCAAAGCCAGAATTGATTTCTCCGTCTTTTTCCTATGACGCTCCATCCATCGTTACACGCGATGCCAACGTCAAGGATTACAAGGCTGAGTACGACCGTTCCATCCAGGACCCGGAGGCCTTTTGGGCCGCCGAGGCTGAAAACTTTACGTGGATCAAAAAGTGGGACAAGGTGCGCGAGTGGGATGGCATTCACCACAAGTGGTTCGTCGGCGGAAAGACGAACATCACTCTGAGCTGTCTGGATCGCCACGCCAAGAGCAATCGTTTCAATCGCGTAGCCTACATCTGGTTGGGCGAAGACGGCTCTGAGCGCGTAGTCACTTACGGTCAGCTTTACCGCATGGTGTGCCGCTTCTCCAACGGCCTGCGCTCGCTCGGAGTCGGCAAGGGCGATCGAGTTGTCATCTACATGCCCCTCACCATCGAGGGGGTAGTCTCCATGCTGGCCTGCGCCCGAGTAGGAGCCATCCACTCTGTTGTTTATGCCGGACTCGGCCACACTGCGCTACGCGAACGGATCACGGACGCACAAGCCAAGGTTGTCATCGCCGGAGAGTCAGGAGTTCGTCGCGGCAAGATTGTGCCTCTCAAATACATTGTGGATGAAGCGCTTGACGGCGTGGAGACAGTCGAACACGTGATCGTCGTCCCGAGAGGCACGGAGAAGTACGAGCCCACCAGTCCGCGCGAGGTCAACTATTTTGACCTTTTCAAGTTTTCCTCCGAATCTCCCGCGCAGGAGATGGACGCTGAAGATCCGCTCTTTATCCTCTACACCAGCGGCACAACGGGACGTCCCAAGGGCGTGGTTCATGTTCATGGCGGATACATGGTCGGCATCACCTACCATCTCCGAACCTACTATGATGTAAATCCACGGGATCTCTTCTGGTGTACTTCCGATATTGGCTGGGTTGTGGGACACAGCTACATCGTTTATGGGCCGCTCTGCGCCGGTGTCACAACCATCTTCCGTGAGGGCGCCATCGACTGGCCCAATCCTGGAGTCGCCTGGGAGATAGTGGAGCGTTATGGCGTCACCAAGATGTTCACGGCGCCCACGGCCATCCGCATGTTTATGCGCTACGGCGAGCACCTGCCCGCGGCTCACGATCTCACTTCGTTGCGCGTGATTGCCTGTGCTGGAGAACCTCTCAATCCAGAGGCATGGCATTGGGCGCAAACCTATCTGGCCGGAGACGGGAAGTGGGGCTATGTGGTTGACAACTGGTGGCAGACCGAACTCGGCGGTCCTACGCTCGGCACGCCTGTCACCATGCCCTATCGCACCGGCAAGGCCGGCATTCCTCTCGCTGGAGTTACGGCCGACGTAGTCGATGCAGAGGGCAAGCCCGTCGGCGCCAATGTGCGTGGGCGGCTTGTGTTGAATGGACCGTTCCCGCACATGATGCGAACCGCCTGGAATGACGACGCTCGCTACATGCGCGATTGGCAGCAGATACCAGGGGCCTACGTCACCGGAGATTATGCGCTCAAGGACGAACACGGCTACATTGCCGTCCTCGGCCGTGCCGATGATGTGCTGAATGTTGCGGGCCACCGCATTGGTACGGCGGAAGTTGAGTCGGCGCTCGTCTCGCATCCTGCGGTTGGCGAGGCGGCGGCTATCGGTATCCCCGACGCCATGAAGGGCGAATGCATCAAGGTCTTCGTGCTTCTGCGCTCAGGACACGAAGCCAGTGACGCGCTCTCCGCCGCGCTCGTTGAACATGTCCGGCGGGAGTTGGGCCCAATCGCCACTCCTTCGTTCCTTGAGTTCGTAACTTCATTGCCGAAAACGCGCTCCGGAAAAATCATGCGGCGCTACTTAAAGGCGAAGGAAACCGGTCAGGATATCGGAGACATCTCAACCTTGGAGCAGTAGTCAGGATGTTTGTTCTTGGACTCGCGGTATAGAACGATTCTGAATCGGGGCGCAAGTCCCGCACACTTACGGAGGAAGCAACACGCATGGCGAACGCACCGTTAGTACATGGCGTAAATATTGATTCGATGTTGCAGGAGAATCGTGTTTTCCCACCCCCGGCGGAGTTCAGCGCCAAGGCTCACATCAAGAGTCTGGAAGAATATGAGCGCATCTACGCCGAAGCCGCTGCGGACCCTGAGGCATTCTGGGGAAAAATTGCCCAGGACTTACATTGGTTCGAACCGTGGACCAAGGTTCTCGAATGGAATGCGCCGTGGGCCAAGTGGTTTGTCGGCGGAAAGATCAATCTCTCCTATAATTGCCTGGACCGTCACGCCGCCTCGTCGCGTCGCGACAAGACGGCGATCCTTTGGGAAGGTGAACCCGGCGATACCCGCGTCCTGACTTACGCGCAGTTACTGGCCGAAGTCGAGCGATTTGCCAACGCACTGAAAGATCTCGGAGTGGCCAAGGGAGACCGGGTCGCGATCTACATGGGCATGGTTCCGGAGCTTGCGATTGCCATGCTCGCCTGCGCCCGCATTGGCGCCGTACATTCGGTCATCTTCGGCGGCTTTTCCGCAAACGCGATTGTCGATCGCGTGAACGATCAGTTATCCAGCATCGTCATTACCCAGGACTCCTCCTGGCGGCGCGGCACGCAATTCCCGTTGAAGGCTACGGTCGATGAAGCACTTGCCAGTTGCCCTTCGGTCAAGAACGTCGTGGTCTATCAGCGAACCTCGGCTAAGGTTGAAATGAAGCCAGGGCGCGACCACTGGTGGCACGAACTCATGGCGAAGGCTGCGCCAAACTGTCCCGCTACACCGCTCGATAGTGAAGACCCGCTCTACATTCTCTACACCTCCGGTTCCACCGGAAAGCCAAAAGGAATTGTGCATACCACGGGCGGTTATTCGGTCGGTACTTACATTACGGCCAAGTGGATATTCGATCTGAAGGAAGAAGACATCTATTGGTGTACCGCGGATATTGGTTGGGTCACGGGACACAGCTACATCGTCTATGGTCCTCTGCAGAACGGCGCAACCACCATGATGTACGAGGGCGCACCTAATTTTCCCGATCTCGACCGCTTCTGGGCGCTGGTTGAAAAATACAAGGTAAGCGTTTTCTATACCGCGCCTACGGCGATCCGTACCTTTATCAAGTGGGGTAATCAGTACCCCGATCGCCACGATCTCAGTAGCCTGCGCCTGCTTGGTTCCGTGGGTGAACCCATCAATCCAGAGGCTTGGATGTGGTATCGGGAGGTCATCGGCAAGGAGCGCTGTCCTATCGTAGATACCTGGTGGCAGACCGAAACTGGCTGCATCATGATCTCGCCGCTGCCTGGCGCGATTGCTACCAAGCCCGGCTCGGCCACTCGTCCATTTCCGGGAATCATCGCCGAAGTTGTAGATCGCGGCGGAGAGAAAGTACCGCTCGGCTCCGGCGGATATCTCGTCATCAAGAAGCCATGGCCCGCCATGGCGCGCACCATCTTCGGTGATCCCGAGCGCTACGTGAAACAGTATTGGTCAGACATTCCCGGCGTGTACTTTACCGGGGACGGCGCGCGCATCGACAAAGACGGTTACATCTGGGTGATGGGCCGCGTGGATGACGTGCTAAACGTAAGCGGTCATCGCCTTTCTACCATGGAGATTGAGTCCGCGCTCGTGGCCCACCCCAAGGTCGCCGAAGCTGCCGTCGTAGGCCGTCCAGACGATATCAAGGGGCAAGCCGTAGCGGCCTTTGTTACCCTTGAAACCAGCGTGGCGGCAACTCCGGAACTGAAAGAGGAATTGCGTGCATGGGTCGCCAAAGAAATTGGTTCCATGGCTAAGCCCGATGACATACGCTTTACCGAGCAACTGCCAAAGACGCGTTCCGGCAAGATCATGCGCCGCTTGCTCCGAGAACTTGCAACCAGCGGCGAGGTCAAGGGCGACATTACTACGCTCGAGGATTTTGCCGTCATCAGTAAGCTCAAGGACAGCGACGAGTAACGCAACAGCCAACGAAGAATAACACTGCCCCACATAGAGTTAGCTTTGCGCTGGCTCTGCGTGGGGCTTTGATTTTCCAATACGAGAAACTCAGCGTGATGACGAAACTACCGTGATCTGCGGTCATCGGATTGATATTTGTGAGGAACCTCACGCATGGTCAGTTCGAAATGAACAGTTTCCAGGGACTGTCATAAGTTAGGGTGAGAGGAGCTGACTCGCTGCAGGACATATCATGACCGCAAAATGTGCCAATAGCTGGTGCGTTACTCCGCAACGTTACGATCAGGGAAAGCTGTTCCGCCTCGACATCGACCTCGGCAATAAGTCTGGGAAGACTGAGCGCAAGACGGAGTATGTGTGGTTATGCGGGCATTGCGCTCAAGTCATGCACCCGAAGGTTGTGGTCGCAGGAGACACGATCACGCTACGGCTTACGAAGAACGACACAGTGTCATTGGCGGCGGAAACCGATGCGCTCTTGAAACGCGCTAACTGAAGCCGGGGACCAGGCACCCGGAAGACGCCCAGATGCCCGAAAACTATCCCTCTTATTCCCAGGATTATGCCTACTTCAAACCCTTCACGTAAGCCGCAACCGTCTTGATCTGTTCGTCGCTATAACCTGCAAACCTCGCGGCATGAGGGGATTTCTTGCCGCCGTTGGTCAAAACCGCTGTCACGTCTTTTCCCTTAATGGCCGGGCCCATCTTACCTTCGCCACTTGCACCGTGGCACATGGCGCACTTCTTGAATAGCGTTGGGCCATCTTGGGCCATCATCATTCCGGTGCCCAGGGTGAGCATTGCGATCATCGTCATAAAGCGTTTCATGGGTTGGATTCCTCTCCTTACGGTCAACGTAAACACTCGCCATGGATGAGAGTTGTGGAAGCGGACGGTATTTCTTTGGCCGAGTAAGTGCACTCATCCCTAAACCCTGCCAAAGAAAATTAATGTTCTCGGCCCGTTCTCGGCGTATATAGTTTGAGGCAGCTGAGAATCTCAGGTCAACGAAGGAGACCGGGCAAATGGCCAAGAAAGCGACCGCGATAGATGCGGACATCTGCATTAAGCTATACGAAATACGCCGCGAAGCGGAAATGCGCAAGGCGCGTAACTTCGTCAACTTTCAATACCAGCCCCAGGGCGTGGACGAAGTTCTAAAACTCGTACAGGCGATGGGCTCGCAGGAAAACGCCTGGGCAAGGCAGGTTTTTTCCTATTGGGAAAATGCAGCCTCTCTCCTGCTGAATGGAGTTGTGCATCCCGGCTTATTCTTTACATGGAATGGCGAGATGGTATTTGTGTACGCCAAGTTCAAGCCTTTCCTTCCGGAAATTCGCAAGGCGATGGAAAACCCAGCGTTCCTGGCTGGCGTGGAAAAGGCCGTGAAAAGTTCGCCAGAGGCCCTCAAGCGGGTAGCTATGATCCAGAAACGTCTCGCTAAGATGGCCGAGAAGCCTCAGGTGGCGAAAGCAAAGTAACTCGAAATTCCGGGGAAAGCGAGTTGGTTCCTTTCCCCTCTCTACTACCCCGCGATCGGCGCGATAAGTTCATAGCCGGCAATAACGTCGCGCCATCGCTGTGGAACCACGATAGATGACTTGGTCGCATGATTATAGGCGACCATCGACGCGACCCCATGCGCAGCGCGCTTCTGACGAGTCTCACTCCAGATTTCGTGTTCGAAGTCGAAGGACTTGCTTCCTATCCGCGATATGCGGCCCGCGACCGCCACTTCCTCGCGGTAGTCTAAGGGCAGTTCATAATCAAGTTCAAGTCGCGCCAAAATCACTCCGGTCTCGCCGAAAATTGGTTGATCGAGTACCTCATCGAAGTAGAGACAACGACTTGTCTCCGTCCAGACTACGTAGGACGCATTGTTCACGTGCTGATGCATGTCCATGTCGCAGAAAGGGACACGGAAGCGGAATATACAACGAAAGTCAGTAAGTGCCATTGCTTTCCTGTTCTCCAATGATGATTGCAACTCGGCGGAGGTCGCGTACTCCCGTGTGGACGAGTCCTAAGCGAAGACTCATCCCGCGTGTTGACGCTGCCTGGCCCGGCCCTTCTTACTTAAAGAAAATGTCTTGAGTAGATAGGCTCATCCGGCGACGCTCTGTTTCCGACGCTGGATATGACTTCTTTGGGAGGTGTCTTAGGGGCACCTCCCGGAAAGCGTGTCTTACGCAGTGATAGATTTTGTGGCGGCGGAAGTTTTCGCCGCAGCTCTTTTTGCTGCCCAACGTGCTTTCGTCGCTTCAGACAACCGCTTCCGTCCCGCTGCCGTCAGGCCGCCCTTGGAACTCTTCGCCGCCGGCTTTGCGGAGGTCTTGGTTGATGTGGTGGCAACCGAAGCCAGTGCCGCAGGACGTGCGGCTTTCTTTGCGGCTGCCTTAACCGCCCGTTTCTTCTTTGCCCAGCGCTTCTGTTGCGCTAACGCCATACGCTGGCGTGCCTCGGCGCTGATAACGCGCTTCCCGGTCCTTGCTGTCTTCAAGGCTGGCCTGGCCGCCGCCTTGGAGGTCGGTTGGGAAACGGCAGTGAGGTTCAGTGCTTCCAGCGCAGTGATTGCGGCCGTAATGCGGTCACGCTGAGTGCGAAGGTCAGTGAGAATTCTTGCAGTATCCATTTGGCTCCGGCAGCAGCGCGGTGAGATTCAGCCTCTGGCTGTGTGCGCTGAAGTTCATCTCTACTCAATGGGGATGTTAACAGCATCAATCATCATGCACAATAATCGGGGCAACAAGTATTTATCGCAAGGTGTCGAATTGTTGTTTTGGGGAATGACATAGAGGACAGTGTTCCGCTTCGGCAGCATCGTCAGTGACCTCTCCGCAAGACAGGCAGACATAGAAAGTAGTTTGAATGCGCTGTGCATCCAGGTTAGCCAGCGCTTCTTCATCAAGTCGCGCATGAGCGATTTCAGCCTTTAATACCAGCGTAAAGACGCGTACGGCATCCTCCTGTCCACTGGCTTCGGCCTCCTTGATGAACTTGGGATACATCACTTGACTTACGTACTCTTCTCCAGCCTTGACTGACTCAAGATTTTCTCGCGTGCCCTTTATCTCGCATGGGTGTATAGCGGCATGGGGAGTGCCGCCCAATTTAGTTATGACGCGCGCGTGATGAACTGCGTGAACCTGCTCTCCGCGAGCGACGGCACGAAACAATGAGGCCAAGCGCAAGAAGCCATCGATCTCCGCTTTAAGAGCAAATCCCATGTACTTGATGCTGGCGTTGTTCTCGCCTTGGTAGGCCGTCAGCAGGTTATCGAGTGTCTGAAACACCGGGACATTAGGTGCGCTCATGGATATTCTCCTAAGAGGTAGCGTACTACCGGAGTGGAACAGTTGAACATGCCGGACTGCCCATCTTGTTCTGATCGCGATTTGACTCAGGAGGGTGCATCGATGCGCCGACGTTTGTGGGTGACTCGGCGGTGAACCTGCCGCTGGCAAGATGCAATCGCATTTTCAGACACGGCCCGCTAGTGCAGGAATGCGAGGGTATGGCCGAAGTCACAAAAGAAAAGTTGAAGGATTTGCCTGCCGTCGTTGCTCCGCGGCTACGAGAGCCGATCCCGTGTTCTGTTCGTCGCGCTGAGCCTTCTCCTTTGCTGGTCCCGGCAAGACAATAGACATTCCCTTCAGCCCACACTTTTCACTCTAATTATGCAAAAATTTGCGATGTCTGGCTGAATGCTGTCAGTTATCAAATGGAATCAAACACTTACAGTGGGCGCGAATTGGCCATTCAAGTGCCCAAATACGGCTGAGGCAGGGGATACGTGCCTCTGCAGCCACTGGCCAAAATTCTACGCGGTGCGGCGTGGCTTTGGAGACTAAGAACAACGGTTGAAGTGCTTGGTCCAGAAGGAAAATGGAAATGAAAAATAACGTTCTAAGAATTTTCGCCGTGTTGACGCTATTCGGGGCCTCAGCCTTTGCGGGGTCGGTCAACCTAATCTCAGACCCTAATTTCACGAATGTGACTGTCGCTTGCGGTTCGGGGTACAGCAACGAGCAATCCTCGACAGTTGGTTGTAGCGTTGCTGGCGGCAGCTTTCAGCAGAGCCTTAACAGTGCTTGGACGTTCGGTGATACTGCAGCCAATCAGTTCTGGAACGGCATCGGTGCGGATGGGTTGACGACAGCGGGCACCGCCTTTAATCCGCCGTCGTTCACCACGCCATATGGGACATTTACCCAGGCTGCCTTTTTGCAAGGCACGGGTTGGGTTTCGGAAACCGTCACCGGACTCACTGCGGGCCAACAATATAATTTGGACTTCCTGCTCGGCTCGCGCTACAACTATGGCGGTTACAACGGAGATCAATCAGTGCAGGTTACCGTTGTCGGTAGGACGACTGATGGCAGCGCGCTTTACAACCTCTCCAGTGGCTCTCCATTCACCCTTGAGAATGTGACGTTTACTGCCTCAGGTACCAGCGAGACGGTGACATTTTTGGGCGAAAACTCTGGCGATCACACCGCGTTCCTTACCGATGTGAGCCTGACGGCTACTCCGGAGCCGGTGAGCTTGGTGCTGTTTGGCACCGGTCTGGTGGGTATCGGCGGATTTGTTCGCCGTCGTTTCAGCCTCTAACCCTCTGCTGCTCAAATCCGTAACGTGAAAGCTCCGCTTCATCGCGGAGCTTTTGCTTTGTAGCTCGGCTGACCGTGCAGCCATTCCTGCTGTAGGCCAGCGCACACGCGCGATAAAACGGTGCGTTAGAACACCGGCCATAACGCAAAACAGGATAAATAACAGAGGGGACAACCGGATGTTATTTTGGTGGAGCTAGTCGGGATCGAACCGACGACCTCATCATTGCGAATTCTGCATCCTGTCCAACACGACGCAACACAGAAGAAGTCTGAATGACACGGAAGGGTAGTGTTTATGCGGGTCCGCCGCATCTGCGCTGCCCTTTGTCTGTACCTGAGTGACACCCTCGAATACAGCCTGATACGGGCAGGGATGCGAGGGTTACGACACAACTCAGGACACAAATGTCACGCGACGACCGTTTGTCTATGCCTAGACTGAGCGACCCTCACTGCCCGAATCCCCTGTGCTCCAGCAGCGCTCAAACTGGGTTCAAGGGGGTGGGGTCCGCTTTGGGCGACCTTTTCAGGCTTAAGGTCTTCCGACAGAATTTTCAATTTTTGCAAATAATACTCAATCCGCGCTTGAAGGGTAGTAGCCGCCAAACTATTCCCGGCTATACCGCCCACCCGAGCAATTTGGGAACGTCCCCGGACGCAATAGGCCCTTGAACGTCGCGAACGAGACCGCTGTCAGGTTTGCCGAGAACCCAGCACGGAACATAGTCGGGCTGCCCTCTTAGGGCGGCAAACAGGGTGATGTAGTCGTCGGACACGACAAACCACTTGCCCCGCTGATAGACAAATAGTTTCTGAAACTGCCCTCTGATTCCTGCTTCGATCATCTGACTGATGGCCTGCTCGCCCACAGGGTGGAGGTCCGGTCGATAGTCGGGATCGAAGGGGACACAGATCGCTAGTGGCACAGCAGCGAAATAAACGGGCACTTCACCGGAAACTGCCCCCGTAAGCAATGCCGAGAAGCGCTCGTCATGCTTTGGGGTAAGGTTCGGCAGCGAGTGAATATCCTTGGCTGGAACTTTGTCCGGAAAAGCTTCCGTGGGCGGGTGCCTAGTCTCTTTCTCGCTGGACCGCTCGGCTTCGTCATCGGTTAACTTGCTTGTCTTTTGCTCATTGGAGGAAGCGACTGCATCCGCTCTCCGCGCACGACTGGCGGCTCGATGGATCCACCAAACGAATCCCGCTATCGACAATAGCAGGCAGAGAGACGCGGCAACAAATGCAACCCAGTCTGCTGAATCAAAGCTAACTATGATTTCGAGCAGCAGAAAAGAGAGAATAACCACAAGCACTACGTGCAAACCCGAAGTGGCGGAGTCGAGTTCTCGAAGCCTTTCAAGAAGCCTGATAAGAGACTTCTTGACAGTCTCGGCATGGACTAGGGTGCGTCGGGTATGAGTTTGCTTGTCGGATCGTTCGTCTGTGTGGGTCTGACCGTCTGAACCTCCGGTTCTGGTGAATTGCCACGCGAACGCACCACCGATCACACCGCTAAGAATCAGCCATTCGAGCAAGAGTAGAGGCCAATCGAGGTGCACGCTTGTCCGAAATGAAAAACGCTGATTTGGGTCGGGAGCGGGCGGCGACAAAATCAGGTGGTGGCCTGCACTCCGCTCCACGTGTATATCCGATAAGCCTATGCGAAACGTCCACGGCGGAAACACTCCAATTAGCACAAATGATAAGAGGCCAATTCGGATTGTCCATGAAATTGCTTTTGCATTGGAAGCCCGAAAACCTTGCATCTCTAATCATTCCTCCGATGTTCTCCAGACCGCTTTTCGGCTTCAAATTCCGCTAGCGTCTTTCCGGTAAGGACGCGAAAGGCTTTTGCTTCTGGCGTCTCGGCATGGACAACCGCACGCAACTCGCGGTCATCCTTGTCGTTGCTCATGGGTGAATCGTTACTCCGCGCCGTCATGAGCCAAACCCCAGCGCTGTGTGCAAGCATGACGGCGGCTACAATAAGGCTATAGCGGCGTCCCACAATGCCGCTAAATAGGGCTAGGAGTGTTATCAGGACGGAGGGGAGAACGAGAAACCGTCCCTGCGGGGCGAGGCGCAATGCCACAAACCCCGTAATCGTCGCGATCACAATCCATGTCGCCACGGGAAAAGCGGTTTTACTGTAAATTCCGAACATCCCGCCCACTAGACAATCAATCGCAAAACTGAACACATAGGCGGAAGCACAAGCGAAGACGAAAGCGAGCGCGTTCTTCACGAAACCTCTCGTCCACACGATAGTGTGGATGTCGAGATGAGATTATCCCCACCATAGAGGTGTGACAAGGGATATTTGCGTTATTCTCGGTGAGCGGATTCGACAGTTGCGGACGGATCGCGGCTGGCGGCAGATTGACCTCGCCGAAGAGACCGGAATCCACGAGAACTACGTTTCAGACCTGGAACTCGGGCGGAAAGAGGTCTGCTTGAGGACGCTCCACACACTCGCAGTAGCTTTTGACGTGACAATCAGCGAATTACTGAAGGACATAAAGTAGCGATTTCGCGGCACCCTACGCCACGTCCTTCCTTTATTTAGTAAAGGCGGTCAAGTGCCAAAATGTGATTTAGTCAAGCATTAGAAAAGAGAATAGTTACGTCAATGGATTCTGCCCTGACAGCATTTATAGCCCCATCTGACGCGTGTTTCTGTTGTCAATCGTGCTTGTATCCATCGTCAATCTCAGCATAGACTGAACTCACGATGAGGCGTTCGGCTGATGTTTGGGAGTGCGAATTTTCAGACTGTCGGCATATTTGGCTTGCTGTTGGCGAAGTTCCGCCCCGCCAGTGCTCGAAGTGTAAACGGGTGAATTGGCAGAGTTCGCCCGCCGTTGCTAATCCTGACCTGTCCATGCATGGACGGATTGAACCGCTGCCTGTGCCCGATTGTGCTGGGGTCTTCGCCAGAGCCCGTGCAGCCCGCTAAGTCCAGATTCCGTGAGTGGAACACATTTTCCGTGAGCACCTGAAGGTTCCGATAGAAGGGCGACGGCGGTTTCTTGCTCCGCAAATCGGTTTCTCATCGCCAGCAGGATGTGCTGACTAGCTTCGCAATGTGCTCATTCTGAGTCATGGCCCGTAGTCTCTTGGAGGTTGAAACGAAACTCCGTCGCCTTGTTCTTGACGCCCTTCCTGCCGAAAGAATGGTCTGCCGACTTAACTAAGTATCCATCCCTTTCCGCGAACAGACGCAGATGTGACACTGTCTTGACACCGCAACAGAGCAGCGTTGCGACCTTCTCAACCGGCAGCATGATCGCCTGCTCTCCGCATAGCTTCTGGAGCTGACAGGCCATTGCGACAAAGCGGCAATATAGCGGAGTCCGTTTATGCTCCGTCTCGATTGGGGACTGCTCTGCGAGGCGGAGCGCATCGGCCAAAACGTCAGCTCCGGGAACGTGCCGAATGTTGACCCAAGAGTGCTGAAAATCCATAATGATTTCATCCTCCGTTCCTGCCCAAGGAAAAGCCCATTCCCACACACAGCATTCCAGGGGCACTCCATCGAATGCCCGCAGATGTCCTTCAACCATTTGGGCGGCGTCTTCACTTTGGAGGCTAACCAGTTCAGGATGACCACGCAGCATCCTCGCAAAGGGAAACATCGGTGTTCTTCCCTTGCGCAATGGTTCGGCGCTTTGAATCCTGGCCGAGGTATGCGCGTGTCTCACTGCAACTTTAAGCGGCATTCCGTTGAGCCATTCCGGCGCGCCTACGTTTTGCCTCTCGCCTGATTGTCCTGTGAGAGTCGATTGGTTCTCCTGAGTGTCCTGATGTTCCTGTATTTCCTGTTGCTCATGGTGGGTACTGTGACCACAGGGAAAAGCTGTCCCGCCAGTATTCCCGAAGATGTCCTCCGCTGTTACTACAACGGGCGCGTTGCTCGCGCTTCTCTCGTCGGCTTCGCAACTCCGAACGCGTGACTCAGGACCGTTCACGATAACGCTCCGCTCTGGTCCTCGTGCCAGTGTTTGATTCTCCCATGCTCATCGGGCACTTTCTACGAGTCGCTGCACATCGGCAGGATCAAAGAGCAAGCGGCGGCAGAGGCGAATCGGGCGAAGCTTGTCACGTTTAACCATTGCCCGAATTGTGTGAGGGCTAAGCCTGAGCATGTCTGCAACTTCCGCGAGGGTAAGGAGGCGAGGGTTATTCATTGTCTGCCTCGGCGTTTTCACCCCTCTGGCCTTTTATGTAGTTTTCCAGGGCCGCTGGAGTTATGAGCACGCGCCTTCCTACGCGTAGCACTTCCAAGTCTCCGCGTTGAATTGCAGCGTGGATGGTTCGCTCGCACAGGCCACACTCCGCAGCCGCAACTTTCACCGAAAAACTGATTGGCATCTTGTATCTCCTCTTGACTTCTTGCAAAGACTCGCACACACTAGCATTGATATGAAAGTACAAAAGCATATCAATACGGAGAGACGCGGGAACTGGTGCCGCTGCAAGCGTGTTGAGTTCGAGGGGGATACAGCAACGTGGGAGTTGAGTCCAACAGGAAGCTATGACCTGCTGGGCGCGTATCAGAAACGTCCACACATGCAACTAGTAAATGCTTGCGACGATGGCTCACTGAGGGCTTTCGTGAGGGCTTGGGGACCGCTTACATACCCTCTGAACAGTGTGACGGGAAGCAACCCAATTGCAATGTTTCGCAGAGTGCGAGACGTTCTTGCTTCTGGGGTTCGGCTCCTTGCATCCATTCGGAAACCGGAGATGCAGCGTTCTGTCCTGTTGGAGATGGTGGAATTGAGCAGGGGGAATGATTTGGTACTCCAGACGCCTCTTTTAGAACTACGTCGAGTGTTTCCAACGATTCCGGGCGGGATGCAATTCGGGTTCGATGAAAATCTCCGCCAGTGGGTGGAGGGTGCCAACGCAGCAGAAATTGAGACAGCCTGCATGTCTCTTGTCCCGTTCTTTCCCCATACCGGGTTCTTCCTCAAATTGGGAGTCGAGCAGAGCAATGCGGGCCATATTGTGAGTGCGTCATTCAACATTAATTCGCTAGAAGAAGCGCTTCATTGGATGGTTTGGCAGGATGTCTTCCAGAATCATCCGTTCCTTTTTTGCGAGGAGTGTCGCGCACTATTTCAACCAGACAGCCAGCACGAGAAGAAGTATTGTTCGACGGGGTGTGCTCGTCGAAAGGCAAGCAGAGACTACGAACGGCGCAAGAGAAAGGGAAAAAATATCAATGGCTCTCAAAAAACGCGGTAAGACTTGGCACACGGATTTTGTCATAGACGGCCAGCGGTTCCGCCAGTCACTCGAAACAAGCGATTGGCGCGAAGCGCAATCCAAAGAGAAAGACCTGATTTCGGCAGCGAAGGCGGGCAAGGTTGCCAGCAAGAGACAACCGATTGCCAGAATGACGTTTTCTGACGCGGCAAAGCAGTTTCTAGCGGATCGTTTGCCCCATCTGGCCCCATTGAGTGTGCGGACGGAGAAGGAGCGCGCAAAGGTCGTGAATGGCGTTTTCGGCAGCACGCCTGTATCGCGCATCGCTCCCGCCGATCTTCTGGCCTACATCCGCACGCGCAAAGAGGGCGGGATTGCTAACGCGACGGTCAACCGAGAATTGGACATCCTCAGAGGCGTGCTCAAGAAAGCGCGGCGCTGGCATCTATTCTCGGAGGATATTCGCCCGTTACCGGTGAAACAGCAAGTAGGGCGGGCATTGCTGCATGAGGAAAAGGTTAGGCTGCTAAAGCTGGCCGGAAGCAATCAGGATTGGCAGACGGCATACTTTGCGGCTGTCCTGGCGCTGAACACGACCGCACGCGGCTGCGAACTGAAAGGCTTGCGCTGGCGGGATGTCGATTTTCTGAATCGCACCATGACCGTGAAGCGGAGCAAGACAGAAGCAGGAGAGCGTGTCATTCCCCTGAATGCGGACGCGGTGCAAGTGATGTTGGCGCTCCGTGAACGAGCAAAGAAGATTGGCGGGGCCGAGCTGGATCATTTCGTTTTCTTTGCCTGTGAGCACGGCCACGTTGACGCGACCAAGCCGCAAAAGGGATGGCGCACGGCATGGCGCAACCTGACACGGGCGATTCACTGCCCGGAGTGTGGCAAGCAACAAGGGCCTGCGAAAGTCTGCCGGGATGAGGAATGCAAAGCCGATCTCAGCAAGGTCAAGAGTACAACGCACGGGCTGCGCTTCCATGATCTCCGGCATCACGCTATCACAGAGCTTGCCGAGTCACAGGCGAGTGATTCCACGGTGATGAGCATTGCGGGTCACGTCTCAGCAAAGATGCTGGCGCATTACTCCCATGTGCGGCTTGAGGCGAAGCGCACAGCATTGGATGGACTCTCTACGGGAAGGCTTCTAGGGGTTGACGCAGGGGGTTATGACACAAACCATGGCACAAAACAGGATGAGCAGGAGACTGTACCGCTGGAAGTTGTTGATTCTTTGGTGGAGCTAGTCGGGATCGAACCGACGACCTCATCATTGCGAACGATGCGCTCTCCCAGCTGAGCTATAGCCCCACAAACCTGGGTAATCTAGGTTTCCGTACCTCGCAATCATAACAGTGACTCGCAGATTCGCCAAGAGCCTCCGGTGTACATCCCGCAAAACCTGCTTCAACGTGGCCGCGGCTATTCGAAATGCACTGATCCGCCGGTCATTACGGAATGCTTTCGGAAACTTGCGTCGTCTTTGGCCGAAAAATCGCTGCGATAATGACTGCCGCGGCTTTCCGTTCTTGCCAGCGCCGAACAGGCAATCGCCAGCCCGCTCTCGACGATGTTTCGAGCCTCGGCCCGTCTCCGGTTGGTTGGCGGCGGCAGCTCCCGGCGGATTTGCTGCAAGCGGGTCACTGCCTGCTGGAGCCGTTGGCGGTCGCGGACGATCCCCACGTAGTTTTCCATCAACTGTTGTGTCTCAATCCGCAGTGCTACTTCGTCGCCGTCACCGGATGCGTATTCGCTTAGCCGTGTCGTTGCTCCGCTAAGGTCGGGAGGTGCATTTTCCTCGGCCATGCCCCGTGCGGCTCGCGTACCAAATACCAGCCCTTCGAGCAGGGAATTACTGGCCAGACGATTGGCGCCGTGGACTCCGGTGCAGGCGGCTTCGCCTGCTGCGTAGAGTCCGGGCAGCGAAGTTCGCGCATCAACGTCCGTTCGCACTCCGCCCATCGCATAGTGAGCTGCGGGACGTATGGGAATCAGGTCGTGCGTCACGTCCAACCCGTATTGTTTGCAAGTTTGGTAGATATTAGGGAAGCGCTGCGCGAGCTTCTCGCCGTCCAGGTGGGTCACGTCGAGATAAATCATAGGCTCGGCCGCCGTGCTCAATTCCAGCTCGCGATGTATCGCCCTGGCCACCACGTCTCTCGGCGCCAGTTCGGCGAGTTCGTGATAGTCGTGCATAAAGCGTTTGCGCGCGCTGTTGCGCAGATAAGCGCCCTCGCCGCGCATCGCTTCTGATAGCAGAAATCGGGGAGCCCCCTTCAGGTACAGTGCCGTGGGATGAAACTGAATGAACTCCATGTCGCTCAGTTGCGCCCCTGCGCGTAATGCCATCGCGGGACCGTCTGCCGTGGCTACGTCTGGATTGGTGGTATTGGCAAAAACCATTCCGGCGCCGCCCGTTGCCAGCAGCACGGCGCGCGACGTTACGGCTTCCGTGCGCCCGTCCTCGTGCAGAATCTCGACGCCTGCCACGCGTCCATCTTGCAGCAGCAGATCACGGGTGAATCCAAATTCGCCAAAATGAATGTTGTGGAGTTTGCTGGCGTGTTCACGCAGCGTCCGGCTAATTTCGCGTCCAGTGGAGTCGCCGTCGGCGTGCAGCACGCGATTACGCGAGTGCGCTCCCTCGCGCGTGAATGCCAGCTCGCCATGTTCGTTACGGTCGAAGCGCACGTCCCAGTCGAGAAGTTCCAGAACTCGCGTTGGACCTTCTGTCACTAAGGTTCGCGCCGCGTTTTCCTCGACCAGTCCGGCTCCTGCCGCAAGCGTGTCCTGAAGATGAATCTCCGGGGAGTCGTCTGCCGCGAGGGCAACGGCAATGCCGCCTTGAGCATATTGCGTGTTGGATTCAGTGAGATTGCGTTTGGCCAGGCAGAGTACCGAACCGTGTTTATCTAGCTCGATTGCAGCGCGTAGTCCAGCGACACCAGCACCTACAACTATAAAATCGTATGAACAATTCATTGACGACTTATGCTAACACCTGCAAACGCCGCGCTGGAAACATTTGGCTTCGCCACTCACCTCGCGCAAGCGGATTTCGGCTGGTAAGATGAAGTCTTGATTCGCATACAGATTAAAACCCGGTCGAAGTCCTACGAAGTGCTCATCGAGGCAGGACTTCTGTGTTCTGCCGCCACCTATATCCGTGACGCTCTGCCCACCGCAAAGCATTTCGTAGTAGTTACGTCCGCGCCCATCCGCAAGCACTGGGGAAAGCTGCTGCTTGATTCTTTGGCCTCCAATAGCGCGAGGGTGGACGTAATTGAAATGCCTGATGGCGAGCGCTATAAGACGCTCTCCAGTGTTGAGAAGCTCTCCTGCCAGCTCGTCAAGCTCAAGAGTGATCGCGACACCGTGCTGATCGCGCTTGGCGGGGGAGTGGTTGGCGACGTTACCGGCTTCCTGGCCGGCATTTACATGCGCGGAATTCGCTTTGTCCAGATTCCGACAACGTTTCTTGCCCAGGTGGATTCTTCCGTCGGCGGCAAAACGGGCGTCAATCTTACCGGCGGCAAGAATCTTGTCGGTGTATTCAAGCAGCCCGAACTCGTGCTGATCGATCCGCAGGTTCTAGTCACGCTGCCTGACCGCGAATTTCGTTCCGGACTCTTTGAGTCGCTCAAGGCGGGTGTCATCTCCAACCCGCAAATCTTTGAATTCATGGAGCGGAATCGCGCACAGGTGTTAGCCAGGCAGGCGGGTGAGTTGGAGTGGCTGATCGCGGAATCGGTGCGCGTCAAGGCCAACGTAGTTGGCGAGGATGAGGAAGAGCACGGACTGCGCAAGATTCTCAACTTCGGCCACACCATTGGGCACGCCCTCGAAGCCGATACCAACTACAAGCATTTTCTCCACGGAGAGGCTGTGGCATGGGGCATGGTGGCCTCTTCGCTGATTGCCGTAAGTATGCAGAAAGCCTCGCTGGAATCCGCTCAGCGCATCATCGGCCTGGTTCTGGCCTACGCTTCGCTGCCTACCGTCGATGGCAAACCGAAGGCAATTTTTCGGCGCCTTGAGAGCGACAAAAAAACGTTGAATGGGCAGATTCACTTTATCCTGCTGCGCGATATTGGAAAGGTGGAAGTCGTCACCGACGTTTCCGAACGCGCCGTGCTCCAGGCGGTCGAAGAATTGCGAAATCTCTCTCATGCGTAAGGGACGATCAGGATGGATGAAGTGAAACGCCAGGCCAGTGATCTTGATTCCGGCGCCCAGGGCGCTCGGGTGGAGCCCGCCCAGGATCAGAATGCCGCGGCCAATGCCGTGCGCCAGATGTTTTCCAGCATCGCTCCGCGCTATGACCTGCTCAATCACGTGCTGTCGCTCAACGTTGACCGGTACTGGTGGTGGCGCACCGCCCGTCGCTTTCGTCACATTGTGCGCCGCAAGGATGCTGCGGTGCTCGACCTTTGCTGCGGAACCGGCGACATGACCTTTGCTCTCTATCGCCAGGCGGGCGCAACCGGCGCATCCATCGTGGGCGCGGATTTTGCCCATCCTATGCTCTGCATCGCCACGCGGAAGAGCGCTGGACTTCCTTTGCAGTGGGTAGAGGCCGATGCCTTGCAAATGCCTTTTGCCGATGCCCGCTTCAACCTGGTTACATCGGCTTTCGGCTTTCGCAACCTTGCCAACTACGACGCCGGGCTGCGGGAGATCAATCGCGTGCTTGCCCCTGAAGGCGAGGTCGCCATTCTCGATTTCGGCGAGCCCAAGGGACTGCTTGGGAAGTTCTATCGTTTCTATTTCCGTCGCGTTCTGCCCACTATCGGTTCTCTGATATCAGGAACGCGGGGCCCCTATGCTTATCTTCCCGCCAGCGTGGCACGCTTTCCGCAGCCGCCCGAGATGCTTTCGCGCATGAAAGCCGCAGGCTTCCGCGAAGTCAACTACACACCTTACACTTTTGGCGTTGCAGGTGTTTATTGGGGCAGAAAATAACTATCAAATAAAGGGTGTCATTCTGAGCAGCGCGAGGAATCCCAGCACAGCTCAAATATCCTGTGGGGTCTCAGAGGCATTTCAACCGGCATTGATTTTATTCGCGTACTCAAGGCCTGTTTGGCTTCCTTCCATTGCCTCGAAGCTGTCGCGCAGCGCCGCTTCACTTGAATACCGTATGACTTCGGAGTAGTCCGATCCCAGCAGCCGTCGCAGGCGGTCCGTACTCGTGGTGTACGAGCCTGACATGTATGGGAGCGCATCGGGCGGCACCGCCGTGGCTCGCCAACTCCACAGCAGGCTCAGAAGTTTCATGCACATCCATCCCCAGGGAAGCTGTACCATCCGCTCCCCGGCGATCTCCGCGCATTTTCCAATGCTAATAGGCGCTCCGGACCCCGCGACGTTCAGTGTCAGGAGTTTTTCGCGTTGCGGCGGAGCCTTCTGCAGTAACCATGCGACAAGCCGGGTGACATCGTCTATGTGTACAAACTGAAAAAGCTTTCGCGGGGAGAGTTCTCCCGTTGGCAGCAGCAGGGGGGCTCGAATGCCCTTTCGCCGCATGATGCGTGCCAGCCTGCCAGTGCCGGACTTCTGCCCACGGACGATGTCCATCAGATAATTCTCGACCGGTGCGCCAGCGAAGATATGCGGGCGCAGCAGGTATGTTTCGCACTTGCCCATGCTGCCGGCCCTGAAGCGCACAACGCCATCCGCTTCTGCCTTCTGCATTGCATACATCAGCGTGGACGCGCCAAGAGAGGCCTCTTCGTCCACCAGCGGCTTGGTTTCCGGGCCATAAACCGCAGCGCTACCCAGGTACACAAATCTTTGCACATTGCCGCCGTGCCGGTTCACTTCGGCAATCGCCTCCATAACCCGGGCCGTGCCAGCCACGTTGACCTGCCACATCTGCCTCTGACTGGCAAAACTGGTGTGCCTCGGGTCGCTAACAAAGGCGAGATGCACCACTGCCACCGCGTCGTTTGCACGCAGCAACTGAACCAGTTCCCGGCAACAGCTCTCCCGCTCCAGATGCATCGGATGCACCAGGATGTCCGGCCTTCCCGCAACGGGAGCCAAGTCAACGCCAACAATATGAAACTCCGAGAGCAGCGGTAGTAGGCGTCTTCCTAGATTTCCAGCAATTCCGGTTACGAGAATGGTGGGGCGTGGGTCGTTCAATGCGAGCCTCAACTTAGCTGTGGATACCTGTAAACGACCGGGCCTTGCTTGATGCGGTCATTATGCGGTGGACAGGGATATTTCTAAACTAGCACAATCCACCCACCCCAGCGAAAACCGCTGCTCCTATTGGCATTGCCCCGCCTCCACGATAAGCTGATTGCATGGTCAGTCTGCCGATCAATCCTGAACTGATGCGCGTCGAAAAATTACGCGTGGCGCGGAACAGCGTTCTGGTCGCAATCGTAATCACCGTATTCAAATTTATTGTCGGCTTTCTGAGTGGCAGCCTTGGCATTATTTCGGAAGCGCTGCATTCCTCGCTGGATCTCGTAGCCTCGGTCGTAACCCTGCTGTCGGTGAGGGTCAGCGATAAGCCCGCTGACGCCGATCATCAGTACGGGCACGGCAAGGTCGAGAATTTCTCCGCCTTCATTGAAACCGCGCTTCTGTTGGCTACCTGCGGCTGGATCGTCTGGGAGGCTATGCACCGGCTGTTTTATCACAGCGTTGAGATCGAGCCCAGCGTCTGGGCTGTCCTGGTTATGAGTGCCTCGATTCTACTCGATTCCTGGCGCTCGCGCGCGCTCAAACGCGTAGCCGATAGGTACAACAGTCAGGCATTACAGGCTGATGCGCTGCACTTCGCTACTGATATCTGGTCAAGTTCGGTGGTCATTGTAGGTCTTGCCTTTGTCTGGGCCGGCCGGCATTACCATGTGGCGTGGCTCTCCCATGCCGATCCCATCTCCGCTCTCTGCGTGGCGGGAGTCGTGGTCTGGGTAAGTTGGCGGTTGGCGCGAGAGACGCTTGATGCACTGCTCGATGCCGCGCCCGCTGGCGTTCGCAATGCGCTGATTGCCCAAGTCTCCAGCGTTCCCGGAGTGCTTGCAATTGAACGCGTGCGCATCCGCAAGGCGGGCAGCCGTTACTTCGCAGATGTCTCGGTCGGACTTGCGCGTAATGTAACTTTCCAGGCGTCGGACGGAGTCGTCTCCCAGGTTCGCCAGCGCATTCACGGTCTTCTTGGCGACGCCGACATTCTTGTCAACGCGGTTCCGCGCGAACTCAAGTCCGAGAGCACATTCGATCGTATCCGCGCCGCCGCTTTTCGCAACAACCTCATGGTTCATGCTATTAGCGTGCAGGATCTCGATGGCGACATTCACGTCGAATTACATGTCGAGCTCGATGAAAACATGCTGTTGATCGCCGCTCATGATCGCGTGACTGCCCTCGAGGCAGATATCCGGGCGCACGTACCTGAGATTGCGTCGATCCTTACTCACATTGAGAGTGAACCCGCCACCATCGAAACCAGTGACGCAGTTTTCGAAGACCATGAACTCGAGGAGAAGTTCAAGGCCATCGGAGCCTCGTTTCCCGACGTGGTGGATGTTCACGAGATCGTCTTCAAGCGGGTGCGCGAGCACATCTTTCTTTCCTGCCACGTCACTATCAAAGCCCATCTTCCGCTGTTGAAGGTGCATGAAGTGATGACCGGGCTGGAGATGAAGTTCAAGCGCGAGTCGCCGCAGTTGTTTCGTGTGTTAATTCATCCCGAGCCGCAAGGCGACAATCGGCGCTAATACGTGTACAGGGGGGGCAGTAGATGCTCGACAAAGTGGCGCCGCCGAAGAGTCCGGGTACGTGGATTGAGCCGATGAGCCACGATACCCGCGTCTCCAACGCGTCATTCATCGTCGGTTATTGCTGCATCGGCGGAGCTTCGCTGTTCTGGGCGATTTCCGCCAGCATGGGCCGCGCTGTCTTTCTCGGACGCTTCCATCTGTTCGGAACCTTCGTTCCGTTCATATCGCCCCTCATGCTGACGCAGAGCCGGGTTAGCTTGGCCGCTTGCGTTCTGTTTCCCGTGCTCTGGATTGTCCGGGGCCGCACTGCCGTGCGCATGAAGCTGGTTGATGTACGAGATTGCATGATCGTGGGCACTCTCGGAATCGCCGCCTCAAATTATTTGAATTACCTTTCCATTCAGCGCACGAACGTCGCCACGGCCATCATCTTGCAATACCAGGCTCCCGTATTCGTTCTGTGCTGGATGCTGCTGCGAAAACTGCAGCCGCCGACTCTCTTGCGCATCGGCGGGGTTCTGGTTTCAGTTGGGGGCTCCGTACTCGCCATTGGAGTAGTCAGCCGATCGGTCCATTTCCCCTGGCTTGCCATTCTTCCCGGTCAGATTCGTTTCGATGCCATTGGAGTCGTTGCGGCGCTTCTCGCTGCGGTGGCATTCGCCTTCTACAACGTCTTTGGCCGCCACCTCGTCAAGGCCCATGATCCATGGACAGTACTTGCATGGGCGCTCGCCGGAGCTGCGATCGGATGGGTATTCATTAGTCCGCCATGGAAGGTCATAGCGGCTCACTACACAACTCCGCAGTGGGCTTTCATGGGGTTGTTCTCCATTTCGTCCATCCTGATTCCGTTTGCGCTTTACTCGGCGGGATTACATCGTCTGGATGCTACGCGTGCCATCGTCATCAGTTGTCTGCAGCCGGTCTTTTCCGTACTCATTGCAGCGGTGACTCTGGGAGAGTTGGTCAACGGGATTCAGATTGCGGGAATTCTACTGGTGTTGGCCTCAACCATTCTTGTGCAGCTTGAAACGCAACAGAGCGGCTCTGCGCCGCCCTGTGAGCCCACTGAGTAGGACGAAGGGTTGCTTAATCCTTCCGGCTACTACGCAATGCGTTCAAGGTTCCGAAATATCGCTGTGCGCGCAACACATCACGGCCAATCTGCTCCTTGAGGGCTTCCACGGAAGGGAATTTCTTCTCTCCGCGCAGCCTGTGCAGGAAGCTCAACCAAATTGGCGTATCGCTCGATAAATTGATGGGATGGAAGTTCAAAATGTAACTTTCAATGGCGAACGAGTCTGCTCCAAACGTAGGACGGTTGCCCACGTTTGTGACCGCCTGAAATGTTTCTCCATTGATTTCCATCTCCGTCACGTACACGCCGAACGAGGGAATCAGTTCGTCGTAGCGCGCCAGGTTCACAGTTGGAACTGTGTACTTGGTTCCATATCCCCGCCCGCGTCCCGGTGAGGAATCGATACCGAAGACGCGGCCCAGCAAATGACGCGCCGTCTCGACCTTGCCTCCCAGCACCGCGGCTCGCACGTTGCTGCTTGAAACCATCATCTCGCCCCACATCATCGGCGGATGTGCCACCAGCGCAAAACCGAGCTTGCGCCCAAACTCACGCAGACGGTCTATATCGCCCTCAGCCTTGTGCCCAAAGCGGAAGTTGAAGCCTTCGTGTAACTCGATTGCATGGAGTCCGTTGAACAGTATTTCTTCCGCGAACTCGAACGCCGGCATCATCGACAGGTCCCGCGTGAAGGGAAGCATCAATACTGCGTCCACGCCGCTCTCGCGCAGCAGTTCCATTTTTCGCGCCATGGGGGTAATCAACGGAGGTCCGCCGTGCGGCTGCAGAATTCGGGACGGATGCGGATCGAAGGTCACTACCACCGAGCGTGCGTCCAGTTCCTTAGCCCGGCTACGAATCGACTGGATCAGTTCCCAGTGTGCGCGGTGGATGCCGTCATAGTTGCCCACGCTGACCACTGTCGGTCCAAAGTTCCGTGGTATATCTTCAATCGATTCGAATACCTGCACGCGTTCAGCTCTCCAGGTCAATCTCGACGCGCAATCCGTCGAATGCCAACCGTACCTCGGGAGGAAGCGCCTGGTTGGCGGCCTCGTGAGCAAGGTCGTGGCTCATGTGTATGAAGTAAGTTGACGTTGCCCCGATGCGGGCCGCGATCTTCAGCGAGTTTTCAACCGTCGAGTGGGTTGGATGCGGCTCATGCCGCAGCGCATCCAGGAAGACTAATTCCACGCCCTGCAGCATCTCAATTGTGCGATCTGGCACCGTGCTGAAATCCGTAAGATATGCGAAGCGTCCTATGCGGTAACCAACGATCTCACTTTCGCCGTGCATCACCGGCACCGGAATCACCTTCAGGTCGAGCAGATCAAAGGGCTCGCGGATTTCGTGCAATTCAACTTTGGCGATGCCGCCATATTTGTAGTTATCGTCGAAAACATACTTAAACATTGATCGCAAAATGCGCGCCGTCTCCGGCTTTGCATAGAGGGGAAGGCGCGCTCCTCCGGTAACTCGCGGATACGTCAGCGGACGCAGGTCGTCGAGCCCGAGGATGTGGTCCGCGTGTCCGTGCGTGTAGAGCACCGCGTCGAGCCGGTTGATACCCTCCCTGAGCGCTTGTTCGCGGAAGTCAGGCCCGCTATCAATGATAATGCGATGACCCTCCCACTCGACCATTGCCGAGGGCCGGGTGCGCCGGTCCTTCGGATTCATCGAGCGGCAAACTGCGCAACTGCATCCAATTGTGGGTACGCCCATCGAAGTGCCGCTGCCCAAAACGGTGATCGTGCCCTTCTTCACTTTCGTGGAGCCCCCGGTGCTTTCTGCATGGCCTGGCGGTCGATCATGTTCACGATTTCCATATATGTCATGCGCAACTGGAATACCGTGTTAGACAGAATCGCCTGTTCCTGCTCCGTAAGATTGCCCTTGGTCTTGGATTCCAGCACCGAAATGAGATCGATCATCTGCCGCAGCCCGACGATATCAACTTTCCCCTGCGGCCCGCCTTCCATCGCTCCGGCGTACATCATTGCGGTCTGCACCAGCATGTCCAGCAGATGAATGAACTCCATCCTCTGTCCGCCAAATTGACCGCGCTCCTTGTCGCCGTTGTATCCGGTTTCTGGAAGCGGTTCGGCAACTTGCGGCTTCGTCGGCTTTTCATCCTTCACGGGTGTCGGCTCCGGTTTCGGCGCGCTCGCCGGTGACGCGGCGCTCTGGGGCGGTGGCGTGATTGCCGCAGGCTCCGTCTTCGGTTCCTCGGGAGCGCCGGGTCTCGGCTCTCCATCCACGTTGAACTTCCGCCGATCGGTTACTACAAACTCTGGCTTCTTTTCCTTATCCATCGCACTCTTCCGTCGCGCAAAAATAGTTTCTAGAACTGAAACGGCAATGCAGTGATCTTTGCAGGGCTTCCGCCCACTTCCACGTCCTGGTTCTGTCCCTCGCGCTGTGCCGCCTCGCGCTTCAAGTATCCAAGCGCAACCGTCCGCCGGACGCCATCTACCACCATCTCTGCGCTGCTGGTGACCTCGCCTAATTCTTTCTCTCCGGCCATCACCTTGCTGCCGCGCGCCGGAAGGTCGCCATCCACGATCAATCCCATTAATCTCCGGTTTACCTGCCCGCGTGCGTGGATGCGTTCCACAATTTCCTGCCCAATGTAGCAGCCTTTAGTGTAGTGCAGGGCGTACTCCTGCCCGGTTTCCTGAGGCAGCTCGCGCGCGCCGGTGTCCACGCCTACGCGCGGCAACCCGAGCAGAATTCTCTGCCACTCCAGGGCCTCGGCTCCCACCGGGGATGCGCCGCCAGCCACCAAGGCATGCCAGACCGCCTCAACATTCTCCGGTGCCAGCCAAAGTTCGTACCAGTCCCGGGCCTCAATCGGATCCCTGACCAGCGAGAAGCCGATGCCATTCCAGCTTCCGTCCAGCAACTGCCCTGGTTTAGCAGCTCCGGGCAGCAGTCCAGCTTTGGATAGCACCTCCGCCGCTCCTGGCCCCGCCACTCCAATCGAGGTAAGCTTTCCGCTGATGTCCCCGATCTCCACGTCATCCATGATGATGTATCGGTCAAGGAACTCGCGAATTGTCGCGATCTGCCCCGCTTCAGTCTCCACGACATAGAACTCGCCGCGCTGGAAAGCGAGCAAATCGCCCTGAATCCGCCCTTGCGCGTTCAAAACAAAGCTGTAATTGCCAAAATCCTGCCTTAAATCGCGAGTGTTGTTGCTGACCATCCCATTCAGCCAGCGCACCCGGTCTTCGCCGCTCACCACGAGCTTTCCGCGCCAGCCCAGGTCAAACACCCCGCAGCCATGCCGCAGCGCGTCCAGTTCCTCTGCCGCCGAGCCGAAATTCAACACTGTGTCAGCTCCGGAATATTCACCGGTAACCGCTTGTGATCCGAACCTCTGAACAAGGGAAGTAATAGCCATAAGCGAGCGCACCCGAACGTCCGATTATAACGGACATGGGCCGGTTCGTGCTGCCAGAGGAGTCGAGTACCATGCACCGGCCACCTTGTTCTCGTTCGAACCGGTGTTATCTTTTCTCTATAGGCTTTTCCGCAAAGGTCGCGATGGCACTGTTTCGCAAACTACTCTGGCCGCTTCTGCTCTCGATCTCGTTCGCTGTCATTGCCCCGGCCCAGCCGCCGCCCGCCGCTGAACCGCAAACTCCCTCCGAGTACCACATTACTGGGGCCGAGGCGAAGGAGTTTTTCCGCTCCATCGATGACATCCTGCAGTTTGCCAGCGATCACACGGGCCTGCCCATCCGCCACCCGGTCAAAAAGCAATTAGCCACCCGCGAACAGGTTTCGAAGTACGTTGAAAAGCGCATGAAGGAGCAGGGAAATGGCGAGCGTTTCGACCGCTCTGCCGTCTCGCTCAAAAAACTGGGACTGCTGCCCCGCGACTTCAATCTGCGCGAGTACATGCTTGCCCTTTACAAAGAGCAGGTTGAGGGATGGTATGACGCGCACAGCAAAACTGTTTTCCTCCTCGACTGGGTCCCACCCGATGTCCAGAAGCCGGTAATGGCCCACGAGCTCGTTCACGCCCTGCAGGATCAGAGCTACGATCTCGAGAAATGGCTCAACGTCCGCAAAGACGTGAAAGATGATTCCGGCCAGATGGTCATCGACGAGCAGCGCGCCGCCCGCCAGTCCGTCATCGAGGGCCAAGCCATGGTTGTGCTCTTCGATTACCAACTCACTCCCACCGGCCAGACCATTGAGAGCGCGCCCGAACTCGTCGCATCGATGCGATCTTCTATGCTCGACGAGGATTCCACGCCGCTTTATGCCAAAGCGCCCATCTACCTGCGTGAGGCAATGCTCTTTCCCTATACCTATGGCACCGATTTTGAGATAGCGGTTTTCACTAAGCGCGGCAAGCAGGCCGCCTTCGCCGGTGTGCTCGAACATCCGCCCCTCGATACTCACCAGATCATGGAGCCAGCCGCGTACCTCTCCCACGAGCCGCAGACTCAAATCAAGGTAGCGCCTCTCGAAAAGCTCCTCGGCTCCGGCTGGCGTCGCGAGGATTTCTCGGGCCTCGGCGAAATCGATCTCCGCGTGATCCTCCGCCAGTGGGGAGGTCCGAAAATTGCCGCCCAACTCGCCCCAGCCTGGCGCGGGGGCTATTACATGACGCTCTCCAGCAAAAAGGCGCCCAACGACGCGCCGGTCCCGCTAGCGCTGGTCGTCAATTTTGCCACGCCGACCGCGGCCAACCAGTTTGGCACGCTCTATGAATCCGAACTTCCCAGACGCTACAAATCCGTGCAGCCAGGGAAATTCCCGCATCAGTGGAGCACGGAGGAGGGAATCGTCTGCCTTTACATAGAGGGTACCTCGGCCATTGCGCTCGAATCCTTCTCGCCGGATGACGCAGCGAAACTGCACGCGGCGCTCATCGCAGCGGCGCCGAAGCCCAATGAGACTGCAACCGGTATGGGCGCCCCATATTTGCCGTAGTTGGCAAACGAGGATCGGCGATCGGTCAGCCGATGTGGGTCGTTCGCGCCTCCGGTATAATCAGCTTTCCGCTTATTTTCGTTACGCACGCAGGAGATTGCTTTGGCACAGGCAGAGATTGGCATCATCGGTGGCAGCGGCCTTTACTCCATGAAGGGGCTGGCTGACGTTCACGAAGTTCAAATCGAAACTCCTTTTGGCAGTCCCTCGGACCCTTATGTTCTCGGCACCTTCGCCGGACGCAAGGTCGCATTTCTGGCACGCCACGGACGCGGCCACCGCGTCCTTCCCAGCGAGCTGAATTTCCGCGCAAACATCCACGGATTCAAGCAGCTCGGCGTCGAGCGCATTCTCTCCCTTTCGGCCGTTGGCTCGCTGAAGGAAGAGCTGAAGCCTACGGATTTCGTCATCCCCGACCAGTTCTACGACCGCACCAAGCAGCGCGTCTCGACATTTTTCGGCGAAGGGCTTGTGGCGCACATCGCATTTGGCGACCCGATCTGTCCCGAACTTGCCGCCATCGTGGCCAAGGCGGGAGCCAGCGCCGGCGTGACCACTAAGAGCGGCGGAACTTACGTCTGTATGGAAGGCCCGCAGTTCTCCACCAAGGCTGAGAGCAATGCCTATCGTGAGCAGGGCTTTGACCTCGTCGGCATGACCAATTTGCAGGAGGCCAAGCTGGCTCGCGAAGCCGAAATCTGCTACGTCACCATCGCCATGGTTACAGACTACGATTGCTGGCATCCCGATCACGACAACGTGACCGTCGAGCAGATCGTCGGTGTCCTTACCCGCAATGCGGAGAACGCTGCCGAGGTCGTTCGCCAGGCCGTTGCCGCACTTCCCGCGAAACGCAGTTGCAAGTGCGGACAGGCGCTCGCCATGGCCATTATGACCGCTCCTGATGCAATTCCTCTCGCCACCCGCGCTAAGCTTGATCTGCTTGTCGGAAAATATCTCAGTGCCAAGGCGGGCGCATAAATTGTCAATTCTCGTCGTCGGTTCGGTCGCATTCGATACTCTGAAAACGCCTTTCGGTGAGCGCAAAAAAATCCTCGGCGGAGCTGCCACGTACTTCTCGCTCTCTGCCAGCTTCTTCACCCAGGTTCGCGTCGTCGGCGTGGTGGGAGACGATTTCACCGCCGAGCACGAGGCTGTCCTTACCAGTCGCGGTATTGATACCCGTGGCATCGAGCACGCCTCCGGAAAAACATTTCACTGGGGCGGCGAGTACGGCGAAAACGTCAACGAGGCCAAAACCAATTTCACCGACCTCAATGTTTTTGAAAACTTTGCGCCCAAGATTCCGGCCGCATACGAAGACTCCGAGATTCTCTTCCTCGCCAATATTCAGCCCGAGCTGCAGCTTGACGTGCGCCGTAAGATGCCACGCGTAGCGCTGGTCGGTGGCGATACCATGAATCTCTGGATCAACATCAAGCGCGCCGCACTCCTCGAAACATTGAAGGAAGTCGATATCCTGCTCATTAACGACGGCGAAGCCAAGCTCCTCACCGGCGAGAACAGCCTTGTCCTTGCGGCCCGCAAGATTCTCACCCTCGG
>Ga0181528_10000076_pt1 | contig 91496 bp, 59 predicted proteins | sample PEATcosm2014_Bin_47_FD_119742 | JGI IMG/M metagenome (GOLD analysis project Ga0181528, IMG submission 119742) | Peatland microbial communities from MTU Mesocosm Facility, Houghton, MI, USA - PEATcosm2014_Bin10_10_metaG | ecosystem: Environmental > Terrestrial > Soil > Wetlands > Peat | place... | reverse complement strand
GGGAGCCGCGATTACGGCTACCTCAGCGTCTCGACGCAGGCCCGTTGCACGGCCAAGGTCCTGTTCGGCGTGAAGCGCGGAGCCTTCCGCCCGCCGCCCAAGGTGGAGAGCGCCGTGGTCCTGCTGGAGCCGCTTGCCGAGCCGGTCTGTGACGATTTGGAAGGCTTTCTGCACTTCGCCTCCACGTGCTTCCGGCAGAAGCGTAAGACCTTAAGAAACAACCTCGCAGACGTCTTCGAGAGGGCCAAAATCGACGCTTTGCCCGAGGCTTCCAGCCGGGCCGAGCAGATTCCGGTGAGTGAGTTGGCGCGGATCTTCAATATACTAAAGGTTTAATGATTCGAGTTCGATTCGCTCCTTCCCCCACCGGGTACCTGCACATCGGCAGCGCCCGGACCTTCATCTTCAACTGGCTTTTCGCCCGGCGGAACCAGGGGACGATGATTCTGCGCATTGACGACACCGACGTCGAACGCAACTCGCAGACCTCGCTCGACAGCATCTACGACGGCCTGAACTGGCTGGAGCTGACCTGGGACGAGTTCTACCGGCAAAGCGACCGCACGGAGCTTTACACCCAGGCGGCCTGGTCCATCTTTGAAAAAGGCATGGCCTACCGGGACTTCACCCCGGCAGTTCAGGCTGGCGACGACAAGAATGGCGGCACCCAGGGCTGGCTGTTCAACCCCGGCGCGCGCGAGGTGAGCCGCGAGGAGAGCGACCGGCGCGCCGCGGCCGGCGAGCCCTTCGTGCTCCGCTTCTTAGTACCTCGCGACACGGATCGTGAGATCCGCTTCCACGATCTTGTCTACGGCGACCAGTCGAAAGCCTGCGCCGACATCGAGGACTTCGCGCTGCTGCGCTCGAACGGGCTGGCCACTTATCACCTGGCTTCCTGTTACGACGACGCCGACCTGACCATCTCGCACATCATTCGCGGCCAGGATCACCTGCCGAACACGTTCAAGCACGTGCTGATCTTCGAGGGGCTGGGAGTCAAGCCGCCGGAGTTCGCCCACCTGCCGCTGCTGATCGCGCCCGACGGCGCGAAGCTCTCCAAGCGCAAGCACGGCCCGGTGGTCTCCGTGACCACCTACCGCGACGCCGGCTTCCTGCCGCAGGCCTATGTGAACTTCCTGTGCCTGCTGGGCTGGAACCCCAAGGACGACCGCGAGAAGATGTCGATCCAGGAGATTGTCGACGTGTTCTCGTTTGAAGGCGTCAACCGGTCGAATGCCGTGGTCAACTTCAGCGAGGAAGACCCGATCGATCCCAAAGCGCTGTGGCTCAATTCGCAGCACATTTACGCGCTCACGCCCGAGGAATTGACCGCGCGCCTGGCGCCGGTGGTTGCCGCGGCGGGCATTCAGATCGACCAGGCGCACTTGCTGAAGATTACGCCGCTGATTCAGGAACGCATTAAGACGTTGAACGACGTCCTGAGCGTCGCCGACTTCTTCTTTGCCGAAGAGTTGCCGCCCTACGATCCTGCGGAGCTGATCCCGAAGAAGGGCGATGCGGCGATGGCGCTCAAAGCTCTGGAGAGCGCCCGGAGAATTCTGGAGACGGCCGAGTTTACCCACGACGGCCTGGACAGCGTACTGCGCGCGGAAGCTTCGGCACTGAGGATCAAGACCGGTCAGATGTTTCAACCGATTCGGGTCGCGGTGTGCGGCCGCATGGTATCTCCCCCGTTGTTCGGGACCCTCGAAGTGCTTGGAAGGGCGATTTGCCTGAAGCGGATCGATCAGGCGATCGAAAAACTGCGCTAAGCGTAGACAAGTTTTTGCGTTAACAAGGAACGATTCAGAACATGTCCAACGATCGAAATGGCAACCCAACCGGAGCAAATTCGTCCGACTCGTCCGAACGCCAGTCCAACTTCGTCCGCGACACCATCCTACAGGACATCGCGAACGGCAAGAATGGCGGGCGCGTGCACACTCGCTTTCCTCCCGAGCCGAACGGCTACCTGCACATCGGTCACGCCAAGTCGATCTGCCTGAACTACGGGCTCGCCCAGGAGTTCGGCGGCAAGTTCAATCTGCGCTTCGACGATACGAATCCGTGCAAGGAAGAGACCGAATACGTCGATTCCATCATCGAGGACGTACGCTGGCTGGGCGGCGACTGGGAAGACCGGTTGTTCTACGCGTCCGATTACTTCCCGCAGCTCTACGCGTATGCGCTGATGCTGATCAAGAAGGGCAAGGCGTACGTCTGCGATCTCACGTCCGAGCAGATTCGCGAGTATCGCGGAACGCTCACCGAACCCGGCAGAGAGAGCCCCTGGCGCAACCGCTCGATCGAAGAAAACCTCGATCTCTTTGAACGCATGAAGGCCGGCGAGTTCCCCGACGGCTCGCGCACTTTGCGCACGAAGATCGACATGGCGTCGCCCAATCTGAACTTCCGCGACCCGATCATGTACCGCATCCTCCATGCGGAGCACCATCGTACCGGCAACACGTGGTGCATCTATCCGATGTACGACTTCACGCACGGCCAGTGCGATTCGATCGAAGGCATCACGCATTCGATCTGCACGCTGGAATTTGAAGATCACCGGCCGCTTTACGACTGGTACATCCAGGAACTCGGCATCTTCGCGCCGCAGCAGATGGAGTTCGACCGCCTGAACCTGACCCACACGCTGTTGAGCAAGCGCAAGCTGCTGGCGCTGGTGCAGGACAACCACGTCACCGGCTGGGACGATCCGCGCATGCCCACGCTGAGCGGCATCCGCCGCCGCGGCTATACGGCGGACGCGATGCGGACATTCTGTTCGCGCATCGGCGTATCGAAGACCAACGGGATCGTCGAATTCGGCCTGCTGGAGCACGCCGTCCGCGAGGATCTGAACCAGCGCGCGCTACGCGTGATGGCCGTGCTGAATCCTTTGAAAGTGGTGATCGACAATTACCCCGAGGGCCAGGTGGAGCTGATGGATTGTGTCAACAATCCCGAAGACGCCTCGGCAGGCACACGCCAGGTGCCATTCTCAAAGATCCTCTACATCGAGCAGGACGACTTCCGCGAGAATCCGCCCAAGCATTTTTACCGGCTCTCGCCGGGCCGCGAGGTGCGCCTGCGATATGGCTACCTGGTCACCTGCACGAGCGTTGTCAGGAATGCGCAAGGCGAGGTGACGGAAGTGCATTGCACGTACGACCCGGCCACGCGCGGCGGCAACACGCCCGACGGGCGCAAGGTGAAATCGACCATCCACTGGGTCTCCGCCGAGCACGCCATCGAGGCCGAAGTGCGGCTGTATGAAAACCTGTTCCTGACCGAAGATCCGAACGATTCGAGCCAGGGGCAGGACTGGACCGCGAACCTGAATCCGAAGTCGCTGGAAGTGGTCGCGCATCCCAAGCTGGAGCCGAGTCTTACGGACGCGAAAACCGGCACTTCTTATCAGTTTGAGCGCCTGGGTTATTTCTGCGTGGACCGCGACTCCACGCCGGACAAACTCGTCTTCAACCGGACCGTGAGCCTGCGCGACTCGTTCGCCAAGTTCGACAAAGCCAAGGGAAAGAAGTAGGAGTTCTAAATGGTAATCGTCGGACTCGGCGGGCTGTTGAACAACCCCGCATGCGCCGTTTTACGCGATGGCGAGATCGTCGCCGCGGCAGAGCAACATAAAGTCGCGCGGCGTTTCGAGCCGCGGGAAATCCCGTCCGAAGCCATTGACTCCTGCCTCGCTCTCGCGAAGGCCACGCCCGCGGATGTGCAGGCCGTCGCCATCGCGCGCCCCTTCTCCGACCGGCACGACAGTAGGATGCAGCTCATGCTGCGCGAGCGCTTTCCCAACGCCCGGATCAGCGCCGTGGAACACCATCGCGCCCACGCTGCATCCGCGTATTTCGCCTCGCCGTTCGACACCGCGACCGTGCTCACGCTGGATCGTTCGGGCGATTTCCGCTGCGGCGCGCGCTGGCACGCACATGGCACCTCGATCGATCTGGACGAGGAGACGTTCTTCCCGGATTCGATCGGCGACCTGTACAGCCGGGTGACCGAGTTGCTCGGTTACCGGCCGCGCAGTGAAGAGCACAAAGTGCAGTGGCTCTCGGCGTTTGCCGGTGACGAACTGGCTGGCGTCTTCCGCCAGGTGCTCGTGCGCGAGGGCGCGGGCTTTCACACCGACCGTACCTTCTTCGACTCTGACCGGCTCGGCCGGGGCGGATTCAGCGATCGCTTCTACGAAGCGATCGGACTCGAAGACGACTCCCAGATCGACGACACGTGGCGGGCGCGGATCGCCGCCGGCCTGCAATCCGCCGTCGAACAGCTTGCGCTCGACATGGCCGGGAGCGGCGAGAATCTCTGCCTGGCCGGCGGCCTGTTCTACAACGCGATCCTGGTTTCCGCCTTCGAGCGGAGCGGGCGGTGGAAGAACGTGTTCGTCCAGCCCGCCGCGGGCAACAGCGGTACAGCGATGGGCGCGGCGTATTGGACCTGGCACAGCTTCTTCTCTCGGACCGAACGCGTTCCGCTCAGCACGCTCTCGCTCGGTCCGGAGTACAGCGTGGCCGGCGTGAAGGAAGTGCTGGAAAACTGCAAGCTGCGGTTCCAGTTCCTGCTCACCAACGAAGCCGTCATCGCCACTACCATCGAGCAACTCGCCTCGGACAAGATCGTCGCCTGGATGCAGGGGCGCATGGAGTTCGGCCCGCGCGCGCTGGGCAACCGCTCGATTCTCGCCTCGCCGCTCAACCCGTATTCGAGCGAGAATCTGAACATCTACATCAAGCGCCGCGAACAGTTTCGCAAGTTCGCCGCCTCGGTGCCGGCCGAAGCCGCTTCGCGCTACTTCGAAACCGGGGCCAACGCGCGTTTCCTCGCGACCGTGAGCAAGGTGCGGCCGGAATACCGGAAGACCTTCGAGACAGCCCTGCTCGGTCCCGATACGCTGCGTGTGCACGTCGTCGAAAAGGACGAGAATCCGCTGTTCCACGCCCTGCTCACCGAGTGGGGCGCAAAGACGGGCCTGCCGGTACTGTACAACACCTCATTCAACCTGTTCGGCGACCCGCTCGTCTGCTCGCCGCGCGACGCGGTGCGGAGCTTCTACTCCTCGGGCATCGACGCGATGATGGCGGGCAGCTTCCTGCTCGAGAAATAGCGCCCTGGGAACGCCGATCTCCAGATCGGCTCCGGTCGCCCGGGCGAACAGCAATTCAACTACGCTTTCCGTGCATCTGTGAACCTACCAGCATTTGCCGATGGTCGAAGTGTGGGCCAGAAGCCGATCTGGAGATCGGCGTTCCCAGGGCGCCGCAAGCGCAGGCCGAAAGTGAAATAGGGGAACATCGGAGCCGGAACTCGCGTATCCTGCTCGCGTAGGCTTCCCCATGAAAACGGTATTCACCCTCTGCTTTTCCGCGCTCGCCTGCGCGGCAATGCTCGCGGCGCAGCCAACGTCCGCCGGCGACGCCCGCGGCGACGGCGCTTGGAAACTCGTTCCTGAGAAAAGCGACTTCGGTCCCCAGAACGGGCCTGACGACGGCAATCTTGTCATCAAAATCAAGACGAACGGCCCCGAGTTCGAGGTCAACCAGGTGACCACCGAACGGACGGAACGCTATGTGTTTCGCACCGACGGCAAAGAGACCACCAACCCGCTGCCGGACGGCGGAGAGCTGAAAGGCCGCTACGCCTACGAAAACGGTGGACTGGTGGGCGAACTGAGCCTGGGCGAGGGAGCGATCGTGTTCAAGGATCGCATCACTTACTCCGCCGACTACCGGTTCATGACCCTTGATCGGCAAATCAGTGGTCCCGAGCCCGGTAAAATGAAGCTCGTCATGGAGCGCATGCCGCCCGAACACCCGTCGATGGCTGGTTTCTGGAAACTCGACAGTGCGAAGAGCGATTTCGGCGGTCCCATGCCGACAAAGTACGAATCGAAGATCACTGTAGAAGGCCACGTCTACTCCATGCAGCAGAGCACGGACCAGGGCGATTTCGAAATCAAGTTCCGTGACGACGGGCAGGAAAGCGTCAACGAAATCAATGGCATGAACATGAAAAGTAAGATGCAGTGGGAGAAGGATGTCCTGGTGGGCGAGAGTGTCTACACCGGGAACGGCTTTGAGCTGGCCTTCAAGGACCGTACGTCATTCTCGCCGGACGGCAAAGTGATGACTACCGACCGCGTTGGGCAAACGCCTGGCGGCGAGCGCAAGATGCACATCGTGATGGTGCGGCCGTAGCGGCGACTGCTGAAAAGTGGGGCGGCTCTCCAGAGCCGCGTGGGGCCTCCAGGCCCCACAAGTTTGTTCTGAGCGGGCTCTGGAGAGCCCGCGCGGTCCTGGAGGACCCCCCACTAACGCTCCGGGAACCAGCATGAGCTGTTGGCGTTTACGATAACAGATGTGAGTTCACTTCCCGTTGATATCCACTCCTACGGCAATCCCGACGAGAGCCGCGTACGCCATCTCCATCTCGATCTGGTCGTTTCGTACAAAGAGAAGAAGTTGAAGGGCACGGCGACGCTCGCGCTGGAACCCGCCGGACGCAGGCTGGTCCTCGACACGCGCGACCTGACAATCCTGCAGGTCAACGGTTCCAAAGAGGGCTTCCGCCTCGGGCCGCGAGATCCGATTCTCGGCTCGCCGCTGGAAATAGACCTGCCGTCCGGCGCGCGCAGCGTGGTCATCGAATATGAAACCACGCCGCAGGCGAGCGGCCTGCAGTGGCTCGCGCCCGCGCAGACCGCGGGCAAGCGGTCGCCCTTTCTGTTCTCGCAATCGCAGGCCATCCACGCCCGGAGTTGGATTCCGATCCAGGATTCGCCCGCTGTGCGTGTGACTTTCTCGGCACGGATTCAGGCCGCGGCGCCGCTCACGTCGCTGATGGCTGCGGTGCAACTGGCTCCAGGGCGGTTTCACATGCCCTGGCCGGTGCCGCCGTATCTCATCGCGCTCGCGGTAGGCGAGTTGCAATTCCGCCCGCTCGGTCCGCGTACGGGCATCTGGGCGGAGCCGCCTGTACTCGCGAGAGCAGCCAGCGAATTCGAGGACATGGAGCAGATGGTAGAGGCGGCCGAGCGCCTTTACGGGCCGTATCGCTGGGGCCGCTACGACGTGCTGGTTCTGCCACCGTCGTTCCCCTTTGGAGGCATGGAGAACCCGCGTCTCACCTTCGCTACGCCCACGGTGCTCGCGGGCGATAAGAGCCTGGTCAGCATGGTGGCGCATGAACTGGCCCACTCCTGGTCCGGCAACCTGGTGACGAACGCGACTTGGCGCGATTTCTGGCTCAACGAAGGCTTTACCACCTACATCGAGCGGCGCATTCAAGAGGAGATTTACGGACGCCGCCAGTCTGAGATGGAGTTCGCCATTGAAGTGGACGAACTGAAGGAGGAGATGAAGGAGCTGCCGCCCGGCGACCAGCATCTCGCCATTGACTTGACGGGCCGCGACCCCGACGACGGCATGACGGGGGTGCCCTACGTGAAGGGGGCGTTGCTGCTACGCGGGTTGGAAGAGATGCACGGCCGGGACAAGCTCGATGCTTTCCTCAAACGCTATTTCGACCGCTTCGCGTTTCAGAGCATCACGACCGGGGACTTCGTCGCAGCGCTGCACGAGAGCTTTCCGCAGGATGACGTCTCCGAGTGGTTGAACCAGCCCGGATTGCCGGCGGACGCGCCGCGAATCTCGTTCGATTTCGAGACCGTCCCGAAGAGGACCTGGGAGACGCAGGAGTGGCTGCACTGGCTGCGAAACCAGTCTCAGCCGCTGACCGCGGCGCACCTGCGGGAAATCGACATGCAGTGGGACTTCACGCACTCCGGCAACAGCGAGATCACCGCGCAGTGGCTGGAGATGGCCATTCAGGCCAGCTATGAACCGGCTTATCCGAGGCTCGAAGAGTTCCTGATCGAGGTGGGCCGGCGCAAGTTCGTGAAGCCGCTGTTTGAAGCGCTGGTCAAAGCGCCGGGCGGCATGGAGCGCGCGAAGAACATCTTTGCGAAGGCGCGTTCCGGATACCACCCGATCACGCAGGCCACAGTTGACGCGATTTTGAAGTAGGGGCTTGATTGGGGCGGCCGTCCATGGCCGCGCGGGCTCTCCAGAGCCCGCTCAGTCAGTTGCGGGGCCTGGCGCCCCGCGCGGCCCTGGAGAGCCGCCCCACTCACTTGAGAGAAGTCTAGACTTCGAGCTTCCACGGCGCGCGGTAGATCGCCTTCAGGTGGGGCTTCACGTCTTCCTGCTTCACGGTCCAGGCGTTCTCGTCCCAATCCAGACGCGACTCAAAGCGCAAGGACAGGTTGGCCAGAATACAGGTGACACTGGAGCGCACGCATTTCTCGATGTCGCTGATCGGCTTTTCGCGCGACTTGATGCAGTCGAGGAAGTTGTTCCAGTGCGGCACATTCATCGAGCCCATCGCCTTGTCGTTCTCCCACTTCTTGGTGGGCTCTTTCGAGCCGTTGGGATAGACCCAGACGCCGCCGCGGTTCAGCACAAGCGTGCCCGTGGTGCCGTGGAACGAAGTCCCATACTCCTGGCCGAACATCGGCATCGGATTGACCGTCCGGCTTTCGTAAGCAGACAGGAACTTTTCGTACTGGAAGGTCGCCTGCATCGTGTCCGGCGTTTGGGTGTCGTCTTCCACGTAGAACTTCGAGCCCAAGGCGACAATCGACTTTGGCATCGGCTCGCCCATGGCCTGGTGGACGGGGTCGATCAGGTGAACGCCCCAGTCGGTCATCGAGCCGCCGGCGTAATCCCAGAAGTAGCGGAAGGTGGACCAACGATCAGGAGAGACGCCGAAGCGATTCAAGCTGTAAGGCCGCTCCTGGGCCGGCCCCTGCCACATTTCCCAATCGAGTCCTGGAGGCACGACCTCGCTCGTCCGCTTGCCCCATCCTTCTTTCTTGCTCATCCCCGCCTGCCATTCGTGGCAGAAGGTCACCTCGCCTATCTCGCCCGCCTGGATCAGCTCGGCCGCTTTCTTGAAGTAGCCGCCCGAGCGCTGCATCGTGCCGCCCTGCACCACCCGGTTGTACTTGCGCGCGGCCTGGACCATCTTCTGGCCCTCTTCCACCCACACGCAAGCCGGCTTCTCGACGTAGACGTCCTTACCCGCTTTGCAGGCTTCCACTTCGATGTAGGCGTGCCAGTGATCGGGCGTTGCGATGCACACGGCGTCGATCGACTTGTCGGCCAGAACCTCGCGGAAATCCTTGATGCCCTTGGGCGTCTGCCCGAACTTCTTGGCGACGCCGATGGCCTTCTCCAGGTTCGGCTGATAGACGTCGCAGATCGAGACGGCCTGGACCTTGTCCGTCTGCAACGCGTATTGCACGTTGCCCTGGCCCATCGTGCCAGTGCCGATGAAGCCGACCGCGAGTTTGTCATTCGCGCCGCGCATCATTTTCGGAAAAATCATCGTCGTGAAAGCCGCGGCGGCGGATGCCTTTAAGACGTCACGCCGGGTCGTGCCCTGGGATTTGTTGTTGCTCATGGATTCAACTCGTAAAGATCCTTTTTATCAGTTTCTGCGCGTCCTTGCCCGTATTGAGAACAGATTGGGTTTCTGGGAAGCGCGAGTCGTGAATGCATAGGGCTTGTGATTCCTACCCACCCAGCCTGCCCCCCGCGCTATGCAGGTTGTTCTTCCCCCTCTGGGCAGCGCGGCTGCATGCGGCAGGGAGTAGACTGATTGGTCTCGGAGTCTTTATGAGCACATATTGGCAAGAGGCATTTCGGTCACGTATGCGTCAATTCGAGAATCGCCGACCGCCGAAGCCGGGTGAGGTGTCTGTTTCGATCAAAGTCAGGGTATCGTCGGGGTGCTTTCATCGTGAGCATTCGCCGCGCGCGTATGCTCTCATTGACCAGGAACTTGCGAAGTTAACTGCCTCTGAGTCTTCGTTCATATTTGAAGAACATGAGAGTGGTCCCGAGTTGTTGGTGTACCTTGCGTTGACGACTGCCGGGATCACATTGGTGAAGAGTGTCATCGATCTCGTCACCGCAATAATCAAAGCGCGATCTGAAGGAGTCGCCAAGGGCGACGGACCAGCCAGCCCAATCGAGCTGATAGTGCGCCGTTCCAGTGAAGGTGATGAGTTTCGGGAAGAAGTCGTTCTCCGGCTTGGTCCGACAGACTCTGCCAGTAAAGCTATGGTCGAAAAGTGCCTAAAAGCTGCATTGGGAAAAGTGTTGGAACCCAACACCCAGAAAGCGGAAGCTGGATCGTCTCCGCCCATCTCTCGGACTGGCAGAAAGCGATCTGGCCCCAGCCGCACTTAACGGGGGAGATGCGGCTTGGCGTTCAGCCACACGACCCGCATCACCAGACCTGAACTGGTCGGCAGTATTCGGTTTGGCCCATGTTCGTCTTTGAGTTGCTGAAGTAGGGACTTAACTGACCGCTTCGATTTCCACGCGGCTCGCTTCGCGCTGGAATCGCATCTTCGCTTGATGCTCCTGCCACAGCGTGCTGCAGCCGGCCCAGAAGTATCCGCAGACGAAGACCAGCAGGAACGGCAAGGCCAGGAAGTTCATCACGTCGATGCAGTAATAGACAATGTACAGGAAGAAGAAGCCCATCCCCAGTTCGGCGAACGGCAGCCAGCCACTTCTGCGCCGGTAGCCGATGGCCACGGACGCACCAGTGGCGCCTGAGGCGTACTTCGGCGTACGCACAAACCCGGACTGCTGGCCCAAGAGCGCTTCCACAACGGCCTTTGTATTCGAAATGGTGAGGGCGACGCCCATCGCCAACAGAAACGGCAGCATCAGAATCGCGCGCTTCCAGTTGTTCGGGTAAAGCTCGTGCTCGGCCAGCAAATAGAAAGTGACCACGGACCAGAAACTACAGACGATCAGCGGGCCATCCACCAGCGCCATGTCCAGCCAGCCGATGTAGAACCGGACGATCATCACCGGCAGCATCAGCGCCGAGACGATCACCATCAGCGGGTAGCTGACGTTCGGCGTCATGTGGAACCAGGCTTCCACCTTCTCGCGGAAAGAAATGTCCTTCGACCGGAAGATCCTCGGCAACAACTTGATTGCGCACTGTGTCAGACCCTTGGCCCAGCGCTGCTGCTGAACCTGGAAGCCGTAAGTATCCACGGGCAATTCGCTGGGGCACTCGATCCAAGGCAGGTAGATGAACTGCCAGCCCTTCAACTGCGCGCGGTAGCTCAGATCGGAGTCTTCGGTGAGCGTGTCGTGCTGCCACCCGCCGGCATCGTCGATCATCTTGCGGCGGAGAATGCCCGCCGTTCCGTTGAAGTTGAAAAACAGACCCTGGCCGAAGCGCGAGATGTGTTCCAGCGCAAAGTGGCCGTCGAGCATCAACGCCTGGACTTCCGTCAGCAGGCTCTGGCCCCGGTTCATATACGTCCAGCGGGTCTGGACGACGCCGATCTTCGGGTCGGCAAAGAAGTGAATTGTCTTTTCGAGAAAGTCCGCCGGCGGTATGAAGTCGGCGTCAAAGATCGCGAAAAACTCGCCCTTCGTCTTGGCCATGCCTTCGAGCAGCGCCCCCGCCTTGTAGCCGGCGCGGTTGGTCCGGTGCACGTACTCGATCGGGTGTCCCTGCGCCTTCAATCGCGCCACTAAGGCTTCCGTGTAGGGGTGCGTATCGTCGGTGGAATCGTCCAGGACCTGGATCTCGAGAAGTTCACGCGGGTAGCGGACCTTCAGGACCGCTTCGATTAACTGGTCCACCACGTTGCGCTCGTTGAAAAGCGGCAACTGGATGGTGACGTGCGGGAGTTGCTCAAAGTGCTGTGAAGGCGAGGTTGGTACCCGCTTCCTGCTTCTCAAGTAGCCGTACACGACGAGAAAGCGGTGCGCCCCGTAAATCGCCAGAATGCCTAAGAGGGTAAAGTAAGGGACGAGGAGCAGCCAGTCGAACCAGGCTAGCTGGTGGATCCCGGCGAAACTGTCATCCGACAGCGCGCGGCTCCACTTGTCTATCTGAGACGGGGCCAGAAATGCTAGCGTGGTCAAACTGAAACTCATGGTGCTGTGCCGGATCCAGTGGGCTCTCCATTCTCTGTGGATCTGGGGAGCTGGCCTGCTGGCTGCCGCCATCCTACTCAGATGGTCCGGCGACGTGAAGTCCCAAGCCGGGTGGACAGTCGGCGTCCTCCTCTGTTCAAGCCTATTTTATCTGATAAGCGTCAAAAGTGTTCTCACAAAAGGGTCCAGGACGATTGGACCGGCAGGGTGTGTCTGGATCGCCACAGTCGCCGTGGCAACCCGCCTTCTGTTCTTGACGCAAGGGCCAATGCTGTCCGAGGATCTATTCCGCTACCGGTGGGAGGGGCGGGTGCAGGAGTCGGGATTGAACCCCTATTTCTTCACCCCCACGGACCCTGAGACGGCATTTCTGAAGGACGAAACCTCGCCAAAAGTCACCGGCTGGAACGTACGTGCCGGGTACGGTCCACTCTGGGAAATCGTTGAGCGGCAAGCCTTTCGGCTGGCAGCCTGGGCCGCACCCCGCAGCGCCGCCCGGCAATTGCTGTGGATGAAGCTGCCCTCGCTGGTGAGCGATCTGTGCGTGCTCGGAGCGCTGCTGGCGCTGCTCCGATCCCACGGCTTGCCGTGGCAGCGAGTGATCATCTGGGCCTGGTGCCCTCTGACTTGGGTCGAGTTCTGGGGCGAGGGCCACATGGATTCGCTGCTTGCGGCTCTCGTCGTCACCTCGCTACTTGCGGCGCGACGGGAACGCTGGGCGCTGGCCGGACTACTGCTGACGGCGGGCGGACTGATCAAGTGGTGGCCGTTCCTCCTCCTCCCGATCTTTGCGCTGCATGCCATCCGGCGCTGGCGCGGGGTGCGATGGAGAGTGCTTGTCGCGGGCATCCCGCTCGTCGCTCTCGCGGCCTGGCCCTACGCCACGCCTTCGCGCGAACTCTGGAGCCGCAATGCCGCCTACATGGCTGGGTTTCTGGGAGGATGGCGGAACAATGACAGCCTTTTCAGCGTCATCTGGTACTTCAGCGGCCAGAACGGGGATATCGCCAAGCGTATTTCGCTTGGGTTGCTGGGTTTGCTGGTCTTGATCGCATGCTTCTGGCGGGCGCCACTGGAGCGGGTTGTGCTCGGATTCGTCGCGGGGATGCTGCTGATCAGCGCCAACGTTCATCCCTGGTATATGGCGTGGATGGCTCCGCTGCTGGCCGTGGAACCGTCCGCGGCGGGATTCGTCTGGGTGGCCCTGATGCCGCTGGCGTACGCCGTGCTCGGCGATTACCGCGCCACCGGCATCTGGCAGGGCTCGACGGGCTGGCGATGGCTGATTTACGGCCCGGTATTCGCCAGCTTTTTCGGCACTTTTTTTGCCAAGGGGGCATTGCGACGTAGAATTGGCTTAGTCGGGGAGGAAGAGGAATAACGATGGAATCGCATGTGAAAATTCTCGGCTGGCTGAACGTGATCTTCGGCGGGCTGGGCGTCCTGATATCCTTTGCCATTCTGGGCGGGATCGTGGCCGTGTCTTCGATTTTCGGCATCGGCGGTGAAGAGGCGCTGCTGCCCATCCACATCATCGCCATCGTCGGGGGGATCATCACGCTGTTCACGCTGCTGCTCTCGCTGCCCGCGCTGCTGCTGGGCTACGGGCTGCTCAACCTCCGCCCCTGGGCGCGGATATTGGGCCTGGTGATGAGCGGGTTGTCGCTATTCCACGTCCCGATCGGCACCGCGCTCGCGCTCTACTCCTTCTGGGTCCTGCTGAAGCCCGAGACCGAAGCGCTATTTCACCACGCATGAACCAGTACGAACGCACTTGCGTGGCGCAACGCAGTGCCCTAGTATAATGGCTCAAGGAAGCGTGTTTGCTTTGACATCTGAGCGGGACAACACATTGAGTCCGCGCACCCTCGAGGTGCTGCACGTGATCGTGCAGAGCTATATCGAGACGGGCGAGCCGGTGGCATCCCGGATGATCGCTCATAAGCGGAAAGACTCGCTCAGCGCGGCTACCATCCGCAATGTCATGGCCGACCTGGCGGACATGGGCTATCTGGACCAGCCGCACACCTCCGCCGGCCGCATTCCTACGGCGAAGGCTTTCCGGCAATTCGCCCGGCCGCTCGCCGCCAGCCGGTTTCTGGCCGCCGAGCTTTCCCGTGTGCGCGAGGAACTGGGTAGCCGGGAGACCTTGGAAGCACGGGCGGAACATGCCTCGCACCTGCTGACCGAGCTGACCCGGAATGTCGGTATATTTGCCTCCATCCCCGGCACAGGCCAGATTCTCGATCAGGTTGAATTTGTCCTGCTCCCGCCTGCGCGCGTCCTCATGGTGGTGGCCACACGCGACCACATGGTGCGCAGCCAGGCGGTTCAGCTCGATGAGCCCGTGTCGCAGGACGAACTGGCCTCGATCCGCAATTACGTCAATCACCACTTTGCCGGGTGGACGCTGAGCGGTATCCGTCGCGAATTGGAGCGCCGTTTCCTTTTGGAGTCATCAACCTACGACTCTCTGATGCGGCGGCTCACCATGCTCTACGAAAAGGGCTTACTCGACATCGGCTTGACGCCCCAGGTCTATCTGGAGGGGACGTCGAATCTGGTCGGACTCGACTTGCACCTCACTAAGGAGCGGCTCCGGGATCTCCTGCGCGCGCTCGAAGAGAAAAAGCGCCTGATCGCCTTGCTCGACAAGTTCCTGGAGGGCGGCGGCGGTGAGATCCAGGTTCAGATCGGCCTGGGCGATGCGAATCCTTCCTTGGAGGACTTTTCGCTCATCGGGCTGACCGTCGAAATGCCGGGCGGGTTGGAGACGCGAGTCGCCGTTCTCGGACCGATGAGAATGAACTACCCGCGGGTGATGTCTGCCGTTCTGCACGTCGGGCAGGCTCTGCGCAGCCTCCCCCAGTAGTGTGTCCAGTCGTGAAGAAGAAACGCGTCCCCACGGCCGATCGCGCCAAGGCAATCTGGGCGCGGTTTGTTAACCTGAAAGCAGACACCCCTATGACAGATCAGGAGACCCCCCAGCCCGGGTCCGAAGAATCTTCGGCGAGCGGCGAACTCGTCGAGACACCCGAATCGATCGCCGCCGAACGCGATCAGTTGCTGACCGATAAGACCGACCTGCAGAACGCGCTGTTGCGCCATGCGGCCGAATTCGACAACTTCCGCAAGCGCACGGAGCGCGAGCGGGCCGATCTGTTCGAATACGCTGCGGCCGACGCAGTGAAAGCCTTGTTGCCCGTTCTCGACGACTTCGAACGGGCGCTGAAGATGCAGACCACGGACACCGACTTCGTGAAGGGCATTGAGCTGATTTACCAACGCATGTTCGAGGTTCTGGCGAAACTCGGTCTCCAGCCCATCGAAGCCGTTGGCCAGCCTTTCGACCCGAATATCCATCACGCCATCGAGATGGTGGAGAGCGAGGAGCACGCGGACCAGACCGTGTTGGCCGATTTGCTGCGGGGCTATACGTTCAAGGGCCGGCTGCTGCGCCCCTCGATGGTGAAAGTCGCGGTGCACGGCTAAGAGCCGAGTCTTAGGAGCCCTGATTTAGTGAAACGCGATTATTACGAGGTCCTTGGTATTGGGAAAAGCGCCAGCGAACAGGAGATGAAGAGCGCCTACCGCAAGCTCGCGCTGAAGTACCATCCGGACCGCAACCCGCACAGCACGGAAGCCGAAGCTAAGTTCAAGGAAGCCGCCGAGGCTTACGCCGTTCTGAGCGACACCGAGAAGCGGCGAACCTACGATACTTATGGCCACCAGGGGCTTGGCGCTGGCGGCGCTGCGGCTGCCGGCTTCAACCCCGACGCCTTCGCGGATTTTTCCGACATCTTCGGCGACTTCTTCGGCTTCGGCGATCTCTTTGGAGGAGGCGGAGGGCGGCGGCGCAATCGCGCCCAGCGCGGCGATGACGTCCGCTATGACCTCACGCTGACCTTTGACGACGCCATGCGCGGCCAGGACGTGGAACTGCAGGTGCCCCGCACGGAAGCGTGCCCGGTCTGCCGGGGCACAGGCGCGGACGGCAATGACGGCTGGACCACATGCTCGGTCTGCCGGGGCCGGGGGGAGATGCTTTACCAGCAGGGCTTCCTGACGATTCGGCGCACCTGCTCTCAATGCAGCGGCTCGGGCAAGCTGCTCCGCAAGCCTTGCCGCCAGTGCAAAGGCGAAGCCTTCATCCAGGTCACCAAAAAACTGAAAGTGAAGATCCCCGCCGGTGTCGATTCGGGGATGAAGATGCGCGTTCCGGGAGAAGGTCAGCCCGGCGTCAACGGCGGTCCGCAGGGCGATCTGTACGTCTTTCTCAGCGTTGAACCGCACCCGATTTTCGAGCGCCACGAGGACGATTTGCACTGCACGGTGCCCCTTAACATCGCCCAGGCGGCTCTCGGAATTGAGATCAAAATCGATACGCTGAATGGCGAGCGCAGGCTGAAAGTCCCCGAGGGCGTGCAATCCGGCGAAACGCTTCGCCTGCGCGGCAGCGGCGCGCCCCGCGTCAACAGCAGCGGCTGCGGCGACCTGGTCGTCCACATCGAGGTTCAGACGCCACGCAAGATGAGCAGGGAGCAGCGGAAGCTCGTTGAACAGCTCCGGGACATGCTCCCCGAAGGCGGTCAGCCGGCGGACAAAACCCTCCTCGACAAGCTCAAAGACTATCTGATGTAGCCGTAGAGCAGTTTCCCGGCGAGTACAATCCGTGGATCTTCGCCCGTTGGCATCAATAGCGCCGGGCCGCGAACGAAAGAGCGTGGCCACCTGCCGCGAGTCTGCACCAGGCGCTTTGCTTTACGTTGGTGGAATTCTGCCTTGGTGCCCGCATGGTTAGCGCGCAACCTCCAGCGACCGCTCTCTGGCGTCCGCTGCTTGTGCCTCTCCAACACACGCCGCTCAGGTTGGGACTACGCCTTGCCGCGCGGCCCCTGGGGGCGGCGGATGACCGGGCTTCCGGCCCTTGAACTTATCCAATGGCGTCAAATGCGGACAATAATGGCTCAAAAGCGCTTAAACTCTTCACAAAAGAATGCTTAGATGGTGAATTAACTCTGTCCAGGACACCCTGAATATCCATAGAATGGAGATGCGGAGGCTGGCATAACCGGCGGCAGGGGAATACTATACGCGGACGGCGCTGGGTTAGCGTCGACATTGCGGATACTTTCCGGCGTACTTGCCGCGATTGGCGCGATAATGGCAGCCTAGAGTCCGTCGCACAGGTCAGGGTGCATCCGTGCAACGCATCATCGCCAATTCGGATCCAGCCGGCGAAGCGCTGGTGGTCACTCGAATCTCACCCGGAATTCCGCTCCGGAATGAACCGTTTTCTCGCGGTAGCCTGTGCGGTCCTGTCTTGCGCGCCGCTCGGACTGCCAGACGCCGGCGGAGGCTCGGATGAGCGACCCGAAACGTGACCCACTTGTTGATCGCGTGGATTCGACATTCAGCGATGACATCGAGACGATCTGCGCTCAGATCGGTTTCGATCCGAGTTTATACATTGAGTTTCCCCGTAAGCGCGGCTCCTTGTCGCTGGCGCCGGAAGCAGTCTCGGCCCCTGGCCCGGCTCCTGAGTCCGCGGAAGGCCCAGAGTCAGCCCCCGCATTGAACCCAGCCGTGCAGCCAACAGTTGCCGGTAATCCCGCCACAGCCGCGGCGGCGCCGATTCCGGCGGTCCCACCTCCTGCCCTGGCTGCTAAGCAGCCGCCTGGCAGCGAAGCTGCTAAGCAGCCCCCCATCAGCGAGGCGGCCAAGCTGCCCCCGGCGAGCGAAATCGCGGAGCAGGCCCAGTTGCAGCAGGCTGTTCATTCTTCGTGGACCGGCCTCAGTTCCGCGGCCGCCGCGCCCGTGCACACGCGAGTTCCAGCGGCCGCTCCTGCCCCAAACCGGACCGCGCAGCCCCTGTATCCGCCCCGGCCTGTGCGGCCGAACCAGCCCTTGCCAATCGCCCGGCCTCCCCAAGGTCCCAATGCGGTTCCCGATGCGGTTCCCTCTACGCCTGGGCCTGCCCCCGCGCCTCCGGCCCAGAGGCAGCTCGCCGTCCAAGGCTTGCGCGCTGGCTTGCGGGCGCTGCTCGAAGAACTGGGCGGTGAGGAGAGACCTTCGGAACAGCGCCCGCAGCGGAGGGCGCGGGCCCTGGTCATGACACCCGCGGCGAGCGGGATGGGTTGCACCACCCTGACGGCTACGCTGGCCCGTTGCTACCAGAACCGCGGCGAGGGCGTGCTCATCTTCGATGACCGGGAGGACGGCCTGTTGAGGTTGCACTTTGAAGCCGCCGACTCAGTCGCTATTCCGATCCTGAACCGCGAGAGTGCGCCGACCCTGTCTATCACCTGGTTCCGGGAACCGATGGTGAGGCACCAGTTGGATTACTGCTGGTTTCTCATGGACACCAAGTCGGTAACCCCGGCGCTTGTCAACGCACAATTCTCTCCGGGATCCTGCTTTCTGGTGCCCGTTCTGGCCGACATGCGTGGTGTGAAGGCTGCCGTGGGACTCTCCGAGCAACTCGACAGTTATGAAAGCGAACAGGGCCGCCGACTGGCTTTCTACTTTGTTCTCAATCAGTTCGACCGCGCGAGCCGTCTGCAGGAAGAGATGCGCCAGCACTTAATGCGCCGCCTTGGGGGGCGCCTGGCGCCGGTCTCCATTCGCTGGTCCGAAGAGGTGGGCGCCGCTTTGGCTGAAGGCACTACCGTTCTGGACTACGCCCCGGATTCGCCTGCGTCGCAAGACTTCGAGAGTCTCGGAGAGTGGCTGGCGGGGCTGGGTTGAAGAGCCTCGGCTCGGGCGGTTCCCGTGCCAGCGAATCCCAGCGGTTAGGAATCCCCGCGTTTAGGAATCCCAGCCTTTAGGAATAAACGATGAGCGGATCGAAAAAGAAGTCGGGGCCGGGGCTGCTGGTGAAGCTGCTGATCCTGCTGTGCATCGTCGCTCTATGCCTGCTGGCGAGCGTCCGCTTCGAGTGGAAGGACCAGGCTCTCTTCGGCGTTTGCACGTTCTTTCTGGCTGTCTGGATTAACCGCCGGTCCGGACGTTATACCGGCACGCTGCTCCTCATTGTTCTTTCGCTGTTCAGCACCGGCCGGTACGCCTACTGGCGCTACAGCGAGACGTTCAGGCACCTTTACGCCACCGGCTTCTCAAACCAGGGTTGGGACGTCATCTTTCCGCTCTTGCTGCTCATGGCGGAGACCTACGCCATTGTGGTCCTGGCTCTGGGCTATTTTCAGAGTTTGCGGCCCTTGGATCGATATCCCACGCCGCTTCCGCGCGATTTGGACGAATGGCCGATGGTGGACGTTTACGTGCCCACCTACAACGAGCCTCTGGACGTGGTGATGCCGACCGTCCTCAATGCGATGCGGATGGACTGGCCGCCGGAGAAGATGAACGTTTTCATCCTCGACGACGGACGGCGTCCCGAGTTCCGCGAGTTTGCCGAGTCCTGCGGCTGCGGCTACATGATCCGCTCGGATAACAAAGGGGCGAAGGCCGGCAACATCAACAGCGCCATGGCGCAGACCAGCGGCGAGTTCATCGCCATTTTCGACTGCGACCACATCCCAACGCGCTCATTCCTGCAAATGACTATGGGTTGGTTCCTGAAGGATCCGGACCTCGCCATGGTGCAGACGCCGCACTATTTCTACACGCCCGATCCGTTCGAGAAAAACCTGGATATCTTCGGCGAGGTGCCGAACGAGGGCGCGCTGTTCTACGGCGTGGTGCAGAACTGCAACGACTTCTGGAACGCGACGTTCTTCTGCGGGTCGTGCGCGGCCATTCGCCGGACCGCCCTGATGGAAGTGGGCGGCATTGCCGTCGAGACAGTCACCGAGGATGCTCATACCGCCCTCAAGATGCAGCGCCGCGGCTGGAACACGGCATACATCCGCTTCCCGCAAGCGGCCGGCCTCGCCACCGCCAGCCTTGCCGACCATATCGGCCAGCGCATCCGCTGGGCGCGTGGGATGGTTCAGATCCTCAGGATTGACTGCCCGTTGTTCGGGAGAGGGCTGAGACTGCCGCAGCGCTTGTGCTACCTGAACAGCACGTTGCACTACCTCTATGCGATCCCGCGCTTGATCTTTTTGACGGCGCCGCTGGTCTATCTGCTGCTGAACCGCTCAAACGTCTACGGTTATGTATTGACGATTCTGGCCTATGCCTTCCCGCATATCGCCCAATCGACGCTCACTAATTCGCGGATCCAGGGCCGCTACAGGCACTCGTTCTGGAACGAGGTGTATGAGACGGTTCTCGCTCCCTACATCCTCATTCCGACCACGCTCGCGCTGATCAGTCCCAAGCACGGCAAGTTCAACGTGACGCCGAAGAGTCACGGTTCCGACCAGTCTTACTTCGCCTGGCGCGCGGCGCTGCCCGTGATCCTCCTGCTCTTGCTGAACGTCGCCGGTATCACGATGGGCGGTCTGCGGCTGGTGACCGAGCCCGAACGCCAGGCTGCCTTGCTGATGAACATGTTCTGGGCCCTGCTCAACGTGATGATCCTGGGCGCCTCGGTCGCCGTCGCGGCCGAGCGGCGGCAGCGCCGGCACGAGGCCCGTCTGGAACGCCGTTATCCGGCGCGGTTGATCCTGGAAGATGGGCGTGTGCTCGCCGGTGAGACCGACGACATGTCGAATAGCGGCGTCGCCCTGAGCTTGGACGAGCCGTTCGAAATCGCAGCCGGCACTTTTCTGACTCTGCTCGTCACCGCCTCGGAGGAAGAGGTTGCCCTGCCCGTGGAGATAGTGGGAGTCAAGGACCGCGAAGTGCGCATGCGCTTCACCGAACTGGAAATGCAGCAGCGAGACGCGGTGACGCGCATGATCTTCGCCGGAGCGGATCTCTGGCTGACAGGTCTGGAGGCCAAGACCTTCGACCGCCCCGGGCAAAGTTTCCTCCGCATTCTGCGAGTGTCCGTGCGGGGCATTCTGATGATTCCCGCCGCCATGTTTGCGCGTCCTCAAGAGGCCCCGCCACCGCCTCTCCCGCGGCCGAAACGGAGCCGCGCGCGGCAAGCCACGCATACCACTCTGCCTATCCTGTTGGCCATGGCGCTCGGCTTGGGAGTTGGCGCGAATTGCGCCCGCGCGGCCGACGTTCCCGCTTCGCCCACCTTCGAAGAAGTGCGCGACTTCCGTTTGCTGGGAGAGCGCCAGCCGATTGTCCTGCGTGGCACGGAGGTGCAGGCGGCCCTCAATTTCAGCCTGCCTCTCGCCAAAGTGGCCACGGAAGCGCGTCTGGGGTTGAACTACCAGTTGTCGCCGCTGCTCGACGCGAGCAAGAGCGAGTTGCAGGTGGTCCTGAACGGCTCGTACATAGGTTCGGTGCCTTTGGAGCGCGGAGGCGCGGGAGCCGACGCCTTGAGCCACGTCGAACTGGCCGTGCCGGCCGAGTTGCTCCTCGCTCAAAACACGCTGAATTTCCAGCTGAAAGGTCAATGCGCGGCCGCTTGTTCAGCCAACGATGGGGATATCCGGACCATCATCGACCTCTCCAGCAGCCTTCGGTTGTCAGGCGAAATCATCCCCTGGCCGAACGAGTTGTCCCTTCTGCCCGCTCCCTTTTTCGATCCAAATCTGCAGCAGGCCGTCGAGCTTGCATTCGTTCTCCCGCCCGATGCGGATGCGCAGCTATTGAAGGCCGCGGGTCTGGTGGCCTCATACTTCGGCGCGCTCGCCGATCACCGGGGGTTGCGATTCCCGGTTTCGCGTACCGGCCTGCCCAAGGGCAACGCAGTCGTTTTTGCCATCGACGGTTCCACCGATCTGTCGGCGCTCACAATGGAGAGCCCCGCCGGCCCGGTCGTCGCGCTCCGCGACAATCCGGTGGACGCCTCCGGCAAAGTGCTCGTGCTGGGCGGGAGGGATAGCGCACAGGTTCTCCAGGCGGCAGAGTGTTTCGCTCGCGGGTTGGCCTCGAAGACGGGCGACCTGTTCCACGCCGAAGGCGTTCCCGCCGCGCTTCCGCGGAAACCCTACGACGCTCCTCGCTGGCTCCGTACCGGCCAGTCCACGCGCGTGGGCGACTCTACCCCCGACGAGCAGTTGCGCGTGGAGGGCAACGGCGTCGTCCGCTGGTATTTTCGTCTCCCACCGGACCTCTACTTCGGGCAGCGCGAAGGCGTACCAATGCGGTTGCACTACCGCTACGCGCCCTTGCCCAGCGACTCTAAAGCCGAGCTGACCATCAAGATCAACGGCGTCGACGTGGCCGTCCGGCGTTTCAGCGGCGGGCAGCAGGCCCAGTCCATCCGCGACACCGTGGAGATCCCCGTGGCTGCGCTCTACCCCAGGAACACGCTGAGCCTTGAGTTCAAGTTCATCGATGGAGGCGGCCGCAGGTCCGCACCGGTTGGAAGCCTGCTCCGGGATAGTGAACTAGACTTGCGCGGCATACCCCACTTCGCCACCCTGCCCCGGTTGGATCTCTTCGCCAAGGCCGGTTTTCCTTTCACGCGTCTCGCGGACCTCTCCGGGACCAGCCTGGTTCTGCCCGAAAGTCCAACGCCCGAGGAGTTGCGCGCTTACCTCGAATTGATGGGCTTCTTCGCCGCGCAGACGGGTTTCCCCGGTCTGCAGGTCGAGATTCTGGACCCGCAGCGCGCCTTGCGCGCCGGCGACAAGGACCTGCTCCTCATCGGCACGGCCCAGTCGATGCCGCTGTTTTCGACCTGGGGCTCGCAAATGCCCATCGGAGTGAACCGGACAGGCCTCACCCTGAATCAGCCCGACTCCATTTACCTGCGTTTGCTGAGCTTCCCCATCACCAGCGAGGGCCGGGAATGGCGCAAACTGACCGATCGGCTCGCCGGCGATTCCGTACCCGGGATCGTGCTGCAGGCTTTCATTTCGCCGCTCAATCCACAGCGCAGCGTGGTTGCGATCAGCGCCACTACTCCCTCGTCGTTTGAGCAACTGGTCGACGCTCTGGACCGCTCTATCCAGAACGAAGAAGTCTACGGAACGGTGAGCCTTCAGACCGCTAAAGGCTTCGACTCCTACCGCTTGCCAACCGCCAGCTACAACCTCGGCGCGCTCGGTTGGTGGGCCGCCATGGATTACTGGGTCTACCGCTACATGTGGTTTGTGCCCTTCATCGTGCTGCTCATCGGGCTGTTTCTCGCTAACATCACATCCGGCTGGGTGGAACGGCACGCCGCAGAAAGGCTGCGCATCGAGTCATGATCACCCGGCGCAGCATGATGCGGGTGTCGTGTACCGCGGCTTTCCCCGCCGCTGTGTTCGCGGCCCCGCTCTGGGCTTTGTGGGATAAATACGCGCCTCGCATTGTGGATGCTCGGGGACGCGTGATCGACCATGCCGCCGGAGATCGCACAACTTCCGAAGGGCAGTCCTACGGGCTGTTCTTCTCCCTCGTGGCCGGAGATCGCGAGCGTTTCGAGAAGATTCTGGGCTGGACTCAAAATAACCTTTCGGGCGGCGATCTCGGCGGCCGTTTGCCGGCCTGGCTGTATGGCAGAGCCTCCGGCGGCATGCTCTCCATTCTCGATGCCAATCCCGCTTCCGACGCGGATCTTTGGCTGGCCTATACGCTGCTGCAAGCGGGCCGCCTCTGGGAGAACAGCCGCTACACGGACCTGGCCTTGCGCCTGGCGTCGCTCATCTCGGAACACGAGGTCCGCGACCTTCCTGGATTGGGCGCCATGCTGATGCCTGGCGCTGCCGGCTTCTCCAGTCAGCCCGGCGCCTTCCAGTTGAATGTCAGCTATCTGCCGTTGCAGCTACTGGTCGGACTCGCGCAGGCCCAGCCGAACGGCCCGTGGCAGAGAATTGCGGACAATGTCCCGCGCCTGATCAAGGCGGCGGCGCCGTCGGGTTACGCGCTCGACTGGGTGTCGTACCGCAGTGGATCTGGTTTTGTCGCGGAGCCTACCAGTTACGGCAAACCGCGCGCCAGCTACGATGCCATCCGGGTCTATCTCTGGGCGGGTATGCTCGATCCGGGGACGCCCGGACGGTGGCAGATCCTTCAAGCTCTGCATGGCATCGGCGAGCACCTGCAAAAGGTCGCTTTTCCGGCCTCCGAAATCCTGCCGGATGGCGCCATCTCCAACGCGCGGAGTCCGGTCGGCTTTTCCGCCGCGGTGATGCCTTACCTGGCGGCCACCGGGGATAAGCCGCTTCTGGCCCGTCAGTCCTTGCGCGTCCGGCAACGGATGGAATCGGGCGGCGACCTCCGTTATTACGATATCTGTCTGGGATTATTTGCGTTAGGTTGGATGCAGGGACGCTACCGCTTCGACTCCAAAGGCAGGTTGATCCTCGATTGGGGCGGGAGATGATGAGTCGGTTCGCATGTGCGGTCTGGCTGGCTGTCGCCGGCTGGCAGGTCTCTGCCCAGCCTCCTGCCGCTAAACCGTCTCCGAAAGCGCCCGCCAGTTCGCCCGCGGTGGAAATCCTGCTCCGCAAAGCCCGCGCGCTCGAAGGCCGTGGCCGCCTCGATCTGGCCGCGCAGACGTGGCGGCAGGTGCTGGTGGCGGAACCGACCCAGCCCGATGCCCTCACTGGTATGGCCCGCTGGCTCCAGCAGAGCGGAAAGCCCGCCGAGGCGAAGGACTACCTCGATAAGCTGAGGCAGTCCGGCCGCGCGGCCGTGACCGTATCCGCTCCGAAGGCCGCCCAGACCGGACGCCTGGAAGAAGCCGGGCGCCTGGCGCGAAACCAGCAATATGCGGAGTCGCTCAAGATATACCGCGAGGTCCTGGGCAACGAACCGCCACAGGGACCGCTGGCCATCGCCTATTACGAAACGATGGCCTCCGCGCCCGATGGATGGAAGCCGGCCACTGCCGGGCTGCAGTCACTGGTCAGCCATTACCCTGGGGATTACGAATACCGCCTGTCGCTGGGCAAGCTTTACAGCTACAAAGCCGAGAGCCGGGCTGCGGGAATCAAGATGCTCGAAGGCATCCCGGGCGACGCCGCTCGCGCCGCGTTGCGTCAGGCGCTGATCTGGGACGGCTCGAAGCCTGCAAACAAGACGTCGTTGCAGGCCTACCTCGCCAAGACGCCCGACGCGGAACTCCAGAAGTTCCTGGACAACATACCCAAGGCCCAGGTCTCCGCCGCCGGCGCGATGACCGCCGCTGAGAAACACGGCTACGATCTGCTCAACGCCGGCAAGCTGGATGAAGCGCAGGCCACGCTGGAACAGATCCTGCAGGACTCTCCGCGCAGTGTGGCCGCAATGTCCGGGCTGGGCTACATTGCCATGAAACGCGAGGACTTCGCGGGCGCGGCGGAGTATTTTGAAGTGGCCTCGGCCGCGGCTCCGAAAGACAAACAGATCCAGACCGCGCTCGAATCGGCGCACTTTTTCCTGCATGTCCAGACGGCGACGCGCGCCCTCAACGAGAATGACTCGGCTCGCGCCAGGTCCGAGTTCGACCAAGCCGTCGCCTTGCGTCCGAACGATCTGATCGCCGTGCGAGGGTTGGCGGGCGCGGAACTGAAACTGGGTGACAAGGCGGCCACGCTGCCGCTCTTCGAGCGGCTCACCAAAGCCGAACCCAACAGCGCCAGCAACTGGCGGGGCCAGTTCGAGGCCAAGGTGGCGAAGGACGGAGCCAAGGCGGCGTTGGAGCTCTTGAAGCGGATGCCTCCCGCCGTGCTCAAGACTCTCATGGCCAGCATGGGCTTCAAACTGACCGTGGCTTCGGCCTATCTGGAGTCCGGTAACAAAGTGGAGGCCGAGAAGGTCGTGGCGCTCGCCATGGCGCAACTCCAAGCGGACGCCTCCGCTCTCAGCGGCGATGAGAAGCTCCAACTCGCCGGGCTCCTCTTGACGCTCGATCGGACCGCCGAGTCGGAGACGCTTTTCCGGGAAGCGACCGTGAAGACGCCCGAAAATCCGGCCGTCTGGGAAGGGCTGCTCAGCGCGCAGATGAAAGCCGGCCACGAGCAGGCCGCCTACGCTTCTTTGCTTTCGATTCCCGCGAATACCTACCAGGAGGGCCTCACGCGCAGCGGTTTCCTGCGTGCCGCCGCGGTTCTCCAGGCCAAGTTCGGCGCCCCCGGCACGGCTGAGGAACTCCTGCGTAAAGTGCTTGCCACGCCCATGCCGCCCCAGGAACGCGAGGGCGCGTTGCTCATGCTGGCCTCCGCCGCTCTCACCAAGGGAGATGCGAAACAGGCCGCCGACGTCGCCTCCCAACTGGTGGAAGCCAGCCCCCAGAATGCCGATGGCTGGAAGCTCCTGCTTTCCGCCCAGCAGGCGCAGAAGCTCTCCGCCGAGGCCAGCGAAACGGCGAAGCGCATTCCTTCCGCCACGCTCGCGAAGCTGCAGGAGGACCCCGACTTCATCGCCCTCATGGCCTCCGTGGAAGACGCCAACGGGGATACCGAAGCCGCCATGCGCAGCGTAAAATCGGCCATCGAGCGCTTCGACACCGTGCACAAAGCCCCACCCGTGGGGCTGCAACTCCAACTGAGCTGGCTGCTGCTCAACAGCGGTGGTGACGAAAAGGAGCTTTACTCGACGCTTACCACGCTCCGCATGCGCCGCGACGTGACCCCGGAACAGACACGCGCCTTCCAGGAGATCTGGAGCGTTTGGATCCGCCGGCGGGCTGAAAAGGCCCGGAAAGATGGCGACCTCAAGACGCAGGTGGCGATTCTCGATGCGGGCGCGAAGCTGCTGCCGAAGGATAAAGAGATCCGGGACGCATTGGCGGGCGCATTGTTGGGCGCCGGAGAGACGCGCCGGGCCTTCAATACGTACAAGAGCATGCTGACCGGCACGCCCAGCGCCGAGGAGTTCGCGGCCGCGGTGGGCGCCGCTATCAAGTTGAACGAGCCGGTGGGGCAACAGTGGCTCCGGATCGGCCTGCAGCGCTTCCCGCAGGAGCCCGCCCTCCTGGAATTGGCCGGCCGGCAGTCGGCCGGCAAGGGCGAATACACCAAAGCGCAGCTCTATTGGCGCCAGGCTCTGGCGGCTGGGGACATACAGGCCACGCGCAAGGCAGGGGCTGCCGCGCTCTCCCCGAACGATCCGCAGCGCAGCCTGGGCGCCTTGCTCGTGGGCCAGGATGTGATCCTGCCCAACGGCGAGATCGCCAGGGAGACCCCGGGCGGCGAAGCGCCGGGCACGTTTGGGCTCTTTCCCTTCATCGATCAGAAGAAACCCAAGGCCCTGTCCGAACAGGTGAACGACGAGTTGAGTGCCCTGGATGGGCGCAACGCGCCGTTTCTCGGTGGCGGACCTGACATCGAATCACGCGGCGGCCGCTCTGGATTTGAGACGCGCACCCTGGTGGAGGGCGACATCGAAGCGAGCGCCGTGCTGGGCAGCACCGTCCGGGTTGGACTGACGGCGACGCCCACCGAGGTAAGCGCCGGTGCGTCCGATGGCAGCAGCGACCTGAGGCTCGGTTTGTTGCCGCAAGGCGTGGCCTTTACCGCACTGTCGGCCAGCGGACTCGCGTTCCACGGGGAGATATCCACGGAGACTTTGGGCCTCTGGGCGGGCTTGACCCCGCAGGGGTTTCTGGTCCAGAACATCGTCGGCGGATTCCGCTTCCGGCCCGCCAAAGGTCCTCTCACCATCACCGTTTCCAGAGAGCCCCTGAAGGATACCTTGCTCTCCTATGCCGGTGTTCGGGACCCCGTCAGCAACCAGATCTTCGGTGGCGTCATCGCCAATTCCGCATCCGCCCGGGTCGACTTCGGGAATGAAATGGCCGGCACTTACTTTGGCGGCGGCTACCAGCAGTTGCAGGGCGTCAACGTGGAAGCCAATAAACGATATGACGGATTGGTCGGCGGCTACCGCCGGATCCTGGCGCGCGCCGAGGGCGACCTGAATATCGGGATCTTCGCGCTCGGCCTGCACTACGACAACAACCTGCGTTACTTTACCTTCGGGCAGGGCGGCTATTTCAGCCCTCAGCGCTATTTCCTCGTGGGCGTCCCGGTGACCTGGCGTGGCGTCTGGCAGCGCCGTCTGCAGTACTCTCTCTCGGGCAGCGTGGGTCCGCAGAGCTTTCGGGAAGACGACTCGCCTTACTTTCCCACGAATGCGTTGCTCCAGGGGACCAACGGTTCATTTTATCCGGGGCTCTCAAGCACGGGGCTCAACTACAACATGGAGTTCCGCTGGCTCTATCAGTTCAACCCGAACTGGTTCCTGGGCGGTCTCCTGAACATCAACAATGCCCGGAACTATACGGCGCAGTCGCTGTCTTTCTTCCTCCGGTACTCGCCCAAGGCCCGTACGTTGGGAAGCGACTACTGGCTGCCAAGCGTTCCCGACTGGCGCGGCCGTCAACCGTTCCATCTCGATTGACGTCGAGCGGGATCATTGCCCGATCCTTCGCAACACTGAAGCTGCAAATGTCGCGCCAATCTCATCTTCTTGTCCTCGTCCTCGCACTGGCCGGCACGTACGCCGCCAACGCGGCGACCCCGTTCAACTGCAATCGGGTCGATCATCCGGCGACGGTTCGCGCCGAGGGCTCCGCGGAACTGCTCGCCGACATCGTCCTCTCGTGTACCGGCGGAAGCCCGACGGCCTTCAATAGCCGCGTCCCTGAATACCAGTTCCTGCTTGTCGCGAACACTTCCTTGCCCAACCGTACGCCTCAGGCGGGCATCGGCTCCTGGAGCGTGAGCGACGCGCTGCTGCTTATCGACGAACCGCAACCCGACAGCCAGGTAGCCTGCATCCCGGATACGAACGCCGTCTCGTGCCCGCAATACTCGGGCGATGTGTCGCCCTCGAACGTATTCCAGGGGCTCGTGTTGCAGAGCAACGGCATCGTCTTCATGCGTATTCCCATCGATCCGCCGGGCGACGGTAACGTCCGCACGATCCGGATTACCAATCTTCGCGCGAGCCCCAGCGATCTGCCGGCCAAGGCCATGCCTTCGATTACGACGGCCCTGGTGATTTACGACGCGAATGGGCATACCGTCCCCGTTGCTTATGCTGAAAAGGTCAGCGGCCAGGCCCTTTCCGCCCTCAAGTTCACTCCGCTGACGAGCGCGAGCCAACCTGTCCCGGTCTCTCAACCCCCGCTCATTCTTACGCCGTCCCTGGTTCCGAAGACCAACCCGGACCCGAATTTTGGTTTTCTGTTGAAGTTCACGGAAGGATTCGCCACTTCCTTCCGCCGCCGCAACGTGGCTACCAGTGGGGGCGACCCGCTGTTCGTTGTGGCCCAGGCAACGCCGGGTTATCCGTATTTCACCGAAACGGGATTCTATAACGATTCCTTCCCGGTGGAAAACGGCATGAATCTGCTGGGCTTGGCCGAGACGGGCACCCGGCTTCGGGTGGTCTTCGATCACATCCCGACGGGCATCCAGGTCTGGGCCGGCGTAACCGATGTCGCCGGCACCACCGGCTACGATGCCACCGCCCCGAAAGCGATGCTGACCTATACGTCTGACGCCACCTATGGCGGTCCGTTCTCAGCGGAAAACGCCTTGGTTCCGGGCTACGCACAGCTTTATCTCGATGGCACGACGGCCAGTGCCACCTGGGAAGTTGTCTCGGCCGACCCCACTTTGGTCGAGTCGCTGGTCTTTTCCATCGCCCTGACCGCGCAAGCCGGCAACGTCGTTACAGGCACGGCCAACATGACTGCGTCCATTGCTCCACTGGCCATAGCCAGAGCGGACGGGACTATTCCTCTACCGTCGTTCGTCGTGCCCACCGCCGCGACGACCACCACAACGACAACAACCACGACGACCACCACGGCTGGAACGGCCGCAACGGCGGCGACCACGTCCGTGCCGGCCTTCTCCATCGTGAACACCATCCCAAACAAGAAGACAGGGATGTACTCGGCGGCCTCGTTCTCCACGACGGTGGCGCCCGCTTCCCTGGCGGCGGTGACCGTCCCCGGACTTCTGCCGACGGCGGCCATCAGCACCGTCAGCGTAGTCATGGTGGACAGCGTCGGCAACCAGCGCACCTGCCAGGTCGTTTCCATCTCGCTGCAGCAGGCCATCTGCCTGGTCGATCCCGCCATCAAACCGGGCCTGGCCGTGGTGAGCGTCGCCTCCGGCGGGCGTCCGGTCGGGACCGGATTCGTCCAGGTGGCCCAGGTTGCCCCGGGCCTGTTCAGCGCCGACTCGACGGGGCAAGGGCTTGCCGCGGGCAACGCCATATCGCAGGTTGGCGATGCGACGTTCACTTCACCGCTGGCGATCCTGGACTCCAACACCAACAGTTGGATCGCCCAGCCTATCGACTTGTCAGCCGCTCCCGATGGGGTCACGCTCCAACTCCGGGCCACCGGACTGCGCGGCCGTAATGCCAATGGCTATGTGGTCGCCCAGATTGCGGGGGTAGACGTGCCCCTGATCAGCATTGCCGCCAGTACTACGGATGTCGGCGTAGACCTCGTCCTGATCGGCCCCTTGCCACAGTCTCTGGCCGGCTCCGGCCTGGTCAACGTGCTACTGGCCGTTGACGGCGTCTCCGCCAACCCGGTCTCCATCTACATCGACTGACCCATTGGGAAAGCCGGGCCTGGGACCGCCGGGCTTGGGACCGCCGATCTCCAGATCGGCACCAATTGCCGCGCCAGCGGCAACCTGCCGGAACTGCAAGTCGCCTTGGCTCGACCCCGAAACGGAGCCGTGACCGTAAGGGAGCGGTTGTATTGACATTCTGTCCAACGACTTGGACTGGAGCCCGTCGGGGAAGGCCGCTTGCTCGAAGCCCGGAGCGACACTGACCCGCTGGTAGCATGGATGGGATGCCGGAATCTTCTCCCGCTTTGCAGCGCGAACTGGGGCTGCGGGACATGGTGCTCTTCAACGTCGCCGCAGTGGTCAGTATCCGCTGGCTGGCGACGGCCGCGCACATTGGTCCCGGCTCGCTGGGTCTGTGGGCTGGCGCCGCGCTCTTCTTCTTTGTCCCGTTGGCTTTAACAGTGGCTGGCCTGACTGAAAAGTTCCCGCAAGAGGGCGGCCTGTACACCTGGACGGGCATCAGTTTTGGCGAGTGGCACGGCTTTCTGTGTGGCTGGCTGTACTGGCTCAGCAACCTGTTCTTCTTTCCCAATCTGCTGCTGGCCGGCATCGGCATGGGGCTGTACTCGCTGTTTCCTGCCAACCCGGCGCTGGCCGACAGCCGGATTCTGGTCGTCTCGGTCTCGCTTGCCGCCCTGTGGTTCGCCCTCATCACGAATCTCGTCGGTCTCCAGATCGGCAAGTGGACCCAGAATTTCGGAGCCCTGGCCACCTGCGTAGCGGGGGCCGCGATCATCCTCGCTGGGCTGACGGTGTTCCTGCGCCACAGTGGCGCGACGCCCATCCACATCATGCCCGAATGGAATTGGAGCAACCTGAACTTCTGGTCCCAGATCGCCTTCGCCTTCGGAGGACTGGAACTCGGCTCCATCATGAGCGGCGAGATCCGCGATCCACGGCGCACCGTTCGCCGCGCCGCCTGGATCAGTTGTCTGGCCATCGGCGGTTTCTATATTCTCGGGACCTTCTCCATCCTGGCCTTGCTGCCGCCGGAGCGCATCAGCGTCGTCACCGGTCTGGCGCAGGCCGGCGAAGCCGCCGCCCGGCAATGGGGCCTGCCCTGGTTGACGCCCTTTCTGGGCTGCCTGATCGTGATCGGAATCATGGGCCAGTTTGGCGCCTGGATCGGCGGCAGCGCGAGGCTGGCGTTCAGTATCGGCCTCGACCGCTACCTTCCCGCCGCTTTCGGCAGGCTGCATCCGCGCTGGCATACGCCCCACGTCGCTTTGCTGACCATGGGAATCGCCTCGACCGTGTTCCTGATTCTGATGCAGTTCGGCGAGAGCCTTCGCACAGGCTATCAGTTGCTCGTGGACCTGACGGTGGTCAGCTACTTCATTCCGTTTGCGTATCTTTTTGCGGCTGCCTGGAAACACGGCTACCGCTGGAGCGCGGCGTCCGGGATGATTGTGACTCTGGCCGGAATCGGCTTCTCGTTCGTTCCCCCGGGAGAAACGCATTCCGTCTGGCTCTTCGAACTGAAGATGCTGGGGAGCACAGGCGCGCTGGTGGGAACAGGCTGGCTCTGCTTCGTACGAGGGCGCCGCAAGCGATCTACGTGTGAACCGGCGGCTTCGTCAGGCGGCGCAGGATCCAGCCAGCCGCGCTGACTGCCAGCCGTTGGCCGATCTCATCCTGGGCGAGAGCGGGATCCAGGTCCGCAATGCACTCTTCGCGTCCGCCAGACATCGCAAAAACCGCCGTTTTTGATGCAAAAACGACTGTTTTTTGCCACTTTTTGGCACTATTTTGCACGTCTGCGCCGAAGAGTACGACCTCGCCCCGGCAATGTCCGGCCAACTCATCCGCCCAAGGCAGCGCCGCGTTGAGGATCAGAGTTCCACCCTCGGCCACGGATTCCGCCAGAACCCGCTTGGCCGGCGTCAACCCCTCCGGGCCTGAACCGGTGAAGATGGCGATTTGGCACTGCTCGAAACCGAGTCCCCCGGTGACGAGCGCCTCATCGGCAACCTCCGCGACGGCCGCCTCCAACAACGGATGCATGAGCAGGTCGGCGGCGTGCCGCGACGTGTTGCCCGCGCGGCGGGTTTGTTCGCCATTGACGAATGTGCCGTCGGCGCAAGTGATTCCCGTACACAGTCCCTGGGCGTGCAGCAGTGCGCCAATTTCGCGACAGATCGCAGCAGCGCCATTGCCGTTAACGGCGACGATGGGGATGCGGCCGTCAGTGCCGGTTGGAATGACGGAGGCGACGATGATGTCACCGACGGGGCGGGGCTCGCCCGCGCCGGGCTTCAGGTGCATCATCAATCCCGGCATGGCGTTCACTTCGAGAATCGCGCCGCCCTGCGGGCGCATGGGGCGCGAGATGTCCTCCACCACCAGGTCGACTCCGGCCACGTCCAGTCCGATGGTCCGCGCGGCCAGCGCGACCAGCGTGGCGTTGTCGGGGTGGACGAGAGCGGTCACATCGACGGCAAGGTTGCCATTGCGCTGGATCAGGACTCGCTCGCCCTCGCGCGGAATCGACGCCGGCTGGTAGCCCTGGCGCGTGAGCACTGCGTGGGTCATCTCGTCGAACTCAATGGCGTAAAGCGGCGAGTCGGCATCCTCGCTGCGGCGGGGGTCGGTGTTCAGCTCCGCCACGAATTGCTCGATGGAGCGGACGCCGTCGCCGGTCACGTAGAGCGGGTCGCCCCGCGTCGCCGCCGCCACCCGGCCGTCGACGACCAGCACGCGATGCTCCGAGCCGAGGACGCAACGCTCGACGAGAACGTTCGGCCCCTGCCCTGTTTCCCGGGCGGAGGCGTAAGCCTCGGCAATGTCCTCGCGCTTCGTCAGGCCGATGAACACGGAGCGGCCGTGATTCGCGCTCTGCGGCTTGACGACCACCAGGCCACCGACCTCACAGGCAGCCTTCCAGGCATCGTCGGCGTCAGCTACGATCCGTCCCTCCGGCGTGGGAACGCCAACGGCGGTCAGCAGTTCCTTGGAAAGCGGCTTCTCCCAGCCAATATCTTCGCCGATGGACGAGGTATGGTCCGTCTCCGCGCCGCACATCCGGCGCTGGTGGATGCCGTGGCCCAACTGCAACAGACTGCCCTGGTCGAGCCGGCGCACGGGGATGCCGCGCCGGCGCGCCGCGTCGAAGATGGCCCGCGTGTTGGGTCCAAGCAAGATGTCGCCGCCGAGTTCCTTCAGGCGTTCGAGCTCAGCGCCGAAATCGTAGGGCGTGTCTTCGAAAGCGGCCTTACACGCGGAGTGGGCGGCGAGCAGGCATTGCCGCGAAATGTCTTCGTCCTCGACGCTTTCGATTTCCACTGCCAATAAGAATGAACCGGCTCTGGAGTCGGGACGGACTGAGCAAAACGAGACCTTGCACGTGGAGGCGATCTCAATCGCCAGTGCCAGCCGCGCGATAGCCAACGCGAGGGAGCGGCCGTCTCCGGTCGCGGTCCATTCGCCGGCCGCGGCGAGTGCAGGTTCAGCCAGAGAGCCTAGAGGAGTGGTCAACCCGCTCAAGCGGCTGGCGAATCCGGCGTTGCTGGGAATTGTTGCGGATGAGGGAAAGCCAGCTTGCAGCACGGCACAGCGCGCCCAGACGTTCGGGCTACTGAGCGCGCGAACGTCGGTCAGATCAGGAAAAAGCATGGGAATTGATACTCAGAGCCTGCCATGAGATACATCTCCAAGGTAGCAAGCCCTCCCGGGCGGAGGACGCGGCACCGACGGATTTTGAGCAGGCCCACACTGGCGGGCGCTGGAGCGCACGCGCGGCTCTGGAGAGCCGCCCCACCCCGAACTATTACCAGGCTTTGGCGCCTCGCGGCGCGACTCCCTGCATGCCGAAGCACATCTCGGTTCGTGCGGCGATTCTGCGGACTTCCTGGCGCACGTCTGGCCGCAAGGCGGAGCGATGCGTGCTTGCCGGGACGGCGGTTTTCACTAAGCCCAGATTCCAGGTGTGCACCTTGGGAGGAGCGACCGGCGTGGAATGCGCGCGGGCGATGTAGTCGCGCACGAAGTTCACGCTCTCGTCGATGGTATCCGCCTGGAGCAAGAGCAGTTCATCCGGCTGGACCGTGTTGAGCGCGTACTCCATGGAGGCGATGGCGCCTTCAATCTCTTCAACTTCCTTGACGCGCTTGCCTCGCGCCAGGCCTTCGCGCATCAGCTCGGCGATTCTGCCCGGCGCGCGTCCGCGGATGGTGTGCGCCTCATAGAGAATCACGCGGTCGAAGGCGTTGCCCAGCAACTCGCCCATGTTAATCAGGTCGATGTCGCGGCGGTCGCCCGCCATGCTGTAGAGCGCCGAGCGCTTCTTGTGCGGGAACGTGTCGAGCGCCTCGACCATCGCGCGCAGCGAGTGAGCGTTATGGCCGTAGTCCACCACGACCGTCGCTCCCCAGACCTTCATCACGTTGAAGCGCCCGGGAACCTTGCTCGCATCGGTGGCAAAGCAGCACGCCTGCCGGATCATCGTCTCGCGCGGGATGCCCATCGCCCAGGCGGCGCCCAGCACGGCGATTGTATTTTCTACCTCGAACGAGATGCGTCCGTTGAAGGTCATGGGAACGCGATCCAGATTGAGGAGCGGCTCTTCGTGCGCGCCCTCGGCCAGAATGACAGTCTTGCCCTTCACGAAAACGGCCCGGCCGCCCTCGGCGCGGTGTTGGCGGATGACGGGGTGATTGCCATCAATCGCGAAGTAAAGGACGCTGCCCTGGCAAAACGGAGCCATGGCGACAACCAGCGGGTCGGTGGCGTTCAGCACGGCCGTGCCATTCTCGCCCACCACGTCGACGATCACGCGCTTCACCTTGGCGAGATCCTCAACCGTGTTGATGTAGTTCAGCCCGAGGTGATCGCCGTCGCCCACGTTGGTTACGACCGCGACGTCGCACTCATCAAAGCCCAGCCCGGCGCGGAGGACTCCGCCGCGCGCCGTCTCGAACACGGCCATCTCGATGTTCGGATTCATCAGCACGCAGCCAGCGCTCGTCGGACCGCTGCAGTCGTCCGAATCGATGCGGCGCTCGTTAATGTAGATGCCGTCCGTGCAGGTCATGCCGACCGTCTTGCCGGTGCCGCGCAGAACGTGCGCCAGAAAACGGGTGACCGTGGTCTTGCCGTTCGTGCCGGTAACCGCGGCGACCGGGATGCGGCCGCTGTCGCCAGGCGCGAACATCATGTCGACGATGGCTTCGCCGACTTCTCTCGGCTCTCCGGCCGAAGGCGCCAGGTGCATCCGCAAGCCAGGGGCGGCGTTCACTTCCACGATGATCCCGGCCTGCTCTTCGAGCGGCCTGGTGATGTCGGCGGCGATGACGTCAATGCCAGCGATGTCCAATCCGACCACTTTCGCGGCATCCACCGCGCGGGCGGCGACCTCGGGGTGTACCAGTTCGGTCACGTCGATCGCGGTTCCGCCGGTGCTCAGATTGGCGTTGCGGCGGATCAGGACCATCTGCCCCGCGACCGGGATAGAATCCGCCGTAAAGCCTTGATCTTTCAGGACGTTGACCGCAATCTCGTCGATGTGGATCTTGCTCAGGATATTGGAGTGGTGCTCGGCGCGGCGCGGATCGCGATTCTCGATCTCCACCAGTTCACCGATCGTGTGCCGGCCGTCGCCCATCACCTGGGCCGGCTCGCGGCGGGAAGCTGCGACGACCTTGCCGCCCACTACCAGCAAGCGGTAGTCGTTGCCGGACGCGAACTTTTCGACGATGACCGAGGAACTCTCTTCGAGCGCCGCCGCGTAAGCCGCAACCACCTGCTCCTTCGTCGTCAGGTTCGTGGTCACACCGCGTCCCTGGTTGCCGTCGCGCGGTTTCACGACGACGGGCAGGCCGATGTACTCGGCGGTTTCCCAGGCATCTTCAACACTCGAAACGGGATAGCCCTGGGCGGCCGGAACGCCGGCAGCCTGCAGGAGAGTGCGCGTCAGGTCCTTATCCTGGGCGATGGACTCGGCGATCGAGCCGGTCTGGTCGGTCTCCGAAGCGCGGATGCGGCGCATTTTCGACCCGTAGCCCAACTGGATCAGGCTGTGGTCGTTCAAACGGCGGACGGGAATATTGCGATTGCGAGCTGCCTCGACGATCGAATTCGTACTCGGTCCGAGCAGGTTTTCCTCGGCCATTTCGCGCAAGCGCGCCACTGTTGCGTTCACGTCGAACGGAAGATCCTGCGCGGCGGCCATGATCAACTCGCGGGCCGAAGTGAGGCAGGCCCGGGCCAGCTTCTCCTCGCGGAACCGGAAGACGACCTTGAAGACGCCCTCTTCCGAGGTCTCCCGGGCACGGCCAAAGCCAACTCCAACGCCTGCAAGTGTCTGTAATTCCAAGACTACGTGTTCGAGGATGTGCGCCAAGTAGGTTCCCCGGTTCAGCCGCTGGAAGAACCCGCCGCGTTCTCCGACGCTGCAGCGGTGCTCGACGAGCGTCGGCAACCAGGCCATCAGGCGGTCGTTGAAACCGGGGATGGCGTCCGAGGACCGGTCCTTCCAGGCTCCCAGATCGACCCAGGCTTCGATTACGGGAAAATTCGCCCAGATGTTCGGACCACGGAGCGTCAGTACTTTGCGGATTTCCATTGCGGTTTGGTCGTGGAAGGAACCTGATCAGGTGGGTGAAGAGGCTCCGCCGGACTTTCCTATTCGATCGAATCCATGTCCCGGCTGGAGCTCGCGTCTTTGCGAACGGCTCACTTGGCCGAGATACCACAAGCTTGTCACTTCCCATTTCGGAGCCACAGCCCCTAAATCAGGGACAACACCTGACGAAATGCCGGGGGGTGCATATCTTAATGGGGCCGAAAACGCTCAAATCGGCAGATTCTTGACTTGCAGCCAGGTGAAAGTTAGACGATAGAGACCAGGATGATGGAACCGGCAGAGACTTGGGATGGCTATCCAGGCTGGGTTGCGAGCCTGGTACAGGAGGAACTGGAGCCGGGCGAGACTCCTCTGGCCTGGTTCGAGCCGGACCTCACCTCGCATCTGCACTACGCGGCCGGGCTGGTGATTCTCACGGACCGCCGGGTGCTCAGTTTCGAGTGGGATCATGGTGCCCGTCCCAACGTTAAACCTCCTGTAGTTCCAAAGAGTTACCGGGAGTGGCCACTTTCGGAAGGCATAGTCGCCGCAACCAGCGATCACGCCGGAATCGGCACGCTCGAACTGCTGGACGACGACGGAATGGTGGCCTACTGGCGCTACACGGTGGCCCGCGCCGCCAGTGCCCGCAAGCTCGCCGAACGGTTGGATGCCTTGCAGAAGGGCCTTGTCCCGAAGGCGAAACCGGTGGCCCCGGCGGCGGTGACCACGGAATGCTCGGTCTGCGGCTATGCGATCCGGGCGGGCGATACCGTCTGCAGCCAGTGCGGCACGTCGGTTGCCAAGCCGCCCATCCGTTCGCTGTTCCGGCTGCTCGCAATCGCTAAGTCCTATTGGTTCATGTCGATACTGGGCACTCTTCTGACGCTCGCGGCGACCGCGAGCGGGCTGATTGCGCCCTACCTGACCATGCCGCTGCTGGACGACATCCTGGTTCCGTACCAAAACGGGAGACCGGCGCAGTTGAACATGATCCCCTGGTACCTGCTGGGGCTGGGCGGGGCGTCGGTGCTCGCGTGGCTGCTGACCTGGGGCGAGATGTACGTCATGTCGTGGGTCAGCGAGAGCGTGTCGGCGGAGCTGCGCGACCGGACCTATTCGCACCTGCAAAAGCTTTCATTAGAATACTTTGGCGGCAAGCGGACGGGAGACCTGATCTCGCGGGTGAGCTCCGACACGGACCGCATCTGCTACTTCCTGTCGGTCTACGTGCTGGATTTCGTCACCGACGTTCTGATGCTGGTGATGACCGCAGTCATCCTGCTGAAGATCAACTTCAACCTGGCCCTGGTGACCCTCTGCCCGCTGCCGTTCATCGCCTTCAGCGTCTTCCGGGTGCAGGAGCGACTGGGACGCGGGTTCTCCTTGAGCAACCGGGCCTGGGCCGACATGACCAGCGTGCTGGCGGACACGATTCCCGGCATCCGCGTGGTGAAAGCGTTCGCCCAGGAAGAGCGGGAAATCCAGCGCTTCCGGCGCTCCAATAACCGGGTGTTGCGGGTCAATAACCAGGTCAATAAAGTCTGGGCCTACTTCACTTCGGTGGTCGTGCTGTTGACGGACCTGGGCGTACTGGTCATCTGGTTTTACGGCGTCAGGCGGGTCATCGGGCATTCCATCACCGTTGGCGTGCTGACCGCGTTCGTCACCTACATCAGCCGCTTCTATGGCCGTCTCGACTCGATGAGCCGCATGGTTTCCGCGACACAGCGCGCGGCGGCGAGCGCGCAGCGGGTGTTCGGCGTGCTCGACCGGGTGCCCAAGGTGGCCGAGGCGAAGGACCCCATCCATCCCGGAAGATTGGAGGGCGGCATCGATATCCGCCAGGTGAATTTCCGCTACGGGACGCGGCCGATTCTCAAGAACCTGAACCTGTCGATCCGGCCGGGCGAGATGATTGGCCTGGTGGGGCAGAGCGGAGCGGGCAAGACCACTTTCATCAATATCATCTGCCGGTTCTACGACGTCAGCGAGGGGGCCATCCTGGTGGACGGCGTCGATATCCGCAGCTACCCCATCGGCGAGTACCGGCGCTGCGTCGGCCTGGTCTTGCAAGAGCCATTCCTGTTCTTCGGGACCATCGCCGAGAACATCGCCTACGGCCGCCCGGAGGCGACGCGCGACGAGATCATTGCCGCTGCCCGGGCCGCCCGCGCGCACGAGTTCATTCTGCGCATGCCCAATGGGTACGACTCGCTGGTGGGCGAGCGAGGCCAGTTCCTTTCGGGCGGCGAACGCCAGCGGGTGAGCATTGCCCGCGCGCTGCTGATCGATCCGAGGATCCTGATCCTCGACGAGGCGACATCGTCCGTGGATACGGAGACGGAGCGCGAGATTCAGCTTGCCCTGGCGAACCTGATCAAGGGCCGGACGACCATTGCGATCGCCCACCGGCTCAGCACGCTGCAGAAGGCGGACCGGCTGGTGGTGATGGAACGCGGCGAGATTATCGAGGTCGGCCCGCACGACGAACTGCTGGAAAAGGGCGGGGCTTACGCGCGCCTGCACCAGGCCCAACTCGATATGCACGAGGGCCGGCTCCCCGCAAGCGGCGAAGAGGACGACGATCTCGGCGAAGACGAACAGGAAGAAGATGCCCCGCCCGCGGAGGCGACGAGGTAGAGCATGGCCGCCTTCACACTGGAACGAGATAGCCGGGGACACCTGGTATTGATCGACGCGCAGGGCCAGCGCCATCCCGACGCCGCGCCGGTCCGCGCGTTTCCGCTATCGGATCCCTTCCATGCGATCTCGATCTGCGATCAGGACGGACGGGAGATCGTCTACATCGACTCGCTCGACGAGCTGGAGCCCGCGACGCGCTCCATCGTGGAAGAGTCGATGGCGAGGCGCGAATTCGTGCCCGTGATTCTGAAGATCCTGGCCACGCCACCCAGGACCGAGCCGTCGCTCTGGCACGTGGAAACCGACCGGGGCGTCACGTCGTTCGAGGTGGAAAGCGAAGATTCGATCTACCGGCGCGAACCGCGGCAGGTGTCGATTGTAGACGTGCGCGGGATTCGCTACCTGATTCCGGACACAAAGAAGCTGGATCAGAAGAGCCAGCGAGTGCTGGAGCGGTTCCTGTAGTTGATTGCCTCCACGCGCACGCAATCGCAGAGTTAGCTTGACACGTATTTACTTCGTATATACGCTGTAGTTGATGGAGGTCTCTTATCAGGTCCAAGGCCAACTCTTTGAGTGGGACGCGGAGAAGGCGGCCGTCAACGTTCGGAAGCACCGGATCTCCTTCGAGAAGGCTTGCGAGGTCTTCTTCGATCCTTTCATTTGTCTGGTGGACGCCACCGACCTAGGTGAAGTGAGAGCGGCAGCTATCGGCCTGACTGAAGACTGGAGTCTTCTCTTCGTCGTGCATGTTGAACGGCGGGAAGATGCCATCCGCATCATCTCTGCAAGACCGGCCACGCCAGAGGAGCGGAGCCATTATGAAAATGACTGAACGAATTCAGAAGCGGCTCAGCACGGACCGCCCCATGACGACCATCAGCATCCGGATGCCCGAGGATGTGATCGAGGACCTGAAACAGGTCGCGCCGAGCCTCGGTTTCTCCGGCTACCAACCGCTCATCCGCGCCTATATCGGCCAGGGGCTGCGTCGGGATCTGGCTCGGCTGGATAACGACAAGGTGCAGGTCCTTGCCGAGAGTCTGCGCCGGAATGGCGTCGATGAACGGCTGATCGCGCAGGCTATTGCCGAGGCGCAAGCTAAGATAGCCTGAGAGGAAGATCCATCTCTCCGAGACAGACCACTTCGCCGACGCGACACTACCGACGCTGATAGGATGTCAGCATGCAGGGCGAGGCACGAACTATCTGGCTTTCAGGCGCCATCCAAACATTCTTCAGCAAGGTGGTTATGCCGACCCTGTGGATGGCAATGCTGATCGGGGTGCCGGCCTGGGTTTACGCCACGATGGGACGCATTTCCGTCAGGTCCGACGCCCAGTTCATCGTCTGGTTTGCCCTGATCGCCACGGTGCCCCTGACCTGGTTTACAGTGCACCTGCAGTTGGTAGGCTACAGCGGCAGGGAACTGGTGGTTGCGAACTACTGGCGCGAGGCCCGCATTCCGTTCCAACAGATCGAAGCAGTCGAGCCGGTCTGGTGGTACCGGGGGCGGCTGGTGCGCATTCGCTTCGATGGCAGAACGCCTTTCGGCTCGACGGTCTACTACATGCCCAAATGGGCACCCCTGCGGGCGATGTTCTCGGCGCCCGAAAAGGAGTTGAGGAGCATCATTGCAGCGGGACTTGATCAGTTCTAGCGCACCCTGAGACGGGTTGCCCTGGCAGAGAGCTGCAACTGGTTCGATCATTTGGACCGACGCCGACGGCGCCAGCCGGCGCGGCGCCACAGGAAGGAGCGGCATCGGCTGCTTTCAAGCTGTCACATCAAGACCGAGGCTGGCCCAGTGGACGTGGAGGCGTGAGGGGAAACTGCGGTTATTTCAGAAGTCCTTGAGGCCGTCCTCGAGCGTGCCGTAAACCTCAAAGACAGTGATCAGCCGGGTGACCTCAAGCACATCGCGCACTTTTTGCGGAACGTTGCAGAGGCGAACTCCCGCGCCAACCTCGCTCGCGTTGGTAAACAGCCCCACCAGTTCGCCAATTCCGGTCGAATCCACGTACTTCACGCCGTGCAGGTCGAGCAGAATCTTCTTCGCTCCGCCACGCAGTGTCTCCCGGAGGATGTCTCTGAAGTGGTTGGCGGTCTCGCCAATTTGAATCGGCCCCGCACAGGCGATCACGGAAACGTCGCCTTCTAATCTGGTCTCGATCTCCAAAGACATGCCGATCCTTCTCTCCGCGCACACGGCTACGTATCCTCATCGTACCTGAGAGGGAAGCGGGATTGAACCGCTTGTTCCTGGACGATCCGCATAATCGGACGGCGCGGGCAAGCCGGGTGTGGGGTCATATCCGCAGGGGCGACTCTGCCCATCCTTTGCCCGGGCCGCGGTGGTTCAGCCCTATCGCGGCAGATCGTGCACGCGGTCGCGCAACAGGTCTTGCAACAGCGGCGCTTCCGGAAACGGATGACCGGCATACTGGCGCAGGCCCTCGGCCGCTCCGAGTCCGGCGAGCGCGCCGCGAGCGCGCGCCCACTGCTCCATGGTCTCCAGGTAATCGTCCATGCCGTGCTGGCGTTGGAGCCAGGCTCGCTGCGTAGCGTGACAGGCCAGCGCGTCGCGTTTCAAGCGCAGCACAGATTCGATGTCGACCACGAACTGCGGCAGCACCTCGCGGTGATCCCGGTCGATGCCGGCGGCCGGATCGACAAAGTAGAGGTGCGGGATCAGATCGGTTGCCGTCGCGGGATCGTACGCCGATGTGTCGTAGTTCGGGACCGGCGCCGCGAAGCAGGCGTCCTGGACCAGGCGGCTGGTTGCCTCATGATCGCAGTGGTAGTCAGCAGGCGAGGCGGTCAGAATGAGGTCCGGACGGAAGCGGCGCAGCAGGGAGGTCACACGCCGGCGGGAGGAGTCGTCCTGAAAGATCTCCAGATCCCGGAACCCGCCCCAGGCATATTCCGCTCCGATCAGGCGCGCCGAAGCCGCGGCTTCGGCCCGGCGAATACGGCCAAGCTCTTCCGCGTCATATTCGGTGGAACCGCAATCGCCGTTACTCAGCGTAACGAGTGTCAACTGGTGGCCGGCTTGCGCCAGGAGCGCCAGCGTCCCTCCGGCGAACAGTTCCAGGTCGTCGGGATGAGCGTGAATAGCAAGGATTCGAATGGACATTATGAAATCGGCCTAGCCACCCTAGAGCGTGTCGTGTTCGTGCAACTGCGGGCATTCGCAGCAGTCCGTACAACGGTGGCACTTCTCGCAGAGATGATTCGAGCAGGCGTCCAGCGTGCACCAGACACAAATGTCGCGCGAGGGCTCGCCGCAGACCGAGCAAGCGAAAACCGGCTCCGTGGACACGGGTGTTAATTTTTCGGGGGGGAGTGGGGCTGGAGTATCTGAGTTCTGCAACGCTGTGCCTCTTTCTGCGCAACTTCCAGTTCTTTTTCCCGCTGCTGCGCCATTTCGAGCGACTGGGATCGTAGCCACTCCAGATCGCCCGATAGCGAGTTCAGCATTGAGTCGAGGATATCGGCGACCGCCGGGTTCTGATATTTGCGGATACCCTGGCTCAACGAGATCGCTTGTTGATCCATGCTCTCGATCCGGATGAGCGTTTCGAGCATCAAGCTCAACTTGTCTGGCTGGGCAGACCAGCGCGTCACCGCGTTTTGCACGTAAGCGAGACCGTCCGCGCACGCCTTCTGCTGCTTCTGGTAGGCCTCAGACCCGCCTTCGACGGTCCAAGAGCCAGGGTGGATCTGATCAAAGACCGGCTTCAACCCACCCACGTCCTGGCCGAGTTTCTGAATGCGGGGGCGCATGTCCCAGTCGGCTGCGGATCCTGGCGTGGATTGCGCGGCCGGCGAGGCCGCCTGCGTGAAAAGGACCAAGGAGATGAGAACTGAGTGCACGTCTTCCACCAGTGTAATGCCACGCGAGCCCTGGTCGAGGCGTCTTCCGCGGCATGCGCCCATGGAAGGCACCAGGCAGTTCTGCGACCGGCGGAATCCGAACGACTGAATGGAAGAAAACTACTTGTGAGGCGCGGGTGGTGGTGTGGGTGGCTTTCCACCCGTATCGCCAGGCAGTCCGCCGCCACTGCTGCCACCGCCTGGAATGGTCGTGCCGCCGACTCCGGCAGTTCGCGGCATCCGGATCATAATCTGCAGGAAAATGTCGGAGGCCACCTGGAGCGCGCGCCCGGTGTCGAAGTGTCTCGCCTCGTCCAGCGGGAGGTTTCTGTGAACAGTTAACTCCTGCCCGGCGTGCAGGACTTTCGGTTCGAACGAGCGCGGCATCAAGCGGTGCTCCACGCCCACCGAGCCCTCCTCTACGAGGACCACGGTCGCTTCTTCCTCATCGTCCACAGTCACGTCGAAGATGGTCCCGCGTACAGAGATGATTGCCGTCGGCGTAAAAACTCGATTGGGATTCGGTTGCCCGCCTGGACGTTGAATGTGTACGCGGATCCGGCCCAGCCACACGTCCAGGATGTCCCGCAGGCTGCCCGGATTCGCCCGGAAAGTGACTTGCGAATTGGGAAAAACCTCGAACGTGCTGCCGTCCGAGACACTGAACGTGGCGTGGCCGTCCGGGCCCGTGACCACCACCTGGCGCACCCGCACCGTATCACCGGTGTCAATTGCCCAGTACGTGTTGTCTTTATAAAGGGAGACCTGGCCTTCGCGGCTCAGGACGCGCGCGGCGACATCTTCGCCGAACAGGCTCTCGATGCCGGGCAAGCCTTGGCCCAGGCACACCAGTGGCGTGATTGATGCGAGCAGCACTACCGCTGAGCTCAACTTCATGCCAGCTAACTCCCAACTCCAAGCGAAAGAACAACTAACGCACGCGGTCCACGGACACGACCCTCGCTGCCAGTTTAGCACCGATGATCACCTTCGCAAGGGAGAAGTAGTCCAGAAAGGGACCGGAAATAATCCGTAAATCGTTGTATTCGGGGAAGAGAGCAATCCGTACGAGGACCTTGTCAGAGTAAAATCAACCTAGGACATGCGGCTGTTCGTCTCATCCCGTTTTGCGATCAGGACACTCCTGCTGGTGTCCGCCGCCGCGTCTTTGGCCCCGGGAATTCTGGCTCAGACGACCGCTGCCACTCAGGTCAAGACCGATTGGCGCCGGATTGGCACGGTGACCCTCGCGGAGGGGTTGCCTTCGCCTTCCTCGGGCGGAGCCGTAGAGCGGGTGCAGTTTCTCGATGACGGGCGATTGCAGGCGGCGCTGCCGGGCGGGCGGGTCTGGCAGACCTCCGACGGAGAGAACTGGACTCCATCCGAGACCATGCCCGTCGCTGAGCGGGCCACTGGCGCGATCCGTTTGCCCGAAGCCGGCGCGATTTTGAGAGAGTCCAAGCGCGGTCCGGGTCTGCTCTACGCCGGCGGCAGCCAGATCTGGCGTTCGGAAGACAGCGGGCGAACCTGGAGCAATCTGACCCAAACGCGAGATGGACGGGGAAGCTCCGTGTTGGGTGCTCCCGTGAAGGACCTGGCGGTGGACCCGCAGAATGCGGACCGGATCGCCGTGGCGGCTGCGTCGGGAGTGTGGGTCTCGCTCGACGGTGGATTGTCCTGGCAGGGTTGGAACGATGGCCTGCCCGCATTCCGGGTGACGCGCATTCTGGCGGCGCCGGCAGGTGGTCGAGGCGTTCAGGTATTGGTGAAAGGCGAGAGTGGGGCAAGAGCGGTGGAATGGGCGCCCGGTTTCCGTCTGGCCTGGCTGCCCGCCGCAGGCCGCGATCCGGAAGAGGCCCTCAAGGCGGCGTTTGTGGAGTCCCTGCACACAAAGCTCAGCGCCGCGGCGGAAGGCTCGGGGGCATACTACGCAGGCTCGGAAGATGGCCGCCTCTGGTCGAGTCTGGATGGCGGTGCGCTTTGGAGACCGGCGACGCTCCCCGCAGGTTCCGGCGCAGTGCTCAGAATCGTGAGCGATTCCCAGGACGGCCGCTTCGCGCTGGCCGCGCTGGCAAACGCCAATGGAATTGGCGGGAAGGGCCCGCGCGTCCTGCGAACCCTGGATGGTGGCGCGAACTGGGACGATCTCACTTCCGACCTGCCTGACGGTCGGGTTCAAGGACTTGCGTTCGATCGCTCGACTGGCGCGGTGTATGCCGCCACGAGTCAGGGCGTGTTCCTTTCTTATCAGGGGTTGCACGCTCCGGAGCCGCCGGCGCGCTGGACGCCTCTGCGCGGGCTGCCGGACGCCCCCGTCACGGATGTCCATCTGGACGAGGCGGGTGTGCGGGTGCTCGCGGCCGTTGACGGCTACGGAGTTTACGAGAGTCCGGCGCCGCACCGCGTCCGCCAACCGCTGCTGTTGCGCGCGGCGGACTACGCCTCTGGCGCCGCGGCGCCCGGAGCGCTCCTGACTATCGTCGGCAGTGGGGTGGAAAGCGTCACCGTGAACAGCCAGCCCGGCGTGATTCTTTCTTCCAACGCCGTTGAGTCGCAGATCCAGGTTCCGTTCGAGGCTTCAGGCGACTCGCTCCGCGTGACCGCCAGCCGCACCGGCGCCGCGTCCTTGAGCTTTGGCTTGCCCTTGCGGGAGGTCGCGCCGGCGATCCTCACCGATGGCGACGGCTTTCCCGTGATTATCGACGCCGATTCCGGCCTGCAAATCGACGCGTTGAACCCGGTTCGCCCTGGTGCGCGTCTACAGATATTGGCGACAGGATTGGGCCGCGTTCGGCCAGACTGGCCGGCGGGTATGGCTGCGCCCGTTGAGCATCCGCCAGAGGTGGTCTCAGGACCGCGAGTCCTCCTGGATGGCGTGCCGATGAAAGTTGTGCGTTCCGTGCTCGCGCCGGGTTATGTCGGTTTCTATCTGGTCGAGTTCGACGCGCCTGAGTTTCTCGACTCCGGCGTGGCCGAAGTCGTGATTGAGAGTTCCGGCCAGACGAGTAATACGGTCCGGGTCTACATGGCGGCGCAGTAGCAGCAAATGTTCCGCGGCCGGCGTCATCCGGTATCGGAGGTTGGGTGAGATTTGAGCGAAGTGTTTTTCGAAGACAGCAAGCGGCTTCCAATTCTCCGGCCGCATGCGCGCCACAGCGTTCGCGCGCCGGCAAGGTCCTGCTGCGTCTCCTGCTGAGAGTCGGCGGACGGGTCCGCACGGCCGGCCTGCTGCTGGTCCTGCCGGCTCTCCTCCTCGCCTGTCCCGTGCTCGCTCCGGCGCAGGAGCAGAAGCCCGATGGCGAGAAACTCGCTCCGTACTATCCCACTCCGGAATCGGTGGTTGAGCGCATGTTGAAGTTCGCCGACCTGAAGCCTGGTGAGAAGCTCTTCGACCTGGGCAGCGGCGATGGCCGCATCGTCGTGATTGCGGCTCAGAAGTTTGGCGCGGACGCGACGGGAATCGAGATCGATGCGGAACTCGCGAAGCAAAGTGCCGAGAAGATCCGCGGCCTCGGGTTAGAGAAGCGGGCGCACATCATTCATGGCGATATCCTGCGGCAGGATTATTCTTCCGCCGACGTGCTCGCCGTGTACCTGCTGCCGCGCTCGAACGAACGTCTGCGCCCGATGCTCGAAAAGCAGCTTCGCAACGGTACGCGGGTCGTCGCGCACGACTTCGTCTTCCGCGGCTGGACGCCCGAGCGCGAGGAATACGTGGAAGACGATGGCGCGGGGCGCAGCCACACGATCTACCTGTACGTCATCCATAAGTAGTGAAATGGACCACGAGGTCGATTCGGACTGAGGAACTGGCAGGAATCGGCCGATAGGAATTTCATGAGGCCGGCAGAAACCCTTCAAGGTGAAAAAGAGGCCGGAAACGCGGAAGTTTACCGGGCTTTGGATCGGTCTCTTGCATCCAATGCCGTATCGTAGTTGAGGGTTAGGATCTGTGACGCGGGAGCCGTTTGCGAATGGCGCGGGCGGCTCTCTTCTTAGAGTTCCAGCGGCCGCGTAGACCGCCACGCGACGCAGATCCCGGAGGGACAATCCATGCGCATTGGCATCACCTGCTACCCCACTTACGGGGGCAGCGGCATCGTGGCGACGGAACTGGGCAGCGAGTTAGCCCAGCGCGGGCACGAAGTTCATTTCATTACTTACTCCAATCCGATCCGGCTGGACCCGGAGCAGCCTCGTGTTTACTTTCATGAGGTGGAGGTGAGTTCGTACCCTCTCTTCCAGCACCCGCCTTACATGCTGGCGCTGGCCTCGCGCATGGCGGAGATCGCCGAATGGCACAATCTCGACCTGCTGCATGTCCACTACGCCATCCCGCATTCCGCCTCGGCGATGCTGGCCCGGCAGATGGTGGCTGCGCGACGCCGGCTGCCCTATGTCACAACGCTTCACGGCACCGACATTACGATTGTCGGCACGGACCGGGCCTATTTCCCGATCACGCAGTACACCATCGAGCAGAGTGACGCGGTGACCTCCATCAGCGAGGACTTGAAGCGCGAGACCTTGGAAGTTTTCAAGATCCAGCGCGAGATCCGCGTCATCCCGAACTTCGTAAACTGCGATCTCTACGTGCCCGCAAAGGAACCGCACGAAGGGCGTCCGCGGCTCCTGCACGTCTCGAATTTTCGCGCCGTCAAGCGCGTTGGCGATTGCGTCCGGATTCTGGCGGAAGTCCGGAAAGACCACGACGTCGAACTCTGGATGGCTGGCGACGGCCCGGAGCAGAGCGGTGCGGAGAATCTGGCGCACGAGCTCGGCGTGAACGCCTACGTCAAGTTTCTCGGGAAACAGGATCACATTGAGCGGCTGCTTCCGCAGTGCGATATCCTGCTGCTGCCCAGCCGGCAGGAATCGTTCGGTCTGGTGGCGCTGGAAGCCATGGCCTGCGGAGTCGTCCCGGTTGCAACGCGCGTGGGCGGACTGCCGGAGGTGGTCATCGACGGGCAGAGTGGATTCCTCGAAGGCGTGGGGGATGTCGCGGCGCAATCGCGGCGCGTGCGGGAGTTGCTGGACGATCCGGGTCTGCGATCCGCCATGGCACGCAAGGCGCGCGAACGGGCACAGTCCCACTTCTGCAGCACGAAGATTATTCCACAGTACGAAGCGCTGTACGCCGAGGTTGCCGGATAGCCGGACCGGAGGTGCTACCGAACAAGCACCGCTCCCGCACGGTCGCGGAGTGCGGCTGAAGCTCGGATCGGAGAACCGCGGAGACAGCGCAATCCGAGTCGCTTTCACTCGCTCTCAGTAGACTGAACATATGCCGCTTGCATCTCGAACCCTGATACTCCAGCGCGTCGTGTTGGGAGTCGCGCTGGCCAGCTCGATGACCGTCGTGGCCGCTTTGCCAGCTCTTGCTCAGACGACGGTAAGCACAGCGGCCAATCCGGCCATCGTTCCGGTGGACCGTCTCCGCGAAGCGTGGTGGGCGGAGCGGCACAACGCGGTGCTCGCAGCAGTCCAGGCACACACGGATACCCAGCTATTGCTGATCGGCGATTCCATTACGAACAACTACGACAAGAGCACGTTGCCGGACGAGAATTTCCAGCCAACGTGGAAGCAGTTCTACGAGCCGCGCAAGGCGCTGAACCTCGGTTTCAGCGGCGACACGACGGCGCACGTGCTGTGGCGTCTCAATCACGGCGAGGTGGACGGACTGCATCCTAAGGCTGTCGTGTTGATGATCGGAACCAACAACACCGGGTACACCAATCAGACCGCGGAGCAGACCGAGAGCGGGATCGATGCGGTGGTAGTTGCGCTCGAACAGAAGCTGCCGGAGACGCGGATTCTGCTGGTCGGCATCCTGCCCAGCGCTATCTCCGAGAGCAAGTCGGAACGCGACCGCGCGGTGAATGAGTATCTTGCGGCATGCTATGGCGAGAACCGGCGTGTCACCTATCTCGACATCGGCTCGATCTTTTTCAAGAGCGGCGAATTGAACACGGATATTTACTACGATCCGCGCCTGCCCCAGCATGGCAAGCCGCTGCATCCGGACACGAACGGTCAACGCATGATGGCGGAGGCGATCGAGCCAACGCTGGCGAAGCTGATGGGAGGAGCGCCGCTGGCCCCGCTCGCGTCGATGACGGACATCAACACGGCGTTGATTCCTGTGGAGCGGCTCGAGATGGATTCCTACGACTGGTACGCGCGGCACCACGCAGAGTTGAAGTTGCAGAAAACCCTGAAGCCGCAAGTCGTGTTGATTGGCGACTCGATCACGCACTTCTGGGGCGGCGCGCCCGCTTCCAATCCGCTGAATGGGCCCAACGCCTGGCAGAGCGTATTCGGAAACATGCCAACGCTGAATATGGGCTTTGGCTGGGACCGTACGCAGAACGTGCTGTGGCGGCTGCGGCAGGGCGAATTCGATGGACTCACGCCGAAATGGGTGGTGCTCCTGATCGGCACCAATAATCTCACTGGCACGAGGAACGCGCGCGCGAACACGCCGGCGGAGATCGTGGAAGGAATCGCCGCGATCTGCCAGGAGATCCACCAACGTTCGCCCGAAAGCCAGATTATCCTGATGGCAGTGCTGCCCCGCGGTGCGCAGCCGAGCCATCCCTTGCGGGAGCCGATTGCGAAGACGAACCAACTGCTGGCGCGGCGATTCGCCAGCGACCCGTCGGTGACTTACCTCGACATCGGAGCGCGGTTGCTCGCCCCTGAAGGCACACTGCCGGCCGGCATCATGCCCGATGGGACGCACCCCAGCGATGCGGGCTATCAGATCTGGGCGGAAGCGCTGATCCAGGCTGGCGTGAAGCCGTAGGCGGCATTGTCCAGGCGGGGATCGACCGCTGCCTTCGTTCGCGATTCGGTGCTGGGGGATTGGTGGTCATTTTCATCATTGGGTGTGACCGGCCTTCCGATCATGGAGCGATCTATGCTGTCTACGGCTTCGAGCGAAGTGGCTACGGTTCGCAGAGGATGGAGAGCCGGTTTGAGTTCGGCCGAGACGATTGAAGATCCGTCCTGTACTCCGCATGGCGATAAACTGCGCTACGAATAGATACGCTGTAGGGGAGAGCATTCCAAGATGGGCCTGATGAACCAATCGAGACGACGATTTCTGATGGGCGCCGCCGCTGGCGCGGCAGCCTGGCAAGTCCGGGCGGCAGATGCCGGAACCCTGCGGCCCTATGGCGCACTGCCTTCCGCGCGTCAGCTTCAATGGCACGAAATGGAGACCTACGCCTTTCTGCACTTCACGGTGAACACCTTTACCGATCGCGAGTGGGGGTTGGGGGATGAAGCTGAATCCGTGTTCAACCCCACGGCATTCGATGCGGACGCAATCGTCGGCGCATTGAAAGCCGGCGGCATGAAAGGCGTCATTCTCACGGCCAAGCACCACGACGGCTTCTGCCTGTGGCCGACGCATACCACTGAACATTGCGTCCGAAACAGCTCCTGGCTCGGCGGCCGCGGCGACGTAGTGAAGGCGATCTCCGAGGCGGCGCGCAAGCAAGGCCTGAAGTTCGGAGTCTACCTCTCGCCTTGGGACCGCAACAACGCGGAGTACGGCCGGCCCGCGTACGTCGAGACCTACCGTGCGCAATTGCGCGAATTGCTCACTGGATACGGCCCGATCTTCGAGGTCTGGCACGATGGCGCCAACGGCGGCGACGGGTTCTATGGCGGTGCGAAAGAGAAGCGCCTGATCGACAAGCGGACCTATTATGATTGGCCGCGCACGTGGGAGTTGATCCGGTCGCTCCAACCGCAGGCCGTGATCTTCAGCGACGCGGGACCGGACATCCGCTGGGTCGGCAATGAGAATGGAATCGCAGGCGAGACGTGCTGGGCAACCTATCGGCCGGTCGCTGCCGACGGCGGCCCTGGCATGCCGGGCGACGTGCGCGAAAAGGAATTGAACGTCGGCACCAAACATAGCGGCCCCTGGCTGCCCGCCGAGTGCGACGTTTCGATCCGGCCCGGCTGGTTCTGGCACGAGAAAGAGAATGCCCAGGTCAAGACGCCGCGCCAGTTGATGGACCTTTACTATCAATCCGTCGGCCGCGGGGCGAGCTTCCTGCTGAACATCCCGCCCGACCGGCGCGGACTCTTGCACGAAGCCGATGTGGCGTCGCTCGCGGGCTTCGGTAAACTGCGCCAGGCGACGTTCGCGACGAATCTGGCAGCGCACGCCACGGTGAAGGCCTCGAATGTCCGAGGCAACAGCGACTCCTATGCGGCCCGTAATCTCCTGAACGGCCGCCGCGATACCTGCTGGGCGACCGACGATACGGTCACGCGCGCCGAAGTCTCATTCGAGTTGCCGCGGCCCGCGAATTTCAACCTGGTGCGGTTGCGGGAAGACATCCGCCTCGGACAACGCGTCGAAGCCTTTGCCGTCGACGTCTGGAAGGACGGCCAGTGGTCCCCGTTCGGCGAGGGCACGAGCATCGGCTCGTGTCGCATCCTGTGTTCGAACAATCCGGTCTCGGCCGCGCGAGTGCGCCTGCGCATCACGCAGTCGCCAGTCGCTGCGGCCATCGCGGAGTTTGGACTTTTTGCCGAATCGGCCGGCGCCTGATGTTGCCGCATGTTGAACGAGTTTTGGTAACACGTGAGGTGCGCGACCCATGCACGTCACCCGCGAGCCGGTTCAGGGAGCGGGTATGACTGGACTCAAGCGGTCCAGGCAGCGATGATGGCCGCCGTGGTTCGCGGCCAGGTCAGCGTGAAGCCCGCGCGTCCTCAGATAGCAGCCGTTCCACTGTGTTCGTGAAATCCAGCCTCAACTGCGTGTGAAATTCACCGCTGGCCGGCGCTGCGAAGCCGGCGTGCACACCGCGGACGAGCCCGTCGCGGCCCAGGAAGAACGTGGTTGGCCAGGCGTTCAAGTTTTCGGCCTGCGCGATTTTGGTTTGCAGTTCGCCCGGCTCGCCTGCGATCAGATATGTGTACTCGATCCCGTAGCGTTTGATGAAGGCTTGCAGGCGGGCAGGATCCTTGCGCTGTTCGGGCTCTTCAAAGTCGAGCGCGACGATCTCGAGCCCCAAGGAACGATACTTGCGATAGAGTTCGGCCAGGAATGGGGCCTCGTCGTGGCAGTTCGGGCACCAGCTTCCTGTCACGTTCACGAGTATCACTTTGTTCTTGAACCGCGCATCAGTGTTGGAGACCACGTTACCGTTCAGGTCGGGGAAGCTGAACCGGAACGGCTCGTTCGGGTTCTTAACACGCGTGTGGAGCGTGGGATCAGCCGGTTCCGGCAAGCCCTTTACCCGCGCATCAGCGGGCCGGATCGCGGTCAGCTTTCGGATGCCGCCGTGCGGACTCTTGAAGCCCAGCTCGAGCGTGCCATCGGCTTGAGGCGCCAACTCAATCACGGATGGGCGCGCGCCGGAGAAATGGCTGAGCAGCACCTTGCCGTCTTTGAACGTTCCGGTCAAGGTTCCTGTGTCGCCATCCACTCGCAGAATGGCCGCCGCAATCTCCGGCCCCGATTGCCGCACGATGAAACGCCACGCGTGTTCACCTTTTGGGCTGTCGTTGGGAATCTCCCACAGGCCGCCGATCAGGGGAACGGCGCCGCTGAAGGCCGGGGCCTGTTGATGCGGCCGCGCCTCGAAGTCATATTGTGTGCGCGCTGGGTTCCCGTACTTGCCCTTCAAGACTCCGTCCTCGAGCGTTGCTTCCAGGCGGCTGGCGTAGTGGTCGAAATTGAGGGTCAGAGACTTGCCGGCAAGACGGCCTCCCGTGGAGGTGACGTGCTCGTCTCCGTTGAAAAACCAGCCTTGAATGTTCGATCCCTCGCCTGCGAATTCTATGCGGAACGGCACGTCGAAATCCCCGACGCGTACAACTCCGTCCCAAAGCCCCGCGATCGATTGCGCTTTGAGTGGTGAAACATCAACGCACAAAACCACCGTCCACAATGCAACAGAGAACAGCGACCGCCTCAGAAACTGGCGGCCAGACATGTAGTATTCTCCTTATCCTCTGCTCGCCGGTTCACGTCCTGCGCCGCTCAACCGGCAGGAAAACGGACTCGGCTGCCGGTCGAACTCCTGTTGACTTTCCGGGCCAGCGAGCCATTGCCCAAGCGCACCTTTCGGGCGCACAGGGTGACTGCAGGCCCACGGCCCAAAAATGTGGCTTCCAAGAGTCAGGGAAGCTCGTTCCACAAGACAGGCCTGCGCTCGTCGATCGACTTCTGCGCGAGCAGGCTGATCTTGACGGCGTCCCTGCCCACCTCTACGCTATTCAGCGGTTGTTTACCCGTCCGGACTGCTTCTTCAAACGCGATAAGCTGCCGATACTCGGGAGAGCTTTGCAATGGGCCCGAGAGCGAAGATTCCTTGGCGCCTAAGACGCTGCCCACGGCATCATGGAACTCGGGCGCTCGAACGGTGTTCTTGCGGACCGCGACCTTCAGCGCGCGCGGAGCATTCGCGCTGGGAGTCTGCTGGTCCACCGACTCGGGTTGAATCGTTCCCTCCTTGCCGATCACAACCATGCGGTTGATCGAGCCTGCATTATTGGTAAACAGGTTCATGCCGAATTCGAACTTCACTCCGTTTTCGTATTCGAGCAGGAGACCTGCGTGGTCAATCGTCTCGCGATCCTTGTAGACGTTGTTCCCGCCCGTTGCGAAAATCCTGCTCACTTGGGATCCGATGATTCCATGCAGCACATCCAATTGGTGGATCGACGCCTCCGCGATGCTGGTCCCCGACGTGGCGCGCAGCAACCGCCAGTTCGTGGGGGTTCCGCCGTTGGGGTCGGCGTATTTCCAGCTTTCGGGGTTCCAATCGCCTCGAAAGTTGCTGCCGATGACGTATTCCACCGGACCCACCGCGCCTTGCCGCACCAAGTTTCCAATCGTTTCGTACACGGGCGTGTAGCGCCATTGCTGGCCGATCTGGAAAATCTTCCCCGACTTCTTCACGGCTTCAACAACCCGGTTGGCGTCCTCGGCTTTGGTCGCCAAAGGCTTTTCGCAGAAGACGTGAAGCCCGCTGGCAAGCGCCGCGAGCGAGATCTCGGTGTGCAGGAACTGCGGCGTGGCAATGATCACGGCGTCCAGTCCCTTTTCTTTGCTCAGCAACTCCTGATAGGTGGAGTACAACTTGACTCCGCTGCCGGCGAGCGTCGCCGCCCGGTCGCGAAAGTCCGGCGTCGGGTCGGCGAGCGCGACGATTTCGAATCCCGGAATGCTCTTAACAACGCGGATGTGGTTCCAACCACGATGGCCCGTCCCGATGAACGCGATCCTGAGTGGACGAGGTGCGTCGGCTGGCGTCTGTGCTCCCGCAGTGGCGGCCACCGCCGCGGATGTCAGTAGAAAATCTCTTCTCGATGTAGCCATGATTTGTTCCTTTGTACGGTCCCAAATTGCGCCCAGATGCGCCGGCAGACAAGGCAAACTCAGAATCATTCAGCGATCGCGAAACCGCCCGCCGTTATCGTGTGCTCGTCCCCAGCACCAGGCCGCGAACGACAGAGCGCGGTCCCGCATGGACTGATGACCGCTCTTTTCATTCGCGGTTCTGTGCGGGGGAGTAAATTCGTGCGCAAGCGTCGTAGAATCGGCACGCGCATTTTCTGGCAATCGCTACGCCAGCGCATCCTTACAGAACTGCAGACACTTTCGAATCTCGGCGACAGTCGATGAGCCCTCTGGAATCGGATACTCAAGCTCGATGCTGGCGGGGAACTTGTACTTCTTCTGCTTGACAAGTTGGAGTATCTCCTTCAGAGGCGTGTCGCCTTGGCCCCAAGGCGTGTTCCGGCCTCCATTCGAGCCAAACTTCCGGTCCTTCAGGTGCAGGCTCGTGATCCGTTCATGGTGCTGCTCGATGAAGGGGACGGGGGACTGGCTCACGGCCGCGGCGAAGTGGCCCACGTCGAAGTTGATTCCGTTGTAGCTCGACTGCGCGAGCGCGGTGTCCCAGCTATTGAAATTCACTTGGGTGTGGTTGTGATATCCGAGGCGGATCTTGCGCCTGGCGCCGTAGGCTCCAACCCGCTGGGTCAGGTCGGCATTTGTTGGCAATTCCGCCGTGATCTGATTGCTGCCCAAAGCCTGGGCGACATCGAAAAAGTACCGCAGTTCATCGTCCGAGATGGTTGCGGGCAGGCTGGCGAGACGGAAGGCATAGATCTTTACGCCCGCCTGGTTGTAGAGCTTTCGAAGCGACTTGAACTTGTCGATCGAGACTGACAGCCGCCAGCTCTTCAGTTCTTCGGCCGCCTTGCGGCGCGCCTCCTGTTGTTCGGGTGTCAACGGCTCGCGGACGCCCGGGCGGGCTCGATTGCCCAGGCCGCCGATCTGCGGGTACGCGCCGGTCACACCGTTTGGAGCACCCGCGTAACTCTCCGCGCGAACGTCCTGCAGCTCGATCCCGCTGATGCCCGCCTCGACCAGAACCTTGAGGAGCTGGTCCGCCGGCAGCGGGATATCGCGGAAGTTGGTCGGTGAAACGATGATTCCAATTTGCACGCCGCCGAACTTGGAATCGGTCCTGGCCATCAGGCCGGCGGCCGGCAGTGCGGCCACGGCTGCTTTGCATAGCTCGCGTCTTGTGAATAGCATTTGATCTGTCTCTGGAGCAATTCCGGTTCGAGGAACCCGCAACGCCGCCGCAAGCCGGCATTGCGGGTCCGCCGAGGTTCACCATCTCAACTTGACGCCGAGTTGAACCTCGCGCGACGAGTTGGCCGCGGTCACCTGTCCGAATGTGGACGAATAGTAGGTGGTCCCCACCGCGGAGAATTGCGTGTGGTTCAACAGATTGAAGATGTCGCCCTGAAACTCGAGCTGTTTGCTCTCGGTCAGCGGGATTCTCTTCAATAGAGAGAACGTCACGTTGTCCACTCCCGGCAGACGCACCGAACGGGCGGAAGTCGTCGCGAACGTGCCCAAGGGTGGTGCGGCGAAGCAGGAGGTGTCAAACCACTGAGACACGGTGTGCGGGCCGCCGTTCGGATCGCACGTGATCTGCGGACGCTGCGAAGTGTTGCCGACGCCGGCGATGTCGCGCCCGAGCGTGATGTCGGTTGGGAGTCCGCTCTGCAGGGCATAAATGGCGCTCGCCTGCCAGCCACCGAGCGTCTTATGAGCGAGGCCCGTATTCGACTTGAAGAAGGGCAACTGCCAACTGCCGGTAGCCCAGAAGTTGTGCCTGAGATCGAAACTCGCCGGCGCGTATTCCAGATTTCGGTTGTACGTATCGACCGAGGTGTCCGCATTGCTGAGAACTTTGGAATATGTGTACGAAACCTGGAGCGTGACCCCGTTGTGGTAAGTCTGGCTCAGGCTCGTTTGCAGCCCGTTGTAGAACGAGTTCCCAGCCAGATCGGCGTAGCTGATGGCTCCGTATCCCTGATAAGGGCGGACGGTGTCGACATTCACTTTGCCTTGCGCCACGAGCAGACTGGGCTGCGGCTGGTTCTGGTCCTGGATGCGCGCGAGATGGGTTCCGCGGTTGCCGACGTAGCTCACGTCCCAGACGGCGCCTTTGAATACGGAGCGTTGAAGGCCGATGTTCCAGGTCTGGTAGTACTGCGGCTGCACATCCAAGTTCGCGCCGGAGAGGGTCTGCGGGTGGGCCAGCAGCGTTCCGCCTCCCGGATTGTCCAACGAGGTGTTGTAGAGCGTGACGCTTTGCGCGTTCGGAGGGTTGGACGCGAGTTGCCGGAAGCCGATGGCATCAAAGGCCTCGCGGTTGTAGAACTGGCCGTATCCCGCATGGATGACCGTGCTGCCCTTCCCAAAGGGGTCCCAGGAGAGACTCAGACGTGGCGCGAAGCCCCACTGATGATTCTTCTCATAGGCGCTTGGGCTGGCAAGACCGTTCAGCGGATTGCCGGTTCCCGGCTGGAGCGTGTCATTCGGCAGCACCACCGGCGCCTGTGACGCGCTGTAAAGCGAGGGGATCAACGTGCTGTATTGATTCTGCTGGTCGTTCGGTAGCCCGAAATGGGTGAAGCGCACCCCGACGTCTACGGAAAAGTGAGACGAGATTTTCCAATGGTCGTCGACATAGGCTTCATGGGTGTAGCGTACGACGTTCGGCATCACGATCTGGCTGATTTGGGAGAAGCTGTACGCGTTGCCGAGCAGCAGGTCCGCGAAACCGTCGCCGGTATACGACCCATTGAACGCGAACGAGCCCTGCAGGTCGTAGCTGGCCGGTTGCGCTTTCCATTCGCGATGGAACAGGTAGCCCGCTTTCAGCAAGTGGTTCCGCACAACTTTGGACAAGTTGTCCTTGATTTGCCAGACGTTGGTCGGAGAGTTTTGGTCATCCGGAAACGTGATGCCGGTATAGCCCGTGGCGCTGATGCTCGGCGGATGGTAGCGCAGCCCGCTGACATCGAGTACGCCCGTTGGATAAGCCCCCGGGTTGTTGGTGAAGAGCAGGGGAATGTCGATCCCCAGTTGCTGCGGATTGTAGGTCTGGGTGGGGCCGGTCGGAAGAGTGCCGCTGGTCTTGCCGGCCACAAACTGGTTTTGCAGTGTCGGGCTGAACGTCGATGTGAGCGTGGCTCCGAAGGTGTACAGGGTGGAGTGGCGGAACGTCGCGTAACCCAGAGCGCTGCTCGGGTTGATGTACTCGTAGTAGTCGTGACTCCCACGGAACGCCAGTTGGTGTTTGTCAGACAACTGGTGGTCGACCCTCAACAGGTCCTGCCTCAGATTGCTCGTCACCCAGGGATTGGATTCGTAGTTCAGGCCGGTGCCCGCACTGGTCGGAGCCGGGTACAGGCTCGCATAGGCCACCGCGTTCGCGCCAATCCGGGTTGCCGGGATGATGTTGCCCACGAATGGCGCGTTTGTGCTGGGGTCCTTGATCGTCTTCAAGCCGCTGTAGTTCCCCACCCGCTCCGCGAGTGTCGGCAGCGAAGCAGTCGCCGTGCTTCCGCGGCTGTATCTCTGCCATTCTTCAGAGCCGAAGAAATACGTCTTCTTCCGCTGCCGGTTGTAGACCTTGGGGATGATCACCGGGCCGCCCACGGTGAAACCCGGACTGTTGAACCGGAGCGGCGGAACGACGGGGCTGAAAAAGTTGCGCGTGTCGAGCTTGTCGTTCCGGAAATACTCCTCGAAATGGCCGTGGAACTGATTGGTGCCGGACTTCGTGATGATGTCGACCTGCGCTCCACCTGCGACGCCGTATTCGGCGCTGTAGTCGCTGCGCAATAAACGGAACTCCGCGACCGACTCGATCGGGACGGCATCGTTCATGTTCCCGTTGCCGCCGGTGTCCATGTTGAAGATCCCGTCGGCCGACCAGTTGTTGTGGCCGGGTTGTGTTCCGTTGATCGACGCGCCGGCGCGATTGAAGGCCAGCGGCTGGGGCTCGGTTGGAATGCTGCTCACCGTGCCGGGCAGAAGAGCGAGCAACTCGTTGAAGTTACGCCCATTGACCGGGATCGTCTGCATGTCATGAGTGCCCAGCAGGGCGCTCAGGCTGCCATCCTCCGTGTTCACCCGCGTGAACTCCTCGGTGACTTCCACCGTTTCCGTGACGGCGCCCAATTGCAGTTTGAAATTCACCCGGAGATTCTCGGCGAGGTGCAAATCCACCTCAGCCTGCACGGCGCGTTTGAAGCCTACGGCCTCGACAGACAACGTATACGTGCCGACGGGCAGGAGCGGCAGAGTGTAGACGCCTGAATCGTCCGTCAAAGTCGCCCGTGCGCGCTGCGTGCCCGCTTCGGTCGCCGTGACCTTGGCGTGCCGAACCGCCGCATCGGTGGGATCCTGGATGACCCCCGCCAACGTGCCGGTTGTTTCCTGGGCAAGGGCGGCTCCCGCCACCATCAACGCCAGTCCCAGCTTTGATATCTGAACGATCCACCGCGTCATAAGCCGCATGGGATAGAACTCTCCTGTTTGCCGTTTCATTTTTTCGTTTGCCTCGCTTCGCTGAGCCAGACCGGCCTGTCGGAGAGCACATGTCCCGACCGGGTTGTCAATGGTAGCCGCGGGCACCCTACAGCTTCACGTGGGAGGGCGTTTCTGGCGCGATCAATCTCTGTTGGACATGTGGGCCACCGCCCGAAACCGCGTTGGTTATAATCGCTCTGAACGCCTGCCTACCCATGAGCCGTCGTTCGCTGCATGGGCGGGATTATGACGCTCCTGCCCTTCTTGAGCGCGGGAAACCAATCACGGTCGATCAATATACCTATTGTCCATCGATAAAGTGGAGTCTAAGGCAAATCTGATCGCCTGTCAATGCCTTGATCTTTGGGAAGCGGCCTCAATTCGACGGTCGATTGACCTCGAGGAACAGTTTGAATCCGAGGCAGCACTCACCGTCAACGCGTCTTGATTCTGTGTAAAATCTTTCATTATCAGCTAGATAGAACTAGCATAGCGGCCAGGTGGGGAGGCTGTGTGATCGTCTCGCTCTTCCGGTTGTTGGCGCGACCGGCGTTCACTTGCTCCGTGGGATAAATCCAAGACTCTCGATCACGGCATTGTCGATCGTCTTGCGGTAAATCGTGGTATGCTACCAAAAACCGGTCCTTCAAACATTTAAGGAGAGCCTTGGACAGCACTACGCGCAGAGGATTTTTAATCGCCGGATCGGTCGCGCGCCTGGTGGGCCAAAGCACCGTCGAGCAACACCTGCAGTCCGGCCACGCCTCCGCAAGCAAGCCCCTCCGCATCGCCTTTATCGGCGGCGGCCATCGAGCATGGCTGCTGATCTCGATCATCCGAACTCTGCCGGATGTCGAAATCGTCGCGATCGCCGACCCGACTCCCGAGTTCATCGATCGCGCGGCGGCCCTGGCCGGCCCAGCCGTGAAGAAATACGCCGGCTACGAACTTCTATTTGGCGACAACAACGAACTGGACGCGGTAGTTGTCGTCACGCCTGGGGCGTTGCACGCCGAAGGGGCCATCGCCGCCCTGGACCATGGGCTGCACGTCTTCTGCGAAAAGCCGATGGCGACGACGATCGAGGCGGCGAATCTGATGATCGCCGCCGCCGAAAGGTCGGGCAGGATCCTGCACATCGACCACCAGATGCGGCTCGATCCCGTTTACGCAAAGCTGCACGCCTTGGCGGCGGACGGCAGTATCGGCGAGGTCCGGCTGATCTCCGGGTATCTCTACAGGGGCGATTGGAATCCGAAGAGCTGGCATGTGCCGGATCCTCGCACGGGCAGACCGACGGTATGGCGCGAACTCCAGCATTGGACCGGCAGCAGCCTGATCGAGGACGGAATTCATGAGCTCGATGTCTTGCATTGGATCGCGGGAGCCAAAGTCACCCGCGTGTATGCGACCGGAGGAAAGCTGGTCTACCGGGATCGCGAGACGATTGACCACGCCGGCGTTTTGATCGACTACGAAAGCGGCGTGAAGCTTCAGTTCGGCTATTCGTTGTTCGCTCTGGGTCGCCAGGAGGAAGTCCAGCTTATCGGCGCCCAAGGCTCCCTGCGCACGGACAACGGACGGATTCAGCTTCTCCGCAAGGGCTTGGAAGCGCAATGGATCGATGCCTGGGGCAATGGCGCACGCACTGGCCCGAATCCCGCGGGGACACTTGAGAATCCGGCCAATCTGCGGTCGGTGCAGGCGTTCCTTAGCAATGTGCGGGAGAACCGGAAGCCCGAGACCGGCGGACAGGTAGGTAAAGAGGCCATCAAGATCGGCCTGCTCGCACAACTCAGCATCGACGAGCGCCGTCCGGTCGATTGGGGTGATCTTCCTGCCTGAAGGCCGCTCGTTGAGTTGGACGAACGGCTCGCAGAGCGGGCGCGAAAGTCGATCGAAAGGGAGAGACGGAGAATGTTGTCACGACGGGAATGGTTGGTGGGGATGGGCTTGGCGGGCATGGCGATGTCCGCGCCTCCGAGGCAATTCTCCTTCGGTTGCCAGACGAACGCCTGGCCGGTCAACCCGGCGGACCGCGATACGCTTTTTTCGGCCATTCACAAAATCGGTGAGCTCGGATACTCGGGTTTTGAGACGGGGTTTCGCAATCTGCAGGTGGCCAAGGAACAGTTGGCGGAGGTGAAGCAGCGCATTGCGGATTCGGGATTGACGTTTTACGGCATCCACATCTTTCTCGGCAAATACGATGAGCAGTCCCACATCGCTCCGCACGCGCTCTACGAAGCAGTGGGGCAGATTGGCGCCGCACTGGGCGCCCAGCGCCTGATTCTCAGCGGGGGGCCCGCCGCCGCGGACGCCGACCTGGCCCGCAAGTCGGCGGCTCTGAATCAAGCCGGCGCCTTCGCCAAGGGACTCGGATTGTCGCTGGCTTATCACAACCATTGGCCGGAGTTTGACAATGGAGGACGCGAGATCCACGCCCTGCTGCAAGACACGGATCCCTCGTTAGTCGGCTTTCTCCTCGATGCCGGCCACGCCTTTCGGATTGGCGCCGACGTGCCGGCGTTTGTCGCGGCCAATCATGCCCGCCTTGTCGGGCTCCACTTACGCGATTTCGCGGCCAAGAAGCAGGTTCCGCTGGGGCAAGGCGAGTTTCCCCTGCAGCCGGTTGCCGCTGCGCTCAAGCACGTTGACTGGCAAGGCTGGGCGCTCGCGGAAGAAGAGCGCGAGGATGGCTCCAAACCGGGCGAAACGGCCGCGGGTCCAGCGCTCGCCGCACTCCGCAGGGCCTTCGGCGCATAGCCGCGGTGGGGCGACGCTCCAGCACCGGGCGAGCCCTCCATGGCTCGCAGGAACCTTGAGCTAGCAGCGGGGTCTGGAGACCCCGCGCGGCTCTGGAGAGCCGCCCCACTCCGGACTTCCAGACGCGAGCAGGAAAAGCGCCGACACACCGGCCAGAGGCAGCGCCGCCGCAATGATGAAAACAGGCGCGTATCCATAGCGGTCGACGAGAATCCCCGTCATCAAGGGGAACAGGATCCCAGAGAGCCCGCCGCTGAAACCGGTGAGCCCGGTGACGCGGCCGGCGAGCTTCTCCGGGAACAGGTCTCCAATCGATGCGAACATATTGGCCGACATGAAAGTGTGGCCGAACAGGACCAGCCCAATGACGGCAATGGCCGACGCGCTCGAGCGCGCCTGAACCACCAGCAGGCTGCCCAGGCAGCAGGTCGCACCGAAGAACATCGTGAGCTTGCGCGCGTTGAGCACGCCCACCCGGGCGGCGATCAACCGGGCGGCCGCCCACCCGCCCGCGATGCTGCCAATGTCCCCGATCAGGTAAGGCACCCAACTGAAGGCGCCGATGTCGCGCAGGCTCATACCGCGCACGTTGTAGAGGTAATCGGGCATCCAATACCAATAAAACTGGACCACCGGACTGGCCAGGAATCGGCACAGCATCAGTGCCCAACTTTGACGGTATTGCAGCAGTTGCCAGGTCCCCGGCAGCGTCGATGCGGGCGGCCCCGCGCTTGCGCCCTCGTCTCCGGCAGAACTGGCCGGAGCGGGCCGGTAGACTTTGCGCCAGAGGAAGACCCAGATCAGGCCGAGCGTCGCTGGCGCGAGGAACGCGACTTTCCAGCCCCAGAAGTGGTTGAGCAGGACGATCAGCGGCGGAGCGATCATCGAGCCGATCATGCTGCCGCTATTGAAGATGCCGATCGCCAGCGCGCGGTCCCGCTTGGGAAACCATTCCGTCACTACCTTCACGCCGCCGGAGAAGTTGCCGCACTCGCCGGTGCCCATCCAGAACCGGAAGATCGAAAAATGCCAGAGGTTCGACGCGAAAACGTGCGCCCCGGTGGCCGCGGACCACGACAGGACGGCGAACGTAAAGCCCGTGCGCACGCCCCAGCGGTCCATGAGCATTCCCATCGGGAACTCGCCGCTCATCATGCCGAATTGGAAGCTCGCCACGATCCGGCCGTATTGGGTGTTCGTGAAGTGAAACATCTCCTTGAGGCGCGGCGCAAGCACCGAGAGCGTTTGGCGGTCGATGAAATTGATGATGGTGATCCCCAGCAGCAGGGCCAGGATGGTCCAGCGCCGACGGACGGTTGCTGCGTCCACTCCGGTAGTCGATGAGGCTATGACAGGCATATTCTACAGATATCCGATAGACAAATATACCATTGTCGTGATATTCTGTAGAATCAGTATCTTAAGGGCATTGTCGACAAATGGATCTGCACGTAAAGATGCCTTATGGCTCAACCAGTTGGCCGCTTCACATCGAGGCGGACCTGCTGGAGCCGGGTGTGCGGACAGCGCGCAGCGCGGAACCGGCGAATGAACACGACGAACTGAGAATCGTCCGCGAAGCTCTCGCCGCGCCAATCGGTTCCCGCCGCTTGCGCGAGATCGTCCAGCCGGGCGAAAGCGTAGCCATCATCGTCAACGACATCACACGGCTGACCCGCACCGACCTGATGCTGGAGCCCCTGTTTGAGGAGCTGGCCCAAGCAGGTGTCGCCGACGACGACGTCTTCATCATGTTTGCCCTCGGCATCCACCGGCGCCAGACCGAAGCAGAACGCCGCCAGATCGTCGGTGACGCCATCTATAACCGCGTACGGACCTACGATCACGATTGCCGGGATGCCGCTGGGCTGGTGCATATCGGGCGAACGAGCTTCGGCAACGAAGTGTGGATCAATCGCCGGGTCTGGGAGGCGGACCGCATCATCCTCACCGGCGAGATTATTTACCACTTGATCGCCGGTTACAGCGGCGGGCGCAAGAGTCTGGTGCCTGGCGTCGCGGGCTTTGAGACAACCACCTTCAACCACCGCATGATCTTCCATCCCGGCTCGCGTCCGGGCCTGCTGGATGGCAACCCGGCGCATGAGGATCTACTGCAGGCGTGCCGTCTGGGGCAGCCGGATTTTCTGTTGAACGTCGTCTTGCGGCCCGATGGCGCACTGGCGCGCGCGGTCGCGGGACACTACGATGAAGCGCATCGCGCCGGCTGCCGGGCGGTCGACGAGATTCTGAGCATCGACATCAACGAGCCGTACGACCTGCTGATCGCCTCGGCCGGCGGGCATCCGGTGGACATTGACTTGCGGCAGGCGCACAAGGGACTGGAGAACGCCTGCCTCGCGCTGAAACCGGGCGGGAGTATCGTCTTTTTCGCCGAGTGCCCCGACGGCGCGGGAATCCGCAGTTTCGAGGATTACATCAACCGTTACGACGATGACCGTGCGATGCGTGCGGCGCTCGAACGCGAGTTCGTTGTCGGCGGGCACAAAGCGTATTGGGTCGCCCGGTTGGGCCGGCTTTACGATGTGCACCTGGTTTCGTCGCTGCCCGAAGCGTTCGTCCGGCGCTGCCGTTTCACGCCGCTTTGGCTGGAACAAGCGGAGAATCGGATCATGCAACTACTCGCGGCTCTGCCGCCGGGTGCGCGCGTCGGCGTTCTGCCGCACAGCGCCTTCACCCTGCCAGTGGCCGCAAATCGAGCGGAGGTCGTCTGAATGAGCTACTCCACGACAACATTGCCCAACATCACCTTGCGCATCGGCGCCGAGTGGGTGGAAACGGCGGAGACCGACACCATCCGCCTGCCGTACGATGGAACGCCCGTGGCCACGGCCGCGCGCGGAACGCGTGAGCTGTTGGGCCGCGCCATCGCCGCTGCGCGTGCGGCCGCGCCCGCGCTGGCCACACTCGCGAACTACGAACGCGCTGAGCTGCTCGAACGCATCGCCGCGTTGGTGCGGCGCGACGCGGCCGAGTTCGCGCAACTGATCAGCCAGGAGACGGGACGGCCGATTCAGGAAGCCCGCGGCGAAGTGGACCGGGGCCTGTCGACGCTCGCGGCTTCGGCCGCGGCGGCCCGCGATCTGCACGGCGAGGTCGTCCCGCTGGAGGCCGTCGCCGCAGGTGCGGGCCATCTTGCCCTCACGGTGCGCGAGCCCGTGGGCGTGATCGGCATCATTACGCCCTTCAATGTCCCCTTCAATCTTGCGTTGCATAAGCTCGGTCCGGCGCTCGCGGGCGGCAACGCGGTTGTGCACAAGCCTTCGGAACAGACGCCCTTGAGCGCCTGGCGGCTGGCCAAAGCCGTGGAAGAAGCAGGCGCGCCGGTCGGTGCATACAACGTCGTGACCGGCGCGGGACGCGAAATCGGCGCGGCCCTGGTGGAAGCCGCCGGCGTGGACATGATCACCTTCACCGGCAGCATCGCCACCGGTGAGTGGATCCGCGCCCATGCCGGCCTCAAGAAAGTCACGCTCGAACTGGGCGGCAATTCGGCCGTGATCCTTGAGCCCGACACGGACCTGGATACGGCCATTCCGCGCCTGGTGCAAGGCGGGTACGGGCACAGCGGTCAACTTTGCATCTCCGTGCAGCGCGTCTATGCCCACTCTTCTATCGCAAAGAGCGTTACAGAAAGATTGGTGGCCGCCGTCGAGAAGCTCAAGGTCGGGCATCCTTCCGAGCCGTCGACCGCGGTCTCGTCGCTCATCAGCGAAGCCGCCGCGACGCGCGTCGAACAATGGACGCAGGACGCGGTCGAGCGTGGAGCGAAACTTCTGACCGGCGGCGTGCGCCACGGCGCTACCATCACGCCCGGCGTGCTCGCGGAGGTGCCGGCTTCGGCGCGCCTGATGCAACAGGAACTGTTCGGGCCTTTAGTGGCCGTGAACTCCTACGACGACCTGGGCGATGCGATCGAGGCGGTGAACGCGACGCCGTACGGTCTGCAGGCGGGCGTCTTCACGCAACACTTGCAGCGGGCCTTTGCGACCGCGCGGAAGCTGCACGTCGGCGGCGTGCTGATCAACGACGTGCCGACGTTCCGCTCGGACCCCATGCCCTACGGCGGCGTGAAACGCAGCGGCATCGGCCGCGAAGGTCCCAAGTACGCGCTCGAAGAGATGACCGAGCCGAAGTTGATCGTCTGGCGCGTATGAGTTTGCCCAAGTAGGACAGACCATCGCTATGCGTGGTCTGTCACAACGAACATGACAGACGACGCAAGCGATCGTCTGTCCCACGGCTGACTTGGGGCGCGTCTGAGGCGCGCGAAGGAGAAAGCAAAGAGTGGCTACAGAATTTGAGACGGCTGGCGCGCCCAAGGTGCATCCCGGCACGCTGTATCGCGCGGAACCGGGCGGCGCGAGTTTTGTTCAACGTTTTCTGCACGACGAGGCTCATCTCGAGTTCCTCGATGCCGGCGAGTATCGTCTGCCCGGCGGGACGCGCACACGGGAGACCAGCCTGCCCACGCGCGAGAGCCTGTTGTTCCAATGGCGAGGCGAATCGACGGTGCGCGTTGACGGCGCCGCCTACGAACTGGCGCACTACGATTCGCTCTACGTCCCGCGCGCAGCGACGCTCTCCATCGAGAACCCGCACGCCGAGCCGGCCATGTTGATCGAGACTTCCGCGCCGGCCGAACACCGGCACCCGGCGTTTCACTCGCGCTTCGCCGAGTTCTCCCAGCGCGTAGAGCGGATCCGCCAACTGCCGGGCGGGCGCACGGTCTATCAGATGTTCGACGTCAGCGAAGCTGCCGACAAACTCGTGGCGGGCTACACGTTCTTCGAGCCCCACGCGCGCTCCTGGCCGCCGCACAACCACACCGACCAGGAAGAGACCTATATCTTCCTCGACGGCACGGGCGCCATGGAGGTCTACGAATCGCCCGAGACGCTGAGCTTTGTCCACAGCGTGAAGGAGGGCGACGCGGTGACCATCCCGTATCTGAACTACCACCCGGTATTCGCGCAGGAGACGCCACTCGTGTTTCTGTGGTGCATCGCCGGTGAGCGCTACTGGATCGGCGACAAGAACAAAGAGTTTCTCAAAGGCGGCAGCGGGCCGATCACCACCTAGCCGCAGGGCGTCGCAGATTCTGACCGTGAGGGAGCGGTCAGCGCAAGGTGCAAGATTTCTGATGCAGTGTACTGGTTTCGCGGTTGTCCGGGAGCCCAAAAGAAATAGCGAAAACGTAAAGTTTTACGGTCGTTGTCTGTAAGTGATTGATTTCACGTTGGAATTTTGGAAAAACCGTAAACTTTTTCGGTTTTGCTTTTCCCTGGGGCGGGTTGCCCACGCATATTTCAACCAGATTTGGAGACAGTAGATGCAGTTGTTTATCGATACCGCCGACGTCCGCCAGATTCGCACCGCGCAGAGCTGGGGCACGGTCGACGGCGTCACCACCAACCCCAGCCACATCGCCGCTGCGGGGCGCGATCCGGACGAGTTGCTGGCGGAGATCTTTACGATTGTGGACGGGCCGGTCAGCGTCGAGGTGGTCAGCCTGGAGGCGGACAAGATCGTGCGCGAAGGACGAGCGATTGCCGCTCTTCATCGCAATGCCGTCGTGAAGGTTCCAGTAACCGTGGAAGGTCTGAAGGCCGTCCAGAGGCTCTCGCGCGAAGGCGTCCGCACCAACGTTACCGTCTGTTTCTCGCCCTTGCAGGCGTATCTCGCGGCGAAGTCCGGCGCGACTTACATCAGCCCGTTCGTCCATCGCACCGATCTCGCCGGCGGCGATGGCCTGCAACTGGTCCGCGACATTCGCACCGTTTACCGGCAGCATGGGTATTCGACGAAGATACTGGCGGCAAGCATTCGCACTGCAAAGGAAGTGCAAGAAGCGTTGCTCGCGGGCGCCGACGCCGTCACCGCGCCTTTCGATATCCTGGAGAGTCTCTACCGCCATGCGCTGACGGACACGGTGCTCAGCAAATTCCTCGGCGATTGGCGGCAGGTGCCTCCGGCAAGGCTGTTCAGCGAGGAGAACCTGGCGCGTTATGAGTGAGCGGCGAATCGTTGTGATCGGCGGCGGCGCGGTGGGCCTCGCCACAGCCTGGCGGATCCTGGAGCGCGCGCCCCGCGTACAACTGACGTTGGTCGATAAAGAGCCCGGCGTGGGCCGCCACCAGACTGGCAACAACAGCGGCGTGTTGCACTGCGGGTTGCACTACCGCACCGGTTCCCGCAAGGCGAAACTCGCCGTTCGCGGCATTCGCCAGATGACGGCCTTCTGCCAGCAGCAGGGGGTCGCGCACGACATCTGCGGCAACCTGGTGGTGGCCACGAGCGAGGAACAGGTCCCCAGGCTGAACAGCCTGTTCGAACGCGGCACGGCCAACGGTCTGACGGGCTTGAAGCTTGTCGGCCCCGAAGAGATGCGCGAGATCGAGCCGCACGCCGGCGGTGTGGCCGCGCTGCGCGTCCCGGAAGAAGGCATCGTCGACTATCCGGCGGTCTGCGAGGCGCTGAAGCAAGGCATCGAGCAGCGCGGCGGGACGGTGGTCTTGAACGCAAGCGTGCGCAAGCTCATGCGAAACGCGCAGGAGTGGCGCGTGGAGACGCTGGCCGGCGACTTCGCCGCCGATGTCGTGGTGACCTGCGCCGGGCTGCAGGCCGACCGCGTCGCGCGGCTCGGCGGCGTGCGGCCGGAGGTGAAGATCGTTGCGTTTCGCGGCGACTATTACAAGCTGCGGCCGGAGCGCGAATTCCTGGTGCGCAACCTGATCTACCCGGTGGCCGACCCGAAGTTCCCGTTTCTCGGCGTCCACTTCACGCGCATGGTGCGCGGCGGCGTCGAGGCTGGTCCTAACGCCGTGCTGGCGCTCGACCGCGAGGGCTACGGCAAGCTCGACTTCGACCTTCGCGACGCCGCCGATGCGCTCGCCTTTCCCGGCCTGTGGCGCTTTCTCGGGCATCATTTCTCCACTTGCGTCGACGAACTGCACAGGGCCTTCAGCCGGGAGCTTTTCTGCAGGACGCTGCAAGCCTTAGTGCCGGAATTGCGCGAGGACGACCTGGTGGCCGGCGGAAGCGGCGTCCGGGCGCAGGCCATGCGCCCTGATGGCACATTAGTCGAAGACTTCGAATACATCGTCCACGACCGGGCCATTCACGTGTTGAACGCTCCTTCGCCCGCGGCCACCGCTTCGCTGGCAATCGGCGAGGAGATTGCGGAGCTGGCGCTCGCGCAGTAGTTGCCGTCCGCAAGAACTCAATCCGGTCGAACATGAGAATTGCATGACCGGCGGGCGGAAGCGCTGACTTGGAAGGCTCCGGTAGAGCTGAATCAGATGTTCCCCGCGAAGCGTGCGGTCCGCACTCCCACACGTACGAAAACCGGCAACGCTAGGCCTGTTTCACATCTCCTTTAGTCCGCTGATCCTGCGCCCGGAGCGCCGCCACTAGCACCGAGCCGCGAAGGTAGGAGAGCGGCCAGCCGTCGCTGTGCGCATGGGGCCGCTCGTTGACATTCCCGGCTCACGCGTAAATCTCTTCCTTGACCGGATCCCATCGGAGGAACTTGCTGAATCGGTAACTGTCCACAACCATGCGACAGGCGATGGCGACTCGGAATCCCAGATCGAAGGGACAGTTCGGCTCGTTTCCTGAGCGGACACAGTCCAGGAAGTTCTGGACATGCGCGATATCCAGATGCTGCTGCCCGATGTCGATGCCCTGTCCGACCAGATCCGGACTCTTGGGTCGATTGACCTCTTGCGGCCGGTAGCGCATCTGCTCTCCCCTGAAAATCGTGCCGTCCGTGCCCAACACCCGCTCCGTCGTGCCAAGTTCGCTGTTGCCGAATCCCGAGTCCCAAGTGACCATGAGGTCCTCGGCGTGTACCATCAAGGCGTCCATCGTATCAGGAACTTCACGGCCGTCCTTCCAAAGGAATACGCCGCCGTTGGTGCATACCTTGACAGGCACCTTCAAGCCCAACACCTTGTACCAGAAACAAAGTTGGTGGGACATGTTCTCGTAGAAGTTGCCCCCGGAATAATCCCAAAACAGACGCCAATTGAGAAAGCGGTTGGCATCAAAGTCCCGTTCCGGAGCCCCACCCAGAAAGGCCTTCCAGGCGACATTCGCCGGAGTCATGTCGGGCGGGATCGGGCGGGTCCACTGCGGTTTCCCATGTGGAGTGTTGCGGTACATGTGCGAGTGAATTTCAGTGATTTTTCCAACCTTGTCGTCTTTCAGAAAACCCAAGGCATCCGCAACTTGAAGAGACGAACAATCCTGATGCCCGATCTGCACGGTGAGTTTGGGCGCGTTGAGATGAGCGTCGCGCATGCGTTTGGCGTGTTCCACGCTGAACGCCAGGGCCTTTTCCTGATACACGTGTTTGCCCGCCTGAAGCGAAGCTACGAAGTGCTCGCAGTGGAGATGCTGAGGCGTGGCGATGATCACTGCGTCGATGGAGTTGTCCGCGAGCAGATCGCGATAGTCCGCGTACGTTTTGGCCGCGGGGGCGTTGGCCTGCAGCTTTGCGGCGCCCAATCGCGCCGAATAGGCATCCGCAAAGGCGACAAACTCCGCCTTCGGGTCTCGCATCGACCAGATCAGTTGCAGTCCCCTGAACCCTGGTCCGATCATTCCCAAACGAATCCGGTCGTTAGCGCCGAGGATTCTGGAGGAAGACAGAGCCGCAGTTCCCGCGAGCCGCGTGACTCTTGTTACAAACTGACGACGAGAATCCATAAAACATGTTCCTTATATAACTGCCTATTGTTGATAGTCACTTTTCGCCGGGCGTTTTCGGGGCTCGGATCGTTACGGGGAATTCCCGGTAGCCGTCCCCGGCGACTGTCCAACGCACACGGTAGTCGCCGGGCGGGAATGCCTTGCGCGTCGCCGGGTTCGTCCCATCGAAGGAGAAATAGAAGATACCATCCCGGCCGTCAGGCCCCCCCGGTTCCTTACCCTGGTGAAGCGTGGCGAGCTTGGTCTTTCCATCACTCGAAACCAAGGTTACTTCCAGTTCCCCCGGTTCAATCAGCTTGCAGGCGATCACCGTCTTCTGGCCGCTGGTGAATACGCTCGGCAGTACCGCTCCCATTTGTACGGTCCGAACGTTGCCCAGCGGGAACTGAGCATACACGGAGGGAATTCTGACGCCGGCAGGCGCCTCGCGGCGAACGAAATTCGCCGGGCTTTTGACGGTCACGTTACGAAAGTATTCGTCTCCGATGCCTTCTCCGCGGCGACTCGCCAGCAACGTACGAGCCATTGCGTCCACCTGCGCCAGCGCCCCCCATAACTCTCCCGCGTGTTCGCCCTCGAAGGCGGCCGGCGTTACGCCGCCCAGCAAGTCGGCGTTCGAATTAGCGAACCGGGGCCTTTGCCGGTCCTGATTCCACATCATCTTGAGATTGGTATTGGCAATGCCCTGGATGTCCTCCTGGGTGAAGACAATACCGGCATTGTAGGCCTTGAGGATATTGCTCACTTCGCCGGTCTGATAGTTCCGCTCCGGATGGACGCCGACCCAATGCCGGATATGTTCCGCGCCTTCGGCCAAGTCCCATTGCCCGCCGGGCTCAAAGTAATTCCAGTGATACTCATCTTTGTATCGCTGCATCCGGCTCTTCATGAAACCGAAGATCTTCTCCGCCCGCTGCTTGTATTTTTGTTCTCCGGTGATCTGCCATATCCGAAGCGCCACCACGCCGACGTCAATCTGTTTATTGAAAGGCAGAGTCAAATTAGAATTAGCGGCGCACTCCTGCCTCACCGACCATTGTTTGTACTGGCCCGGGTCGCCATATTTATCCCAAGCTACATATACCCCAAACGGCCCATCGTCGTGCCATGTTCCGCGCGCGTCCCACTTTTCGATGACATCCTTCTTCGCCAATTCCACGTATTGGCGAACTTTGGCTCCGTACTTTACTTGCAGCTTGGGATCCCGGATCACCGCGAGACCAAAATCGAGAATTCCGTCAAACAGGATCGCGTCGGCGACATGATCGTCACACCAGTATTTGTCGTTGTATTCGAATGGCCCGATCCAACCTTTGTAACCGTCCGGTCCCTCGGCCATCCTCGCAATCAGCGCATCGTAGTATTTGACACCCCAATCGAGGAACACCGTGTCACCGGTCGCCTCGTATCCCTCCAGGAATCCCGACATGCCGTAGGCGGCATGCCACGCAAAGTCTTCTCCGGTGTATTCCAGCCTCCACACCGGATCGCCCATTCGCTCCTGGTACAAGCCTTCGGCTTCAGCCGCGGGCCGGCTCTGCGCCCGCGTCAGCGAGAGGTGTGCGGCCCATGCACCCATCACCAGAATTGCCACCGTCCCGAACGCTCTCATTTGTGACTTCCTTTCGTTGCTGCGTGCAGAGTCCTCACCCGGCTGCGTTCTTCGCTGTCGCCGTCGCGCGGATTCAAGATCTTATCCTAGTCATAAGACATGGAGGTCCGCACATCGCGACAACGGGCGACTGGATCCATTCGCACAGCTTAGCGATGGCCCGCTGGACGTCTCGAGTTCCCAGCGCAAAAATGGTGCGCCGGAGCTTCCCAGTACAACCGGTTCATGAACCACGCAGGTCCCCGAGGGACGCGCAAGCGCTAGTTCGTGTTCCCGATTGAAGTCTATCGCGCAGGATTCCGTAGACAAGTATGAAAAGTGGCTTACCACACATGCGCTCATCGCCGCGTGGACTCCGTTCCTATTTGGAATGGAGTCCACGCCATTTTTCTTCAGAAGGTCGACCGGAGGCTGAACTCAAACGTGCGAGGCAGGCCGTTATACCTGAGGTTGTATTGTGCGCCATAAGTGTTGGCGGAGCTGATCACCATATAGGGCCAGATGTTCGTGTGGTTCGCGGCGTTGTACGATTCAAAGCGGAACTCGCCCTTGACTCTCTCGCGAATCGTCACCTTCTTGCTAACGGCTCCGTCCGTAAGCCAGAAGCCAGGCCCGCGCACGTAGCTCACCTCCTCCGGAAGTGTCCGAAGGTGGTCCCAACCCGGCTGGACCGAGGTATCCGTGTTCAGGGCGGCGACGTTGAAGAAGTTATTCGGATCGCGCTGGCCATTGAGGTCCTTCAGCGTCTGCCCTGGCGCCAAAAGCAGATCAGTGAGAGCTGCCGGATAACCTCGCTGGGTTCGGAAGGTCCCGGACACCTGCCACCCGCCCAGGATGTATTCGATCGGGCCGCGCCACGAGTTTCCGAATCGCCGGCCCTTCCCGAACGGTATCTCATACACGGTCATCGCATTGAAAACCAGGCCCGGGTCATAGGCGATCTCCTTCACCGGCTTCGGGTCGGTGGGATTCAAGTAGTCGGTTGCTTCCATACTCTTGTCCCAGGTCAGGCTCCCTGAAATCGTGAACCCGCTGGAGAAGCGGCGCTCGACGTGAGTCTGCAGCGAGTGATACCAGGCGGAACCGTTCGTAATAGTGCCCAGGATCCCGCCAAATTGTGAGTACGGCTGCAGCAACTGCGCAACCGACGTGGTGGGACCATTCAGGTTAGGAAGCTGTGACAACCCGGCGTAGGGGTTGGGGACCAGCGCGCTCAGCATGGCCAGGTTGGTCTGATCATATGTGGGCGAGGTCGAAAGGTACTGCCGCGGAATGTTGTTGAGGTTGGTACAGGGGACGCCATAGTTGCATCCGCTGATATACGAAGGCAGATGCACACTCTTGCTTCCCACGTAACTGACATCGAGGAGGACCTTGCCCGGCAGTTCGCGCTGCACTCCCAGGGACCAGTGCATGGAGTACGGTTCCGTGGCGCCGAGATAACCGACGTTGAGCCCGTTGCCGGCGCCGAGGTCCGCGCCCAGCGAGCTTCCCACAGGTTGCAGCAGGCCAGTTGGGAACGGATTGGCCAAACTGTTCTGGAAGGTAGCGCCTTCATTCAGCGAGGAAGGTATGCTGGTCGCGCGGCTGAAGCCATCCTGAGGCGGGAGAGAGTTGCGGCCGATGCCGAGCGAATCGTAGAAGATGCCAAAGCCGCTGCGGATCACGGTCTTGTCGTCGAGCTTGTAAGCCAGGCCGAATCTGGGCAGAAACTGTTTCCAGTCCGTGTCCCACCGGCCGCGGTTGTTCGAACTTGCGTACACATAGCCGCCGTGCGGAGTGTAGGACGCGGGGAAAGCCGCGAGCACGCTTTGGAGAGCGCCTGTTGCAGCGGGGTCGTTCAAATTCGCGGCCGCCGCGATGCTGGATGCATTCGCTGCGTAGCCGGCCGCCGCGTATGCAGTCTGGGCCGCACCAGCGAAGCTCGGCGTCGCGCTGGGGTTGAATCCGATTTCCATGCGGTTGTAACGCTCCGTGGTGGGTAGCTCGACTTCCCATCGCATCCCGACGTTTAACGTCAGTTTGGAAGTCACCTTCCAATCGTCCTGGACGAACAGGGCCGCCCAGTCGTAGCGCGCCGTGAAGGGGCTGGAAATCCCCATGCTGGCGCTGCTCGGTATACCCAGGACAAATGCGGCTATGTCCTGGCCCATGGGCGCGGAATTTGAGGTCACATTCGGACCGCTGGTGTAGGCGCTGCTGAAGGAAATGGACGGGGACGTATTGTTGTACGTGTTCATGTAGCTCTGCGTCCACATCCGTCCCTCCGCCCCGAAACGCAGGCTGTGCTTACCCTTCTGCCACGACAAGGTACCGTTAAGCGTCTCGTTGGTGTTGTTGTTGTAGTAACCGCCCCCTGCTCCTATGCCCTGAACCGGCCCCGAGAAGTTGATGGAAGGGAAGATCGATTTCCCGCCTGCGATCAGACCGATCATCTGGGATGAGAAGCCCAATGCCGAGTAATCGAATGAGGCGCTGGGCGGTCCATTCGTGTACGGTTGGCGCGTTACGCCCACTTTCACGTCGAGGACCACGCTCGGCGAGAACACATAGACATCGTCGAGCGCAAACACGTACGATCTCCGGTACTGAAACCCATCCACGGCGGTCGTGCCGTTGCCAAAGACATCGCCCCCGGATTCATACCAATTGTCCCAACTGAAGCGCCCCATCAGACGATGTTTGTCGGATAAGGAGTGATCGATACGAGTGCTGTAGGTGTCATATCTATCGACTTGGGGATCGGTCCATGTGTAGTTGCCCTGTCCATCGGCGCTCACTCCCGACGTTGTATTCGCAGACTTGTAATACTTCAAAATGTTCTGCGCCACCGGGTCGAGCCGGCTGGACGGAATGATATTCCCGGGAAACGCCGTCCGGCTCAGGTCGGAGTGGCTCGCTATCGAAAGCGGATCGTAGATCTGATATTGGGGACCTACCGCCAGCAGAGCGGAGAAGTCTCCTTTCCTTTCAGCGTCGGTCGGCACCGTCGTGATGGATGGCGTGGGCGTCTCCAGCGGGTGCTTCTCCATGGTGAAGAACCAGAATGTCCGGTTGCGCCCGTGATAGAGCCTGGGCAGGATGACCGGGCCGCCCAGCGAAAACCCATAGCGCTTTTGCGCGGCGGTGTCGTAATAGTCATATGAGCGGTTGAATGGGTTTTCCGCTGCGAGGGACGAGGGGTAGAACTGGTAGTGAACTTCGCCGTGGAGTTCGTTCGTGCCCGAGCGGCTGACCATGTTGAAGACCGCGCCCGAGGTGTGGCCCTGGGTGGCGTCGTAGACGTTCGTCTGGATCTTCATTTCCTCGACGCCATAGCTGGACAGGCTGATGGCGGGCCGGGAGAAAGAATTGGCCATCCCGGATTGTCCAGGAACGCCCACGCTCGAATTTGCTACGCCGTCCAACGTGATGTCGTTGTGCGCTTCGCCGGCGCCGTTCGAGCTGAACATCCCGAGTCCTTGGTTCCAGGCCGGATACGGTGTACGCAGTTCACCCGTCTTGGCCATTCCCGGCGCATAGCCTAGCAATTCCATCACCGAGCCGCCCTGGATTGGGATTTCGTCCAGTTGCGCTCTGGTGATCGTCGAACTCTGGCTCGCCTCAGTCGTCTGTAGCACCTCGGCCGAAGCGTTGACCTGGACGGTCTCCGTTGTCTCGCCCACCTGGAGCGCTGTCTTCACCTCGACCATCTCCGCAACACGCACTTCAACTTCGGGGTGGACGTAAGTTTTGAATCCCGGCTTGCCGACCGTAATTCTGTACTGGCCCGGGATCAGGAACGGCACGCGAAAACTTCCTGACTCGTTGGTGACCGTCGGGACATCGACATTCGTTGCGCTGTTGACGACTTCAACTTTCGCGCCGGGGACTACGCCGCCGCTACTGTCGGTGACTATTCCCACAATCGTCCCGCGCGACTCCTGAGCGCGAGCATCGTGTGGCGCTATGCCGATGAACATCAATAGCGACACTCCGAAGATCGCCGATGTTGCGTATCGTCTCATGCTGGGACCTCCTGCTGAATTGAACGAAGCCCATGGTCACGGGAGGCAGCCCTGCTTACAAGTCAATTCTCGGCGAATTAGTTGTGTCTTATCAGTTCGTTAACAATGTTCGTTAACGGAGTTTACGGCCTGACTTGCCCGTGTTAGACTCTTTTCATCCAAGTGCGAGCCAGGACCGCCCAGGGTATGCCCTGGTTGCGGTGGCGGCATGCAACACGCCTCCTATCCGGCTGGTCAGCCGCTTGCGAGACACGGGTTGTCCGCGTGGCAGGGCGTTCAGGGCATGGCAATTTGCCGCATTCGCGCTTCAAGGAAGCGCAGAACAGGCCGGTTTCATGAAAGATGATGGTTCAAGTGAACGGTCAGGCTTTGCGGACGGCCCGCAGGCTGACTCACGGAACCATCTCGTGGAGCGGGTGGCGTCTGGGCCTGCCTTCGGAAGATCGAGCCGCCTGCGCGAGCTGTTCCTGTTCCTTTGCAACCGCAAACCGACCGATCCGGAAAGCGCAATCCGGGAGCACGAGATCGGGATCGCGGTTTTCGGCCGGCACACGGACTACGACACAGCTCAAGACGCCATTGTCCGTGTGCAGGTGTCCCAACTCCGCAAGAGGCTGGAGCAGTATTTCGCTTCGGAGGGCCGGGACGAACCGGTAGTGATTCAGATTCCCAAGGGGACCTACACGCCGGTCTTTCGCGGTCGCGAGCCGGATTCCTCGCCGGATCGCCCGCCTGAGTTGCTTCGGCCGCGTTTGTCTGCGCGAAAGCTGCGGATCGCAGTGCTCTCCGTTTTGTCCTTGGCCGGGGTTCTATTGGTGGCGGGACTCCTGTTCGGGCCATGGCGTCTGACCAGTGCGGCCCGTCCCGCCGGAAATGTCGATCGTCTGTGGTACCAGATGTTCGACAATGGGCGCCCGACTTGCATCGTGCTCTCCGACGCGATGCTGGGGTTGTTCGAGGACGCGATCCGGCATCAGATGTCCCTGAACGAATACCGGGACAAGGTTTTCGGCAAGCTGAGCGACGAGCTGCTAAAGGACCCCGTGGAAAAGGCCAGGTGGAAGGAGAAGGACCTGATCGGGCAGTACTTCACACACATTTCGGATGCCCGTCTGGCGGCAAAGTTCTCGGTGCTCAACGCGGCCCATGACCTGCCGACAGAGATCGTCTTCGCGGGGGACTTTGCGGTGAGCTACCTGCAGTCCCACAACCTCATTCTGGTGGGTAGTCGGCGGACGAATCCATGGGTGGACTTGTTCGAGGATCAGTTGAACTTCCGCAGCGTATTTGAAGAGACACGGCCGATGTCGTCCTACTTTCAGAATCGCTCGCCACTTCCTAGTGAAAGCGCAATTTATGCTACCGAATGGACTAGGCAAGGGTACTGCAGGGTGGCCTTTCTGCCAAACCCCAGCCGAACTGGAACCGTTCTGCTGGTTTCGGGTACCGACATGGCATCCAGCGAGGCAGGTGGGCAGTTCATCAGCAGCGAGCGTTGGATACAGAACCTGAGCTCGGCATTCGGCCTGAGCCCTCGATCGCGGTTTCCCTATTTTGAGGTTCTGCTCAAGGTCGACTACATGACTTGGAACACCCCCAAGTTCGAGCTGGTTGCTCACCGCACCCTGAAATTCTGAGTGAGTGAGCAAGCCAGTGACGAGCTACTCGTTCCGTAACTCCAGGACTGTTTGAGATCATGGGAGTTATTTCCCCATTCATAAACTGCCTGGATCAGCGTTCGGTTGGATCGGGATTCTCCTCAAGGAAACCCGGCAGGCGTCTCGCCGGCTCAGTGTGGTGTCTTCCTGAACAGTATGGCAAAGGCACTATTTCGCTGGCACTCGACATCCAGCACGGGAAGCCTGCACCGCGCGCCGATATTATGACCCAACACTTGATCACGCAGAAAAACGTGGATCACCTCTGCCCGTACTATGCGCTGCTGCCCGGTGGGCAGCTAGAGGAACGGATCTTCAGGACTCCAGAGCCTTGCATCGGGAATACGTATGGTCTGTTCGATCGTTTTGCTCTCACCCGCCGCCAACTGCAACTGTTGCGGTGCGGCCCCCGCCGCGAACGCCTCACCCTTCCACGTCCTGACGCCGTGGCGCAGTCGGAACGACACGGATGGACCATAGTTCCGCACGACTGTCTGCAGCACAATCGAAGACGAATCGATCCTCGGAGCAACCTGGATGGTTTCGATGACGGGGTTGTCCGAAGCGAGCAGGTTTACGCTGTCGTAGATCCCTGGGGTCCAGCGCAGCTTCTCGAAATCAGGGCCGGCTGGCACTGTTGGTGAGACCGCTGCCGGGTGCGCGCCGGTGCGGATCACGAGATCGTTCGCAGCGCTCCAGCGCAGCGCTGCTGTGACATCGAAATAGCCCGCGGTAAAACACCCGTCATGTTCGCCGATTTCCTTGCCGTTCAGCCACACGGCCGTCCCGAACTGCGCCTGGTTGACCTTGAGGATTGCGACCTGTTTTCTTGCGGGTGCCATGAACAGCTTGCGGTACCAAAAGTAGTTCCGCGCTTGGAGCAGGATACCGACCGGCGCTTCCGATGCCCCGGGTGGCAGGTCCTTGGGGCGCGTGATGGGATGTCGCGCCAGTTCGCGACTGACGAACCGGTCGACATCCGAAAAGACGGGCAGGGCGAGATTCGCCAGTCCGGGCACGGGTGCCTGATGATGAAACACCTCGGGCAACGCGGTGGCGGAAGCACTGTCCTCAATCTGCCAGTTTCCATCAAGAGGCACTGTGACCCGCTGACCCCACGATGGCAACAACAACACGCAAGAGGCTGCAATCGAGTTCCAGAGGATTGATTTCATCGCGTGCCGGAATGGCCATGCTACACCAAGGGCCGTTCGGTTGGGGGCGGGGGCGATCTACCTGAGGTCAGCCTGAGGTCTGTCGTGTCAGATTCGCCGATGAGCTGTCCATCCGACCCGACAGGGCTCAACGCTGGGTTGCCAGCAGCTTCAGGCCGCTGACTGTTTCGTGCTGCGCAACGATGGCAGAAATGGACCGGCATCAATCCGGATTCCGCGGAACAGGGGGTGCTTGCTGAACCGCTCCAACGCGGCTTCGAATTCCGGAATCCCGCGCTGGGGGGCAAACACAAGAATACAGGCCGCTCCGCGCGGGAGGTCCCGCATGGGCCGGATCTCCCGTTCGGATTACGCGCCTGGGTGTTCGCCGAAAAATAAGGCTGGGAACTCCATGGCCCAGTCCTTGCGGCGCGCCGGCCTTACTGGACGCCGGTCGTGGGGATCGCCAGTTCCGAGGTGAAAGCGTCGTTGATGCCGTTGAACGACAGTCCCATCACCGCGATCTGGTTGGGGCTCCCCGTGTAGAACTCTACTGTGCCCAGGACGCCCTCGGTCTCCGGGTACTCCTTGCTTAGCACAAAGGACGTATGTTGCTGCGGGGTCAGCGTCAGCGTACGGGTGGCTTTTGTCGCGCCCAGGTAGTTGCGAGTGGTGACGGCAACGTTGATCGTGCTGTCGGTCACATTGGCGATGGCGATCGCGGTAAAGTCCCCCTCCGCTTCGTCGAACGGTAGCATGTACCCCGTGGCGGTCGCACTGTACTGCGGGAGCGCGCCTCCTCGCTGAAGGTTGACGATGCCGTTTGTGGGAAGGCTCGTGTAGTCAAAGCTCTCGAGCACCTGTGTCGTGCTGCTGTCGGTGCTCACTTGAACCCAACCCGTGGTTGCCGTCGAATCGGTCGAAGTGCTCTCGATCGCAACGAGGCCGAATGGCGCAATCGTTGTTGAGTACGTCAATTCGGCGGGCAGCACCTCCCCGGTAATCGCGTTCGCCAGCGGAGGAATGCTCCGCGGGCCTCCAGGGTCGACGATGAAGTTGAGTTGAACGGCGGCGCTCGGATTGCTGCTGGAGTTGATGAAAAACCAGACGGTTTTCCAGCCGCCGCCCGTGGCGAAATGAGGCAGCGCGCCCGCGGGAGTCAGTGCTCCCTGAGCGAGAAACGCAGCCGGACCCAAAAGCACAGCCAGTGCCATCAAAAGAAGATTACGAATCTGTCGCATAGACGTTAGCTCCTTTCCCCGATCGAGGAACGCCTCTGTCGATCTCACGGTGGGAGCCTCGCGCCTTTGCGACCCTCGCTCCTCCGCGACGGCCTTCCAGGACCTCTCAGAGCATAGCAGGGCTGAGAATCATCCGGGGGGCCTGGGGCTGCGCGCTGGCGTTTCCTGCAGGTCAATCCTCTTCGCTACCCGGCAGGCCCTATCGATCCGCCGCGCAAATACCAGGCAGCACTCCGGGCAGGCAGGCGTCTCGCTGCGTTCGAGTTGCTTAATCCGGAGGCGCATGCCGCTCTCGGCGATCACGCGCCCCTCGGGATGTTCGTTACCGGTCCAAGCGGCACCGGCTACCGCTTCTGGCCGTCGTGCTTCTGTTTGTAAATCCGCTGCGACTCGCGGTTCAATTCACCATTCACCTGCTGCTTCTCGGAAGGAGTGAGCTTGCCACCGTTGGCCTTGCGATCGGCGCGCACCTGGCCGTTGATCTTCGCCTCCTTGCCTTCGAGCCGGGCAGTTTCGCCCGCAGTCAATCGGCCGCTGGCAACGCCCTGGCCAATCCGCTTCTGCTGGTTCTCCCGGCGCCGGTCCACCTCGTTGTTTCCGTAGTGCGGCTTCACGGCGTTCGTGCGGTCGGTATGAATCTCCTTGCTCATCGTGTTCTGCTGCGCCTGCACATGCTGCCGTTCACCGGAGGTCAACTTACCTCCATTGGCCTTGCGGTCGGTACGGACCTCCTTGTTCACGGCCCGCTCCTGTCTTTCGAGACTGGCCGTCTCGCCAGGCGTCAACTGGCCTTTTTCGATGCCTTGTCCAATGCGCTGCTGCTGATTCTCCTTGCGCTCTTCAACGCTCTGCGCATTCGCCAGCATCCCTGTCAGCAGCAGCGTGGCTGCGGTCGCGGACCACAACGCGTTCTTGATATTCATCCCTTGTCCTTCCGTCCGGCCTAGCTTGCCGGCACATCCTACTAAACGGCAACTGGACACGAATGGTTGATCAGGAAGCGCGCCCCCCCGCTCTTTCGGCCCCTCATATCCCTTGAATCGGTGACGGAGCGCCGTGCGGGACACAGAGACGAGTGGACTTCCGCAACCGACTCGCCCGGGAAGTGGCGCCTGAGAGGAAGGGGCGAAGATCCGCCAAGCACATTTGCGGATCGCGCCCTATTCAAGCAAGTGGCAGGGCACCCCGGACTGCACTGGCGCTCGACGCGACGGTGCCCATCCTACGAGGCGATCCCGCTATGATGAGAGCTGAATTCGCACTTTGGTTGGGAAAGGATTACGAGGAGTAGTGCAGCGCGGCAAAGCTTCGATCCACGCGGTAGGCGCGCTGTTGCTGACCTGCGCCATCGGCGTGGCGCTGCGCCCCGCCGCCGCCCATCAGCAGGCCGCCTCGCCCGCTGGCGTCACCATCGACTATCCTGAGCCTGAATCGATCTTTCCGCCCGAGTTTCCGCCGCCGCAGTTTGAATGGCGCGATGAGGTTCCGGAAGCCACCGTCTGGCGCATTGAGGTCACTTTTTCCGACGGCGCCGCACCGCTGCTGTTCCGCTCGAACGGCGAGAGAATGCGCATCGGCGCGATCGACCCGGACGGCATCGCCGAGACGAACCGCCCGCCTACGCTCACGCCCCGGCAGGCCGCCGCCCATACGTGGCGCCCGGAGCCGGCCGATTGGGAAACGATCAAGCGCCACTCCGTGCGGGGCCCCGCCAAAATCGCCATCGCAGGCTATGCACCCGCCGACCCGGACCGCCTGCTCTCGGTCGGCCGCAGTACTCTCCGGACCTCCGCGGATCCCGTTGGCGCACCCGTTTTCTATCGCGACGTCCCGCTGATTCCATTTGAAGGTAAGCGCGGCGTCATCAATCCTCTGCCGGTCTATGCCGTGCCGCTGATTCAGTGGAAGCTCCGCGACCTTAGCCAGACTTCCAGCCGGTTGTTGCTTTCCAAGATGCCGACCTGCGCCAACTGCCACTCTTTCTCGCGCGATGGCAAATGGATGGGCATCGACGTAGACGGCCCCATGAACGACAAAGGACTGTACGCGTTCGTGCCGCTGCGGCGTGAAACAGTCATCAACGAGTCGGACCTGATCAAGTGGAACGCTCGCGGCGAGATCGCCACCAGGCGTTTCGGCTTCATGAGCCAGGTTTCGCCCGACGGTCAATACCTCGTCACTTCCATGGAGGGGCACGACGCGCTCGGCCGCCCTTTGGAGGACCGGCTTTACAACGCCGGCTACAAGAACTTCGGCTTCGGACAGGTGTTCTTTCCCACGCGCGGCGTCCTCGGCTGGTACAGCCGCGCGACCGGCAAGCTCCAACCGCTTCCCGGCGCCGACGACCCGCGCTTTGTCCAAACCAGCGCAGTCTGGAGCCCCGACGGCAAGTATCTGGTCTTCATGCGCGCCGAAGCCCGCGAGCCCTACCCCGCCGGCCGCAAGCCCGCCGAATACGCCAACGATCCCAACGAGACGCAGATCCAATACGACCTCTACCGCATCCCTTTCAACGACGGAAAAGGCGGCACGCCAGAGCCCATCCCCGGCGCCGGACAGAATGGCATGAGCAACAGCTTCGCCAAAATCTCGCCAGACGGCAAGTGGATCGTCTTCGTCCAGGCTCACAACGGGCTGCTGATGCGTCCCGACAGCGAACTGTACATCATTCCGGCGCAGGGCGGCACTGCGCGCCGTCTCCACTGCAACGCAGCGCCCATGAACTCCTGGCACAGTTGGTCGCCCAATGGGCGTTGGCTGGTGTTCTCTTCCAAGCGCCGTTCGCCCTACACGCAAATGTACCTTACGCACATCGACGAAGAAGGTAATGACAGCCCGGCGCTGCTCGTGGAAAACACCACGGCTTCCAATCGCGCGGTGAACATCCCCGAGTTCGTCAATATCGAGCCCGACCAATTCACCAAACTCGAAGTGCCGATCGCGCAGTTCTACGGCATCTCCGACCGCGCCGCCGCTTTCGCGGCCAAGGGCCAAATCGCCGAGGCCATCGCCGAGTGGCGCAAGGCGCTTGCCATGAACCCCTCCGACGATCGCGCCAATCACAGCCTGGGCGCGCTGCTGATGCTGACTGGGCGCCTGACCGAAGCGCAGCCCCTGTTTGAGCAGGCTCTTCGCACCAATCCCGACTACCCCAACGCCAATGCGGATCTGGGCGTTGTGCTAGCCGCCGCGGGCCACATGGAGGAGGCGATTCCACACTTTGAAAAGGAGCTCGCCCTCAGGCCCAATTCCGCCTACGCGCACAGCAACTACGCGCGGGCGCTGGCGCAATTCGGCTGGCTCGACGAGGCCATCGCGCATTTCCGCAAGGCCGTCGAGGCTGAGCCCAACGACGCTTCGGTACACACCAACCTTGGCCGCGCGCTCGCTATGCAGCGCAATCTGCCCGCGGCGATTGCCGAGTTCGAGCGAGCCGTGCAAGCCAACCCGAACTTCTCCACAGCGCATCACTACCTGGGCGACGCGCTCTACTTCTCACAGGGCCGCACCGCGGACGCGCTCGCCCATTGGCGGGAGGTGTTGCGCCTCGACCCCGATAACCTGACGGTGCTGGCACAGTGCGCCTGGGCTTTGTCGACCGATCCGGACCCGGCGCTACGCAATGGCAACCTGGCCGTGGAGTACGCCGAACACGCCTCACGCCTGCGCGAGGGGCGCGCGCCAGTCGTGCTGGACGCGCTTGCCGCGGCCTATGCGGAGACCGGCCGCTTTCCGGAAGCGGTCCAGGCCGCGCGTGGCGCGCTCGACCTGGCGCTCGAACAGAACAACGCCACCATGGCGGATGCGCTGCGCTCGAAGATCGCGCAGTATGAGGCTGGCCGCCCGATGCGCGCTGCTCCGCCCAGCGCCGGGCGCCTTAGCGCCCCCTAGCGGATTCTGCGCCTACGACGGTAAGATCGGGGCTGGTCAGGTTATGCGCGTCCTCATTCTTGCGTTGACCGTCATGACATTGTTAACTCCGGCGACCGCCGGCGCGCAGTCTGCCGCGAGCGCCAAACACGCGGCCACGACCGGGCCCGCGCCAGTGCTCGATCCGGCCGCGGCTGTCCTGAAACAGGCCGATGCCGCACGCCAGCAGGAACGCCTGGCCGAAGCGCTCACGCTTTACCGCAAGGCCGCCCAGCTCAACCCCAAGTCCGTGGACGCATGGTGGGCGATCGGCACCCTCACTTATGACCAGGATCAATTTGCCGAGTGCGCTCCGGCATTCAACCGATTGGTCGTGCTGCGACCCAAAGAGGCGCCGGGCTGGACCATGGCGGGATTGTGCGACTACGGCACGCGGTCTTACGAGAACGCCTACCGCTGCCTGCTGCACGCCGATCGTCTCGGCTTCCAGGGGACGCCGGAGCTGGCCAAGGTCGGCCGTTTCCACCTGGCGCTGCTCCACTCCCATTACTCCAGCTTCGAGCGCGCTCTGGTTGTGCTCACGCTGCTGGCGCGCTCGTCGCCGATCACCCCCGAATTCGCAGCCGCCGCAGGCATCGCGGGGCTGCGCAAAACCTGGCTGCTGCACGAGGTGCCGGAGAGCGAACGGCCGCTGGTGATGACCTTCGGCGAGGCGCTCGTCGCCGCCTTCGCGCAGGAGCCCAAGATCGCCGTCGCCAAATTCGAGGCTGCGCTCGCCGCCTACCCCGACAACCCGGACATCCACTACCGCCTCGGCGCCTACCTCATGAAGCAAGGCCTGGACGACCGCGCCGTGGCCGAAATGAAACGGGCGCTGGAACTCGATCCCGGGCACCTGCCGGCTCTCGTCTCGCTCAGTGAAGCCGCCCGCGTGAAGGGCGAGCTTGAATCATCCGTCGATTACGGCTTGCGCGCCCTGAAACTGGCTCCCGACAATTTCGCCGCGCACCTGATCGTCGGTCGCGCCTACCTCGGCCAGGAGCGCAAGGCTGAAGCGGTTGTGGAACTCCAAATGGCCGTTAAGCTCGCGCCCGACAGCCCGGACGCCCACTACAGTCTTAGCCTGGCTTATGCTGCGGCCAACCGGTCGAAGGACGCCGCGCGCGAACGGGCCGAGTTCGATCGGATGAAAAACTGATAAACTCCAGTTGGGGAGTAGCCGGGGTTTCAAGGGGCGTAGTGTCTTCCGCGCTCACCCGCGGCCCCTGCGACCGCCCCGCCGTCCGATCTGTTCGCTCTGAGAGAAGAGCCATGAAATCCTCCATAATCCTATTCGCGGTGCTGGCCATCGCTACTTCTGCCGCTTCCTCCTCCGCATCGCCGCAAGCCGCCACGCCCGAGGCGCAGACCCCGACCATCAAAGCCGGGACCGAAGAAGTACTGCTTGACGTCGTCATACGCGACAAGAAGGGCAAATCGGTCAACGACATCAAGCCCGACGATCTGACCGTGCTCGATAACGGCGCCAAAGAGACCGTCACTAGCTTCCGCCTGGTCCAGGGCAAGGAGGCCATCAGCCACACCGGGGCCACTACCACGCTCGATCCGCTGCGCCAAGTGCGCCTGGTAACGCTCTGCTTCGCGGCTCTGGGCGAACCCGACCAGCGCCTCATCGCCAAGAAGGCCGCGATCGACCTCATTAAAGGCGATCAGGGCGGTAACGTCTTCTACTCCGTCGTCCTGATCAACGGGCGTCTGCTCGGATTGCAGTCCTTCACCAGCGACAAGGACGCCCTGATCAAAGCCATCGAGCGCGCCACTACAGGCGGATCTCCTTCGCAGTACCTGGCGGAATCGGACCGGATTAAGACCGACCTGCGGCGCTACCTCGCTGCGCCCAGCGGCCAGGGCCTGGGCGCCGACGCCTCGGCCGCCGTTAGCGCTCCGGGCGCGGCCAGCGCCAACGGCGCGCCGACAGGCGGCGGGGAATCCTTCGTCCAAGCCAAGCTCGTCTCCATCATGCTCGATATGCTGCGCTTCGATGCCGCCTACCAGGGCGACGACACGCGCCTGACGCTAGAGGCGTTGAAATCGCTGGTCTCCGGCATGGCCAATCTGCCGGGCCGCAAGACCGTTCTGTATTTCACCTGGGGCATGTACATTCCGCCGAATCTGGATGAGATGTTCCGCAACCTGAAGAGCGCCGCCAACCGCGCCAACGTCACCTTCTACGGTCTCGAGACGCTAGGCGTGAAGACGTGGAGCACGGCCGGCGGCGCGCGCGACCAACTCAACAACGCCACGGGTAGCGTAAAGAATGCCATCACGGCCGACGACGGCCGAGTTAGCACCGATCAGATCCTCGCCGCCGATACCGCTGAAACAGCTGGGCGCAACGACACCGATCTCTTCCTGCGAGAACTGTCCGAAGATACTGGCGGCTTTCTCGTGGGCGACAGCAACGACCTGAAGGTGCCGCTGCGCCGCATCAACGAAGAGGTTTCCAGCTACTACGAACTCTCCTACAACCCGGGCATCACCAACTACGACGGCAGCTTCCGCAAGGTAAAAGTCGAAGCAGGCCGCAAAGACCTCGTCGTCCATACCCGCAACGGCTATTTCGCCCTGCCGCCGGATCTCCGTGGCGAAGGGATCCAGACTTTCGAACTTCCGCTGCTTAAGGCCATCTCCGACGGGCTCGCTTCTAAAGACGTCGAGTACCGTGCCGCCGGCGTCCTGCTACAGCCTCACGCTGAAGGCACCGACACGCAAGTGTTCGTGGAACTTCCCCTGCGCACACTCAGTCCCAAGACCGATCCGGCCAAGAACACCCAGAGCGTACACTTCGCCATCGCCGCGCTCATCAAGAGCCCCACCGGCGAAGTGGTCCAGAAACTCACCCGCGACCGCTCTCTGACGGTGACCGCCGACCAGTTAAAAGGCGGCAACTTTACGGAGAAATTCTCGGCCACCATTCCGGCCGGCAAGTACTCGCTGGAAACCGCCGTCATGGATCGCGAGAGCGGTAAGATTGGCGTCCAGCGTTCCGAGTTAATCATTGCGGCGAAAAAAGGTGTGGCCATCAGCTCGATCACGCCGGTCAAGCTTTACAACCCAAACGCGAAGCCTGAGCCAAGCGAACCGTTCCAATACCAGAACGGCACTATCAGTCCTACGCTGATCAGCACGTTGACCGTGGCCAACGCCGATGCAACTCTGCCGCTGTTCTTCACGGTCTACCAGGACTCCGCCATTGCCGCCAAGCCGACCATGGAAATCGAGTTCCTGCAGGGTGGCAATTCGCTCGGCAAGCTGCCGCTGCCGCTGGCGGACGCCGACGCACAGGGCCGCATCCAGACCGTCTTCTCCGTGCCGGCGGGCAAGTTCCCCGAGGGCACCTTCGTGATTCACGCTATCGCCAAACAGGGCGAGACAACGGCCGACACAAAGACCGAGATCACTATCAAGAAGTCCTAGCGGCGGCTCTCAGCCGGCGCGCCCGGGCTCCGGGCCCGGGAGGCACAGGACAGATGCACAGAGGGGGAGACGGCGCCGGCCGCTCCCCCTTTGTGCTTTCTTTGAGGTAACGCAGAGCCAGTCGGGCTCGCCTGGATTAGAAGAGGTTGTCATGCGCTGGATCGTCGCCCTCAGCCTGTTCGCCGTTTGCACTGCGCCGCTTGTCGCGCAGGAGGTCGTGCTGCACGCGGGCACCAGCGAGATTCTGGTCGACGTCGTCGTACATGACAAACACGGCCATCCCGTGCATGGCCTGCGCCAGTCCGACTTCCAGGTCTTCGAGGATAACGCCGCGCAGACCGTCACATCGTGGCGTGAAATGCGCGGAGGCGTGAGCCCGGAGCAGGCCGAACCTGCCGCCGGCGAGGTGTTTGTGCAGGCGAACAAGAGTGAGAACTCGAGCCTGCATCTCTCGCGCCAGGTGCGGCTGGTCTCACTGGTCTTCGACAAGCTGAGCGACACCGGACGCAAGCTGGCCCGCATCGGCGCGCTCGACTTCCTCAAGCGCGACGCCGGTCCCAACGTCTATTACGCCGTCTTTTTCGTGGACCGCTACTTCAAAGTCATCCAGACTTATACCAACAACATGGAGCTGCTGCGCGCCGCGGTACAGCGTGCCACGAGCGGGACACGCAGCGTGCCGAATACCGACGACGGCGGTCTCGAGGTCCTCGCCCAGCAAACCGCAGCGGCGGTCGGCACCGCGGAATCGCTGAGCAACAGTGGCCAGGGACAACCCTCGGTGAACGGCGCGGCGCTCGCAGCCGAACAGGCCAACGAGTTCACCGACAACATGCTGCAGCTCTCTGACCAGCTCAACCGCACGGACCTCGGCCAAGTCTCGATCTTCTCGCTGTGGGCCATCATCAAACAGCTCGAACGCCTGCCCGGCCGCAAGTCGGTGCTTTACTTCTCGGAGGGCTACACCATGCCCAACGACCTGTGGATGCAGTTCGCCTCGCTGATTTCAGCGGCCAACCGCGCCAACGTCACCGTGTATGCGGTCGATGCCCGCGGATTGATTTCGACGAGCGACACCAGCCTGGCCCAGCAGGTACTGTCCAAGGGTCTGGCGATGAGCAACCACATGACGCGCTCGCGCAACGGCGGCAGCGCGGTGGGCGACTTTCGCGCCGGCGACTACGAGCTTGATTCGCTGCGAGCTAACGGCCAGATGGTGCTGCGCGAGCTGGCCGAGTCCACGGGCGGAGAGCTGATTGCGAACGTCAACGACCTGCGCCCGCAGTTGCAGCAGCTCAGCGAGGACTTCAACACCTGGTACGAACTGACTTACAAGACCACTAACCCGGATTACGACGGCCGCTTCCGCGCCATCGGCGTGGCGCTCGCGGGTCACCCCGCCTACACTGTGCAGGCGCGCTCAGGCTACTTCGCTCTTCCGCCCATGGAAGGCCAGTTCGTGTTTCCCTACGAAGTCCCGTTGTTGCGCGCGCTCTCGCAACAGCCGCTGCCGCGGAACCTCGATTTCAGCGCGGGCATCATCCCCTTTCGCCATCTCTCGAACGGCATGCTTCAGTCCTCGCTCGTCTTCGATCTGCCTTTGAAACCAGTAGAGTTCACTCGTGACGAAAAGTCCGGGCAGTACATCACTCACCTCTCGGTGCTGTCGCTGGTGAAGGACGAGCGCGGCAATGTCGTCGCCAAGCTCTCGCGCGACGTGGCTCTCGGAGAAGCGAAGGAACAGCTTGAGGCATTCCGGAAAGGGAGGTTCATCGTGACTCTCCCCGTCGATCTCCCGCCCGGGCGCTACACCGTGGAGAGCGTCGCCGCCGACCAGCGCGGCGGCCGGTTCGGCGCACACCGCGCCAGCTTCTTCGCTCAGGCGCGCCGTGCCGGACCCGAATTGAGCGGCCTTGCGCTTCTGCGCCGCGTGGAGGATCCCGCGAAGGAGCCCGACCCCCGGGACCCGCTCCAGATCGCGGCCGGACGTGTCGTGCCCACGCTATCGACTCACGTCCCCTTGGGCAAAAACACGCTGCTTTCGGTCTTTTTCAAGCTCTATCCGGACTCCGCTTCGAAGGAGCCGCCACGCCTGGTGGTAGACCTGATGCGCGAAGGCAAGATCGTCTCAAGATCGATACCGGCTTTGCCCGCCTCCGACGACATCGGCGAGATTCCATACCTCGCAAACCTTCCCATCGGCCCTCTGCAGCCTGGTCAGTACGAATTTCGCGCTACCCTGCTCCAGGGCAACGCCGCGGACCAGAAGACGATCGCCGTGACGCTCGAGTAAGTGGCCCCCGATTGCCGCACGTCATGTTAGCCTGCCGTTCATGGGGCACGCTACGATAACGCCGGAACGTCTTCGCGCTTGGTGGGCGCACAAGCAAGGGCTGCTGGAACCGCTGGCCCATTCGACACCCGGCGGCGAGTTGTCCCGCGCAGGATGGGCACGCTCAGTTGGCGGTGTCGGGCCATACCTCACGCTGCAGGCCCGAGGCGGTCACTCGCGGGAGTCCGTGGATGCAGCGGTCGCCGCCCGCGAGATTCACGAACTGCCTTCGGCGAGAGCCTGCACATACGTCGTGCCGGCGTCCGACTATGCGCTCGCGCTTACGGTCGCCGCCGCTGCCGATAGGGGCGCCGAAATGAAAGTCGCCGTCAAACTTGGCGTAACCGAGAAGGAGATCGACGCGCTCTGCGATGCGGTCCTCCGAGCCCTCAAGAGCGGTCCCGCCGACCCCGACGCAATACGGGACGTCGTCGGCTCCAAGGCGCGGAGTCTTGGCCTGGAGGGGCAGAAAAAGGGCATCTCTTCCACGCTCCCGCTCGCGCTGGGCCGGCTCCAACTCACGGGCGACATCCGGCGCGTGTCCACCAACGGCCGCCTTGATCAGCAGCGCTACCGCTACGCGCTCTGGGAGCCTAACCCGCTGAAGGGTTGTAAGCTGACCGTGGAAGAATCGCATGCCGCCCTGGCCCGCCTGTACTTTCAATGGATTGGGCCTGCATCCGTGGCGGAATTCCAGTGGTTCTCAGGTCTCGGAGTCAAAGCTGCTAAAGACGCGCTGTCCCAACAGGCGCTCGTCCCCTTGGGGGACGGCTCCGATCGACTGCTCCTTCCGCAGGATCTTGAAGCCCTTCATGCCTTCAAGGCGCCGAAGGACCCCGTTTACCGGCTCACCTCCGGACTAGATTCTCTCGTTCTGCTCCGGCGCGATCATCGCAGCCTGGCGGAAGCCGCCGACCTCGACAGCCTTCCGGCACTCACCAACAGCGGGACAGCAGGCGGAGCGTTGGCAGACCTGCCCTGCCACGCCATCTTCGACCGGGGGCGGCTCATCGGTCTTTGGGAGTATGACCAGCCTTCTGAATCAATCGCCTGGCTGAGCTTCATCCAACGAAACAGTGATCTGGATGCATCGGTTAAGATTGAGGAAGAGTACGTTCGCTCTCAGCTCGGCGATGCCCGCGCTTTCAGCCTGGACAGTCCGAAAAGCCGCCAACCGAGAATTGAGGCTCTT
>Ga0181528_10000074_pt1 | contig 91732 bp, 81 predicted proteins | sample PEATcosm2014_Bin_47_FD_119742 | JGI IMG/M metagenome (GOLD analysis project Ga0181528, IMG submission 119742) | Peatland microbial communities from MTU Mesocosm Facility, Houghton, MI, USA - PEATcosm2014_Bin10_10_metaG | ecosystem: Environmental > Terrestrial > Soil > Wetlands > Peat | place... | reverse complement strand
CCACAGCCAGCCCAAAATACGCCCGCTATCCGGGCAAAGGAAAAAATCAAATATGAACTTACCCAACCACAAATAACTTGACACCGACCCGCCTTCTCATAGAAGGCCAAGGCGCTCACTATCGGTCCAGATCGAAAATCACCCACAACAGCTCCCACCCCCGCTCGCGATAGACCGCTCCAACTCCCTTCGACGTACAATGATCCCGTGCAACTCCGCCAGGCAATCCACTCGGCCATCGCCGAACTCGAAGCCGCGAGGATCGATGCGCCGCGGATCAGCGCCGAGGTCCTCGTGTTTCACGTGCTGGGCTGCGACCGCGCCTATCTCTTCGCGCATCCCGAGCGCGAGCTAACGGTTGCCGAGCAGTCTGAGTACGAAGCGCTCGTCTCCCGCCGCGCCGCTGGAGAGCCGCTGCAATATCTCACCGGACACCAGGAATTTTGGCGCGCCGATTTTCTAGTCTCTCCCGCCGTGCTCATTCCGCGCCCCGAAACCGAGCACATCATCGAGGCAGTCCTCGATCTCGTTCACCAGTTTACCGTGGGCCCGCGACTCAAAATCATCGACGTAGGCACCGGCTCGGGAGCCATCGCCATTACTCTCGCCCGCGAACTTCCGCAGGCCGATGTGTGCGCGGTCGATCTCTCGTCCGCTGCGCTGGAAGTTGCGCGGACAAACGCCCAGCGCCTCGGTGCCAACGTGCATTTTGCCCAGAGCGATGTCCTCGAAGGCGTCCCTTGCGATGGCAGCTTTGACTTTGTAGTCTCCAACCCTCCGTACGTCGGACTCGACGAGGCGGACAAGGTTCAGGAAGTTGTCAAGCATTACGAGCCGCACATGGCGGTCTTTGCGGGAGAACACGGATTCGACATAATCCGCCGTCTCATTCCGCAGGCGCACCAAGCTTTGCGCCCCGAAGGTTGGCTGCTCATGGAAATTGGTTACTCACAATCGCAGGCGGTCATGGCGCTGCTCGGCGGGTGGCAAAACGTCCACTCGATCCCGGATCTCGCGGGAATCCCGCGCGTCATTGCCGCCCGCAAACCCGCATAGCCGTTGGGCAAGGGCGCAAAGCCAACCGCCCGCTCGATGAGTCCTACTTTTGCCAGGGGCGGGAAGGGCGGAGTTCCTCGGAGATGTCGCGGTCTTTGACGCGGTCGTACTGGTAGCTGCCGCTAACACTACCGAGTCCTTCGTTGTAGAGGCTGGTGTATCCGAGCGCCTCTTTCAGTTCTTCGCTGAAACGATGGAGCCTTTCGAGGTGTTCGGCGGTAGCGGCAATCTCAATTCCGCTGGTTTTAAAAAACTTCTGATAACCGCGATCAACGAGAATGGCAGTCTCTCCGGCTACAACGCAGGCTGGGAAGGCGGCAATGCGTGAGTTGCCATCTTTAGCGACTTCGATTTCCGCAACGCACTGGTCCTTAGCGATCCTGTAAATGTTTCCGCCGGTGGCGGACGGAGTCACTTCAAAACCGTGCGCGGTTAGCCAGTTCCTCGCATTCTCAAAACTTCTGGTGACATTCTTCAATGGAGCGAAATTGGCCATCTTTCACCTCGCGAATTCGTAGCGCGCAAACTCGCCTGAGCAATAATGTCGCATAGTGGACGTGGGTACGGCAACCGGGGGAAACTTGCGCCGGTGGCGAAGCTGCGGCAATATCGGAACATGTTGCGACTACCCTACGATTGCCATCGATGCTTGCGTGAAGACGTCGAGCAGGCCTATCCCGAGGAGGCATGTGGAGTTCTACTGGGCCGCTTGGAGGAACTCGATGCGGTGGTGGTGCGGTTGATTGCCTGCCGGAACGCGGCCCCAGAGCCTTGCCGGCGTTATGCGATTGCTCCCGCCGGGTTAATTGCAGCGCAGCAGCAAGCGCAAGACGAGGGATTGGAAATTCTCGGCTTCTATCACTCCCACCCAGATCATCCGGCGGCGCCGTCGGCAACGGACCTTCGCGAGGCGCATTGGACGGGATACATATACCTCATCTGCGGGGTGGAAAAGGGGAGATTAGCCGACATAGCCGCGCTCCGGCTGATGGACTCCGAAAAATGGGTGGCGGAGCGGGTGCATTTTGAGCCGCCCGAGAATTGACCCCGCAGGCTGATGTTATGGCCTCCCGCCGGGGTTCCAGGACGGTTTCCACTCCGTATTGGCGAGCCACTGGATCGGGGAGATCATCCGCTCGATGGCGCTGGTGAGGTGCTGAAAGTCGATGTGGGCAAGGTCGTCCGTCGGCTGGTGATAATGGGCTCCGAGTCCGTAGCTGGAGACGGTTTGCGCGACTATGCCTTGTTTGGCAAACGCAAAATTGTCCGAGCGCGTGAAGAAATTCTGTGCGGAATGAGTATCTGCCACGAGCGGGGCCCCATGCCTGGCCAGAGTTGGACCCAGATCGGTGCGCTCCCATCCGGTAAGCCAGAGTTGATCGGGGCGGATGGCACGATCCGGCTGGCCGATCATTTCAAATTCGAGATGGGCAACCACCGAGGCGAGTGGAACAGGCGGATGCAAGATGAAATATTGATCGCCCTGGCCGCCCGTTTCCTCGCTGCCGAAGCAAACGAAGACCACAGTACGAAGAGGCTTTTGCGGCGAGGAGCCGAAAGCGCGAGCCAGTTCGAGCACCGCCGTGGTGCCGCTGGCATCGTCGTCGGCTCCGTGATAGATGACAGGGCCGGTCCATGAGCGCCGCGTGCCCAGATGATCCAGGTGGGAGCTGAGCAGAATCGTCTGCTGCGCCAAGCCGGAGCTGGTGCCGCGTAGTATCCCGATGGCGTTGTAGGTTGAGGCACCGGACGGGAGAGGCACGCGCTGAACCTCTGCGGTATCCAGGCCAAAGGACTGGAACTGGGCGGCGACATAGGTTGCCGCGACCAACTCATCGTGAGTGGCACTGCCTCGCCCGCCAAGGGCGTCAGAGGCGAGGAACGACATTTCGCCGCGGACATGGTCGGCAACGCCGGTGTGATTCTGCGCGAGAAGCGGCGCAGGAGAGAGCAGCAGCAAGCAAACAAAACATCGGACATGGCGGCGAAGCATACCTATTCTAAGGGCGAACAGCGGAGCCGAGGCAAACGGGAGTCGGCGAGCCTGTGGCAGGTAATCAGTCATCTCTCGCGGTCAGCTTACGTTAAGCGCCAAACTTATAGAGTTATTTGCGTCGCCAACCGGTCGCCTGAGGGTATAGGTTTAGAACCGTCGGGCAAAAATAAATACTCTCATGACAGCTCATTTTGGGGGAAAGACATCATGAATTTCGAAGGCGACATCATTCAAAGGCAAATCTCTGCGATCCTTAGCTCTTGGAGCATGAAATCCGAACTGATTGAAACTACGGCTGAAGCAATGGTGTACAGCGATCTGGCCGGTATCGACTCACACGGCATCTCGCTACTCACTTTGTATGAAGAGAAGATGCTGGCCGGTAAGTTGCAGCTCCAGGCGGAGCCGCGAATCGTTCGCGAGAATGCAGTCACCGCCTTGATCGATGCAGGGGCTGGGTTGGGCCATCCGGCTTCAGTAATGGCCGCGCGTCTGGCAGCCGACAAAGCGTCGGCAAACGGACTCGGCGCTGTCGGCGTGACCAATTCGCATCACTTCGGAGCCGCCGGATACTACGCCAAGATGATAAGCGATCGCCGTCTGCTCGGCCTTGTGAGCTGCAACTCAAGAATGGTTTGCGTGCCGCCTACCGGTTCCTCAACTCGCATCTTCGGCACGAACCCGATTGCCTTCTCTGCGCCTGCGCACAAGAATCCTCCTTTCCTTCTTGATATGGCAACATCGACTGTTGCAGCCAATAAAATCAAGGCATACGCCTACCAGGGAAAGCCCTTGCCCGCAGGATGGGTGCTGGATGAAAACGGCGAGCCGGTCTGCGACTCCAAGCTGGGTAGGGAATATGTCTGGCATAAGGATAAGGGAGGCCTGAGCCCACTTGGCGGAACCGCCGAGATGCGAAGTCACAAGGGGTACGGGTTGGCTATGATGATGCAACTTCTGGGGAGCACGCTTTCCGGGGGTTCTTTTCCGGCTATGGACGGGCCGAGCGGACGTTTGGCCAAAAGAGATAACATCGGACATTTTTTTCTCGCCATTGATCCCAAGTGTTTCCGGCCCGAAGGCGAGTTCGAGAACGACCTGGACGGAATGATCGATTTTCTACACGCCCAAACTCCGATCAATCCCGGCAAGCCGGTGCTTGTCCCCGGCGATCCAGAAATACACGCGCGGGAGGAGAGGTCAAAGAACGGAGTTCCATTGGCCGCCGCACTCATCGAAGACATTCGCAAAATCTGTGAGCGTAGCGGCGCAAGGTTCCTGCTGAGGTGAATCAAATCCCCAAAGGCTAGCGCGGAACGAGAGTTGTTATATCCATAGCTTCGTGGGTTACGTAGAGTTTGAGTTGGCGATCTCCGCGGATGACAAAGCATGGCTCAGCCCTATTCCAAAGATTTGCGCTGCAAGTTCTTGGAAGCTTGTGAGGCGGGCGGCGGTAGCTTGCGAAAGTGAGCGCAGCAGCTCGGGGCCAGTTGGGGATAACGCAGGAAAGTCCGTGTGCAGCGTAACCGGTCCGGGCAGCCGGATCGGTTACGCCTTGCGGGAAATACGGCGGATATGGGGCACCGTCGGCTAGCGGGTCGAGGGTGTGAGCCACCGGGTGATCATCCCGAGAAGCGAAAGCAGCAATGCACCCCAGAATGCCGGCACAAAGCCGTGAACTATAAATCCGCGCACGAAACTCGAGGCGAACATCAGCATCAGAGCGTTGATGACAAGCATAAACAGGCCGAGGGTGAGCAGCGTGAGAGGAAAGGTTACGATCTTCAGGAAAACCCCGAGAGTGGCGTTCACCAGTCCGATCACAAGGGCGGCGATCAATGCGGAGCGCAGGCCATCCACCTCAAAGCCGGGCACCACATGGGCAACCACCAGCAGCAGAACAGCACTGATAATCCATCTCACGAGCAATTGGATCATTTTGTTTGCGATGCCTTTCCAGCCCTGGCGGTTTCCAACTCGGGCGTATGTTGTTGGCTAATACACCGGTCCATGGGAGGCTTTCTCAATGTTCAGCGCCAAAAGGTACTCCTTGAACGCCGGACCTAACTCCTCATGTTGCAATGCATACTCGACGGTAGCCTTCAGGAAGCCCAGCTTGTCTCCCGCATCGTGGCGCTTACCTTCAAAGACATAGCCGTAAACTTTCTCGTAATTCAAGAGTTTCTTCAATGCGTCCGTCAATTGCAGTTCTCCGCCCGCCCCCGGCGTGATCGTTTCAATCATCTCGAAGATGCGCGGGGTGAGCACGTAACGTCCGATGATCGCCAGATTCGAGGGAGCCTCTTCGAATTTCGGCTTCTCTACCATGTCGGTGATTTTGTAGAGGCGGCCATTGAATCCAGGTACCAGCTTCGCGTCCAATACGCCATATGCGGAGATCGCCTTCCCCTCCACAATCTGGGTCGCGATCACCGAACACTGCATCTCGTCATATACGTCGATCAGTTGTTTCAGGCAGGGATTATCGGGCGAATCCACGAGATCGTCGGGCAGGATCACGCCAAACGGTTCATTGCCCACCAATCGCTGCGCCATCAATACAGCGTGGCCCAGGCCAAGCGGTTCCTTCTGCCGGCAAGTGCTTACGTGAGCCATTCGCGCCACCTGCTGCGCAGTCTCCAGCAGCTCTGATTTGTGGCGTTTCGCGAGCGAGTGCTCGAGCTCAAAGCTGATGTCGAAATGGTCCTCCATCATGGCTTTGCCGCGCCCCGTCACGATGATGATCTCGTCGCAGCCCGAGGCAATAGCCTCCTCCACGCCGTATTGGATGATTGGCTTATCGACGACCGGCAGCATCTCTTTTGGCATGACCTTGGTTGCCGGCAAAAACCGCGTGCCCATGCCTGCGGCCGGGAATACTGCTTTGCGAACTCTCATGCTCATCGTTTCACCCGGTAGAGATATCGGAGACAGATCATTGTATTCGCATCGTTTCGCAACTGCACGCCTTTGCTTAAATCCGGATTCAGAGTGCGGGTGAATCATCGCCGAGCAGAGCCCTGCGCGCGATCTTCACCGGCGGCGCGCCCTGTTGCAAAAAACGGTCGTGAAACTCCTGCATCGAGAATCTCGCGCCCATCTTCCGTTTATAGTCCTCGCGCAGCTTCAGAATTTCCAGCTTGCCGACCGTGTACACAAGATACGTCGGATCGCTGGTGCCTCGCTTGGTCTCGCGATACGAGACTTCATGGGTCTGCCGTCCCTCGTTTTCGAAGAACCTTACGCCCTCGTCAAAAGTCATCTTGCCGGTATGCATTTCAATGCCCACAACAAATCTCGCGTCGCGCAGCAGGGCATCCTGCAACTGCCCAAGGCGCAACTTCAAGAACGCGATGTCTTTCTCCTCTGCCACTCCAACCGTACGGCCATAGCCCTCGTCCAGCATCATCTGTTCGGTGTAGTGCGCCCAGCCCTCTTCGCCGGACCCGCTGATCAGGATTCTTCGCGTCTTGCTGAGCGGCGCAACCTGCAACACCAGGTACTGTACATAATGCCCGGGGTACGCCTCGTGAATGGACGTGCTCGTGATGGTTCCGCGATTGAAGCCCTCCAGCCAGCTTTTAGTGCGTGCCGCGGGCCAATCTTTCTCGGGCAGGGTGACGTTGAAGTACGCTTCCTTCGCCACTTTTTCCCAGGGCCCCGGCGTGTCCATCGAAGCAGAGGTCAACGCACGCATGAATGGCGGCGTTTCTTCGACGATAGGGAGCACGGGCGAAGGAATTGTCAGCAGTTTCTTCTCGAGGATGAAGCGCCGCTCGCCTTCTAACGTGTCTCGGAGCGCCTGCAGAAGCCCGTCTGCGGACGGATGATCCTGCTCGGCGTCTTCCAGAATTTGCTCGGGAGTTTTCGCGGGATCGATCAGCTTTGCAACCCGGGTGAATTCTCTCTGGTTGCGCAAGAGGTCGGCCTTGCCAATCGCCAGCAACTTGTCCAGCGGAATGTCCACCATCTCTTCATACTGCAATTTGCGCGCATAGTTAGCCGCGCCAATGCGGAAATCGCCATTCGACTTGGGCAGCATATCGCGCTGCAGAAACTCACCATAACTTTTCAGTTCGGCCAACACCCTGGCGTTCGATGCGTGAAACTCCGCAAGCAGCGCTTTATCCTTCACATCCTTGAATGCAGCCGGTACGTCGCTCTCGAAGAAACTAGAGATTCCGGGCAACTGTTCAATCGCAACTTCCGTGTACACCTTTGGCGGATTTTTCAAATTGGCGCGCGCCGCGGCAAATACCGCAGGCATCTGCCTTTCCCGCGCTACCAGGGAGCGCAAGCGCTCATCCTGCGATGCGTAGTTGCGGCTCATGATGACGAAAGCCGAGCCGGAAATGCCGCTGGAATAAGCGTCGGGGTTGCGCTGCCACATGCGAATGTCTTCCAACTCCAGCAATTGTGCAAGCAGCCAGTTCTCGACCAGGCTGGCGTCAATCTGCTGGTTTGGATTCAATTTTGAGCGGTCGATTTTTGCTAATCGCGCGAGTGTGGCATGACACCACTTGGTCTGTTTCGCGATTGATTCCTGCGAGTAATCTTCGAGCTTAGCGTCATATTGGTGAAGTCCAAGTTGAGTTCCACGGCTCGGATTGTTCCACAGATATTGGTCGAAGGTCGCATCCACGAACGTATCAAAATTCTTACTACCCTTGCTCTGCGAAAAGGAAAACCCGGAGAGCGAAAGCACCAGCACTCCTACAGCAGCAAATCGGATCATTCTTAACCTCGTTTGTTTAGAAATCATGATGGTTTCCTGTTCTTGGAGTGGGAGCGGTTCACGCACGAGCAGGCTCTGCCTCAAATCCTTCCAGCAGCTTGCGCAGCCCGTTCAGCACTTCATCCGGTCGGACCGCCTTCAATGAGAATTTCAGAATTCCCTGCGGCGTAAACACCACGCCCTTATGTTTTGCCACCAGTTGCATAATCTTTTGCGGATCGGCTTCGGCGGTCTGGGTGAATTTCACGCTCACCTGGTCTCGTTTGCGTTCAATGCTGGCGACGCCGAGGCGTTGGCACTCAAGACGAAGATGCGCATATTGCAGCAGGTGCTGTACCGCCGCGGGAGGCTCTCCATAGCGGTCTTGCAGCTCGCTAGCCACGTCGCTCAATTGCTTCTCGTCCGTCACGGCGGCAACGCGTTTGTAAATCCGCAGGCGCTGATTCTCCTCGCGGATATATTCATTGGGAATACGGATGTTCAAGCCGAGGTTCAGCGCCGTATCGAGCGCCTCTTGCACGTTTTCGCCATTCAACTCGCGAATCATCTGCTCAAGCATCGTGGTGTACATCTCAAAGCCAACGGCTTCGATGTGTCCGCTTTGTTGGCCGCCCAGCAGGTTGCCCGCACCGCGTAGTTCAAGGTCAAGCGCTGCGATCTTGAATCCCGCCCCAAGGTCGCTGAATTCCTTCAGTGCTGCCAGCCTGCGCCTTGCCAGGTCATTCAGTTCGCGATCCGGTGGCACCAGCAGATAGGCGTAGGAGCGCCGGTTTGAGCGCCCCACCCGACCGCGTAGCTGGTAGAGCTCACTTAGCCCATGGCGGTCTGCACGGTTGATGATGATGGTGTTGCAGAGCGGAATATCGAGGCCGTTTTCAATAATGGTCGTGGCTACCAGGATGTCAGCCTCGTGACGCATAAACGCCAGCATTACTTTCTCTAACTGGCCCTCGCCCATTTGTCCGTGGCCCACTAATATTCGAGCTTTGGGCGTCAGGATGTGCAGCTTCGCGGCAATCTCAAAAATCGACTCCACGCGATTGTGGACGAAATACACCTGCCCGCCGCGCTCCAGTTCCTGATCAATCGCAGAGCGGATCAACTTTTCGTCCCACGTCGCCACTACCGTCTGAATGGCCAGTCGGTCGCGGGGAGGCGTTTCAATCACGCTCATGTCTCGCAGCCCCAGCATGGACATGTGCAGCGTGCGCGGAATTGGGGTCGCTGACATGGTCAGCACATCCACTTCCTTGCGCAATTGCTTGAGCCGCTCCTTGTGCCGCACGCCGAAACGCTGCTCCTCGTCGATGATGACCAAGCCGAGATCCGGGAACTTGATGTCCTTGGAGAGCACGCGGTGGGTACCCACGAGGATATCCACCTTGCCGTTTTCGACCTTCTCCACAATCTCTTTCTGCTGCTTCGGTGTGCGGAAGCGCGAGATCATTTCGATATTCACCGGAAAGGCCGCGAATCTGCGTTTGAATGTCTCGTAATGCTGAAAGGCAAGCACCGTGGTCGGAGCCAGCACGGTAACCTGCTTGCTGTCATTCACCGCTTTGTAGGCGGCTCGCATCGCGACTTCGGTTTTGCCGTATCCCACATCGCCGCACAGCAGGCGATCCATGGGCTGCTGCCCTTCCATATCGCGCTTGATGTCTTCCACTGCCGCGGTCTGGTCGTCAGTGGCGTTGTACTCAAAGGCGTCTTCAAACTCGCGCATGAACTGGCTGTCGCCGGAGTACTGAAATCCATTCGCCGTTTTGCGTTGTGCGTAAAGTTTCAACAGCTCATCGGCCATGTCTTGCATGGCCTTCTTCACGCGAGCCTTGGTCTTCACCCACTGCTGGGTGCCTAGGCGATTGAGAATGACGTGGCCACCCTCGGCAGAACGATATTTCTGGACCAGATCCAGCCGCGTCAGTGGAACATACAGCCGCGCACCCTCGGCGTATTCCAGCACCATGAATTCTGTTTTCGAGCCATCGGCCTGCGGAATCTCGCGCAGCCCCTGGTACTGGCCGATACCGTGTTCGACATGCACTACATAATCGCCAACCGCAAGATCGCGGAAGTCAGACAAAAATGCCGAAGTCTTGGAGCGCTGCCGCGGCTGCCGTGGCGCACCGGCTTCGGAGTCATCAAATAGGTCGTTCGCGCCAAACAGCACGAGCTTTGCATCCGGCAGAGCCATGCCCGCCGGAACATAGCCATAGATCAGCGTGGTCGCCGCGCTCTCGTCGTTGAAATAGGTCGCTTCTTCGCTGACTGCGGCTGCCTTCGACCGTACTCCCAGCCGGTATGGCACCTGGTACTCGTTGAAAATATCCGCCAGCCGTTCCAGTTCACCCATGGAGCCCGCTGCCAGCAATACCCGCTCGCCTGCCCCGGAGAGCTTCTTCACTTCCTCCAGCAGCTTCGGCACGTCACCGTGAAATCGCGGTGTAGGACGCGAACCGAACTCCACCAGCTCACGGCCATCGCTTGACGCAAGTCCAAGTTGCTCCACATCCAGGCCACAGGTCAGCGCCACGCGCTCTCGCCACTGCTCAGGCGTAACATAAAGCTCTTCCGGACGCACCAGGTTTCCCACGCCGCTGCGCTCGTGCGCGTCGGCCACTCGCAGCCACCAGGCATCGTGATCTTCGGCCAGCTTCTCCGGCTCGTCGAGCAGCACGGCGGCGTCTGCCATCAGATCGAAGATCGTGTTCTCCACACCTGCAACCGGAGCGAAGAACTCCCACCCCGGAAACACCGTCACCCCGCCTGCACGCGCCGCGTCTTGCAACGCTTCTTCGCTTCCAGTGACCCGTTTTCCGCTCAGCCGCGCATTGATCGTCGCCAGCAACTCTTCGGTCACCGGAGTTTCCGTCAGCGGCAGCAAGGCAGCTTCGTCCAATCCTGCCGCGGAACGTTGCGTAACGGGATCAAAGCGCCGCAGCGACTCAACCTCGTCGCCGAATAGCTCGATGCGTACCGGTCTTTCCATCTCCGGCGAATACACATCCAGAATTCCGCCGCGTTGCGCGTATTCCCCCTGTTGCTCGACCACGTCGGTCTGCCGGTATCCCACAATGTTCAGGTGCTGCACCAGTTGTTCCAGATCGAGCAGGTCTCCCTTGCGCACAATGCGTGCCAGGTTGCGGTAGTAATCCGCATCACGCAGCCGAATCGCCGTAGCCGCAAATGGAGCCACCACCAGCGATGCCGCACTGCTGGCAATCCGCCAGAGCGCACGCGCGCGCATCTCCTGAATCTCAGGGTGGGGAGACAGATTTTCGAAGGGAAGAACATCCCGAGCCGGAAGATAGGCCACCGAATCGGCCGTGGCTACGCCGGTCATCTCACACAGGCTTTGCAAGAGGGGCAGCAACTCCTCCGCCGTGCGATTGTCTCCAACCACCAGAAGCAGAGGCTTCGCCGTGGCCCGATGCAGCAATGCGTAATGCAGGGCCCTAGCCGTAGGCGTCAATCCCGACACACGGATGCGCCCCGCGCCTCCCTTTAGATGGGTTGCAGCACGTTGAAAACTGGAGGTCGTTTCGGCATCCGCGAGCAGCTCGCGGACGAACGGTAGGATCATCTCCCCTCCATTCTATCAGCGCGCGGCTTGTGAAGTTGAACGAAAGGGAGGATACCCTGGCCCATTTAAGTCCGCTGTTGGCTTGAGTGAAGATCCTGAAATACGAAGTTGGACTGGCCGCTTATCCACCACCGCACGGTCTGTGCGTGCGGAAACATCGTTGCCATTTCACTGGAGAATATTGGTGGCACAGACGGATATTCCTGCGCAATGTGCGGGGTATACAAAACTGCGGTGACGACAAGAAAAATTATCGCCGGCAAGTGAATGTTTCTTCGGATTCGGATGATGAATAGCAGGGGGCTGGCACGCATACTTCTTTCTGCTTTCATCCTGCCCCAGACGGGTGTAGCCGCAGGTACCATGAAGGCCTGCGTAAAATGACACTGATAAAGAAATTCACTTCCAGAATATCCGCTGACCCGCGTCTCCGGTGCGGCCTCTATCGCTACCTGCCGTGATCTCTACTGGACCGCGCCGCCGCCCGCCTCCGTTCGCTCCGTCCCCGCTACAAAAGGAACTATCCTCTCGCGCAAGCGCTCCATCAACTCCCAATCTTCACGAAAGAAGCCCAGCGTTTCTCGATTCTTAGGTTTCTTGCGCAACTCGGCATCCACCCGCGAGAGCGCCAGCAGATAGCCCATTTTCGCGTCGGACGATGGCTCAGCCAGGGTATTTGCGCTCAAGCCTACTTTCGGGTGAGATTCGCCGTTGCGCGGACTCAACCACATACCGCCTTGGGCGTCCATGGTGATCCAGCTCGTGGAAATCGCCCGGCGCGTGGCATTTCTCAAATCATCCAGATTGTTTGCATAGCCCTGTTTAAGGGCTTCATCCTCATACTGCCGGACGCTGGCGTTGTAGCCCGACCATTCTTCCCTGGTGCCGAGCGCGTTGCTTCGCGCCGAGTGGAGCTTCTGCTTGTACTCTGCCTCCAACTCCTGATTCCCGTTTTCGCGGGCCTCATGAAGCGACACTTCCAGCCCGATCACTTCATCCACCGGCCGCCGATGTAACTCCAGTTCCGGATTGAATCGCCCCGTCGTCAAGTAGCTGCCGGCGAACGCGGCAAGTTCCTCGGGAAGCACAACTGCCAGGGGCACCCGCCAGCGGTTCGCTCGATAGAGCTGTTCCATCCCCTTGCGGTTGTCTCTGCTCGACGGCCACTCGCCCGGAATTTGAGAGAAGCGCACCACGTGAAAAGCAAGTTCTGGGTGCTTCACCCCATAATGCGCAAATGACTTTGCAATTGCCTTCGGACTCGTCATCCAGAAATCGTTGATACGATCGGCCTTCGCGGCCCCAGGGAAGTACGTATTCACCACATCGCGTGCAAAATCCGCGCAATTGTACGTGAACCCGTTGTAGTGACCCACGTTCCCGGCACGGTTAAACTTCTCGATCAGGGCACGGTCCTGCGCTGGAGTCGTCTTCACCATGAACATGTAGATATCCCGTTCGAAGGTTGACCCTACCGTTTCGCGCCAAAGAGCATCGGGGTCCGTCGCGCAATTCCCGATACATAGGTCTGCCAAATATTTCTGGCGGTAGCGTTCCTGCAGCATCCAGCGCACCGTTTTACTGGCGAAAAGCGGTCGCGCGGAGGCGTTTTCCACGCCATACAGGTAAATATTCAGCGGAATCGCGTTCCACTCATACGAACGGTCTTCGTCAAAGGAGCGATAGTTGCTGAGAACAACTCCGTTCTCGCCTGGATTGCACGTCCTCAGCTCCACCGGAGAAGCCATGCAAACGCCGGACAGATAAACCGCCGAATGACCCGCGCCCGTCCACTTCGAGGCTCCCTCTCTCAGGGCCTCGTTCAGCATCAGGCCAACCTCGGCGTGCATTGCACCGCTCAGTGAAAAAAGTAGCGCGGCAATTCCAGCAATTCGAATTAATGATTGCGTCAGTTTTCTCATTCTTTCAACTTTTATGGTTCGTCCGGCCAGCGCTCCCGGCTGCAGTTTCGAGGAAATGCCAGCACGGAGCAAACCCCCTCTTCTGACGCATCAGGCTCGGCCCTTCCCCGGGTATTCTTTCGGCGGACGAAACTTGCGTCCGCCACCTCTGCCATGGGATGCTGCTCACACGCCCTTTTTCGCGGCTTCTATATTAGAAACACGCGCTATTCGGTTTTGTCGTGCTATTTTAATTCTAATCTTTTCAGTACTGGTTGGTCGCCGTGTCCAGAAAACTAAATCTCTCGAATTCCCTGCAGCAGCGTGCCGAAACATTCTTCCCCGGTGGGGTCAACTCCCCTGTCCGTGCATTTCGCGCGGTGGGAGGCGAGCCGCCCATCATCGTTTCCGGGGCAGGCGCCCGAATGACGGATGCGGACGGCAATCGGTACATTGACTATGTGCTCTCCTGGGGCCCGCTGATTCTTGGGCATTGCGCTCCAGAAGTGGTTGAGGCCGTCATTGAAGCCACGCACAAGGGAACCAGCTTTGGAGCGTCCACTCCTACCGAAGCCGATCTAGCCGAAGAAGTTGTAAAGGCTTTTCCATCGATAGAAAAGTTGCGCTTCGTCTCCAGCGGCACGGAAGCAACGATGTCGGCAATCCGTCTGGCCCGCGCTGCTACCTCGCGCAAGTACATCGTAAAGTTTGAAGGCTGCTACCACGGCCACAGTGACGCTCTGCTGGTGAAGGCCGGTTCCGGCGTCGCAACCTTCGGAATCCCAGGCTCGGCCGGAGTCCCTGAAGAGTTCGTGAAATTCACCCTGGCCCTGCCTTATAACAATGTTGCGGCGCTGGAAGAGGCTTTCGCCAAGTTCAAGAACCAGATCGCCTGCGTCATCATTGAGCCGGTGGTTGGCAACATGGGTTGCGTTCCCCCCAAGCCCGGATATCTCGAATCTGTCCGCTCCCTGACCCAGCGCGAAGGCAGCCTGCTGATCTTTGATGAAGTAATGACGGGCTTCCGCGTCAGCTACGGTGGCGCGCAGGAGTTATACGGCATTAAGCCGGACCTGACCACCCTGGGCAAGGTGATTGGCGGTGGATTACCGGTAGGCGCCTACGGTGGTCCGGCGGAGATGATGAACCAGATTTCGCCGCTCGGTCCCGTCTATCAGGCAGGAACCTTGAGTGGAAATCCTCTGGCAATGGCCGCTGGTCTCGCCATGCTTAGAACCTTGGGATCAGGTCGCCATACGATCTATCCCGCGCTTGACGCCCTGGCCGCAAAGCTGGTCTCCGGCATCACAGCGGCAGCCCACAAGGCTGGAATCAAGATGACCTCCAACCAGGTCGGCAGCATGTTCACCTGGTTCTTTACCGATCGCGAAGTCGTTGATTGGGATACCGCCGCGTCCAGCAACACGGAGCTCTTTGGCCGCTTCCATCGCGGAATGCTCGATGCCGGCATCTGGCTCCCTGCGTCACAGTTCGAATCAGCCTTCCTCAGCACCGCTCATACCGCCGAAGACATAGACACTACCATCGCCGCCGCCAGCAAGGTTTTCGCCACAACGCGGGCTTGAGCGGGCGACTACGCTTTAATACGGTCCAGTTTTACTCCGGGCTGCCACACTCTGGCAGCCCGCGCCTTGTCCAACACAGGTGGCCCACATCCGCCTTCTTTTGGCGAATGTGGGAATGCAGGGACGATCACACCTAAGGCTCTTGACCTTGCCCTCAGGCTTCCCGAACGCCCTCTGGCAATCACTGTTCCGGGATAGTTGAATACTACCTCTGGTTGATCAGGGCGGCGGACCATCTCATTAGGCCGATTATCGGCAAGAACCGGAATGATGCAATGTCCTAGTCGGGGAGCGCGCGGTAGAATCCCTGTAACCAACTCTGGATTAGGAGGGGCCGAACGTGCCATCATTAAGACTTTGCGGTGCATTAACATTCTTGTTCTTATGCCTCCCTCTCGCCGCGCAAATTGCGACCGACAGCGAATCGACCAGCTCGATCCCTCTACCGAAGAACCCTCCTTTTTTCTCGGCGATGACTGCAGTCTGGCAGCAGCGGCTGGATTTTCAGGACAGTATGGGCTTCCAAGGAAATGTGGCAGAGGTGGAGCGCGAGGAAGCCCAATCCGATGTCCAGTCCCCGACACCGTTCCATAAGAAAGCGCATTATAGGTTCGACGAGAGGCAGAGACTAACGGAGCGGACCGTTGTGGATGCGACAGGGAGCTCCACCATGCATGCTGTTTTTGCCGGAGATAGACTCCGGTCTAGCACTGAGGAGCATCACCCGAAGGATCCAAAGCGCGCAGGGTGGACCGACTGGCAGAATTGGAGCTATGACGCCGGGCAGCTTGTGGACTATCGCGCCGGGCATGACGCCTCGCAGCGCCTTCGGTACTTCGATTTTAGATATGACTCTTCACTGCGACTTCTCGGTTATCAGCAGGAATCCAACGTGCTAGTCACGACGAAGATAAGCTACAACGGTCCACTCGTCACAATAGAGAAATTTGATCAGAGCAAGCGGAAGGTTTCGGAAACGATCCAGTCGCTTGATGACCGAGGTCGCGTGGTTGAAGTGCGAGTCTCCGATCTCAGCCATGGTGAGTTGAAACCGTGGTATCGCACATCATTCCGGTACGACGGATCTGGACGGGTAATTGAGCAGAAGACCGACCCATACAAATGGGGAGATGGTGACGATTACTCCCCACTGCCCGGTAGAATTGTCAGCCAATTCGAAGGACAGACGAAGGACGTCAGGTGGTTCGATCCCGATGGCAAGTTGATGCTGCACACGATTAGCCAATTGGATCGCGACGGCTTCGAAATTTCCATGGCGGTTTTCGATAACTCCGGCAAGGAGAAAGTCGGATCGGAGATCTTCGTTGATCCCAAGACGCACAAGTCTTCCATACGCCCGGGAGCCATTCGATGGGAGGTTGTTTACGATGAACAAGGGAACTGGACGGAGCGTCGGCGATGGTTCAGTCCGGCCGACGGAGGCGAACGAATTCTGGTCAGACGAGTCCGCCAGACCATAAACTACCGATGACCTCCTGCTTCGACCCTACTCCCCACCCGCCCCCACAACGCGCCAGTGGCTCCTCTTCTAACCGACTGCGGGGACCGCAGGGGTGTCCAGTTAACTGAACTGCGCGGGACATGGAGCACGGATTCCTGTATGAGAATCGCCAAGAAACTCACAATTTCAGGGCGAGACTGGTGGAGTGTGAGACGAAAATGTGCGAATCTTCACTTTTGAGGTTCACCCCACATGAAACCTGCACCGGTTACTTCTTTGTCAAGCGAAAATTCTCCAAAATTCCTCCCAACCATCTGATTCCAAACAATATAGAGTTTCTCGCGAAGTGAGGGGAATGCTCCCCGACTCTGCTATCCTGAAAGTAGGAATGTAGGTGATCCACATTCGCCTTCCTTAGGCGAATGTGGATCACCTACATTCCATTTAACCCTTTTATATTCAAATTTTTACCGGGGAATATAGAGGGTAGGGGGCAAGTGTATGGGGTGTGTGGCCATCCTTGGCGAACCCCATACTGCCTGTCAAGCCATCAATTCTCGAAATGGTCCATAACTGATTGATTCCACTCCACATCCATTTCGTCATGCAGTGAGCGGATTGCCTCTCCCGCTTGATATTCTGAATGCACGGGAGTTTGAATTTCGATGTAGAGTAGCCTAGAAATTGCTGACTAGGTATTGGACGCTCCTGAGGTGGTTCTCAAAGGCTTGGTCGGCGGCATTCGCCGGCTCCAACTCGATTGCAAGGTAGTTCTTTCCATTCTTCTGCAGCAACTCGAAGATCATCTCAAAGGGCAGTTGATTTCCATCCAGAACAGGCTGGACCTTATTGAGCTTTGAAGTCTTCAGGTGGATATAGCCAACTCTTGCCACTTGGGCGGCAAGAAAAGCTCCGGCGGCTTCCGGCGTACTCGGCACCCGCGAAGTACAGAAGAAATTCCCCACGTCCAGTTGTAGCCCGACGTTCGGATTTACTCCCTTGCGGCCGAAAAGCTCCGTGCTGCCGAAGGTGGCCACTCCGTCGCCGTGAAGTCCCTCGCGCGCGTTTTCCACCAGCAATTGCAGGCCGAACATGCGGGCAGTGTTGCCGGCTTGATTGGCGTTCTGGAGTATCCTGTTGAATTCGTCGGCAGTCCAATATGTTTTCTTCTCATCAGCCATCATCTCCGCGCCGTTCGCGCCGGTGCGAATGAACTTTGGGCCATCAAAAAAACCGGCATTGGCAATCCCTCGGGAATATACCTCCCAATAGTTGCCGTCCAGCACACCCACATTCATTGCATAGATGACCTCGACGCGCTTCTGCCTGGCGTAATCCGCCAGCGCTTTGCATTCCGCAGGTGTCAGCGTGGCGTTGCCATCGCGTATTTCAATAAAGCTGAACCCGTGTTCGCTCGCGAAGTCCAGCAGTTTGCGCACGTTCGCGGCAGTGGTTGGATAAACCTTGGCAAAGTTTGCCGTTGTGAATCCAATTTTAAGGTCAGGGTATTTCTTAAGCACAATTTTCTTTTCTGCCGCGTTTGCCTGGGAGATCACTGCAACAAAAAGCAAACCAGCGAGCACGCGTAAAGTCTTTCTTAGGACTGAAGTTCCAAAATTCACAATAGCTCCCTTATTTTGCTGCCGTCATTTCGCCCAGCTTCTGTTGGTGATGCCAGACTCCGATTTCCGCGAGATTCCCCGCTGAATCGAAAACCCACGGTTGTGGTTCTCCCAGAACATCAATATTGGAATGCATCCGGGCCTCTTCCACCATGCACTCGGAAATACGAATGTCGCCAACATTTAGCGTGTTTGGGATGTGTGCGATACGAAGGCGTTTGGGGTCGGTGGAGTTGCAGGTCTTGATCGCGGCTTGGATCGCCAACCGGTCGGAATCCATGATGAGGCCGATTCGCGCCGATGGCGTCACCGTCGAGGTTAGGATGTTCGCGTAGGTGTACTCCATATCCATCTTATTGAACAGGCGGCGAGTGGTGATATCGGCCATGCCGACCCCACAGCAATTTCCGTGGCTGCGGTCGGTAACATCGAGTACCACGACGCGGGTGGCCGTAGGACCTGGATCGAGGTAATCCGTCGGTGCCCGCCCCGTGATGTAAGGGTCCATGCCGCCGCCCGAGAATTCTTTGCCCAACTGATCTACAACAAGAATGTCGAGTGGTTGCAGTAACAGGTTGGGCATATTTTCTTTGGATTCGATCAGCAGCTTTTTTTCATCCTCGATGATTCGTTCGGATGGAACCGCCACGATCTTCGCCACCCGGTCGTAGGCATTTTCGATAGTTGCCAGACCGAACAGGAAGGGAAGCTTGTCCAGTTTGACCTGAGCGATTGCAGGGACGAATTCCGCCATGTACTTGAAACCCAGAACATGAGCAGCGTCCGCTCCCTTCTGCTTGCCCAATCCGATTGTGATCATCTTGGCAAGACCGCTCTCAATGGGGCCGCTGAACGCGTTGTGAGCCTTGACGCGATTGATGACGATGATGCCGTCCGCTTGGTAGGCGTTCTTGTCCATCAACACTTCGAGGCCATTTACACTGGCCCCCAATCCCACCACCTCCATGGAAGAAAGGATCGGGCACCCGGCGCTGGCTTCCGTAACTCCGAGATCGGCGAGCACTCGAGCCTGGCCCTCGGCCGTCGCTCCTCCATGGCTTCCCATGGCGGGCACGATAAAGGGTTTGGCGCCAAACTGCACCAGTTCTTCAATTACGACCTTCACGATGAGCGCGATTTCCGCCACGCCACGGCTTCCAACGCCTACGGCGATGCACATGCCAGGTTTCAATCGATTGGCGATTTCCGGGCGGCGAAGTTGTTCGCGTACAGTGGCGGCAACGTCTTGAACTTCCGGAGCAACAAACTTCTGCTTTACCATGACCATTCTGGGCAAAGCGATATCCGATAACAGATCGGTGATGATTCCCATGGCTAGAATTGCCTCTATGAGAAATTACAGTGAGAGAAGCAAAATTCCCAATGCAAAAATTTGAATCTGCCTTGGCTTAGGCCTTTGCCGCCACCGAAGCTGGTTTTGCTTCCGATTTTCTGCCGGCCGTGACTCTAGGCAATAACATCGTGATGCCGCCGCCGATGAGCAAGACCACAACCAGGCTGTAGACACCGTAATTCAGATTTCCTGTTCGAGTGGCAAACCAGCCCACCAGAACCGGTCCGAAGAATCCCCCAAGGTTGCCAAACGCATTGATGGCACCACGGGCTCCACCGGCAACTCCCGGAGGAAAGACAACGGCTGGCATCGCCCAGAACGGACTCTGCATGGATTTGGTAAACAGTCCGGTCAGCACCAGTAGTCCGAAGCACATGCCAATGTTCCCCGGAAAGAACAAAGTGGCGAGGAAGAAGATCACGCCGAATCCAACCAGAGAAAGAGCCGTGTACAGGCGGCGATTGCCCTTCCTGTCAGAGAGCGCACCCATCAGGTATAGGCCGCCGAGCGCCATGACGAAAGGCAGCGAGGTCATCCAACCTACGGCAGTCAAACTTGACTTGGTCAGTTGCTTTAACAGTGTTGGCAACCAGAGCGTGTACCCGTACTGTCCGGTCGTGTAGCACATGTAAACCAGAATCAGAAGCCACAAGTTCTTGTTCATGAAAAGCTTGGTATAGCTCCACTTGAGCGGGGAACCCTCGGCCAGAAGTGCAGCTTCCGTTTCAGCCTTTTCGCGTGCCAGCGTGGTGAGCAAATACTCTTTTTCTTCCTTGGAAATCCACTTCGCCTCTTCGGGACGATCGCTGATCATCGGCATCCAGATAAATATCAGCAACAAGGAAACCGCGCCTTCGTAGATGAATAGCCAGCGCCAGCTGTGGTTGGCCACGATCCACCCAGACACCGGATTCGTCAGGATCGTGGAAATTGGCAGGCTCATCAGAAATAGCGCATTGGCTCGCCCAAGTTCTTTCTTCGGAAACCATTTGCCGACCACGATCAGAATCGCGGGATAGACGCCACCCTCGGCAACACCGAGTAAGAATCGTATAACCAGCAGTTCGTGGAAATTATGCACAAAGCCGGTCATTGTCGACAGACCGCCCCAGGCAATGATTGACCACATAATGAATTTCTTGGCGCTGCCGTGTTCCGCGATGTGTCCAGCCGGCACCTGCAGTACCAGGTAGCCCCAGAAGAAAATTCCAGCAGCCAGTCCGGACGCGGCCATGCTCAGTCCCAACTCTTTATTCATGCCGCCGGCCATTGCAAAGCTGATGTTCATACGGTCCATGTAGGCGATGATGTATATGATGATCGTCGGTGGGATGATCCGCCACCACCTGGCCTTTGGAATTGCTTTCTGCAGAGTTTGAGATGCGACCATCGTTCCCATCGAATGTCCCTCCTGCCTAGCAAATCGCTCGCGCACACAAGCCGTGGCGCGCAAATCCCAGTCGGGACAAAAACTTGACGCGCAAAGAAGAAATTTCTCCTCTTTATTTTCGGCGGTCAAATCAGACCATTCTTCCCGATCAATGTCAATGTTGTTTTGCGCAGGACTAGGCTCCGCCGCACACTTGCGGAACAAATTGTTTTATTGACATATGACGTCCCCGGGAAATAAATGAAGAGAAGCACACTCCAATCCGAAATAAGGATCGCAACGATCGGCGCTTGCGCAGGCTGTCACGAATTGAAGCGAAACGGCAGGAAGGAAAGTTATGCGTCTTTTTGAATATGAGGGTAGAGAAATTTTTGCAAAGTTTGGCATAAAGGTCCCTCGTGCGGTTTTGGTCAAGTCAGTGCCGGAATCACTGGATGCAGTCTCAACCGTTGGCTATCCGGTGGTAGTAAAAGCACAGGTGTTATCCGGTGGGCGTGGCAAGGCGGGCGGGGTAAAGATCGCTACCAACCAGGCCGAACTGGTGGAGCATGTCGAACGAATCCTCGGCTTGACCATTCAGGGCGAAAAGACGGAAAGCGTGTTGCTCAGCGAAAAAACCGAGATTGCCCGCGAACTTTATGCTGGGGTCACTTTCGATCCGACAAACGGCGTTCCGGTGTTAATGTTCTCAACGAGCGGCGGCATGGACATTGAGGCCGTAGCAAAGACATCGCCGGAGAAAGTTCTGAAGCTTCACTTGCCGCCTACACAGCCGGTCCGTGGGTTTCGCATTTTGGATCTTCTAAGGCGGTCGGATTTGCTGCCGGGTATTTTGCCAACGACATCGCAGGTCATTCAGAAACTAATCGCTGCATTTTACGGTGCCGATGCGACCACGGCCGAAATCAATCCTCTCATCGTCACCCCCGATGGAGAAGTGATCGCCATCGATTCGAAGATAGTGATTGACGACTCTTCGTTGGCCCGACAAGGAATCACGCCCCGTTTCGAAGGCAGTACTCCTCTGGAGTTGCGGGCCAAGGCGGTCGGTTTGAATTACGTGCAGTTGAAGGGCAACATCGCAGTGCTCGGCAGCGGTGCCGGCCTAGCCATGGCCACCATGGATATGATCTCGCACTACGGTGCGTCGCCCGCCTGTTTTTTGGATACCGGCGGCGGAATCTCGAGCGAGAAAATGGCGCACGCCTTGCGGATCTGCCTGGCAACGCCGGGAGTCGAGGGCGTGCTGGTGAACGCCTTTGGCGGCATCAACAATTGCGAATGGATGGGAAGAGGTATCGCGAACGTGATCGATGCCGACCAACCGAAGGTCAAAATCCTGGTCAAGATGCGCGGGCACTCACAGGATGAAGGCTGGAGACTCCTGGAAGACAGAAATATCCCAATCGTGAAGTTAGGAACCACGGAAGAGGCGGTCAAGCAGATCGTAGAACTGGTGAAAGAGGGCGCGTAAGATGGCAATTCTGATCAACAAACAAACCAGAGTAGCGTTGCAGGGCATGACCGGAAAAATGGGAACGATGCACACGCAATACCTGATCGAGTATGGCGTGAATCTAGTCGCCGGTATTTCACCGGGAAAAGGTGGAACGGTTGTCCACGGAGTGCCGGTCTTCCACACCGTACCGGAGGCGTTGGAATATACGCCCATCGACGCAACGTTGATTCTGGTTCCGCAACAAGCGGTGAAGAACAGCGCCATCGAGGCCATCGAAAGCGGCATCCCGTTGTTGGTCGTCATCACCGAGTATGTCCCTATTCACGACACTGCTTATATCAAGCAACTAGCGCATGAGCGCGGAGTGAAGCTGGTCGGGCCCAATACGATTGGTGTAATCAGCCCCGGCAAAACCAAGGTCGGGATCATGCCTGGATCAATCTACAGCGAAGGTTCGGTTGGCGTTGTCGCCCGCAGCGGGACACTGACTCACGACATCGGAGCAACCTTGACGGGAATGGGCATTGGACAGACCACTTGCATCGGGATTGGCGGCGATCCTATTCGTGGCATGGATTTTGTAGACGTGCTGAGAGAGTTTGCCGACGATGACGAGACCAAAGTCGTAGTGATGGTCGGCGAGATTGGCGGGACCGGCGAAGAACAAGCCGCGAAATACCTCGAGAATGGATACCCTAAACCGGTGATTGCCTTTATCGCCGGGCAAACGGCACCTGTCGGGAAAAGAATGGGCCATGCGGGCGCCATCATTTCGGGAGAGGGAGGTTCGAGCGCATCGAAATATTCCGCACTTTCCAAAGCCAACGTGAAAATTACGAAGACGTTCAGCGAGATGATTGGCGCCGTGCGCGAGGCGCTCGCCATGGATCCGGCGTTGGCGAAACAACTCATTGGAAGACAGCACGCCGCTGGCCGTTAACGGCGCGGGATTTCATGGAACGTGATCCGTGTCACTTGTTCACATGAGTAAAGTCACCGCGAGAGGTTCTACCCTCAACTAGAGTCAATAGACTCTAGCCTGAAGGAATGTTTTCGAAGCTGTTGATTGCGTGTGAACGTCGCGAGACGTGCTGCAGTCCGCAGTAGTGCGGCAATGGAATCTGGAACTGCCGAGGCAGTTCAATGGAGGAACATGCAAACCGTGATCGAGAACAACGCGGCCACCGTTCAACCGGTGCAAGCCGCTCCGTTAGCGAAGCGAACCAACTATCGCTGGATGATGGCGTTCTTTGCCATGCTCATGATCTTCATGAATTACCTCGACCGTGTCAACCTGGCGGTTGCGGCTCCGTCGATCATGAGGGATCTTCACTTTACCAAGGTTCAATTAGGACTTCTGCAATCGGTCTTCTTCTTTGCGTATGCGTTGTCTCAGATTCCGTCGGGTACCTTGGTTGAGTTTTTCGGGCATCGCAGAGTTGTTCCTCTTTCGCTTGCGTGGTGGTCCATCTTCACCTCTTTGACCGCTGCTTGCCGGACATTTGGCGCGTGGGTTGTAATTCGTGCTCTGTTTGGAATCGGCGAGGCTCCAGCTTATCCCGGCCTAAATACCGCGTTTTTCAACTGGTTTCCCAAGCGCGAACGTGGCCGCGCCGTTGCCATGATGCTCATGGGATCGAAGCTGGGACCGGTTCTAGGTATTCCTGTTGCCACCTTACTGATGATCAATTTCGGCTGGCGCTCGGTTTTTTGGAGCTTCGGCGCGGTAGGGGTAGTGATTGCCCTGGCCTACTACCTGCTGATGAGGACGCATCCACATGAGAGCCGTTTCGTAAATCAGGCCGAGTTGGAGTACATAGCCGACGGCCGACCGGTTGTAACCCCAGACAAGAATCAAAAAAAGGAACTGGCTCCTTGGGCAAAGTTCCTGCGATCTCCGCAGTTTTGGTGCATCGGTGGCCAATTGGGCACGGCGAATTTTGTTTCGTATGTTTTCATTGCCTGGCTTCCGGTCTATTTGATGGAAGCACATCATTTTTCTCTAAAGGCGATGGGATTTGCAGCGGCAATCCCGGAGCTCGCCTTTGCTTTCGGCAACGTATTCTGCGGTCTGCTGAGCGACTACCTGATAGGCCATAAAATTACTACATCGAGAGCCCGCGCCTGGCTGGGCGGCGGCGGTCAACTTTGCTGCTGTTTTGGCCTGTATATGACGGCCATGTCCGTGGGTAAGTTGCCGACGATTGGCTGGTTGGCCTTCGCTTTATGGTTTCTGGGATTCAGCATGAATGTCAGTTGGACGAGCGCCTCGGACTTGGGCGGTAGGTTCTCAGGAACGGTTTCTGGATGGATGAATTTCCTCGGCAATCTGATCGGCGGTTTGGCCCCGCTTGTGATCGCCTGGGTAGCGACCGGTTGGGGTTGGAAAGCTGCCATCATGGCGACTTCTTTGTCCGGGGTTGTCGGCGCGCTCTGTTGGATCTTCGTCCGTCCCGACCGGCCTTTGAAGGGAACGTACGAGCAAACTGCCGAGGGCGCATAACTCTCTCGCATAGCTATGACGCATAAAGCCAAGGAGCTAGAGAATTGGAAAAGGTAGCCAAGTTGGTTCAAGGAAACGAGGCAATTGCTGAGGGCGCTTTCTATGCCGGCGCGCGGTTTTACGCTGGCTATCCGATTACGCCTTCTTCGGAAATCGCCGACATAAGTTCGCGCCGTCTGCCGAAGCTGGGCGGAATTTACATGCAGATGGAAGACGAGATCGCCAGCATTGCGGCGGTGATCGGAGCGTCGTTGACCGGCACGAAATCGTTCACTGCCACTAGCGGTCCCGGATTCTCGCTGATGCAGGAGAATCTAGGCGTGGCGATTATGGGCGAAGTGCCGTGCGTATTGGTTGAGGTTCAGCGTTCCGGTCCAAGCACAGGGCTGGCAACCAGACCTGGGCAGTCGGATTACATGCAGATTCGCTGGGGACGGCATGGAGATCAGACCTTGATCGCTCTTGCACCGGCCTCCGTGGCGGAGTGTTTTTCCCTGACGGTGCAGGCGTTCAACTTGTCGGAGAAATTTCGCACGCCCGTCGTATTGGCGGCAGACGAAATAGTGGGTCACATGCGCGAGAATTTCATCTTCCCTAAACCTGGCGATCTACCAGTCATTGATCGCGAGAAGCCCACGGTGACGCCAGCTGAGTACCTGCCTTTTAACTTCGGCATAGACGGCGCTGCGCCGTTGGCGTCCTTCGGAAGTGAGTACACTTTCCATGTCACTACCACGATGCACGGCGAGAACGGGTACGCTAGCACCGACCCGGCAAATGCCACTCGGCGCATTACCCACTTGCATCGGAAGCTCGAGGCGAACCGCGATGAGATCGTTCTCACCAAGTCTTACGACACGGAAGTTTGCGACGTGCTGATTATCGCCGCCGGCGCCGTGACCCGCACGGCCCGCGCAGCCGCGCTGGAAGCCCGCAAGTCTGGGATAAAGGCGGGCGTTCTACAGTTGATCACCATCTGGCCGTTCCCCGACAAGGAAGTCATGGCAGCATCCGTGAAAGCAAAGAAAGTCATTGTGGCTGAAATGAATTATGCCGGACAGCTCGCAGGCGAGGTATTGAAAGCGATCGGTAATTCCGTTGAGTTGAGGAAGGTGAACACGTTCAACGGAGAAGTCATGTATCCGCAAGCGGTGTTACAGGAAATTCAAAGGGCGTCCGACAGCTTAGCCGCGGGCGCGAAGTAGGGGGCGAGGTTATGGCAGTTTCTACGGGACTCAAGTATCTGAAAGAGAGTGCGCTCCCTCACCAGTGGTGCTCCGGCTGCGGGAACGGTGTCGCTCTGAAAGCGCTGTTGCGGGCATTTGAAGAGCTGGAGTATGCAAGCAATCAGGTGGTGGTTGTTACCGGAATCGGCTGCTGGGGCAAGGCCGATATTTACATTCGCACCAGCGCCCTGCATGTGACTCACGGACGAGCCTTGGCCTACGCTACCGGGATCAAAGCCGCCAATCCTGAGTTGCACGTGGTCGCTTTGATGGGAGATGGAGACGGTACTACGATCGGCGGAAATCACTTGATTCATTCCGCTCGCCGAAACATGGATCTCACGGCAATCATCGTAAACAACCTCAACTATGGCATGACGGGCGGTCAACAGTCGGCCATGACTCCGGCCGGCAGCATTACGAGCACTACATCGTATGGCAACCCCGAACGCGCTTTCGATATTTGCGCGTTGGCCGAAGCTGCGGGCGCAAACTACGTGGCGAGAGAGAGCATTTATAACGGTCAGGCGCTCAAGAATCGCATGAAGGAAGGGCTCGCAAATAAGGGATTTTCGTTGGTTGAAGTCGTAAGCCCCTGCACCACGCTCTACGGTCCGCGCAACAACATGCGTGAGCCGGTGTCCATGCTGCGATGGCTGAAAAAGGAAGGAATCCCGGCAATCGAGTATGACAAGCTTGTGAACCCTGAAGCAGACGGATATTTCAGGACCGGCAGACTGGTGAGCAAACAGGCTCCTGACTTCATCACTCGTTATCGCGAAATCCAAGCTCGAGTCCAGGGCGAAATGGCAGGGAAACAAAAGTGAAGCAGAGATACGAAGTGATCTTAGCAGGATCGGGTGGCCAGGGAATTGCCGTGAGCGCCAGAATTCTCGGAGTGGCTGCAATTATCGAAGGAAGAAACATTATCCAGACACAATCGCTTCTGGGAGATTCTCAGCGAGGTGGACTGATTAGTACCGAGCTGGTGATCGACACGGAGGAAATAGTATTTCAGCAAGTCGAATGCCCGGACGTCATTCTTGTGCTTGGAGACTTAGCGGTCAAGAAATATGCGGAAGTCACCCCGAACATCGCCATGCTCTACGAAAGCAGCTTGGCCGACCTTGGCGATCGAAGCAGGGTTTATCCATTTCCCTTCGCCGAACTGGCGGGAAAAACCGGCTATGCGGCGAACATGATTGCGCTGGGCGCGATCATTGCTTTGACTGGCGTCGTCAGCTTTGAGAGCGTAGCTACAGCCATCCGGCAAAATCTTTCCAAGTCCGCTGATGAGAATATCGAGGCGGTTCGACACGGAATGAAAATTGCCCAAGAAATTAGGGGAGCCGCAATCGTATGACGGAGACTGCGAAAAGAAAATACAAGGTCGAGGTGAACTCCGCGCGATGCAAGGAGTGCGATTATTGCCGCGAAGTTTGCGAACCCGGCGTGTTCGAGAGCTCTGGCTTGTTCAATAAGGCCGGATATCTCTACATGGTCGTGAAGCATGAAGAGAGTTGCACCGGCTGTATGAAGTGCGCCGCACTTTGTCCAGACTTCGCGATCACGGTGGAATTGCGGTGACCGAAAGATAACGCGGATGGCCAAGAGTTGTTTAAGCAGGGACGACTCACGCACTGAACTCCGGTTCGGCGGAAATTTCCAGACACTGAACTCTCTGCTTCATCGCCGGAATTTGTAGTTAAGCCGATGCAGCCGAACTACAACGTCAGATCATGGAAAGTTCAATCTATGATAGCCGTGTGACTGCCTGAGTCACAGCACCTGCACGACTATCAGGACCGGTTTGCCGCCGTAGGGTGGAGTTGGCCACTCCCGCAAAAGATGACGGAGACGGACTTAGAGACGGCGCTGTTTCCTCCGGAGCTAAAGCCCGCCGAGGTGATGGCGGCTCGTCCGCTGCCGGATTTTCCCCATTTGTACAACGAGTTGCAGCGGCACACGCACATAAAGTTGCAGTTGTTCCGGAAAGAGTGCCGGATCGCAACTCCAGACGGGTCGCCATCGTGTCGGAATGCCATTCGCCGTGGTTCGACATTCCGCAATTAGAACCTGATTATGATGCTGAAACTAGTCTATGGAACGCGCTCTAGACATCCTTATCCGAAGACAACAATTGCTTTGTGAGGATGATAAATTCCCGGGCTGCCTTAGAAAGATATCGTTCCTTCAGGTAAGCCGCCACGAGCACAGTCTTTGCTTTGGGATTTCTTAGTCGCAAGAAAGACACGGGCAAATGCTCTTTGGTGAAAGCCCCCTTCGACGTTCTAGGGATGAAGCTCTGGTGGATAAGTGTGACTCCCATTCCCTTAACTGCTAGTTCGAACAGAGTCTCAATATTTTCGCTATCGAGGATGATGTTTGGCTTGATATTTTCGTCCTTAAACAATCCTTCCGAGACTTGGCGGATTCGCATTCCGGGTTTCAAAAGGATGAACGGACTATCTTTGAAAGGATAGAGATCTACTTCCGGAGCCGTATTATTGGGCGAGCGATATTTCCTCCTGTCGAATTGTGCTGGCAGATACTTGTCGGGCGCAGCCACAAGAATTTCATCCATGCAAATCGGAGTGTACTCCAGTTGGTTGTGCCGTAATGGCAGATTGGTAATCGTCAAGTCCGTCTTTTGACCAATTGCCAACTCTTCTAAAGGAGAGGATGTTTGTTCCATCAAGACAATATCAATGCCGGGGAAGCGCTCTTTATAGACTGGCAGCACAGTGGGAAGGACCGACTTTCCCCGCAAGCGGGAAATGCCGAGAACAAGCCGTCCCTTAGAACAGTTATTAATGTCTTCAATTTCCCGGAGTAACTGTGCCTCCAAATCCACGATCTGAGAAGCCGTGGCGACGAATCTCTCCCCGGCATAAGTAAGACGCAAGGGTAGAGTCGTGCGGTCAAACAGTAGAACCCCCAGCTCTTTTTCCAGCTTTTGAATAGACAAACTCAGCGCTGGCTGTGAGGCGTATAGCTTGCGTGCGGCTTTGGAAATGCTTCTCTCCTCTGCCACCGTTAATACATACTGTAGATTCCAATCATGCATATTCATCGCCTCGCAGCCGAAGCACGATTCCCTCAAAATACTGAAAGAAGCAGTGTTCCAGCACACCTTAAGAAGCAATATCCTATTTAGTTTGTAAATAACTATATATCGAATAATCCAATATCGTAAATAACTACTTCCATGCTATAACTCTCGTCAACTCACAACAAGGAACGTAAAACAATGCGCGACAAAGCGATTGTGAATGAAAAAGACGCTGCGTTCTACCCAGTAGCGTGGGGACGTACAAAGAGCCTGGTAGCCGAGGGATCTCCTGCGTCTTCCGATAAGGTCCAGGTTAGAATTACCGAGTACCTTCCTGGCTACGTTCATACACTCCACGTTCATCCCACTCAGGATGAAATTATCTTTGTCATTGGGGGCAAGGGCGCTTCGGAGACGAAGAGCGGAAAGCAAGAGATTGGGCCTGGCGATGTCGTGCTGGTTCCCGCCGGCGTCGAACACGCGACATACAACCCGAATACCGAAGTATTGCGGGCCATCATCATCAAGTCCCCACCCGATAGCGAGTAGAGTTCGGCTATACCCGACGCTTGTCCACCAGAGCAGCTTCGTGTTAGTTACCGCGTTGCGCGCACGCCGCAGCGTGGAATACAGGAGGGGCATAAATGAACACAGGCATTGTATTGACACTCGGCACGTGGCTTTTAGCTTTTATGCCGATATTGATGCTGTTAACTACGATCGTATTCTTCCATTGGGGCGCACCCAAGGCGGGAGCCGTCTCTTGGATCGTCGCACTCCTCATCGGAGTAGTTGCTTTTGGAGCTAAGTCTCGGTTACTTGCACTCGCTAACAGCAAAGGCATGAGCTTATCGCTCTATGTGTTGCTGATCATCTGGAGCGCCGTTTTTCTCTACAATCTGGTCGACCGGCTCGGCGCAGTAAAAGTCATAGCCGCCAACATGACGAAGGTCACTGACGACAAGCTCTTACAATGCCTCCTAATGTCCTGGTGTTTTGCTGGATTTATGCAAGGAGTCGCAGGGTTTGGAGTTCCCATAGCGGTCGTTGCTCCGATCATGGTGGTCATGGGATTTCGTCCGGCAGTTGCTGCAGCGAGCTGTCTGGTCGGCCATTGCTGGTCGGTTACGTTTGGTTCGATGGGCGCAGGTTACTATACCCTTCAGCTCATAACCAAGATTCCAGGAGAGATCATCGGGCCGTGGATGGCAATCCTGTTTGCGGTTCCGATCGTAGGAGCCGGTTTTGCCGTAGCCCATATCTACGGGGGTTGGGCAGCCGTAAAGCGTGGTGCGCCGGTGATCGTCATTACCAGCCTTGCCATGTCCGTTACCTGTTGGTTTATGACGTTCATCGGCGCTGCGCAGCTGGCCGCATTGATACCTGGTTTGGTTGGTTGCGGCACCCTTGCTGTCATCGCGCGCTCGCGGCTGTATCGAAGCACCGAAATAGCCAAAGCGGTTGTGCCGATGGGTGGTCTGCAACCCATGTCCTTCCATCTGGCATTTTCTCCTTATTATGGCTTTGTTGCTTTATCGGTCTGTACTCAATTCCACGCCGTTAGCCGTTTCTTTGCTCCGCTTACCTTTGGACTGAACTATCCGTCGGTACAGACAACCATGGGTTTTGCCGTGAAGGCCGAGAGATTGTACTCGCGCATCGGCATTGCGCACCCAGCGTTTCTGTTACTTGCAACAGCCATACTCAGCGTCAGCATCTTCCATGCCGCAGGTAAGTGGAAAACAGGAAGCATCATCGGAGCTTGTAAAGACACTTTCAACCAATGTGTCCCCACGAGCTTCGGTGTTATTACGATGGTCATGATGGCTTTGGTAATGAATGATACGGGGATGACCTACCTGCTCGCCCAGGGGGTCGCTGGCGCAACGGGACACTTCTTTCCACTCGCGTCGGTATTCATTGGCGTTCTAGGGACATTTCTGACAGGCAGCGGCGCGAATTCCAATGTCATGTTTGCGAGTCTGCAGGTGGAAACTGCAAAAGTGCTGGGCATCAGCACCGTGATCATCGCTGCGGTGCAAGGGGTGGGCGGCTCAATTGGAGGCTGTGTCGCCCCTGCAAAGGTACTTCTCGGATCAACCATGGTGGGCTTGGAGGGCCGGGAGAGCGAGGTTCTAAACCGGACGATTCCATACTGCCTCGGCATTGCGCTTATGACCGGAATCACCGCCTGGGTGTTTACAAATGTCTTATTCAGAAGTTTGCAGTAAGTGAATGGAGGGCGAAGAAATGGCTGCTAGTCCGGTACAACAGAAGGTACCCGAGACGGTGTCATGGCGCAAGAAATGGCGCCAACAGTTAATGAATACCGCATTCATAATGTTTTGGATAGGCTTCCCTTTCGCCTACTACGGCGGTGTCCGCAACCAGCAGGGCCTTATCGTTGTCTCCTTCGCGCTATTCTTCCTAGCCGGTTGTGTACCGCTTGTAACGAAGAAGTAGAAGCAACGTAAGTAACTGGATTTAGCGTCATAACCGAAGCTATAACAGGAAGAGATTGCTTGGTCCAACAGTTGAACGATTCTATTCAGCTCTGAGCATAAAGGGGAATTTTACTTATGGGAAAGCGCATTGCAGTTTTAGGTACAGGAGCTATTGGCAGCAGTGTGGGGGCCGACCTAACCCGAGCGGGTCAAGATGTATGGCTCATTGATCAGTGGCCTGAGCACGTGGAAGTCATGAGAACGAAGGGATTGCACGTTGCCATGGCTGAGGGCGATCTGGATATCAAGGTGCGGGCGTTGCACCTCTGCGAGGTGGCTTCACTAAAGCAACAATTTGATATCGTGTTTCTGACTTCTAAGTCGCCTGATACTCATTGGCTGGTGGAGTTCATCAAGCCCCATCTCGCCCCCACCGGTGCTTTGGTGTCCGTGCAGAACAGCCTCAACGATGAATGGATAGCGCCCATAATCGGCTATCAGAGAGACGTGGGCTGCGTGGTCGAACTTGCTGCGCAGATTCTCGGACCCGGCAACGTGAAGCGCCGCACCGGTCCGACGAAAGCATGGTTCGCGGTTGGAGAACTGCATGGAAGAGTCACGCCAAGGGCAAAGGAGATTGCCGAAATCCTCAGCGCGTCTGGCAAAACAGAAGTCACTTCAAATATCTGGGGTGCGAAGTGGTCCAAGCTGATTGTCAATACCATGGGTCACGCCGTCGCTGCCATCCTCCAGGGTACGGATTTGGAAGTCTCCGAGAATCCCAAGCTTCTGCAACTCGGCATCGCGCTGGGAAGGGAATGCCTCGACGTCGGATTGGCCCTGGGCTATCGCATTGAGCCCGTTTTCGGCCTGACCGCCGAAGAGATGGCTGGGGCACCTGACGAAGTGCTCAAGCGAATTCTGGTAACACTTTGCTCTCACATTGGTAACCACACAAACTCGTTCCTGCAGGATCTAACCAAAGGACGCCCGACAGAAGTCCACCATATGAATGGTCTGATTGTCAGCAAGGGACGGGAGGCCGGCATTCCAACACCATTTAATGAAGAGATTACCGGCATTGTCGAGCAAATTGAAAAAGGTGAGCTCAAATTCGGCCGCGAACACCTGGAGCGGTTGGAGAACCTTGTGTCCACGAAAAAAGCTGCGGCTGCAAGAGGTGGGGCCTGATCGACCATGGACGGGCTCCTGGGAGGTCGACAACCTGCCAGGAGCCCGTCCATTCGCTAAATAGCCCACCAGAAGGTAAACGCTACGTTCAACGATGACTAGCGTCATCTTTTCCCGCAGGGTGGTTCCTCGGTCCCAATTATTCCTTTAATCGTTGTGTCCCCCGGTCGACCATAAGGCTGCATTACAGATGTAAATTATAGGAATGGAGTCTGCATCATTGTGCCAACACTTACGATACGACCAATCAATACGGGATATGTTACGACAATCCCAAAGGACTACCTCTATCATCATTCCGTCGCGGCCTACCTGAAGGGCATTCCAAATGAACGAATTGAAATGCCGGTTTTCACATTCCTGATCGAGGGAGGAGAGAAGTTGATCCTGGTCGATACGGGAATGTCCTGGAGCGAACGGGCCGATAAATTTCACCACCCGGGATCGCGGCAGCCAGAAGGAATGGCGATTCATCAGCAGTTGGAGAAGATTGGCTATAAGCCGGAAGATATCGACATCGTGGTGTTCACCCACATGCATTGGGACCACATCTACTACATGGATAAATTTACGAGGGCGAAGTTCATTGCGCACGAGACAGAATATGCTTTTGCACTGGATCCGATCCCTCTTTATTACAAGTCTTATGAGCACCCGGCGCTTGGTTTGGTCCGCCCATTTGAAGGGATTAAAGTAACGACTATAAAGGGTGACGCTGAGATTGCTCCAGGCGTTCGCGTCTTTGAAACGCCGGGGCATTCCCCCGGGCATATGTCAGTCGAAGTTGACACTAAACAGGGGAGTTTCCTATGTGCAGGCGATTCCATCTTTATCCTCGATAACTTGAATCCGGTGCCGGAGCTTCACTATGACATCACTCCTCCAGGACGTTTTTGCGACATCATCGCAACATGGAGGAGCATTGAATTGCAAAAGAAAAGAGCGAAAGACCGGAGTTTTATTTTGTGTTGCCACGATAAAGGCCTAGAGGAACGAGTCAAGCTTACGCCCGTTTTGGGCGTGTGATTCCTCGTGTTGTGATATAACCGGCGGCGGGTTTGCCACATCAAAGCGAGGTAATGTGATGGCCCAGGTAAAGTCCATAGCAGTCTTGGCGTGCTGCGATACGAAATACCCGGAAATAAAATTCCTACGCGAAATGATAAGGAAGGCGGGTTTTAATGCTTTCGTCATTGATGTCAGCACCAGTCCAGGATTCTCGTCTGCAGCGGAGATTTCAAGGGAACAGGTAGCCTCTGAAATTGGGATTGTATGGAGCGAGTTGAAAGGCCTCTTGAAGCATGAGCTTCTGGATATCGTTTCCCGCGGGGCCGCAAAGTTGGTGCCAAGGCTGTATCGGGAGGGGCTGCTGGACGGCATTATTTCGATCGGCGGTTTACAGAATACGATGGTGGGATCTAACGCCATGAGGGCGTTGCCAATCGGCGTTCCCAAGGTGATGGTCTCAACTGTTGCAACTGGACAGCGAACCTTCGACTTAATCGTGGGCACGAAGGATATCACTGTCATACCGGCAATTTGCGACCTATCCGGCATGAATATTATCAGTGAGACAGTTCTCGGCAATGCAGCCGGTGCGGTAATGGGAATGCTCCGATACGCAGGAAAGGAACTCCCCAAAGCCAGAACTGAGATCATCGGAACGACATTGATGGGAGCCACAAATGATGGCGTTGCTAATGCGGCCCGGTATCTTGAAGAGAAGGGATATCATGTCATTTCGTTCCATTCAACTGGAGTCGGCGGAAAAGTCATGGAGGAGCTGATCGCCGAAGGGACTATTACGGCGACGATGGATCTGACCCTGCATGAGATTGTTTATGAATATTTTGGTTCTGGTTTTGGTTTCGGTACGGAAAACCGCCTGAAGCAGGGGGTGGACAAGGGAATACCGATGGTAGTTTGCCCGGGAGGAATCGACTTCATCTGCCAGTGGAAGAACGAGCTGTTTCCCGACATTGCCGAGCGGAAGATGATCTGGCATAACGCATCGCTGGCTCATGTGAAACTGACGGTTAAAGAAGTTAGCGATATCAGTCGTATGATCGTTTCCAGACTGAATGAATCGGCAACGGGGAAGGTCGTGGTTTTGATGCCTCGTCACGGATTGAGAACATTCACAAGAGCGGGAGAGCCTCTTCATGATCCTGCTGTCGATCAAGCGATTATGAATATTTTTGAACAGGAACTCAGAAGGGATATCCCCATAAAGAATGTTGACGCCAATCTCATAGATGATGAGTTTTCGAGGCGTGCGGCTGGTGAAATGGACGCACTTCTTAGTGGTGCGGCGGTCAGAGTCTAAGCAAGGAAAGAAGAAATGCAAGATTCGCAGGATTTGAAACAGAGCCTTGTTGCGGCAGCTAGGATGTGCTACACCCGTGGAATACAGACTGGAAATGGCGGCAATCTGAGCGCCCGACTTCCAGGCATGGAACAGATGCTCATCAAAGCGAGCGGAATTTCCTTTGCCGAGTGTTCTGAAGACACACTGGTCGTAGCGGACTTTGATGGAAACCTTATTGCGGGGGCCGGGAAGCCATCGAGGGAAAGTCTTCTTCATGGCGCTTTATACCGAAAGCTCTCCCGCGTACAAGCCATTGTGCATTGTCATTCGCCATGGGCGATAGGCTGGGCGTCCACGTCGCATCCCTTGCCGTTCGCTACCTATCATTCGGAGATCAAGCTGAAGGGAGAAATAAGAGTCTTTGATTCGGGGAGCTACGCTGTGCCCTCCTCTTGCTTTCCTGAAATTCTGGGACTATTCGATTCGTATCCCGAGCTCATGGCCTTCCTGTTAAAGGGTCACGGACAGGTTGCTTTGGGCGGGAATATTAGAGAAGCGGTCTACACCGCAGAATTAGTGGAAGAAACCGCTCAGATCGCCGTTCTTGGCAGGCTGTTAGCGAAGGAAAACGTGTAATGCCGGTTTTGAAGACTTCCGGAACCACAGGTTCTTCCCACGTTGCTTCAGGCATGGAACATGTGTGGTAAGTGCGGTGCCCGCTAACCACAACCGCGAAGCCATGTGAGTTAGGGTAGGTCTGCACAAGCCTGCGCCATTGTGAACATGGGCGACCAGCTCGGCGCGGCTGCATCGATTGTTTTGGGGGTGCCTCTTGACTCATTGCATTGGGGCCAAGCGTTTGGTTTCATGGAAGTCATTTCCTACCTCGCTTTTATTTTGCAGTTAACCATCACAGGACCCTTGAGAATTGTGCGTAATTGACTCGCAAGAAACCTGCCGGTGTTTCGGTTCTTGCAAATTCAGTCCCGATCCGTATAATTTGCTCGATTCTGGTTTGAAGACTCCGGTTGAGAAGCTATGTCCAGCGTTTTGGAATTGCGAGTGCTGTCGCACCCCAAACCGCCGATCCTGGAATCAACAAGGGGTTCATTAAGGAAGAGTAGACATTCAAGATGGAGGAAAGCATGAACGCTGGAAAGCCGAGAAAATCGGCAGTCTGTTTGTTTATCTCATTACTGATGATGATGTTTAGCGTGCCCCTTTGCTATTCCGAAGAAGCACCCACGAAAGGCGGCCAAGCGGAACTGCTTTGGTACGGCCAGTCCGCCTTCAGGCTGATCACGCTCAGCGGCAAGGTCATCGTGATCGATCCGTGGATTCTGAAGAATCCCAAGACCCCTGCGAACCTCAAAGACCTCGACCGCATGGGTAAAGTTGACCTTGTTATCGTAACCCACGGTCATTGGGACCACATCGCCGACGCTCCTGAGATAGCAAGAAAGAACAACGTACCTCTATGGGGCCCGGGTGATCTCAACCAGACGCTTACTCTTTTAGGTGTATTGCCCGCCCAGCAATTGCCCAGGTTTAACAAAGGAGGGACAATCAATCCTTTCCCCGGTGTGAAGATCACGGCTGTTCACGCTGAACATTCCTCGATCTATGTTGCCGTCAATCCCGCCACAGGGGAAGAGCAGGCCTATCCGGGCGGAGAACCTATCGGCTTCATCATCGAGCTCGAGAATGGCTTCAAGATCTATCATGCCGGCGATACTGGATTGTTTGGCGACATGGCTTTGATCGAGCAGCTCTATAAGCCGGACTTGGCTCTTCTGCCCATCGGTGGACATTTCACCATGGGTCCGCAGGATGCTGCCCTCGCCGTCAATCAGTACCTCAAACCAACTTATGTCATACCGATGCACTACCAGACGAATCCTTTTAATATCGGTTCGCCAGAGGACTTCGTGAAGTATCTGGGCAAGAGCAAGACGAAGGCGCTAGTTCTTAAGCCGGGCGAAACCGTCCGCTTTGATGCGAAGAAGAAGTTGGTAGGGATACAACCGGCAGAAAAGTAATCACGCATCACGGAGACATTTCTTGACAGTCGCCAAGGCATTTCCTGTTATTCGGCTAATTACCGAATGACAGGAAGGGGCGCACGATCCTCGCGAGTCTTGGGGCCACACAACCATTTCAAAGCGAGCGGGAAACGAACATCTCGTCGTGACGCAAGCCCAAGTAGGCTACTGCGCTCCCTGCGACGGATTGACGTGCTCCTCAATCTGATGCTGCACCTGGCGGCGGAACTCCATTGGGTTCGCAACGTGGCTGAAGGGCTCGTTGGTGCCTCCAGTGCCTCGCAGGGTGATGCTGCCAAAGCCGAGCATCCGCCCGAAAACCGTCTGCTCGACCGCGACACTCTCGACCTTGGAGAGAAAGAGCTCAACGGTGCGCTTGGTAAGGAACCCAATCTTGACGATGATGCGCTTGTTGGTTACGGCCATCTCGGTAGCGTTACGACGGATCGCTGCGATGCCAAGGATTGCGCCGCCGATAATCACCAGCACGACACCAGCGATGCCCGCGGCCTGAGCCTCGCCGTGCTGAGTGTGTGTGCCCGCGATGCCCCAGACGATCAGCGCGAGTCCGGCGACGGAGAAAATTGCGTCCACGAAGATGGAACGGAAAAGTACGATCCAATGCAAGTGCGTGGTGTATAGAATGCGTTCGCCGGGATTCAAGTTCTGTTCAACGTAGCCCACGTTGTGACCTCACTGTCAGTGCCACTTCGATGGTAACGCCGATGGGAAAAACTCGTCGGAAGGAAAAGCGCTGGTAACAGCGGGACGCCGGAAAGACACCGCAGTACAGAACGGAAGCCAGTGAATACAATCAAGTGCGGCCACCAGCACAATCGCCAAGTCCAAGGCAGTCCTCAATGCGGGGTTATGAGCGTGATTTCGTTGGCGGCCTACCCCCTATATTTCCCGGCAAAAATTTGAAAACAAAAGGGTTAAACGGGAACTGGAGGGTGGGAGGAAATCCCACATTCGGCTCTACTTTCAGGATAGCAAATTCGCGCGGCATTCCCTCATTTTCGGGAAAACTCTATTTTGTTTGGAATCAGATGGTTGGGAGGAATTGGCGAGAATTTTCGCTTGACACCGCTGCAACCGGTGCGGGTTTCATGTTGAGTGAGCCCCAAAAGTGAAAATGTGCGCGTTTCCGTGTCACGCTTCACCAGTCTCCGCCTGAGATTGTGAGTGTATTGGCGATTTTCTGCGGGCTATCTTCTCTTGAATAGAATTATCAGCAGTGTTTTGGTAGTTAAAGATGAAAGGAGACTTTGAAAAGCACAACGACCGCAACAGGCATACACGGCGGACTGGATAGAAGCGGGAATTCCTCGTACACTACGGGCACAAGGTAACGCGATGCCAAAAATCGCATTCAATCCGGCGTTGATCCGCGTCATTCTCATCGTGCTGTTCGTAGTCATTACGCAGATTCTTGCCGCCAGAAAAAGGGCAAACGCACCCAAACCCGCGCCGAACACGCGCAAAGGATCGCCGCTGGAGGTGCTGCGTGAGTCCATGCAGAAGGCCCCAGATCAGGCTCGCGCTGGGCAGAGCAAAGGGCAGGTGGACGGAACGATCCTCGAGATCAGCCAACAACTTCAGCAGCCCTCGACAATCGAGCCGGAGTCGTCCTTGATCCCTTCCGTGCTGCTGGTGGCGTTATTTGCCTGCTTGTGCCTGATGGCATATCGATATTGGGAAGGATAAAGCGGTTGCAGGCTTGGCGTATCCGGCGCGAACCCACATTTGCTAATTAACTACGGCAAATGTGGGGCACCTTCGGGATACACCCACTCTGAAAACACCCAAAGAAACTGAATGGGCAGCAGTACGGATCACATAGGCAGCTCTCTTGGCGGCTCTTGTACTTCTCGCAGCGCTTCGCGGAATTACGCCACTCCTTCCCATCAACGCATCAGCATACCGCCGTTCACGTCAAGCACGTGTCCGGTGATGTAGCTTGCCTCGTTGCTGGCGAGGAAAAACACGGCATTGGCGATGTCTGCATCAGTACCTTGTCGTCCCAGCGGAATTTGAGCGGTAATTGCCTCTCGCTGGGCGTCGGTGAGCGCCTCGGTCATAGCCGTAGCAATGTAGCCGGGAGCCACGGCATTCACCGTGATATTGCGCGATGCGACTTCGCGGGCCACGGAAAGGGTGAGGCCGATGAGTCCAGCCTTTGACGAGGCATAGTTTACCTGTCCTGCCGCGCCCACCTCGCCCACAATCGAGGTGATGTTAATGATGCGTCCCCAGCGCTGCTTCAACATGCCGCTGAGTACCGCCTGAATGAGCAGAAAGGGCGCACTCAGATTGGTGGCCAACACGTCGTCCCAATCGGCGCGCTTCATTCGCAGGAGCAGATTATCCCGGGTAATTCCCGCGTTGTTCACGAGGATGTCGATTTTTCCCAGTTGCGCGGAGATCGCTTTCACCGTGGATTTGATGGCTTCTTCGGAACTGACGTCCAAGCGGAACGCGACGGCTTTGCCGCCCTCGGATTCGATCTGCGCGGCTACTTCCTTCAGTTTTTCTTCGTTACGTGCAGCCAACGCTACCGTCGCGCCAGCTTTAGCGAGCGTCACCGCGCAGGCGCGGCCAATTCCCTGCGAAGCTCCGGTAACAAGCGCCACATGTCCCTGTAAGGACTCCATAATTCACCTCAACACAAATTGAACTTAGCGGGATTATAGCCGACGGGCCTAGCCGAGTTGACCGGATATCTGCACTTCGGCGTCTGCTTCGCGGCCAGGAGAAGCGCCGCCATGATTTTTGCCGTCAGGCTTAAACAACATGCGGAGGAATGGCGCGGGCAATATAGTTGTAATCGCAGTCATCACGATGACCAGCGCATATGCGCGCTGCGAGATCATGTTCATCTGCAGACCGATGAGCGCCACGATCAGCGCCACTTCGCCACGGGGCGTCATTCCTACTCCAACCTGCAACATGCTACGCCAGCCCTCCCGATACAGGGGCAGGCCGCAACCGACGATCTTGGAGATTACCGCCAATCCTGAGAGCGCAAGCGCCAGCATCACCACCGAGCGGGAAAATACGGAAAGATCGAGCCGCGACCCCATGGTGAAGAAAAAGAACGGCGACAGAAACAAGTTGATCGCCTGCGCGCGCGGCTCCAGGTTCCAGCGGGGTGAATAATCCGCGAAAGCGATCCCGGCGAAAAACGCGCCGATGATTGCAGCCATTCCGATGCGGGTGGCTGCCACCGAAAGCCCGAGGCAGAGCGCCAGGGCCAGCACGAGCGGAGCATCCTGCGTTTGCATCTGCTGAATACCCGGCTCGAGACGGTCCACGACCCTGGGCGCCAGGAAAATCATGAATACGGCAAAGCCAACTGCTTCCAGAGCAACCAGGCCAAGATGCACCCACTGGACACCGCCGGTGCTGGCGGTGCTGACCAGCATGCCCAGCAACAACATGCCGAGTATGTCATCAAAAACCGCAGCTCCCAGAATGATCTGCGCCGTGCGCGACCGATGTGCATTCAGATCGCGCAGCACCCGCGCCGTGATTCCGACGCTCGTGGCAACCATGGCGGCGGCCACGAAGATTGCCTCGTGAGTCGGCTCACGATTTAATCGCAGGAAGAGAAAGCCCAGCGCGAATGGCAGGACGACCCCGGCAATGGCCACGCCAAGGCTAAGCCGTCCCACACGAATCAAATCGGCGGGTGAAGTTTCCAATCCCACCGTGAAGAGCACAAATACAGCGCCAATTTCGGCGATAGAGTTGATTGTGTCGCCAGGAATAATAAAGCGGGCGGCATAAGGACCCAGCACCACGCCAGCCAGTATTTCGCCGAGGACCGCGGGAAGGTGCAGACGTTCAAACAACTCACCGAACACCTTCGCCCAAACGAAGATGGTAAATAGCTGCAGCAAGAGTGAGTCTGTGCCATGAGGCATTTTGTTTGTCGTCCTGATACGGCGCGTGTTTCGGCGCGGCGGTCCTACCAATAAGACACTATTTTGCGTTACAAAGTAGGAATTCAGTGAGCGAAATCGAATGCTGCAGCAAGTTTTTGACGGTCAATGGTTGTGCGGTAAATCTACATTACGATTGAATCAGCTCACGCTCAACTTCTCATGAAACATTCTACTGCTCTCGATTTTTCAACATTCAGCTCTGGATTTGTGGGATCTTGTTTTCGTGGTTTAATTTCGTTACGTTCATCCGCTTGCCGCAAATGAAGACGAATTTGTTATTCACATTGCAGTCCACTCTTGGAGTTGCGATCAGCGCTTTGTGTGCGATTGCCGTCGCGCTAGTTTTCTCCAGAACACATTGGAAGTTGGCTGCCCCGTTTTTCTTCGCAGCGGTGCTCGTGCTGCTGGCAGGCCGCTTTGGAGCAATGGTCAGCATTTTAGGATCATTGCTGGGGTGCGCGATCTTCGCGTTTTTCCTGTTCTCTCCCGCACATTCGTTTCGCGTGGAGAACGCAACTGAACGCGCCACGTTGGCGTGGATGATCCTGCTCTCAGTTTCCGCGTCCTACCTGCTGTTTCCGAAGCGGTCGGGCCGCACCGGCCTCTGAATCAGCGAGAGAAGCGAATTCTTTCCGGAGCCCAAGCCAGCATTTTCAGCGATCGGGAGAAGTGGCAGATATCCGGCGTCGCCGAGAGGGCGAGACCGAGTGGATCGGCAATGCTGTTCTCGCGAATCTCGACAGTGGCTCGCTGCAAAGGCCATGGCTGATGATGTATCTCGCTGCGATAAACTTTCTCGCGATTCATCGAGTACACGCAATAGCGTTCGGTAAGGAATTCATCCAGGCTGCCCCGTCGCGCCCGCTCGGGCTCGCCCTCAGGAGCGTAGACCGCTTCAAATCTTGCAGGGCCACCAATTGCGGTGGGGCCATGTAGGCGCAAAGACCGAAAATGAATTGTCCGCTCCTTTGGCTTGCGGGCCTGGAGTGTCGCCCCGCTGACCCGGATTGCCGAATGCCAGTACTGCATGCGGAAAAACATTCGGGCAAACCACACGGCGGATAAATTTGCGGCGTCCACGCTGAAGTAGAAAACCCCAGGCTTGGCTTTCCCTTCCTTGTCTATCATGGTCACGTAGGTACGCAGACGCACCTGCGGAAAATGAGAGATTCCGGGCATGGGCGGAACTCCACTCGGGCGCATGTGGCTGGTGCAGAACGGCGAGACCGTGAGCCACGCGGCTCCATCATAGAGATCAAGCGTGAAAGCCTCCGGAACCAACCGTCGCAGCGTCTGAGGGGCAACCGCGAAATGAGCAAACAGCAAGTCGTTCCAGCTCTGCGAGAGCAGCCACTGGCCATCTGGGGGCGGCCATGGCCGATGCTCGACCGAGTAGAGCAGACTGCCCGCCGTCACGAATTGTGTCTGGAACTCGGACTCCACCGTATAGCCTCAGCAAAAGCGTAGCCCACTTTGGTGCTGCGCTGCACAGGAAATCATCAATTTTTGGCAAAGCAGCGAGCTTTGCGTAAGAATCAAGCATGACCGTTCCCGTTTGCGGCACTCCATCTATCCCTGAGCCGGTCCCCGCCGAAACGCAAGTGTACTGCATACACGGCGTAGATCCTGAGGTTCAGGCTTATGCCATGGCCAAGTATTCCCGCTCCTCGCTTTCGCTCAAGCAGTCGCTTGCTGAGTTAAACGAGCAAAAGGCGGAAAAGTTTCTCAGCACCTTCTATTTTCAGTACGGACACCGCTCAATCGCGGACCTTGCGCATGTAGCCATGGCCATCGAGCGGCTTTCGCTGCTGGCGGCTACGCTGGTGGTGGATGAAACTCGCTGGGACGGTCAGGAGCGTTCGACCCGGTATCAGGATTTCAAGAAAAGCGGGCATTATTCGCCGCCCTTTAGCGATCCTGCGGATGCGACCCTCTACGAAGAAACCATCGCATTCCTCTTCTCCGAGTATCACAAGTTCAGCGAGCTGAATTTCGAGTACCTCGTCGCAAAAACTCCCAAGCCGCAGGAGATGACGCAGGAGACCTACGAGCGCACGCTTCGGGCTCGCGCCTTCGATATTTCTCGTTACTTGCTGCCACTGGCTACCAACACCTCGCTGGGACAGATTGTGAACGCGCGTACCTTGGAGACGCAGATATCCCGCCTGCTCGGCAGCCCGTATGAGGAAGTTCGCCGCCTTGGTGAACGCATGAAACAAGCCGCGCGTGGAGCAGCCTGGGACGTGAACTCCGAAAAACTACGGACCCTAGTCGGCGCAATCACCGAAAAAGACGCGGCTCTCGGCGAGCGAGCCAGCGCGGAATTACTCGGCGAGCACCGGGTCTCCCCCACGCTGGTCAAGTACGCTGAACCAAGCGCCTACGAGTTAGCCTCGCGGAGAGAGCTGGCACAGGCTGAATCTGAGCTGATGCACGGGCAGAGCATTGCCCCAGCACCCGAGGTAGATCTTCTCGACGAGGAACCGCTGGAAATTGAGTTGGCCACCACGCTGCTTTACGAACACTCTCGCTATCCCTACCGGCAGTTGCGCGAGGCGGTGCTTGGGCTCAGCCAAGCGCGGCGCGAGGAAATTATCGACCTCGGAATGCGCCATCGCGGCAGCCATGACGAATTGCTGCGCGCCTACTGCGCCGGGCAGAAATTTCGCTTTGACATCCTGATGGACATTGGCGCCTACCGCGACCTGCACAGACATCGCCGGTGCGTGCAGATTCACCAGGAATATTGCTTTGCCCATGGCTTCGATACCCCACGTGAAATTCAGGATGCGGGCCATGCGGCGCTCTACGTCCAGACGATGTTGCGGGTCGGCGACGCGGGACAGAAGCTTGCAGCCTCGCTCAGCGCCCGTGGAGAAGCATCGCAGCCAGCCCAGTACCTTCTCCCCTTGGCCTACCGCAAGCGCACCCTCTTCAAAATGGATTTTGCCGAGGTCGTCTACATCAGCGAGCTTCGCACCGGAGTTGGCGGTCACTGGAGCTACCGCAACGTCGCCTACCAGATGTACGAACAGGTCGCGGAACGCCATCCGGCGCTGGCTAAGTACTTCCGCGTCACAGATATCCATCAGCCGGTGGACTTGCTGCAAAGATGACCGGGCGTCCCACATCCGCCATCTTTTGGCGAATGTGGGGGCTAAATCAATGGCGGGTCCACGTCGAGCCTTCCTTCCCTGAACATAGCTCAAAGCAATGTTTGGGGAGGAATTCACATCTTCCCTTCTCCTTTTATTCCCCTTCGCCTTCGCCCGTGTTATTCTCTCGATTGCCGCCCTCATAATTGTGGAACCATGCGTAAGCCGGACTGTTACGCAGCCAGGCGGAGCCGGAGCGGTGCGTTCCCGCCCTTATAATTATCATTGCAGCCACGCAGCCTGAAGGCAGCGGGCAAGGAGTGCTTCATGGCCGATGATCGGTCTCACGCAATTGATCTTGCGCTCGCGCAGATTGAAAAGCAGTTTGGCAAGGGTTCCATCATGCGCCTTGGAAGCAAGGGGCCCATCGTTCCCATCGCGGTGATCTCGACTGGAAGTATCTCTTTTGACGCCGCCCTGGGCGTCGGCGGAGTTCCGCGCGGCCGCGTGGTTGAGGTCTTCGGTCCCGAATCCTCGGGCAAAACCACTATCTGCTTGCAGATCATCGCCGAAGCTCAGAAGGCTGGCGGCATGGCGGCTTTTGTGGATGCGGAACACGCTCTCGATCCCGCCTATGCCAAGCGCCTGGGCGTCGATGTGGATAACCTGCTGGTGTCGCAGCCCGACTACGGCGAGCAGGCGCTGGAGATCACGGAAGCGCTGGTGCGTTCGGGAGCAATCGACGTTCTCGTAGTGGACTCCGTGGCAGCCCTGGTGCCAAAGGCCGAGTTGGATGGCGAAATGGGCGACAGCCACATGGGGCTACAAGCGCGGCTGATGTCGCAGGCTCTGCGCAAACTCACCGGAACGGTCAGCAAATCCCGCACCTGCCTGATTTTCATCAATCAGATTCGCGAAAAAATCGGGGTGATGTTCGGTAATCCGGAAACCACCACGGGCGGGCGGGCCTTGAAGTTCTACTCCTCCGTTCGCGTCGATATCCGGCGCATCGCCGCCATCAAGGACGGCGACCAGATTGTGGGCTCACGCACCAAGGTCAAGATTGTTAAGAACAAGACGGCGGCGCCTTTCCGCGAAGCCGAGTTCGACATCATGTATGGCGAAGGCATTTCGCGTGAAGGCGATATGCTCGATCAGGCAGTGGAGCGCAATATTGTTGAGAAATCCGGAGCCTGGTACAGCTTCGATGGCGAGCGCATCGGGCAAGGCCGCGAGAATACGAAGAACTTCCTCAGGGAAAATAAGGACGTTTCAGCCAAGGTCGAGGTAGCTGTTCGCAAGTCGCTGGGATTGGACAGGGCCGCAGCGGAAGCTCCCGCCGATCCGGCACCGGTCTCGCCGAAGGAATTGGCAGCAGCAAAAGCCGCGCTTCCAAAGAAGTAGCAATGGATACGCAATCCAGAGGGGTGGAGAGATCACCCCTTTTTCTGGAGCAATAGCATGACATCGAAGATTCACCCCATTGCCGCCAAAGGGTTTCAGTTGGCCGCTGAGGTCTATGATCGCGGACGCCCCGAATATCCGTTCGATGCCGTCGATCACTTGCTTCGGGAACTGGACGCAGGGCCAGCCTCGACCATAGTCGAACTTGGTGCAGGAACGGGGAAGTTCACGAAGTTGCTGACGACGTTGGCGCCCACTGGAGCGCGGGTGATCGCGGTCGAACCGGTTGAAGGTATGCGAAAGAAGTGCTCCGCGCTACTGCCCTCTCTAGAGTTGTTGGCGGGAAATGCAGAGAGTATTCCACTTCCGCCAGAAGCCGCAAACGCAGTGGTGGCGGCACAGGCGTTTCACTGGTTCAATGGGCCGGCTGCTCTGCAGGAGATTTATCGTGTTCTCAAGCCAGGCGGCATGCTCGGACTGATCTGGAGCGCCAGAGACGAATCCGTGGACTGGGTCGCAAAGCTTGAGAGACTCACTAACGTTCGCGAGAAGGGCGCTCCCAGATATAGGACAGGGGCTTGGCGACAGGCTTTCGATCAGACTGACTTATTCACTCCGCTTCATTCAGCGCACTTCCAGTTCACCCAAGTGGGAGGCCCCGAGATGGTGATCGATCGAGTCTCGTCTTCCAGCTTCATCGCAGCCATGCCGGAGACGGAGAAGAAGCAGGTTCTCGACCAGGTGCGCGAATTGCTCTCGATGCATCCCCAGACACGGGGAAAAGACACGATCGAATTCCCATATCGAACCGATGTGTTCTGGTGCACTTGCAGAAAGTAAACCTGATCCCTCAAGAGGATACGGTTCGGTGAGGATAGCTCCGCGATTTCTTCCCTTCAGGATTTCAGGACTAGTCTAGGCGACCGCCTCGCGGCCGTGCTTCACCAGTTGCGGTCCCAGAAGAATGTCCGGCTCCAGAAATCTCTCCAGATTAGTGACGTGAAGCATCTCGGCAATCATCGGGATGGCGTGCGTGATTCGCACCTCCTTGCCCTTGTCTGTGGCGAGCTCCAGCACTGCGGCCAGCGTGCTCAGGCCTCCCGAGTCAGCGGTGCGGACTCCTGCCAGGTTGATGGTTAATTTATCGAAGCCATTCAACAGCAACATGGCGCTTCGTCGAAATGTATCCGCCTCATTACCCCCAACCAGCTTCCCGTGGCAGGCCATCGTCACACGTTCGCGGCCCGTGCGAACTTCCAGAATCAGGTCCATAACCGTTCCTTCGGTTGAATTCTCACTCTTCATTAACGAATTCAAGCCTACAGAACGCCAGTTGCGGATGAATGAATAGCAGATAAACAATGCATAAACGGGACGATTACAGGAACAGGAATAAGCGGATTCGTAAGTTAGCTCTCTAGCGAGTTTTCTCCAGCCGCGTCCAACTCGACGTCCTCGTCTCCCTTACGACGCAGGTGCCGCCAGAGAATGCGTCCCGCAGCCATGACCGGCACGGCAAAGTAGATACCGGTTATACCCGCAATCTCGCCGCCCGCAAGGATTCCGAAGATTGCTGCGAGGGGATGTATTTCAACCCGTCCGCCGAGTATGCGCGGCGAGATCACGTAATCCTGCAGGCCGCGCCACAACAGCAGAAAGAACAGGACGATGAGGAGATGGCCGTAGTTAAATCCAAAGCTGACTGCCAGGATGAGGGCTCCCGCGACCACGGGGCCGAGAAATGGAATGAATTCCATCAGGCCGCCCAGCGTCCCGAGCGCCAGCGAGTAAGGCACCCGCATCAGCGTCAGCACAACGACGTAAATGGTTCCGGAGATGGCTGCCAGGTATAACTGTGCGCGCACGAAACGCGACAGCATTGCGTCGAGTTCGCTCATGATTTGCCGCAATCGCGCGCGGTTGCGACGATTCTGCAGCAACCCTTCAATGCTGCGTGCAATGCTGCTTTTTTCCTTTAGAAAGAATATGGCGAGGATCGGAACCAGTATCAGCCAAAGCGCATTTCCAGCGATCTCCGTGACTTTGCTGCTTTGTGCGCTGATCGTGGAAAGTACCTCGTCGCGATGGCCGACGATGAAGTTTTGTACCTGCGCCTGCGTGGCCTCGCTCCACCCTCTTTCCTTGCCTACCTGCAAAGCGATGCTGCCACTGGCAACTCTGTTGTAAAGTTCCGGCGCACGCTCTGAAAGATGCCTTCCCTCCTCTACAATTCGCGGTCCAATCGCCAGACCAACGGTCAAAACCGCCGCCAGCAGAGCACCGTAGACGGCGGCAATGGCGATTCCACGACTGCTGTGCGTCCATCTCTGCAGCAGCGTGATCAGCGGGTCCAGGAGATAGGCAAAGAGCATTGCGAACAGGAAGGCCAGCAGCGGCTTGCGCGCCAGCCACATAAAGGCGGGCAAGGATACCGCAACGAGGATCGTGAAAAGAATACGCAGCGTGTTCTTGTCGAGAAGGCTCATGGATAGGGTGGCCTTAGAGAGCCACTCCATTGTAGAGCCATAGGCCAGATTCAGCAGCGCTGGATTCTTGTAACGAAGCGCGCCTCAAGGATCTCGCATCCCGTGATGCATTCCCGTGGATATGCGATTTCTTGGCGGCATTTGACCGAAAAGCCAGTGTCCGGTTGATTCGGCTCTCCAGCGAGGCATAAAATGCAAGCATTCTGGCGTTCGCCCGAGGCACATTGAATAGAGTGATTGCTATTTACCCCGGATCCTTTGACCCGCCGACGAACGGCCACCTCGATCTGATTCAGCGAGGAGCAAAGATTTTTGACGAACTGGTGGTTGCTATACTGCGAAACCCGGAAAAAACGGCGCTATTTACCGTGGACGAGCGGCTGGAAATGCTGCGCGAGTGTACCGGACAGTGGAAAAACGTTCACGCGGAAGCCTTCGACGGTCTCCTGGTAGACTTCGCGCGCAATCGCGGCGCCCAAGCGGTGCTTCGCGGCATTCGCGCCGTCAGCGATTACGAGTACGAACTCCAGATGGCCTGGATGAATCGCAAGCTCGATTCCACACTGGAAACGGTTTTCATGATGCCTGCGGCGGATTATTCCTATCTGAGTTCGCGGCTGGTACGCGAGATTGCCTCGCTTGGCGGCGCGCTCGCGGGCTTCATCCCTCCCTCGGTGGAGAGCAAGCTGCGTACGCGCCTCGGAGTAAAGTTTCATTCTCACAGGTAGGTTTCGACTCTGACGAGCCCGGGTGAGAATACATCGCAGTTGGAAAGGAAGTTCAGTGCCACCTACCGCAGGAGCTGCCGCATTCACGGCGCGCATCAGCCGCATCGCAATTTCAGCCACCATGGCCGTCAGCATCGAAGCAGCCACGCTGCGTTCAGAAGGCGTGGACCTGGTGGAGTTTGGCGCAGGTGAGCCGCATTTCAACACTCCGGAGCACATCAAGCAGGCGGCTATCGATGCCATCCACCAAAATTTCACCAAGTACACGCCGGTTGCTGGATTCAAGGAATTGCGCGAGGCCGTCACGGCGCGCCACAAACAGGACTTCGGCTCGGACTACACATTTGATGAGTGCATCATCACCACCGGCGGAAAGAACGCGCTCTTCAACACCTTCTCGGTCCTGATCGATCACGGCGACGAAGTCATCATTCCCACGCCCTACTGGGTTTCGTTCAGGGATATAGTCGAATACTGCGGCGGTAAGTGCGCGTTTGTGGCGACCCATGCCGAGGACGGTTTCCGTCTCACCACCGCGATGGTCGAAAAAGCCATCACGCCCCGCACCCGCATCATTCTGCTCAATACACCGCATAATCCGACCGGTGCCGTGGTTGCGCCCGAGGATCTGACCGCAATCGTCAAATTGGCGGCCTCGCGCGGAATCTTCGTAATGAGCGATGAGTGCTATGTGTACCTGGACTACACCGGCCATCCGTTTTCGATAGGCGTGCTCAAGGAGTACAAAGATTCGCTGCTCCTGATGGGGTCATTATCCAAGACCTATTCCATGACCGGCTGGCGGCTCGGATACGCTCTGGCACCCAAGGCGGTGGTTACCCAGCTCCAGAAGCTGCAGAGCCAGTCCACTTCGAATCCGACCTCAATTTCACAGAAGGCCGCGCTGGCCGCGCTGACCGCTTCCCAACAGTGCGTGGCGGATGTGCGCGCCGGGTACATTCAACTTCGCGACCGCATGGTTGCGGGACTTCGCGGCATTCCCGGCGTCAAGGTCACCTTCCCTGAGGGTGCGTTCTATGCCTTCCCGGACGTCAGCGAGATCGCCGCCCGCGCCGGGATCAGCACTACTGAACTGGCTTCACGGCTGTTGCGCGAAGGCCATGTCGTTACCGTTCCCGGCGAGGCGTTTGGACTTCCCGGACACATTCGTTGTTCCTACACGACTCCGCTTGGGGAGATTGATCGCGGAGTGGAGCGGATGCGCGCGTTTTTTGCTTCGCTGTAGTTCAGAGACGCCGTGGAAATGGGGAGCCACCACGGCATCTTCTTCTTCTGCAATTCCCATCCAAACCGTAGATTTGCGCTATCCTTCTTCAGGCGGTTATGTCTCCACTGTATCCATTTCTGGTTCTTCCGGAGTTTTACGAGCGCGTATGGGGCACGCGTGACTTACGCCCGTATTTCACTCGGGTTGTTGAAGGGGAACCGGTGGGAGAGGTTTGGCTGACAGGCGAAGTATGCCGGGTTGCCAGCGGTCCGCTGGCAGGGCAGACGCTGGGCGATTTGGCGACGCAATATGACATCGAATTTACAGGCGCGGCCTCACCTCAAGTTGACCGTTTTCCGCTGCTTATCAAGTTTCTGTTTCCCCGTCAAAAACTCAGCGTGCAGGTGCATCCTGACGATGAACGTGCCCGCCTTTCTGGCCTGCCTTGCGGCAAAACGGAATGCTGGTACGTGGCTCGCGCCATTGAAGGCGCACAGGTTGGTCTCGGTCTGCGCCCCGGCATCAATCATGAGATGTTTCGACAGGCCATCGAGTCGAATCAAGCCGAACATATGCTGAACTGGTTGGACGTGCATGCCGGAGAAATGTTCTACGTAGATGCGGGCACGGTTCATGCATTGGGACCGAACTCCATTGTCATTGAGACCCAGCAAAATTCCGATACCACGTATCGCCTTTATGACTACGGCCGCCCACGCCAACTGCACCTCGAACTCGGCATGGCGGCAATTCGAGACAAAACGCATGCAGGCCGGGTAGAGCCGCAGGCCGTGGGAGATCATGATCTGCTCGTTTCGTCGCCCTGCTTCATCGTTGAAAAGTACAAGATCGACAAACCAGTAGCGCTTAGGGTTGAGCCAGGGAAGAGTTCGGTTCAAGTGCTGGTCTCGCTCGATGGAGGAGCAGTTGTGCAATGCGAAGGATCGCAGCCCCTGCCAATCATGCGCGGCGAAGCGGTTGTGATTCCCGCGTCTTCTCCATCGGTCACGTTGCGTCCGCAATGGAGTGCAGAGATTCTCCGGATGCGCCTGCCCTCACAAGACGTGGCGGAGCCAATCACGGATTTATATACCAGCTACACAACCAAACATGGTTGATATGAGGAGCGATTTTGGCGAGAACCCATAAGCCGGAGTTTTACCCTATCATTCTGGCCGGTGGCCGTGGCACCCGCTTCTGGCCGCTGAGCCGCAAGGCATTCGCAAAACAATTGCTACCGCTCAACTCTGCGCAATCCATGCTTCAGGAAACCGTGGCGCGTCTCCTGCCCATGGCGCCAGCGGAGAATTTCTGGATTGTCACTAACGGCGATCTCGTCCGGAGTATTGCGCGCCAGCTCAAAACGCTGCCGCGAAAGCAGATGGTTGCCGAACCTGTTGGACGTAATACTGCGCCGGCAATCGGGCTTGCGGCGTTCATTCTGCACCGCCGGAACCCAGACGCAGTGCTTGGACTTTTCCCCGCCGACCAGGTGATTCAAAAAGAAAAACAATTCCTCAAGGATCTAAAAACCGGAATTGCCCTGGCCGCCGCCGGGGAGCACATCGTCGTGATGGGAGTGAAGCCGACCCGCGCCGAAACCGGATACGGATATGTCGAGGCCGGGAGCGTTTACAAGGGCGCGGTGACGCACGTCCGCCGCTTTCATGAGAAGCCGGAGAAGGCAATCGCCGAGCAGTTTCTTGCTGCCGGAAATTTCTATTGGAACAGCGGGATGTTCTTATGGTCGGCCAATACCCTGGTGAACGCCCTGCGTCAATATCTTCCGTCGACCGCGGAGCTGCTTGAAAAAATCGCCGCCACCTGGGGTACCCGCAAGTTTGAGGAAACGCTGCGCAAGCTCTATCCGAAATGCGAGGATAAGAGCGTGGATTACGGCATCCTCGAACCGCGCTCCAAGGGCGGAGAAGACGGCTCCAACATTTTTTGCATTCCCGCTGATTGGGGATGGAACGATCTCGGTTCCTGGGCTGCCCACTTTGAACATCGCATTGCTCAGGGCAAGTACAAGGACAACGTAATCTCCGGCAACGGCAGCTTCACGCTCGACGCGCATGGAAATTACTTTCACGCTCCCGGAAAATTTATCGCTGCGATTGGCGTGGAAGGCCTCGTCGTAGTGGACTCCGGCGACGCACTGCTCATTACCACCATCAAGCGGTCGCAGGATGTTGGTAAGATCGTAAAATACCTCGACCTGCAGAAGCAGTCGAAGCTTGCTTAATTCCGAAGGACTCCAAATGCAGCAGATCAAGTTCGGCACGGATGGATGGCGCGGTGTAATCGCCGATGACTACACGTATGAAAACGTCCGCCGTGTCGCCCACGCCATTGCAAACTATGTTCATCAGTATGAGGATCCGTCCAAGGGAATTCTGGTTGCTTATGACACGCGCTTCGGCTCCCGCCGCTTTGGCGAAATAACAGCCGAGGCCATTGCCAGCAGTGGTATTCGCGTGCAGATTGCGCGTAAGATTACGCCGACCCCGGCGCTCAGTTACATGGTGCGAGATCTTGGCGCCGCTGGAGGCGTCATGATCACCTCCAGCCACAATCCATGGAATTGGAATGGCGTGAAATTCAAAGCCAGCTTTGGCGGCTCAGCCACCCCGCCCATCATCAATAAAATCGAAGCGCTACTGGATACCAAGCCTGTCGAAGGCAAGGGCGGGTCAGTGGTGGAGGCGGACTTCAAGACCCGCTACATCGCCGCGGTCAAGGCGTTCGTCGATCTCAAACTCATTGCGCGAGCAAAACAGAAGTTCGCCATTGATGTGATGTACGGGGCGGGCCACGGCATCATCTCGGACATATTCAAGGAACTCGGCGTCCCTCATCTTGAGATTCACGGCGAGCCCAATCCGCTCTTCCCGGGTATGAATCCGGAGCCGATCCTGCCGCATTTAAGCGGCTTGCAGGATGCGGTAGTGGCCAATCATTGCGAAGCTGGACTCGCTACCGACGGCGATGCCGACCGCATCGCTGCAGTGGCCGAAGACGGCAGCTTTGTGGATGCCCACAAGTGTTTCGCGATTCTTCTCGAATGGTTGCTCAAGCGTAAACAGTGGCCCGGAGCGATCACCCGCGCCTTCAACACCACCAGAATGCTCGACCGAATCGCCAAGGCCTATGGACGTGAGCTGATTGAGCACGGCATCGGTTTCAAGTATGTGGCCGACACGGTGCTCAGCGGCAAGCAGGTGCTAATTGGTGGCGAGGAGTCGGGCGGCATCGGTATTCCGCGCTTTTTGCTTGAGCGCGATGGCACTTTGAATGCCCTTCTGTTGGCCAACGTGATGGCAGAAGAGGGCAAGACGATGGGCCAACTCGTCGAAGATCTACAGCAAAAATACGGACGACACTACTACGGACGGCGTGATCTGCGACTCACCGAAGAGGTGAAGCAGAGCGCGCTGCGCCGGGCCGCAGCCAAGCCACCAACGATAGGAAGATACAAAGTGCAGCGCATGGAGGACCTCGACGGTTTCAAGTTTTTCCTCGATGCGCCCACCAACGGCAACGGAGCGGAAGCATGGGTGCTGGTTCGCGGCTCCGGCACCGAACCCCTGCTGCGCGTTTATTGCGAAGCCGCAGCGCCGGAGATCGTGAGCGATATTCTGGATTCCGCCGTTGCATTCGTGCATGAGCGCGCCACAAACGCGTAATCGCCCGGGTAGCGGAAATCACGGGTGCCCATTCTAAATTCGCGTTCCTTCACTTGCGAGTTTAGGGTGGGGTTGTTGAGCTTGTCCCTGAATTTTCTTTTGGCTCTGGGGCTACCTTTCCCGAATCGTAAGCTTCCCCACGATTAACTCGTCAATCTCCATCCGCTTAACTCGCGCCGATCCAATTGCCACGCATCCGATTGCAACGGCTCCCACGGCGAGGGCGCCCAGGGCAAAAGCGCCGACGGCGATGGCTCCGATGACAGCCGAGCCTAATGCCGCTCTCCTAATTGCTTTCCGACTGCGTTTTTCACTGCTGCGACAGCGTCCTAACATGGTTTTCTCCTTACGTTTTCGAATTCAATTTTTTCCGCACCTGTTATCCTCGAAGAGTGAATAAAATGGTTTTCGCCAACCTCGTGCATCGCCCGCTGCGGACTCTGATCAGCGTCTTTGCAATTTCGATTGAAGTCACATTGATTCTGCTGATCGTGGGGCTGTGCATGAGCATGCTCAACGATAACGCCGACCGGCAAAAAGGCATCGGCTTTGATGTAATGGTGTCACCCCCGGGCTCCAGTTTCTTTACCGGCATTACCGGCGCTCCGGTCTCGGTCAAGGTTGCGGACGTACTGCGGAAAGTTCCGCATGTCACCGCCGTGGCTCCGATTGTGATGCACTTTATCACCGCGAAGAATCCCGAGGTCATCGACGGCATCGACCTGAATCCAGACTCGCCTAACGACTATGACAAGATGGGCCGCCCCTTCCGGTATATCGCTGGAGGCCCGTTCCAGGGGCCCTATGACATGATTGTCGACGACCTGTTCGCCGAGTCAAACCATGCCAAAGTTGGCGACCACTTCGAAGTGCTCAACCAGAGCTTTCGCGTCTGCGGCATCGTCGAGCACGGTAAGGGCGCGCGTCGTTATCTGCCGATTGAGACTCTGCAGGATCTGCTCGGTTCCGCAGGCAAGGCGAGCATGTTCTACGTCAGAACCGACAAACCAGAGAACGCCGCCGCCGTCGTGGCTGCCGTAAAAGAGGTTCCGGGCATGGAACAGTACGTTGCGCGCTCCCTGGCCGAGTACGCGTCTCTGATGACCGTGAACAACATCCCCTTCCTCGCGACCTTCTTCAATATCGTCATTGGAATCTCGCTGACCATCGGCTTCATCGTGATCTTCCAGTCCATGTATACTGCCGTGATGGAGCGTACCCGGGAGATTGGAATTCTCAAGTCGCTCGGAGCAACCCGCCTCTACATTCTCAACGTAGTCTTGCGTGAGTCTCTATTGCTGGCCATCGGAGGAGTCCTGCTGGGCCTGATTCTTACGGGATTTGCAAGTATGGCAATCAATTACAAGTTTCCGCTGCACCGCATGGTTTGGGATAGCCACTGGGTCTTGCGTGCGACCATCCTGGCCATCGTCGGCGCCCTGCTGGGCGGTTTGTATCCCGCGCTGAGAGCTGCACGGAAGGATCCGATCGAAGCCCTGGCCTACGAATAGGAATTGGACATGGAAATCATCAACATTAATTCTGGCACAATCCGGGGCATCCTCTCTGCGTGCCCAGCGGCTCCGCCAATGGTTGATTTCACATCGGATCCAACGGCCGGCGATTCCGAAGTTCCAGCGAGAAAGTAACGGTATGCCTCCTACGCCTGATCGCGATCGCAATTCAGAAAAAACATGGCGCAGGGTTCTGTCGTCGAAGGCGGCATCCCTGGTTCAGCAGCGCGAGGATCAGGTTCTGCTTGTTCTGTCTCTGCTGATTGGCGCATTGGCCGGGCTTGCTGTTGTTGCGTTCATCGTGCTCACCGAGCGTCTCGGGATGCGCCTCTATCCCGTTGGCAGTCCTGCTTGGCGACGCTTTCTAATGCCTGTGGCAGGTTCGCTGGCCATGGGCTATCTGCTGTATAAGTATTTTCCGGATGCCCGGGGCAGCGGCGTTCCTCAAACGAAGGCTGCTCTGTACGCACGCGATGGATACATCTCGCTGCGTACCGTGTTGGGCAAATTCGGCTGCACGGCCGCGACGCTTGCGAGCGGAATTCCGCTGGGCCGCGAGGGGCCTTCGGTTCAAGTGGGCGCTGGGATCGCCTCAGTCCTGGGCCGCCTGCTCGGATTGCGTCCGGAAAAGGTCAAAGCTCTCATACCTGTGGGAGCGGCCGCTGCTATCGCGGCGGCATTCAATACTCCAATGGCGGCTGTGCTTTTCGCCCTGGAGGAAGTAGTCGGCGATCTTCATGCGCCGGTGCTGGGATCCGTTGTGCTGGCATCCGCGACGTCCTGGGCAGTGTTGCGGCTACTTCTGGGCAACACCCCCTTGTTCCACGTTCCGCAGTATGAAATGGTTCACCCGCTCGAACTCGGCATCTATGCCGTGCTGGGAGTTGCCGGCGGATTTCTGTCGGTGGCCTTCACCAAACTCCTGCTCACGATGCGCAGGCGCTTCCTCCTGCTTCCGAGAAGTACGCGCTGGTGGCATCCGGTGGTGGGCGGGGTTACGGTTGGCATGATGGGCTGGTTCGTGCCGCAGGTTCTGGGCGTCGGGTACGGCTATGTTGGAGACGCGCTGCACGGAACCATGGCTCTGAAGTTGATGGTCCTGCTGGTGGTGCTCAAGCTGATTGCGATTACGACCAGTTATGCATCCGGCAACGCCGGCGGAATTTTCGGTCCGGCGCTGTTCCTTGGCGCGATGCTGGGAGGCGCGATTGGAACGGTGGCTCATCGCCTGCTGCCTGGCTACACGGCATCGCCCGGGGCTTACGCGCTGGTTGGCATGGGCGCGCTGTTTGCGGGCATCGTGCGCGCTCCCATGACCTCAGTGCTGATGATCTTTGAGATGACTCGGGACTACGCGGTCATCGTGCCATTGATGATCGCCAACCTGGCAAGTCTGTTCATTTCCCGGCGCTACCAGAAAGATCCCATCTATGAGGCTCTGGCGCATCAGGACGGCATTCATCTACCGAGCTCGGCGGTCCGCGAGGAAGCCCGCGGCCGTACCGTGCTCCAGGTGATGAGTAAGGCCACGGTGATCCTTCCGGTGGAGATGAGCGTTCTCGACGCAATAGAACAAACGCGCACGAGTCCGTTCCAAGCCTGGCTCGTGGAGGACGAAGGAAGCGTTGTTGGGATTTTGAGCCGCGCGACCCTTCATGAGGCCGCCGAAGACGGAAGGTCGGAAGAAAAACTTCTGAACCTGATTGAATCGCTGGACTTTCCCCACGTCCATGCAGACCACCCCCTACACCTGGCGTTGGAGCGCATGAGCAAAGCCCATATTGACTTTCTGCCGGTAGTGAATCGGGCAGATATCCACAAACTCGAAGGAGTTGTCACCCTGCGAGAGGTGTTGGATTCCTATGGCGTGGATACGACCGGTGGGGCATAAGAGACAAAGCGTTATGACTCGCCGGTGGTGAGGATACGCTCGATGCGACGGTCTGGGATAAGCCAAAGTAGCGCGATGAAGGCATAGGTGGACTGAGCTAGCCATGGCGTACGAACGCTGGCCGCGATTCCGGCCAAATAGAGTAGCGGGGAAAGCTTCCCCTTCCAATCACGGCCAATCGCTTTCTTAAGCAAAGAGGTCTGACCCTGCGCAGCGATAATGCAATGTTGCAGCAGCCAATAGGCGATCGCCGCCATAAGCAGCACGACGCCGTAGAGCGCCGACGGAGCAGGCGCAGTATGGTGTTCGCCGCCCCATCCCGTGGCAAAGGGAAACAGGGAGAGCCAGAACAGGAGATGGAGATTGGCCCAGAGCATGGCTCCCGTGACCCGGCGCGTAGCTTGCAGCAGGTGGTGGTGGTTGTTCCAATAGATGCCGACGTAAATGTAGCTGAGCACGTAGCTGAAGAAGGTGGGCACGAGTGGAACCAGCGCCTCCAGATTGTTCCCATGAGGCACTTTCATTTCTAACACCATGATGGTGATGATGATGGCGATCACGCCATCACTGAACGCCTCGAGGCGGCCTTTATTCATTCCCGTCTCCCTTACTAGGTGTAGATGCATCGCAGCATCGATTAGAGTCTGCCTTGATGCCGGGGCCGCGCCGCCGTACACTTCATTTATGCAGTCCCACGCGGGGCACTCTCACGCTCATCCACCTCTTACCGCACGGACGCTGCGCTTTGCCTTGGGATTTACACTGGCCTACATCATTCTGCTGGTGGTTGCGGGATTCCGGGCACACAGCCTGGCGCTGTTGTCTGAGGCCGGACACAATGTCTCCGACTTCTTTGCGCTTCTGCTTTCCTGGGTCGCGGCCTATCTAAGTGAACGCCCCGCCACCAGCACTAAAACCTATGGATGGCGTCGCGCTGGAGTTCTGGCCGCGTTCGTCAACGCCGTTACCCTGATCGTTATCGCCGTTCTGATCTTATATTCGGCCATTGAGCGTTTCTCCCATCCTGAACCGGTGCAGGCGGGATTGATGATGTGGGTCGCCGGAGCCGGTGTCCTGCTCAACGGAGCCATTACCATGCTGCTGCTTCGCGGCGGACACGACCTCAACGTGCGCTCGGTGCTCATTCATGAGATTGGAGATACGCTCTCCACGGCGGCGGTGATTGTGGGCGGCTGGATGATCCTTGCTTCGGGCCGTAGCTGGATCGACCCCGCACTTTCTATCGGCATCTCGGCCATGGTTTTGTGGTCATCGATCAGCATTGTGCGCGAGAGCCTGAATATTCTGCTGGAAGGCGCGCCAAGCGGCATGGAACTGGAGGCCATCGTCGCCGAGTTGTGCAAAGTGCCGGGAGTCCTGGATGTTCACGATCTGCACATCTGGAGCATTGGCAGTGACACCCATGCGCTCTCTTCGCACATCACGATTGCCGACATACCGCCTTCGGCCAGCAACGCCATCCTCGACGAAATACGCCAGAAGCTGGCCACCCGTCACCATATCCACCACACCACCATTCAGTTTGAGAGCGCCGACTGCGATCTGGCGCACGGTTGCATCATGCCCGTACCTCATAACCATCCGCATGATGCCTCCCATCTACCGGAACGAAATCCGCAGCCAGGAGGCCAGCAATGAGGAATCGATCCATGCGCATTGGTGCCGTCGCGATGTTCGCCGTTGTTTTCGCTCTCACGTTCACCGGATGCAAGTCCGAGTCTGCCATGCCACCCAGCCCAACCTCTCTGATCAATAACACTCGCGACCGGCTCAACCCGTTCCGATTCACGGTCGCAACCGATCCCACTTCGCCAAGTTCCAAGGGACCGATCATGCTCAAGGTTCACGTCATCGACGCGGCCAATCAACCCGCGGATGGGGTGATGCTCAATGCAGATGTCTCGATGGGGGGCATGGCCCAGCACCTCACCTTGAGCGGCAAGGGAGATGGCGATTACGAGACACAAATGAATCTGGAAATGCCTGGAAGTTGGGACTTGGATTTGACCGCCACCAAGGATGGCAAGACTAGCCGGCAACGGCTCAACATTGAGGTTGGCGGTTAAGAGAGGAATTACCTGGCGTTACGCAACTCGATTTGCCCAACCATGGTACGAACTTCGATCGTGGCACCGCCGCCATGGATGGCTCCTTCGGCGACAATGCTGCGCGGCCCGTATGCCGCGACTCCATTCGAAATTTTCAAGTCAGGAAACTCGCTCAGAATGTGGCGCGTCGGACTCTTCCCTGTCACCGCATGAATCCGGGCAGGAACCTTACTCGCAAAGTAGACCGTGATATCTCCCATGGTCGTCACCAGCTCCGATCCTTGCATGGGGCTGCGGTCGCCAACAAACTCTGCTGTAATCCGTCCCATACCAGTATGCGCGATCGCTCCCTGCGCTAGCTTCCAAAGTTCAATATTGCCCAGAGCCGTGCTTGCTACTACGACTCCGCGGGCCACACCGATACGAATATTGCCGCCACCGGTCTCAGCCGTAACCGCTCCGCCCATCTCTCCCAAGCTGATGTTTCCGCCGGCCGTTCGCACCAGCAAGGGGCCGGCGCAGCGGATGACTTCAATGTTTCCGCCGCCCGATTGTACGCGGCCCTGGGCAATTGCCTTCAGCCAGATATTTCCGCCGAGGGACGAAATCTCCAAGTCTCCCACGGAAGCATCGACGCGAATATCTCCCCCACCCGTGCGAATGAAAGAATCCCCCAGCCGGTGGTTGACCGTTACCGAGCCTCCCATGGTAACGGCGTGCAACAGGTCCGCTTCATCAAGCTCAATATCTCCGCCATGAGTCTGGAGATCGAGGTGGTTTACTTTTCCTTGGATTGCGATTCTGCCGGCCAATGTATCAACATGCACCGCCTCGGTTCCCGGGGCAATCTGAAGCACAAGCTCGGCACGGACCGTCAGGTCAATCGGACCTACGGTTTGGATCAGGATTTCACCTTTTGAGCGGCCCACACCGAGATGAAAATTCGCAAACTGCTTACGTGCGTCCGCCTCCGCCGGCTCCCGTGATCGTAACCGGAGGATGTAGGTACTGGACTTGGCGCCGCTGGTGACATGAACTGAGCCCACAAAGCGCGTTACTTGCAGAAATCTCTCGCTACCCAGCGGACCTGTGCTTTCTTGCAGCCATCCGTTGCCATCGCGCAAGACATGTTGCTCGCGCGGCTGGGCGAGTGCCGAAAGCGTCAACGCGAGGAGCAGAAGAACGCACCAGCCTCGCGCCCTCCCTTGGCCATTCTGGCAGCTCATCTACTCGGCATCCGTCGCCTGCGCGAGTACACGCGACGATTCCTGCCGGATGAATTCGTTCGGATCTTCTTTCGCCAACTGGGTCAAGGCCTGCCGGACGCTTGTGTCGTTCCGGACCTTTGCAAGTGCCTTGAGTGCGCCAGCGCGAACGCCGGGATTATTGTCATTCAGGAGCGACTCCAGCATGGCGTTGCGGACGCGGATGTCCTGCTTCACCATGGGCATCAACGCCTCTTCGGCCTTGAGACGGACCCCCGGATTGCTGTCAGAGCGCAGCGAATAAACCAGGCTCTCGCGCACCGCCGGATCGTCCGGTTTCTGCCGCAAAAGGTCCACGGAATCCATGCGAAGTCCGGAATTAGCCGTACTGCGCGAAGCCATCACCAGCAGCGCCTGGATCTGCGGATCGTTCACGGAACCCTGTACCGTCTCGGGAAGGGCCCGTTCGTAATCGATTCGGACGTGATCGCTGCCCGGCACCTGGACAATATTTCGAACGCCTGCAATCGACGCATCCTGCTGCTGCTCCAGCGAGAGCGAACCGCCGTGCAGCGATGCGCTCATGCGATACATGGTACCAAGACCGCCGCCAAACCCTACCAGAAAAATAACGGCGGCTAGAGCCGGCGAAAAACGTACCTGTCGCAGCAATGCCACCGGGTCCATCGTCCAATGCCAACCGCGTTTCTGCGATACGGTTTCCAATGCCTCCGAGAGTTGCACCCGGGCCGATGCCAGCAGATTCGGAGTCACTTCCAATTGCGGCAATCCGCTCATCTCTCCCTGAAATGCACTCATTTCCTCGAGTGCAACGGCGCAATCGGCGCAACGCTCGACGTGGCCTTCCAGTTCGTGACGCGCGTCATCGGCCAATTCCTTGTAGAGGTAGAGCGCGATATTTTCCCGTACCCAATCGCAATTCATGATTGCCTGCTTTACTTCGTTACTTCAGGTCGGCCAAGGCCGCCCTTAACTTCTGAGTCGCGCGAAACAACGTGTTCTTCGCCGTCTCTTCCGATGTGTTCAGGACTTCGCCAATGGTGCGCAGCTTAAGTCCCTGATAGTGCTTCATTTCAAATACCATGCGTTCGCGCGGATTCAACTTAGTCAAGGCGCGGGCGATTCGCTTGCCTAATTCCCGCCGCATCAGGTCCTGCTCGGGACTCGCCCCGGAGCGTTCATCCGGAAGCTGCTCCAACAGGTCGAACTCTTCACCTTCCGAACTGACCCGCACCGGAGAATCTTCTTTGCGGACCTGCTTGCGCCTTAAATAATCCATGCACAAGTTGGAGACGATCCGGTAAATCCACGTGTAAAAAGAACACTCGAAGCGGAAGCTGCCCAAGTTTCGGTACACCTTCAGGAACGCTTCCTGGTAAATATCCTTCGCCTCATGCTCGGAACCGGTCAGGTGCAGCGCCAATCGCAACACAGGCTCGTCATATTGGCGGACCAGTTCTTCAAACGCAGCTTGGTCTCCCTGCTGCGCCGCACGAATCAATTCGGCGTCATTTATCCGGCTCGGGCTCTGCCCCATGCTTTCCTTTGGGGTCTGCCGCCTTGACCGTCGCCATCCGATTCGGATTCCGCCCGTCAGGCAGAATACGTCGCTCACATGGTTGGACGGTGCAAAGCTCAGTCCGTTAGCAATCTATTTTGCAATCCTAAACGCAGAAAGGCCAGCGTCTTCAGACGCCAGCCTCCGGCAGAACCCTTTTTAGCCGCACCTTACACGGGCTGTTCGTCGCTTCCCTGCTTGGTGATGGTGATTTTAATTTGCACGGTGACTTCCTTGTGCAGCTTGATTGGCACGTTGAACTCGCCCAATGCCTTGAGCGGTTGATCCAGTTCAATCTTGCGGCGGTCGATGTTGAAACCGCGGCCTTCCAACTCGTGCGCAATGTCGACCGAAGTAACCGAGCCGAACAATGAGTCGTGTTCTCCAGCCTTACGGGTAAAGTGCAGGCTCACGCCTTCGAACTGCTTGGCCAACAGCTCTGCATCGCCTTTTTCCTTAGCCAGCTTGCGTACCGACGAGGCCTTCATCTGCACGATGACGGACTTGTTCGCTTTGGTCGCTTCCACGGCGAGCTTCTTTGGCAGCAGGAAGTTGCGGCCATAACCTTCGGCCACTTCCACAACTTCGCCGCGCACGCCCAGCTTGGCTACATCTTCTTTCAGAATGACTTCCATAACTCAATCCCTCTCTAATCTCAGCCTTGCGTCTCAGCCTTGCGGGTTAGCGGCCGGCCGCGAAAGGCAGCAGAGCGATGTTTCGCGCTTGCTTGATGGCTTCGGTGACGCGGCGCTGGTGAGGCGTGCAAACACCCGTCAGACGGCGAGGAACGATCTTGCCACTCTCCGCAACAAAGCCCGAAAGCAGACGCACGTCCTTGTAATTAATGCTGTCGATCTTCTCGGTGCAGAACTTGCAGACCTTCTTGCGCCGGAAAAACTTGCGTCCGCCGTCGCGGCCATTGCCGCCGGGACGTCCACCACCGCCCTGCCGCGGTCCCGAGGAAGAACGGGGACCGGAGGGACGTGCGCCAGCCTCGGGCGCCGCTCCTTCGGAGGTTGTCTGTTTAGTGCTTTCGTCTGCCATAACTCTCCTTGTTGGCGCCGGAGGCGCCTGATCTTTCGCCATCGTTTACCGCGAGTGTCGAGCGCGAAGATGCTTCGCGCAATGCCCGTCGCAGGCTGCTGCTTAAACCGTTGCCGGAGGAACTTCGATCCGGGTCTCGTCCGCATTTTCAGCCGGAACTTCGGCTGGAAGCTCGGTCGATACTGGAGCTGCGGCTGGGGCCGCGGCCTCAGCTGCCGCTGCAGCCTCGGCTGCCTGAGTTGCTAGAGCTGCGGCGTTCTCCGCCGCCTGAGCTGCGGCTGCCGCTGCAGCCTGGCCCTGCGTTCCCTGGCCCTTCATTTTCGCGTCACGCAACTTCTTGACCTTCGCCAGACGCTTCTCTTCTTCGTCGGTGCGAATGGTAATGAACTTAATCACAAGCTCCTGAACCCGCAGGCGGCGCTCCAACTCTTTCAGCACCGAACCCGGACCCTCCACAAAGGCCAGAATGTAGATACCATCCTGAAACTTCTTCACCGTGTAAGCCAGGCGGCGTTTGCCCATGCGCTCAAAACCGGTCACCTTGCCACCGGTGGCGGCAACATTGGTCTCCATCGTCTGGAGAAGGCGATCCATATCCTCCTCGGGTGTATCAGGACGAAGGATAAACATCACTTCATATTTACGATCCATCTGTTCTCTCCTGGGCTGCGCTGGCGCTGGCCCTGAATCCTTATTCCGCTTGCCCGGCTTCGTCCACTTTCTGATTAAACCGGTTCATCGCGGCTGACGCTCCAAGCGTCAAAATCATTCGAACCGCTTCACTACTTGCGTCCAGAGCCTCGTCGGCCAATGGCAATTGTGCTTTCCGCATCGGCGACAGCAGATAATCCTTGCCGTTCGTCAGCTTGTACTCCGGCGCAACTCCAAGACGGACTCGCAAAAATTCCTGCGAACCACCAAGGCAGGCGATGATGGACCTCATCCCGTTGTGTCCGCCCGCGCTGCCGCGCTCGCGAACCCGAATGCTGCCGAACGGAAGAGCCAGGTCGTCATAGAGCACGATCAGGTCTTTTGCTGGATCCACCTCATAACGTTCCAGCAAATCCCCGACAGACTCGCCGCTGAGGTTCATGTAGGTTTCAGGCTTGGCCAGCAACACTGACTGCCCTTCTACAATCGCCCTTGCCGTAACTGCCTTGCAGTGGCGGTTCGCAACTTTCACTCCGCATTGCTCGGCGATGCGATCAATCGCCAAAAACCCCATGTTGTGCGGTGTGAACTGGTACTCGATGCCCGGGTTTCCGAGCCCGACAATCAGTTTCACCGTGCAGCCTCTCCCATCGCCGCGGAATCATGCAGCTACGCCGCATGATTCCACGGCGGCAGTTATTTCTTCTTTGTTTCCTTGGCGTCCTTCGCATCTTTGGCGTCTGGCTCCACGTCTGTCTTGCCCTTCTTGATGACTTCGGGCTCGGCAGTAGCGGCAGCAACAGTCTCGTCCAACGGGGTGGCGACTACCTCTTCCTTCACATAGGTGATATGCACAACCAGCGCATCCGGATCGCTCAAGTACTTCACCGATGCGGTCTGCGGCAGGTCGGCAACGCGAATTGCGTCGCCCTGACCCAACTCGGTCACGTCCACTGTAATGTGGCTCGGGATGTCCGCTGGCAGGCACTCAATCTGGATTTCGCGCAGCACCAGATCCAGCAGTCCACCTTCTTCCTTGGCGCCCTTGGCCTCGCCCACGGTGCGAATCGGAACCGACAGACGCATTTTCTGATCCATCGCGATGCGCTTGAGGTCAACGTGCAGCAGGCTGCCCTTCAGGGGTTCGTATTGCCAATCCACAACCATCGCCTTGGCCTGTTCGCCCTCAAGACTGATATCGAAGATCGTGTTGTGCCCCGAAGCCGAACGCAGAATCTTCAGAATCTGTTTCGGATCCACGGCGATTGCGTGGGGTTCTTTCCTGGCGCCGTATAACACCGCCGGAATCATTCCGGTGGTGCGCAAACGGCGCGCGGCATTCTTATCGGAAGCCTCACGCAGCTTTGCTTCCACTATGTTTGTTGCAGTTGCGGTTGCCATCAGTCCGTTCCTTCTACGTCTGGGTTCACGTCGAAGCTTCGGCGCACTCCATGCGCACCAGAGCTTAGTTAAACAACTTGCTCACCGAGGTCTCTTCGTGGATCGACTGGATCGCACGTGCGATAAGACCGGCAATCGAAAGCACCTTAATCTTCGGTTCCTTCTGTCCCGCCTCGCTCAGCGGAATTGTGTTGGTAACAACCAGTTCCTTCAAATTCGACTTGGAAATTCGCTCCAATGCCGGACCGGAAAGTACTGCATGAGAGGCGCAGGCAGACACCGAAATCGCGCCTTTGTCCAGCAGGGCCTGCACGGTTTTCACCAGGGTTCCCGCCGTGTCCACAATATCGTCAAGAATCAGGCAATTGCGGTCGCGCACATCACCGATCACATGCATGATTTCCGCTACGTTCATCTCCGTGCGGCGTTTGTCCACAATCGCCATCGGAGCATCCATTTTCTTTGCAAAGAATCGGGCGCGCTCTACGCCGCCGGCGTCAGGAGAAACCACCGTCAGGTTCGGCATGTTCAGCTTGCGGAAATGATCTACGAGCACCGGTGAAGCAAACAGGTGATCCACTGGAATGTTGAAGAATCCCTGAATCTGCGGTGCATGCAGATCAACCACCAGCGCGCGATTGGCTCCCGCAGTGGTTAAAATATCCGCCACCAGCTTGGAACTGATCGGAACGCGAGGCTTGTCCTTGCGATCTTGCCGGGCATAACCAAAATAAGGAATCACCACCGTGATGCGCCGCGCCGATGCACGCTTCAGCGCATCGATGATCAGGAGCAATTGCACCAGGTTATGCGAGACCGGATCGCAGGTAGGCTGAATGACAAAGACATCCGAGCCGCGCACATTCTCCAGAATCTGTACATAAACTTCGCCATCGGAGAACTGCGTAAGAAATGTCTGCCCCACTGGAAGGCCAAGAAAATCGCAAACCTCTTTGGCGAGTCCAGGATTCGCCGTGCCGCAGAAGATTCGTAACTTATCGTCGCGGCGAGTCTGCACCGGTTTCTTCTCGGTTTTTGGTTCGGCGGATTTTGCAGGAGTGACTGATCCTGTTTCAGGCGCCATCTGTGTTGCCTCGGAGGCTGCTATTAGAACGCTCGGGTTGGCTACTGCTTCCATCGCTATCTCCGCTATCGGGACTGGTTGATCCCCGCATGAATGGCGTGAAACCTCAAGTTGGCCGGCGCGCAAAAGCACACGCAGCACACCTTCTAAAATCGGTACAGCGTTTAACTTCTATTCCGGACCTGGAAATCTGGCTGGGCGGCCAGGATTCGAACCTGGACGAAGTGCTCCAAAGGCACTTGACCTACCATTAGTCTACCGCCCAGTGAAAACAAGACTCGCCGAATCACTTCTTCTCAAACATCTGCGCGCGATACTTATCTCGCGGCAGTGTTTCCGTGACGATGGCTGCCAATCCTTCCGCGCTCATCCGTTCGGCTGCCCGCGCCGCACGCTCACGAGTACGGAACAAACCGTACATCGCCGAGCCTGATCCAGAGAGCGAAGCATAATCGGCGCCTTCGCGCTCAAGTACTCGCTTCACGTCACGTAATTCGGGATATTGAGGAAACACGACTCTTTCGAAATCGTTTTCTATCCCGGCTCGGACGAGGTCGAGAAGCGGAGTCTCGGCCCGGTTCCCGACATTATCGACAGGAACACCGGATGCATTATTCAGGTGACTCAACCACTCAAATGCTGATCGGTTGAACTTAGATAGTGTAACGGAGCCATTGGGGGGCGTCAACTTCCAAACCTTGGCTTCGCTTTCCACAAAGGCGTCCCAGTCGCGAAAAGCCTGCGGGGTGGAGACGGCAACCTCGGGTATGACCACCACGCAGGCAATCGCAGGCAGATCCTCCAGGGGATAGATTTGCTCGCCCCGGCCGAGTCCAAGTACGGTGCCGCCCAGTAGAAATAACGGGAGATCCGAGCCTACTTCGGCCGCAATCCGAAGGCGGTCATCGGCAGGGAGTGGCTCTTTCAACTCGCGTTCGAGAGCAAACATGGTGGCCACCGCATTCGATGAGCCGGCGCCGAGCCCGCCCTGTACGGGAAGATTCTTCTCGATCGTGATTGTAACCTTGGCACGCTGCTTCCAGTGGTGCAACATGTGATCCGCAACGCGATAGCAGGTGTTGCTCTCATCGCATGGTACGCGGGGATTCTTGCAACGAATTTCGATTCCGTTACCGCGCGCAGCCTCCACCTTGATTACGTCGTGGAGGGCGATCGTCTGGTAGATCGTCTCCAGGACATGGAAGTGGTCGGATCGTTGCCCGCCAATCGCCAGACCGAGGTTGATTTTCGCAAACGAGCGTACGGTAACTGCCATTCCCTGATTCTACTCGCCCCGTCGCGACAAAGCTGAAATGCTTTACCGGCCGCGTAAACGCAGGGCCAAGTAGTAATCGGGAGCTGGAATCGGTGTGGTTCGCAGGCCGATCCCAGCTCACTTCAGGCCAGTTGCATCCGAGGTTAAGATTTTTCCAGGCGGATGCTAACGATCTGAAATCCGATTCGTCTAACAGGCATAAGTAGACCTCCTATTGCACCGCATTGAGGCGTGGATTGAATCCGCGTCTCACTTTTTTGCGCCCTTTTATCTCGCAAGCAGTTGCGCAAAAAGCAGGGCTGAATAGGTAGTGAGTGCGCGCCGTGGAGGCTTCATCTATCATGAAAACGTAGAGGAAAGCGGTCCCGCGAAATGCGCGGACAGAAAGTGGCGATGAAACTTGCTACCGTGCTTACATTGCTTTTAGTTCCGGCGATTCTGTGGGCCGGAGACACCAGCGCGCTGCGGCCTCCGAAGGGCGCAATCGTGGCGCTAGTTGCGTTTGAAGATCTGCAATGTCCCGACTGCGCAAACGCTGAAGCGCTTTTGCTGGAAGCAGCATCTAAGTATTCGATACCGCTGGTGCGGAAGGACTTTCCTCTGCCCATGCATAACTGGAGCTTTGAGGCTCACGTAATCGCGCGGTACTTTGATACGCAGAGAGACCCAAAAACCGTCGCGAGTCCCGGTAACAATACGATTCCGTTGGGAGAGCAGTTCCGGCGCTGGGTGTATGCCAACCAGGATTCGATCAACAAGCAAAACCTGCGCGGCATGGCCGAGCGATTTGCCGATCAACATAACCTTGAACTGCCGGTAAATTACGATCCAAGGGGCGAGTTGAAGAAACTGGTACTGGCCGACTATGCATTGGCCCAACAGGTGGGAGTCATTCACACGCCGACCGTGTTTGTGGTAAGCGTAAGCCAACGCGGAGCGCCGTTTGTGGAGACCCTGGACCGGACGAGGCTATTTGCGATGATCGAACAAATGCAAGCAAAGAACTAAAGCACTCATACGGAGATCGAAAGGATTAGAAACGATGAAGACGAAGATGGCTGTGCTGGTTGCAGTGGTGGCGTTGATGTTTACCGGAGCGTTCGCGGCCGATACGAGCGCGTTGCATCCTCCTGCCGGAAGCCGGATTGCGTTGGTGGTTTTCGAGGACCTTGAGTGTCCAGCGTGCGCCAAGGCCGACCCTCTGCTGACGCAGGCGGAGCGCAATTACGGCATACCGCTGGTGCGCCATGACTTTATCCTTCCGCAGCACAACTGGAGCCAGCAAGCCCACATCATGGCGCGGTACTTCGACACCCAATCGTTACAACTTGGCGAGGCGTTCCGGCAGTACATCTTTGCCAACCAGAATGGAGTTTACAAGACGAACCTGCGGAATTGGGCAGAGAAGTTCGCTTCGGAACACCACACGGCGCTGCCCCAGTTCTACGACCCAAGCGGTGAGCTGCAACGTAAAGTAATGGCCGACACAAAACTCGGAGCGGCAACGGGAGTACACCAGACTCCGACCATCTACGTGGTGAGCAATTCGCCGCAAGTACCGCCCGAGGAAGTAACGGACCAGAACAAGCTGTTCGAGACCATCGAAAAGGTGAAGGCGGCGCTGGGACCGGCTCCGGCAGTTAAGAGCGCAAAGGTTACGAAGAAGAAGTAAACATCGTGCATGGGACAGCAAAAGGCCACTTTGCGGTGGCCTTTTGCATTGGGAAAAGTCTCGCAAAAAGTAAGGTTGCGACGGAGTCCTCTCGGGCAGGTTTTTATCGCGAATCGCTCCGCTACTTCTGGTTTGCAAACTCGCTGCGGTGGCGGCTGTAGCCGATGTAGATCAACAAGCCTAGTCCGAGCCAGACGAAGAATCGAATCCATGTGATGACGGTGAGGCCCGTCATGAGTCCTCCGCAAAGAAGCACGGAGATGATGGGAAACCATGGCACGAAGGGAACCTTGAATCCTCTGGGGCGCTCCGGCTGGGTGCGGCGGAGAAAGATCACTCCCATGGAGACCAGGACGAAGGCGAAAAGGGTTCCGATATTGGAGAGATCGGCGGCGTCTCCGATATCGACCAGTCCAGAGGGCAAGCCAACCGCAAGACCGGCGATCCAGGTGGACCAGTGCGGAGTCTTGAATCTGGCGTGGATGCGGGAGAAGAACTGCGGCAACAGACCGTCTCGCGACATGGCGAACCAGATGCGGGTTTGTCCATATTGGAAGACCAGCAACGAACTCAACATGCCCATAAGCGCCCCGATGATGATGACCGAGCGCCAGATGGGGCGGGCTCCGAGTTGCTGCAGGGCGTAAGCCACTGGAGCTTCGGCGGCAGCGCCTTCGCCGAAGACCGAATATTTCATCATACCGAGCAGGACCAACGCCACGCCTACATAGAGGATGGTGCAGACGATGAGCGAGGCGATGATGCCGAAGGGAATATCCTTTTGTGGATTCTTCGACTCCTCGGCCGCCGTGGAGACCGAATCAAATCCGATGTAGGTGAAGAAAACGATTGCGCCGCCGGTAAGCACGCCGCTGAATCCTGAGGGCGCGAAAGGAACCCAATTGGATTTGTGTACCAGGCTGCCGCCGACCACGAGGAACAGGGCGATGGCCGCGATCTTGATGGCCACCATGGCGTTATTAACCTTGGCGGATTCACGCACGCCGCGCACCAGCAGCCAGCTCAAGATCATGACCACGAGGAAGGCGGGGACGTTGAAGTACGCCCCGGTCCATTTTCCGTCAGCCCAGACCGGCGACGACCAGTGTTCGGGCAGCACGAGTCCAAATTGCGCGAGTTGGGCTTTGAGGTACCCTGCAAAGCCGACGCAGACGGCGACATTGCTGACAGCGTATTCGAGGATGAGATCCCAACCAATGATCCAGGCGAAGATTTCACCGAGGGTAGCGTAGCTGTAGGTGTAAGCCGAACCCGCAATGGGAATCATCGAAGCTAGTTCGGCGTAGCAGAGTCCGGCGAAGGAGCAGGCAATGGCGACCAGAATGAACGAGATGGCGATGGCCGGACCGGCAGCGGGGCGGCCATGCATGAGCGCACCATGCACATTGCCGTGGCTCATGAGATTCCACAGGATGTCCATGACCTGGGCGTGGAAGATGGAGGGCGCTTCGAAATGTTCGCCAGCCGCAGCGGTGCCAGTCAGAACGAAGATACCCGAGCCGATGATCGCGCCGATTCCGAGCGCGGTCAGCGACCAGGGCCCGAGCGTTTTCTTGAGCTGGTGGCCGGGTTCGGATGCCTCCGCGATGAGCTTGTCGATGGACTTACGGGCAAAAAGTTGACTCGCCAGCGGATTGCTCCTGCTTCCCCGGCCTGCGAATCAAACTGGGGATATATGTGGAATGTTCCAGAGTGACATGATAACAAGCAAAACGGCCACGACATACGCGAAAACTATCTGCGTAAGGCGTGGCCGTTGGAATCAGTGGAGCGCGGAACGGGATCAGGAACAAGAAACCTAGCGCTTGGAGGTGCCGCGAAGTGCCTTCTTGACCTTTTGTTTGGCTGCGCCGCGTTCGTGGGTTCGGGCGGCCTTGGGAGCGGCCTTCTTGCGCGCTGCGCGTTTTTTCGCCTTGCGTTCTTCTTTCGGTAGAGCAGTTGTATTGGGCATTTTCTCGTTTTCCTTTGCGAATAATTTCTGCGCGTGTGCGCCTAAGCCTTGACGAGCTGGGCGTACTTTTCGACAAGCTTTTTCAAGCCGTGACTGTGAAATTGTACAGTAATCTTGGCATCTTCCCCATCGCCTTCTCGATGATAGACCACTCCTTCGCCATATTTCGGGTGGCGGACACGGTCTCCTTTGCGCAATCCACGGCCCCCGGAAGGCTTATCGAGGTTCATTTCGGGGCGGGAAAATTTCTTGCCTCGCGAGGCGAAAAAGTCCGCGATGTTGTCAATGGAGTTGTAAGCCTGACCGGTGTAAGTGGTCTTGGGCGCGCTCTTGGGATGTGAACGGTTGTCCCACGTGACGGCAGACTGATCCTCGTTCTCGTAGTCGTAATGGACTGAGCCGTACTCCTGAAAGCGCGGCGTGGAGCCCTTGATTTTTCCCGGCGACCCGACATCCTCAAGCAGTTCAATCGGAATCTCCTCGAGAAATCGCGAAGGGGTTGAAGGCTCCGGCGTGTCAGTGCCGTAGCGCCGGCGGTAGTGGGCGCGGCTCACGATGAGCGTATCCATCGCCCGAGTCATGCCCACGTAGCAGAGGCGGCGCTCCTCCTCGATTTCAGTAGGCGAAAGCAGGGTGCGCGAATGCGGGAACAGACCCTCCTCCATGCCTACCAGGAAGACCAGAGGGAATTCCAGACCCTTGGCGGCGTGCAGAGTCATCAGCGTGATCTGCTGCGATTCGTCGAACTGATCGACGTCGCTGACCAGCGCGGCGTGGTCGAGGAAGTCGCTGATGCTTTCGCCGCGATCCCGCGAATCCATAGCAGCGTTTACCAGTTCGCGAAGATTTTCAATACGCGCCTGCGCGTCTGGAGTGTCCTCGGCCTCAAGAAGTTGAATGTATTTGGTGCGGTCGATGAGGAACTTGAGCACCTCGGCGGTAGAAACTTTTTGCTCAGGCCCGGGTGCGGCATCCTCAGCCAGCTCATCGGGCGAAAACGCGGTGGCATCGGAACCCGGAACAATGTCTGCGGCTTCTCCCTCTGTGCCAAAATCGCTGACGTCGAAGCTGTCATCGGCGTCGCCAAAATCGAAACCATGCTGGGCGTCGAGTTCGGCTTCCTGTTCTGGAGCGGCTACGCCTGGGTGGCCCATCGCCGCCCCATTGTTGTCCGAATGTGAAGAAACTCCATCCGCCGCGGCGGTAGCGTTCATATGCTCGGCAAAATCGCCGTAAACCATTGCTCGTGCGTCGCAAATGAGATCCCGGAAGCCAGCCAGCGCGGCACAAGCGCGGGCAGGCAACAGCCGCTGATCGATGACCTGCTGCATGGCTCCCCAGAGCGGGAGATTGGTTTCCAGGGCCACGCGCTCGACGGTTTCCATGGTGGTCTTTCCTATGCCGCGCACGGGAGTGTTCACCACACGCATCAGGGCCACGGAGTCGTCAGGATTGAGGATGAGCTTCAGGTAAGAGATCATGTCCTTGATCTCCGCGCGCTCGTAAAAGCTGAAGCCTCCAACAACGTTGTAATTCAGGTTGTAGCGGCGCAACGCCTCTTCCAGCAGGCGCGACTGCGAGTTGGTGCGGTAGAGAATCGCCGACTTATTCTCAGCGCCTTCTCGGGCTCGCTCGCGTGCCCACTTCGAGATGAAATCGGCGGCAAACAGCGCCTCGTTTTCGCCGTCAGGCGCATCGTAAAAACCGATCTTGCTGCCGCCCTCGCGCGCCGTCCAAAGAGTCTTGCCCTTGCGCTGCAGATTATTGGCGACCACGGCCGAGGCAGCCTGCAAGATGGGCTGGGTGGATCGGTAATTCTGCTCGAGGCGGATGATTTTGGCTTCGGGAAAATTCTTTTCGAAATCGAGGATGTTGTTAATGTCAGCCCCGCGCCAGGAGTAGATCGACTGATCCTCGTCGCCAACGGCGCACAGGTTATGGTGGGTTCCGGCGAGGGCGCACATGATTTCATACTGCGGGCGGTTGGTGTCCTGATACTCATCTACGAGCATGTACTGATAGCGGCGCTGATATTTTTCGCGCGTGGCCTGATCGCCCTTGAGCAGTCGAACGCTTTCCAAGAGCAGATCGTCGAAGTCGAGGGCATTGGCCTTGAGCAGCTCGTCTTTGTAAACCTTGTAGATGTGCGCAATGCGCTCCATCTTGGGCTCGGCGGAGTTCAGGTACATCTCCTGCGGGTCTTGCATGTGGTTCTTGGCCGAAGAGATGAGCGACAAAACGCTGCGCGGAGTGAGCTTTTTATCGTCGATACCGAGGCGCTTGATCGCTGTCTTGACGACCTGCTGCTGGTCGGCCTCGTCATAGATGACGAAGTCGCGGGTGTAGCCCTTACCGTTGACCTGCAGCGCGTTAATATCCCGCCGCAGCATGCGCACGCAGAACGAGTGAAAGGTGCTGATGGCGGGCTTGGCGAGGGAGTGCTGTCCAATGAGCTGATTGACGCGCTCAGCCATCTCGGCGGCGGCTTTGTTGGTGAAAGTGACGGCCAGAATGCGGTCGGGCTGCACGTTTTCATGCTCGACCAGGTAGGCGATGCGATAGGTGATGACACGCGTTTTACCCGAACCGGCTCCGGCCAGAATGAGCACGGGGCCACGCACGGTTTCGACCGCTTCACGCTGTTGCGGATTGAGCTTTGAGAGAAAGTCCATGAGAAGAAAGGGGCCAAGAAAAGAGTAACAGGTTTGAGGGAGGCTGCGAACCGACACGGCTTTCCGCATTCGGGCGGCAATACGGCTCAGGCTGGATGGGGCGACAAAAGTCTTGCCAACGCAAAAAAATGGCTCGTGCCGTACATTGTTTCTGCGGCGGCTGTCGAGGCCAGAGTAAAGGTACGTTAGCGTGGCGGAAAAATCAAAACTGGGAAAACACCGAGCTGGTACTGGAGATCGCTGCGGAACCCTTGCTCCGCGACCAGTTGAGGCAGGTCGCAATTGGCAGCGGTAATGACGCGCACGTCCACCGGTGGTGCACGACTGCTTCCGACACGGTCAATCTCCCGCCAATATTGCCGGTTAGAACTCAATTCCGGGCTGCCGGCTATCTTGCCATTACCAGGCTCAACGAAGTGGCGCTAAACAGGGGGCTGCTGGGCGTGCAGCGACTGGTGATAGGGATAGTGCGAGCAGGATATCTGCCGTATAATTGCGCCCATGAATGCGACCAGCACGATATCCAGCGACGCGTGCAAGATGCGCGACGTCGCCCGCCAGATCTTTCAGCACGCAGTCGAGGAGAGCAGTATCGAACGCGGGTTCGCTCGCGACTTCCATTATGAACGGGGCGTTCTTAGACTAGGCGAAAACGTCTATGACCTTGGCACATTCTCCAAGGCCTTCGTGGTTGCTATTGGCAAAGGGGCTCACACCAGTTTAGAGGCCCTGATATCACGCGTGGGAACCGGTGCGGGGCTGACGGGAATTGTGTGCGCGCCCACGCTTCCCGTAGTTCCGGTACCAGGGTTCCGCTACTTCGAGGGTGGCCATCCCATGCCCAACCATGAATCGATGCGCGGCGCCGAAGCCGTGCTTCAGGCCCTGGAGCCACTGGATGAGCACTCGCTGGTCGTCTACTTGATGAGCGGCGGCGGCTCGGCAATTTTTGAAAAACCGATCAGCGGCATCTCCTTCGAAGATCTCGTGCAGACCTACCGTGCACTTGTGCACTCCGGCGCTCCGATTGCCCTGATCAACGCGGTGCGCAAACATCTCTCCGCCGTCAAGGGCGGACGGGCAGCGGTGGCCGCTGCACCGGCGCACCAGCTCTCAATCATGATTTCTGACGTACCGGACAACGCACTGGATTCCCTCGCCAGCGGACCGACGATGCCGGATAGCAGCACCATCGCGCAGTGTTATGAAATTGTGGAGAAGTATGACCTGCTGCCGAAGCTGCCACAGAGCGTGCGCGATCTATTCCTGTCGCACGGGCTGAAGGAGACTCCGAAGGCAGGCGACCCACTTTTTGATCGCGCGCGCTGGTGGCCGATGCTCTCCAATGTCACGGCGCAGAAGGCTGCGTCCGAGCGTGCAAAGGCGAATGGATTCGCCGTACATATCGATAACTCATGCGACGACTGGGATTACCGCAAGGCCGCCGATTACCTACTGGAACGGGTGCGCGAGCTGCGCAAGAGCGAGTCTCGCGTGTGCCTGATCTCGGGCGGCGAAGTCACGGTGACTATTGATGGTAATCCCGGGGCGGGCGGACGCAACCAACAATTCGCGCTGTACTGCGCCCAACGGATTCAGGGTGAAAACATCACCGTGCTCAGCGCTGGCACCGACGGTATTGATGGCGCCAGTCCGGCTGCCGGCTCCGTGGCGGACGGAACGACGATCACGCGCGCCATCTCAAAGGGATTGAATCCCGAGGCAGCGTACAAGGGCTTTGATGCCTACCCATTGTTTGACGCGCTGGGCGACACGATCATGACTGGATATACGGGCACCAACGTGCGCGACGTGCGCGCGCTGCTGGCATGGTGATCAAAGAAAGGCGCTCATGATGCAGGGATGCGGGAGGCTTTCGATGGAGCCTCCCGCGTTCGTCCGCCGCCGCTGCACTTGGCATGGCTGCGAACTTTTTGTTTCCATCTTCCGTCGCGAATCCATACTCAGTACAAACACTTAGTTTGATTGTTACTTTTGTAACGGCCAACTACCTCCGATTGCCGAAATCCCCAAAAGTTACCTTCGTAATTTTCGACGAATAGACCGAGTAGCCGATGATCCCAGTTAGTAAGGAGAATCACCGTGCTACTCACAGCAAGTCGTTTGCGGCGCAATGCCATCCATATAGTCGTTCTGCTCACAGCGTTCCTGTTGCTTCCGGTTTGTGCCGGAGCGCAAACGCAGTTGGATGAATACAGCGGCGTCGCCAACGCTTCCTGTCCAGGAGGAGCACGGGGAAACTTCTACACCGAGAAGATGGGCAATCATTGGGTCTATTGCGATCCCCTGGGACACCCTTACATCCATCGCGGCGTTTACTACATCGGTTACGGAGATTCACACACCGAATCTCCGTTCATTCCTGAATCATGGGACGCGGCGACCGCGAACAAGTACCCCGGTGCCGAAGCTCAGAATAATATGGCCGTCGAGCGCATTCGATCCTGGGGATTCAACGGCATTGGGCCGGGCGGATACCGGATGGCCTATGCCTTTGATCCCTATGGCCCCATAGTTGCGCCGCCTACTCCTTTTATTAACTACTTTGGAGCGAATGCGCATGTCACGTGCGAACAACGGTCTAGTTGTAAGAATGTCTGGTATCTCTACGATACAACGATTGGGACCGGATCGAACCTTCATCTGACCGATGTCTACGATCCCAACTACGCCGGCGTGGTCATGAACGCATACGCGAATGATTGCAACCTTTCATCGAACGGATCCAGCGCATGTTATTCGCCATCCACGGCATCTAACACCCCGTATTTTATTGGCGGGGTTGCCGGGGACAGCGACTACTTTACTGGATTCGAAGCGGGCGTGGACTTCCAGACCTCGCCTGCGGGCAAATCCTTCGATCACGCTGGATGGATCATTCTGAACTCTGCCCCGCGACAGACGATGAATCCCTTCTCTACTCCGGTGACACCCTTTACCGACACTGCCAATCACAGCAAAGCCCAGCTCGCGCAGTTCTTGCAGAATGAGTACGGAACAATTCAAGCTTTGAATACAGCTTGGGGCAGCTCCTATACAACCTTCGGCTCCAGCGGATCACAAGTAACCGGCGAGGTGACTGGCGTCTCCGGTAGCGGCGGCAGCGTAAACTTCACCTTGAAACACGCTAATCTCGATAGGCTCTCCGTTCTTATAATGATAGGTGGCACCGTAGCCGGCGGGGATGACGGGAACTCAAACTTGATTGGCAGCGGAATCTCCAGCGGAACGATTAACTACGCAACGGGACAAGTCAACCTCACCTCAGGCCTTACTGGTTCTGTTACCGTGAGCTACTATTACAACGGCTTCCGTAACGGCGGAACCGGCTTGCTGGATAACTATTCGCCGCGCCTATCGACCTCCCCTTACACCTCTACTTCTCCTGATTCCTGGGGAACCCAGGCTTACAAGAGCGACTTGGATAACTTTCTTCAGGGATATGCATTTACTTTCTTGAGTGCGATGCAAAAGGCGTTTAAGACCTATGCCCCTAACAATCTGTTCCTTGGACCGTCATCTCTCGGGAGCTGGTCGGCTCCGGCGCGTTGTCCGGTATTAAGAGCGGCGGGGCAGGTTCTGGATGTCGGACAGATGAGTTTTGACGGATCGCAGGCACAGCTTGACTTTATTGCCAAGTGCTTTGGAGACAAGCCATATCAGAATTGGTATTCGGTATCCGCGAACTTTGATTCCGATGCCGCTCCGTTTCTTAAGACTCAGCCTCTTCAAGCACCGATCTACAAGGACTATCCCACTCAGTCCGCCCGCGCGGCCCAGTTTCAGATCGATATGACAGATTATTGGAACATGTGCTCGACCGCGACGAACTCATGCCCGTGGGTAGGTTACGACTGGTGGGCATACCTGAGCTATGGGTTCACTGAGCAATCAAATTTCGGCTTGGTTAGTTGGCGCGACAATGCTTATGACGGAAATGAGGACGTTAGCGCAGCGCGTACCTGCTCTTCTCCCCTAAGCGGATATAACTGTGGCGGCGAGTGGAGCACATACGGTAACTTCCTCGGACCGGTAACTTCCATCAATGCTTCACTCGATGCCAACCTAGTCAGCCTGGCAAACGGTCCAATTACTCCAACCGCAGCAGTACTGACTCAGCCAACCCCTGGAGGCACCTTGCCAGGTGCTTCCGCAAGCTTCGCCTGGACGGCGAGTGGATCTCCAGGCACTAACTATCGCCTGTATCTAGGCAGCGTAGCCGGGGGAAGCGATCTGTACAACTCCGGTCAGGTAACTACGACATCGGCGAATGTAACGGCTCTCCCAACTAACGGGTTGCCAATTTACGCGACCCTCGGCACGCTCATCAACGGCACTTGGCGCTCCAATAGTTACACATACTCAGCATCGGCGGCGCCGGCCCGGTCAGTGCTCTTGTCGCCGGCTACCGGAAGTACGTTGACGAGCGCGAGCGCAACCTTCACATGGAGCGCCGGTAGCGCGGTCACGTTGTATCAATTTACGCTGGGTAGTACGCTTGGCGGAAACGATCTATACAGCTCCGGCCAGGTGACCGCGACTTCGGTCAATGTAACGGGCCTGCCAACTACTGGGTCGCCGATTTATGCGACGCTTTCGTCCCTTGTTAATGGGGGATGGTTGTCGAACACATATACCTATATGGCATCGGTTCCCGCTACTCCGGCAGTGCTTCTGGCACCTGTCCCCGGAAGCACGCTCACCGCGACCAGCGCAACGTTTAATTGGTCCGCAGGTACGGCGGTTACCCAGTACAGGCTTGACCTTGGAACTACGGGCGTCGGTTCAACCAATTTGTTCACGACCGGCACAACCACGGCGACTCTGGCGAATGCCACGGCCCTGCCGGTAAACGGGCTGCCAATCTATGCCCGTCTCTGGTCTTACATGAATGGTTCCTGGGCTTCTGCCGACTACACGTACACTGCGAGCAAGGTTATTCAGGCAGCGGCGGCACCGGCTTTCGCGACGCCGTCCGGGACTTACAGCTTGGCCCAGGCGGTGACGATCTCAGATGCGACACCCGGCGCGGCCATCTACTACACAACTAACGGAACGACACCGACGGCTTCTGCTAACAAGTATGCCAGAGCGATCGCGGTCAGCTCAACGGAAACGATTAAGGCTATCGCGGTTGCGAGCGGCTACTCACAGTCAGCGGTAGCAACAGCCTCCTATACAATCAGTCCTCAACTGACCGCCCCCAAGTTTTCCGTGGCTTCCGGGACTTACGCTTTGCCCCAAAAGGTGACGATCTCGAGCTCAACGGCCCTTGTGACCATCTACTACACGACCAACGGAACTACGCCGACCACTGCTTCTACAAAATACACGTCGGCTGGGATCATTGTCTCTGCGACGGAAACCATCAACGCCATCGCGATTGCGCCGGGCTGCACGCAGAGTGCGGTGGCTTCTGCGACGTACACGATACCTGCTGGGGCCTTGAAGGTTGAGAAAATCGGTTCCTTCCAAAATGTTCCGCTGAATGTGGGCGCGCTTTAATTCTTGAAACGAATCGGCGTATTGCATGACCTGTTCGTTACGTTATTGATCGAGGTTGGCTCGCGAAGAGCGCTTTACCTCCACTTGTGCCATTTCTTCGTAATAACGCACTAAAGCACCATGGTCTAGGTCGCCGAGGCCTCCGACTTTCAGAGCTTGCATCATCTCCATCACCGACGCAGTAAGCGGGAGTGGAGCGCCGATCGCATGTGCGGTATCCAAGGCGTTCGACAGATCCTTGATCATCAGATTAATGCGAAATCCGGGATTGAATTTTCGGTTTAGAGCTTGCGGCACCTTCGCATTCAGAACGGCGCTTCCAGCAAAGCCGCCCTTGATAGCCTCGTAGACCAACTCGGGGTCCACGCCGGCCTTGGTTGCCAGTACCATGGCTTCGGACATGGCGGCAATGTTGAGCGCTATGATGACTTGATTCGCAAGCTTGGTAACGTTGCCCGCACCGATTGCGCCCGTAAGTACGACTGAATCGGCCATTGACTTCATCACGTCGTAATACTTCTCGAACACCTCTTTCTTCCCACCCACCATTACGGAGAGCGTCCCATCGATGGCTCTGGACTCACCGCCGCTTACCGGCGCGTCCAGCATTTCGACTCCCCGCCGCGCCAACTCTTGCGAGAGCTCGCGGCTCACCAGTGGCGCGATGGAGCTCATATCGATCAGCGTCGAGCCCGCTTTCATTCCTTCAATTACGCCATTCCTGCCTACTACGACTTCCTTCACCTGGGGAGAATTTGGAAGCATGGTGATCACTACGGCGACCCGTTCGGCAACTTCTCTTGGGCTTGCCGCAGACTGTGCACCTGCCGCGATAAGCTCATCGACAATGTGTTGTTTCCTGCCCAGCACAACGACTTCATGTCCTGCCTTCAATAAGTTCTTGCTCATGGGCTTGCCCATGATACCTAATCCAATGAAACCGACCTTCATCTCTGAACCTCCCTACCCAGAATATTCCTTCGGCGCTCCAAGCACTGCCGCTTGTTGTCCAATTTCCAGCCAGGGGATCGATATGTCCATCGTCATGCCAGGCAGGATAGCGCTTGCACAATTGCACGACTGAGACGTCGCAAAGCGGTAGATCCGCTGTCCGTTCCACTACGCAGAACTCTCCGGCGCAAACTATGAGTGTTCATTCCGGTATGTCTATAAAGATGTTGGTGGAAACCAATTCCCGGTATATGATTCTCCCGATATTTCTTGTGCAAACTTGCGGTTAAGAGGCTGGGATAAGACAGCCTGCAGGCTTATAGCGTCTTTTAGCAGTCACTTAGACCAGGGAAAGTTCAGCGGATCATATCCCCCGGAGGCAACCCATATGTCGGCAGTTGAAGTACAGGCCGCACCGGAGCAGACCGGCCTGAAACAGTTATCCAAGACGACGGCAGTCTTTTGCCTGATGTTACTCGCGGCGGCCTACATTACTAACGCAATGGACCGGCACATCTTCCCCACCTTGCTTCCGATGATCAGCAAGCAAATGGGATTCGGCCTAAAGTCAGGCGGATTTGTTGCGACGGTTTTTAACTTTGGTATCGCTCTTACAGGAATTCCGGCTGGCTATTTGATCGATCGCTGGTCGCGCAAGGCGGTTTTAGTGTCGGGCATGGTGGTCTACTCCCTTTTCACGCTGATGACTATCTTTGGCATCGGCCTGTGGGATATGACGGCTTATCGCGCACTCACCGGCGTTGGCGAAGCCATGCAGATCGCGGCACTATACGTTGCCGCTGGTAGCTATTTCTACCGTAATCGCGCTTTCGTGGTCGGCTGCATCAACGTTGGATACGGAATAGGAAGCACCCTGGGACCGTCGTTTGGTACGCGTCTTGCGATTGTAACCGGAAGTTGGAAGCCTCCATTCGTCGTTTTCTGCGTGATTGGGTTGGTGATGGCGGCGCTTGTTTGGGTTCTGATTCCGAGGGCTTTTAGCGAGCGCAAGGCGCTGCAACATCTAAGCGCAGTAGATCAGGCCGCAGTAGCAAATGTGCCGGATGAACTATGGAATTGGAACACTCGCCTCATCGCCCCCGCCACCCTCTGTCTTGGCACGATTATGTGGGGATTTTTGGGGCTATATCCAACCTACCTTCGCACTCAGCTACACTTTTCGCCAACCACCGTGGCCACCATCTTTAGCATCTACGGATTCGGCTGCATGCTGCCCATGCTCGGCGGCTGGATAGGCGACCGCTATTCCAATCGCGGGGCGCTCATTGTCGCCTATAGTGCGGTGAGCGTAGTTACCTATTGCATCTATCATCTGGCGACGCTGCCTTGGGAGCATTACGTTCTCAGCTTCTTGATGGCTGCACTTTGCAGCAGCACTTTGCATGTGAACACCTTGGCTCTTTTGCAGCGAAGCGTGCGGCCTGAGAAGACCGGAAGGGCTACTGGCCTCTTCACCTCCCTGCACTTCCTGGGCGGCGGATTTTCGGGATTCTTGTTTGGAGCGCTTGTCGACAAGTTCGGCTGGGCGAACGCAGGATTGCTTCAAGAGACGATGCTGCCGATCCTCGCAGTCTTACTGCTGTTGGCGGTCAAACCCGAATTACAGTGGCAGTCTCGCGGCTTAGCTCATAAATAGCGAGGGCGTGCTAGAATCCGCTGGTGCAAGACACGTCACGTGTGATCGAAGCTGCGCATTGAGGTTTTTCGTTCATCATTATCGAGTACTTACAAAGCAGCGAATTGCAGAAAAGGGAGACACGATGTCGGATCTATTGAAGGAAAAGGTGATTCATTCTATTTCGACGCAGGAGCTCGAAAGAAGATGGAAAGCCGTTCGCGAGATAATGAAGCAGAAGAAGGTAGATATCCTGCTCATCCAGAACAACAACGATTATTTGGGTGGCTACGTAAAGTGGTTTACGGATATGCCTGCGGTCCACGCCTATCCCGTGGCGGTCATCTTTCCGGTCGCCGAGGAGATGACGGTGTTCTGGCATGGATCGAGCGACCCGAGCGATGTGGGGCCGCCAGCGTGGCATTTCAGAGGCGTCAAGAAACGCGTCAATACGCCCATCATGCTCTCCCTGAATTACACCTGCACCTTCGATGCTGAAAAAGTTGTCGAGGAACTCAAAGGGCACAAGTCACTCCGCGTTTCCTTTGTTAACGAAGGCGCGGTCACAGCCGGCTTCTCCCGCTACATTCGTGAGCATCTGACAAACGCAACGTTTGTCGATATTACCGATGAGATCGACGTGATCAAGGCAATCAAGAGCCCTGAAGAAATCGAATGCATCAAGCAGAGCGCCTTCATCCATGACGAAGCCATGAAAGCCTGCTTTGCTGCAATCAAACCGGGTGCGAGATTGTTCGAAGTCGCTGCTATGGGGAGATTGAAGTGCCGGATGCTCGGCAGCGAGCAGCAGTTCATCCTGATTGGGTCAGCACCTGCCGGGAATCCGATCGGATATGATTCGATTCACGCGATGAACCGCGAACTGAAAGATGGCGATCAGATCGCTATCCTGGTGGAGGCCGTTGATCCTGCAGGATACTACACGCACCTGCATCGTATCGCTTGCATCGGCAAGATCCCCGAGGTACTCCAGAAGCATTTTGAGGATGAAATTGAGTTACAGAAGCTTAACCTTGCCATGGTCAAGCCCGGCGTGGATCCCATGGACTTATGGGATATGAATAATGATTACCTCAGGAGCCATGGATACCATTTAGAAACCCGGCTCTATGCCCACGGCCAGGGATACGATCTGGTTGAGAGACCTTCCTTCCAGATCGGCGAGCAGATGCGGATCATGGAGAACATGAACATCGCGGTTCATCCCGTGGTAGCCTCCAGCAAGGCGACGGCAATCATCTGCGATAACTATATCGTCGGCAAGAATGGGGTGGGCGAGTGTCTCCACAAACTCCCCAAGAAGATTTTTGTCGTTTGATGAGATGAGAGTAGAACCAAACTTGCTTTAACGCTAAGGGTAACGATGCTCGTGTCGTTACCCTTAGCATCGTTAATCCCGTGAATTTGAAGTAACCTTTTGTTGTGATGGAAAGGTATTGCGATGAAGAAGAAATATAACATTGGGATCATCCCGGGCGACGGGATCGGACGAGACGTCATAAAAGCGGCCCAGATTGTTTTGAACGCCGTGAATGAGGGAGCGAAGACGTTTTCGCTCGATTTTTCAAACATGGATACCGGCGATGCCGCTGTGGCCAAGTATGGGGACGCCTTCCCTAAAGAGACCATGGAGGGAATTAGACGAACGGACGCAGTCCTGTTCGGCGCGGCGGGAAATCCGAATACGTTCAAGGTTCTCATGGGATTTCGCCTGGGCTTTAATCTTTATGCCAATGTGCGTCCCATTATTGCCCTGCCGGGATCCGGAGCAATGAGGCCCAAAGCAAACTTAGTCATTGTCAGGGAGAATACCGAGGGACTTTATCGCGGGGTTGGATACATCGATGGCGATACTTACGTCAATTTAAGGGTCTTCACAAAGCATGGAATGGAACGGATACTCAAGTTCTGCTTTGAATTTGCCATCAAGGAGGGACGAAAGAAAGTAACCTTTACACACAAGGCCCATGTCCTCACCTATACCGACCAGCCTATGAAGGAGTTGTTTTACGAGATTGCCAAGGCTTATCCGTCCATTGAAGCAGACGATATGACGATCGATGCATGCGCCATGCAGATGGTCATGAAGCCGGAGCGCTTCGACGTCGTCTTTGCGGAAAATGCGAATGGCGATATTTTGAGCGATCTTGGCGCGGGTACCATAGGCGGGATGGGATTTGCGTACAGCGGAAACATCGGCGACTCGATGGGTATCTTTGAGCCTTGCCATGGAACAGCTCCGAAGTATGCCGACAAAAATGTCGTCAACCCAATTGCCGCCATCATGGCCGCGCGAATGATGTTTGACTACCTCGGGGAGAGAACGACGGCAACCCTCATCGAGAAGGCCATCACCGAAACGCTCGTGGAAGGAAAGGTGAGGACTTACGATCTCGGCGGAACCTCGTCGTCAACGGATGTCGCTGAAGCCATATCTCAAAGACTTCGCAAAAGCTTGAGTGAAATAGTCTGATCCGTTTTGCGGCTTCTGGCATTTGCAGAAAACGAGGCTCGGAAATCTGATCGAACGGATTCAGATCTCCGAGCCTTACCAGTTAACCCGAAGGATAATTTTCGCTACGTTTAATTGGCCCGGTTGGCTGCTCCTTCGGTGGCGGCCCTTGTAAGCTGTTCAAGGTTCCTGCCTCGCGTTTCAATGCCTATCCAAACCGTGGCTGCGGCGGCGACGATTAAGGCGCCACCCAATACGATCCAAATCCATTCCACACGACCGCTACCCATCAGAATGCCGATTAAGTATGGTCCTGCCGCACCGCCAATCCGTCCGACGCCCATTGCCGTGGAAGTCCCCATCACTCGGATGTGGAGCGGATAAACCTCCGGGGTGTAGGGAGTGATTGCGCACATGCCCATTTCTATGAAATACATGTAGCCAGCCAGGCAGTACGCAAAGTTAATCCCGGTGTGAACCTGTGTAACGAGCAGGAGGAAAGCGCCCGCCATTGCATATCCTAGAATGGTGAACGGTTTCCTTCCGATTCGATCGAGGAATAAGTAGGCGGTCAAGCGTCCCGCGATGGCTACAAGCGAGATATACAGCGTGTAGGATATCGCGGTCTTTATGTTCAGCCCATACAGTTTTATGAAGAACTGTGGCATCCAAAGGGTCATGCCCCATGAGGCCATTGCGGGCAATCCCCAGACAATCCAAGTGTGAGCTGTTCGGCTGCGCATTTCGGGCGTAAACAGATCCCAGAAAATAGGCTTAGGAAGGACCGGCGCCGGCGGTTCGTTCATCGTCGCAAGGCGAGATTGTTCGATCGCTTCGTCCGAAATTCCAAGGTAGTTGAGTCCTTTGCAACTCTCCGCAAAACGTCCGCGATTGGCTAACCACCGTGGAGATTCGGGAACATTGCGCCGCATCCAAACCACCAGCAATGCCGGTATTACGCCTACCAGAAACAACATCCGCCAACCGAAGTGCGGAACGATCATCAGCGCGACCCAGGACGCAAGAAAGGTTCCTACCGGAAAGGCGAGAGGGAGTATTCCTCCAGCATAACCTCGGATGCGAGCGGGAGAAAACTCAGCCAATATTGAGGCATCGACGGGAATCGCGCCACCCAATCCGAACCCAGTTACAAAACGGATCGAAAGCAAGAAGCCTACCGAAAACGCAGCAGCGGTAAACCCGGAGAACAACGAGAAGATTAGAACCGTCGCCATGAAGGCGAGCCTGCGGCCCCACTTGTCCGCGATCCATCCCCAAACAAACGATCCAACCATCATGCCAATCATGGTGGACGAAGCAATCAGACCCATGACTTGCGGCTTCAGGCCAAATTCCTTGGCAATGCCAGGCAACGCAAATCCTAATAACTTGCTATCCATGTTATCGAACAACGACGCCAATGCAGCGACTACGATTACCGTCAGTAAGCGGCGTGTAATCGGCATCTGATCGATTGCATGCCCTATGACTCTTAGATTGAGTGGCTGCTTCCCAACGGTCTGACTCGTGCTCGCCATTTCAGCTAACTCCCCGCACATCTAGTGGAGCGATTGCTTCGAAGTAACAAGTAAAATCGCACGATGCTACTCCCGCGCAAAATCTGCAACTCCAATTAGGAGAAAGTCGCTTTCATGCGCCGGGATAACACGATAGATTGCGAATGATTATTTGCGAGCAAAAGTATGCATGATCCGCCACCTTTATCGCAAGGGAAAAGTGAAGGCGGCGGGTTCGTCCGTCCATGTACCGCTCTTCATGTACTGCTTCTGAAGCAGCGCTCAGGCCGGAGAGAAATATTGGCTCAAAATTATCCCGATCTCTCCTGCTATCATGGAGGCTATTTCCACTTAATCAGGTATTTTGGAATGATATTCATCCAGACCTTTGCAGCCGTTAAGCCCACCATAAGTGAAGTGAGACGCATGTATTGCCCGAACTCGCAGGAGTTGATACTGCACCGCAAAAGGGGAAGCCGGCGATGAACAACTGCAGCCCCCTCTTTTCTTTGGAAGGAAAATTCGTTGTAGTTACCGGAGCCAGTGCGGGCATAGGGAAGGACCTGGCCATCGGTCTTGCAAATGCAGGCGCCGATGTCCTCGTTTGCAGCCGCCGAAAGCAGGAACTCGAAGAGGTCTGCGCGGAAATAGAGAAAGCCGGCAGGAGAGCGGAACTATTTCTTCTTGATGTGCGGGAGCGGAAAAGCATCGAGCAGTTGAAAGAGTTTATTGCCCAGCAATTCGGCAGGGTGGACGTATTGGTGAATAACGCTTGTTTCTCCGTAAGGAAACCTGCTTGGGACGTAACGGAGGAAGACTGGGATAACGTACACGATGTCGGGTTAAGGGGACTCTTTTTCTGCTGCCAGATCATCGGAACCCTCATGCGTACCCAGAACTACGGCAAGATCATCAACATGAGTTCCACCTACAGCCGTACCGTGTCGCAAGACCGCTCGACTTACGCGATCATGAAGGCCGGAGTGTCACACTTGACGGAAGCTCTTGCAGTCGAATGGGCGCCTTTCGGCATCCGGATAAACGCGTTGGCTCCAACTGCCGTTAGGACGCCAACCCGTAACCTGCAAGGTGAGGTGCTGCAGAATGTGCTCAGCCGAATTCCGCTTGGCCGTTTCGCTACGATCGAGGATTTGATCGGTGCAGCGATTTACCTTGCCAGTCCGGCATCGGACTTTGTTACCGGACAAACCCTTTTCGTTGATGGAGGATGGACTGCGGGTGCTTAGAGAGCAATCACGTAAGGCGCGTTATGGAATTCGATTGGGGTCAGGTGCATGAACCGCAAGCCTTTCCCGCCCTGAATAGATAATGAACCTGCGCCCGCGCAGGAATCCGACGAGCGTCATGCCAAATTCCCGGGCTAAGTTCACCGCCAAATCCGAGGGTGCCGATATCGAAGCCAGGATCGGCAGACCTGCGACCAGCGCTTTCTGCACGATCTCAAAACCGCTTCGCCCACTGACCATCAGCAATGAGTTGCCAAGCGGCACAAGGTCGTTGGCCAGCGCCCATCCCACCACCTTGTCCACTGCGTTGTGCCTTCCGACATCTTCACGAAGAACGAGCAACTCACCGCCCAGACTGAAGAGGCCCGCGGCATGCAACGCGCCAGTTCTATGAAATATCTGTTGCGCCGCGCGCAGTTGATCGGGAAACCCGCAGAGCACTTGAGGGTCTAAGGTGCATTGGGGGTTGGGAGGTTCGATGCCGCGCACGCGAACGGCGTCAATGGAAGCCTTGCCACAGACTCCGCAACTCGATGTAGTGTAGAAATTCCGCCGCGACGCCTCGGAATCGAGAGTGACTCCGTCAGCCAATTCCACGCGAACGCGGTTGGTACCGTTCTGTCTGGCATCGGATTCATGCCGTACCGAGGCGATCTGATTCCGCCCTGAAACCAGACCTTCCGTGAAAAGAAACCCGGTTGCCAATTCCAAATCGTGACCAGGTGTCCGCATGGTCACGCTAAGGGCCGCTTCGCCAACGCTGATTTCAAGCGGTTCTTCGCCGCCGAGATAGTCGTCGAGAGGGCGCAACTCTCCATCGCTCCACTCCGTGACACCCGTTACCGATATTGTGCGAGGTATCAATTGCAACTCCTTGCCACGCGGAACAGGTCGCCCCGTTCGGACCATTCAGAGCATACACCTACTTAATCCCTTACAATGACGGGGTTGTTGACAAACAGTTTTGCTATTTATCTCCGGAAACCAACTATGATCAGATTGCGAATCTTCCCTCTAATTTTCATGCTTTGCTTCCTCGTCTCGGGCTTGCTGGCCTCATCTAAACCCCTCAACCCGCAATCGATGGCGGGGCCTTGCGTAACTTGCCATGCCGACTTAGCCTCCGTTCTTCCCAAGGCCCATCCACAGATAGACCACGCGAGCTTTGCGCGCTGCGCCGAATGTCACCTACAGGCGACAGAAGGAGCTGCCCAGACGAATGGGTTCTCAACTCGCATCCATCTGGCCCACGAAAGCCCGAAAAACAGTCTCGATTGCATCGCGTGTCACAGCTATGTGCCAGGAAAGAGCTTTGGGATCATCGGACAAAATATTTCCTGGGGAGCTCCCACCGAGAGCGACTTGGCTGCCATGAAGGAATCGCTTACCTCATGGGCGCAGTCGAATCACACCGATCATCTGCACGCGACGGCAAAGATCGATTGCAGCGGTTGCCACGGGAAAAAAACTCCGCCGCTGGATACGACTGTCGCGAATAGCCGCTGCCTGAGTTGCCACGGACCTCTCGAACAGCTTGCCGCCAAAACTGCTCCGAAAGACCTCCCGGAACGTAATCCGCACAAGTCGCACCTCGGGGACGTCGCCTGTACGGTCTGTCATCACGCTCACACCAACTCCACAAACTACTGCCTCACCTGCCATAGTAATTTCAAGATGACTATCCCTGCAGCGGGGCAATAGGTTCTGGCCTGACACATTGCCTTGTGATGGTTGCACTTGGCATGGTGCGCACCGGTAATGCAACGTAACTTATTTCCGTTTTGAATTCGAATGCGAGGTGGCGTCCATGGACGAAAAAGAGAAGTCCGCTTTATCCCGAAGAAAATTTCTGGGTTCAACGGCTGCCGTAGCCGCAGCAGCATTTGCAGCAGATCAATTGCTGCTTCCAAAGGAAGTACAAGCTATTCGCACGCCTGCCAAGTGGGACAGAGAAGCTGACGTGGTGGTTGTGGGTGCGGGTTATGCCGGGCTTGCCGCTGCGCTGGAAGCTTTTGACGCGGGCAGCAGCGTCATCTTGATCGAGAAGACGCCCATCGTGGGCGGCACCTCGACTACCGCCAATGGCTTTTTCAATGCGGTTGATCCCGAACGTCAGAAAAAACAGAACATCCAGGATTCAATCGATGCTTATTACAGACAGATGCTGGCCTCCGGCGACTACCTGGCAGACCCGGAAAAAGTTCGGTTCATGGTGGAAAATGCGCTAGGCGGAATTCAGTGGCTGGAAAAAATGGGGGTCGAGTTCGTGCCGAACGTGATTGGCACGCGCGGACATGCCCCAGCTAAGAACGGCCGTGGAGCGGCCATCATCAGCGCTCTGAAGTCACAGGCCGAGCAACGGAAAATTCCCATCCTGCTGGAGTACAAACTCACTGGCGTGGTGAGAGAGAAGCCGCTCGTCGGAGCAATACAGGGCGTGGAGGTGGAACACCGGGGAAGAAAGCTGTACTTCAAGGGAAAGAAAGCGGTCGTGCTGGCGACCGGCGGTTTCAGCGCGAATGTCCAGTTGCGTTCCAGGTACGCCCCGCAGCTCGACGCGGAAGTGCCTACAACCAACCCGCCCGGCTCCACTGGCGAGGCCATTCTTGCCGCCGAGGACGAGGGTGCGGACGTGGTAGCGATGGATTATATCGAGACCTCGTTCCCCTGCAATTATTTCACTCGGAAATTGGGTTCGGTCGTGAATAGTGGCAAAGACCACGCAGTCTTCGTGAACCTCAACGGCGAGCGCTTTGTGGCCGAAGATGCCAAACAAGCTGACGTGAACAGCGCCATTCTGCTGCAGCCCAAGAAGGTTCTGCTCTGGGTGGCCGACGACCGCTGCGCGAAGAGTTCCAATGAAGCCGTGACAGCCGACATGCTGAAACAAGGGCTGTGCTACAAGGCTGACTCACTGGAGGATCTTGCTAAGCTACTCAAGGAGAAGCTCGGCGTGTCCCCGGATAAGTTCATCGCTACGGTCAAGCAATATAACGAACTCGCCAGCAAGGGCGAGGATAAACAGTTTCATAAAGCGGCGGCTAATCTCAAGCCCATTGAGAAGGCCCCGTTCTTCGCCAGTCCGGCTCAGATTGGCGCTCATCAGACGCTGGGCGGGCTGCGCACCAAGGGGAACACCGCCCAGGTGCTCGACCGTTCGGGCAATCCAATCCCACGGCTATATGCAGCGGGAGAGGTTTCGGGAGGAACGCACGGAGACAATCGTGTCGGAGGCAATGGCACGGCTGCTGCCATCGTCTTTGGCAGGCTGAGCGGGAAGAACGCGGCGGCGGAAAAGCCGTGGGCCTGAGCATTGCTTGAAGGTTTTTCCGGAGAAGGCCCAGTCTGCACACGAGTGGGCCTTCCCGGCTCTTGCCGGAAAATCGCAGTCAGTTCATCTCAATAGTTGTCCGGCAAGTCCTGCCAGCGCGGCCGCTACTATGACCAAAGCGGTGGACTGCTGCTTCACCAGCAGAAAAGCAAAGCTCGCGACTGCAATTGCCAGAGGAAGCGGTCCATTCAGTGCATCTCGCGCAAGAGGCAGCGTAGTGGATAACACCAAGCCAGCCGCCGCTATGGTGACGGCTCGCAATGCGCTTTGGATTCGCGGTTTATCCGCCCAGCGTCCTAGAAATTGCAACATAGGAATAATCAAGAATGGCGGCGTGATCACGGCCAGCACGCCGGCACATCCGCCCGGCACGCCAGCCACAAAGTATCCAACACTCACAATGTAGAGTCCGTTCGGTCCCGGCGCGGCCTGGCCAGCCGCTATCGCCGCGTTCAATTGCCGGTCCGTAAGCTGATGATAGTGCTCAACGAAATCGTGGCGAACTACGGGGAACGAAGTTGTGCCGCTGAACGAGGTGAAGGTAGCCTTGGCCAAGAGCAGGTAGAGCATCAGGAGGCTCATTCGGGAATCCGCCAAATGATTCCAGTTACCGCCGCCAGTCCCAGAACTCGAATCGGCGTCATGGCAGACCACTGCAGGAGCCCAAAGGACGTCCCCGCAATCAATACGGCGGGAACCCATCGCCTTCGGTCGAGATAAGGTCTCAGCAAATTGCAAGCAGCCGTTCCCATCATTGCCACCGATGCCGCCAAAGTGCCGGCGATAGCCGCTCGTGCGGCAGCGCTGGATTGCAGGGCGCCATAACCTGCAGTGAATAGCATCACCACGACTCCAGCAGGAACGCTGGCCGCCAACACAGCCGCAATCGCACCTGGCCATGCGCGGATTTTCCATGCCGAACCGGCGCAGAAAGCCAGTACATTCGTTCCGGGCGTAATGCGAGCCAGAGCGTAAGAAATCGCATACCCTTCCTGAGATAACCACTTGCGGGCAGTCACCAACTCCGTGTGTATCGCAGCCATAATCGCATCGCCGCCACCGAATGTCAGGTTGGCAAGCCGGAGATAGGTCAGGAAAATCCGATATAGAGTAGGTCGCTCAACAACCTTATCAGGCATAATTACGGATTCCTTTGGCTCTAAAACAGGCGCGCACGGTTCGATTGAACAATGCACGATCAATATCGTTGGACATGTCGTCCAGCTATTTAATAATGATAGCCGATCAGTTTCGCCAGTCGAATTCCACGATTGCCAGCGTCATCTTGTCCGTCATTCCTGCCTCATCTGATCGGCGTGCTAAAATGGCGCGAAACAATAGGGTCCGAGCAGGCTTGCATTCAGAACATTGGCAAGCAGAAGATGAAAGAAATCGGGAATAGTACTTCAGCAGCGTATCCACCCCACGGAAGCACGAGATTCGGTATTTATCAGCCAGAACGGCAGAAGGAAGCGGCAAGATGAGCAAAATTGGATTTATAGGCTTAGGAATCATGGGCAAGCCGATGAGCAAGAAT